>Ga0207714_1000575_pt1 | contig 25036 bp, 15 predicted proteins | sample PonA232FremontCA_2_FD_187270 | JGI IMG/M metagenome (GOLD analysis project Ga0207714, IMG submission 187270) | Marine sediment microbial community from Fremont, CA, USA - Pond A23 Sediment 2 (SPAdes) | ecosystem: Environmental > Aquatic > Marine > Unclassified | place: USA: Fremont, California...
ACCTGATGTCCGGAGTCTCCAATGTCCCGAGCGAACTGAAAATATTCCGTCGTCGCCTCGTACCCGAGGTCGTCGAGCGCGTCGCGGATTCGGTCCATTTGCGAAGCATCCGCGATTACCTCTGCCGAGAGGATCACGTCGAGGTCCTTCGTCGAGCGGGTCGGTACCGGTCGCTTATAGCGGGGCGACCGATCGCTGTCATGATACTCGGAGCGGAGGTAAATGCCCATTCCGCCCCCGATCAGAAATGGCGTATCAGGAAGCTGTGCCTTCAGCTGAAGGAGTTCTCGGGTTAGTAGATCAAACGTGTCCATTTGTCGTGTCACCGATTCGTGAGAACGTACGTAAACTATTTTCTACGACAGCTGCGAACCGTGCATAGCCGCAAGCAGAGAACGGACAATAGGAACTTGTTCACGAATCGGTAGCGTCGAAGCGGCTGAGGATTCGACTCTCCAGGTCCATGGCAATCTCTCGCTCTCTCTTATCTCCCTGTGTGAGATCCAGATAAGTTTGCACGTCGGAAGCCCAGTGGCCGTCGTGTCCGAAATATAAAAAGTTCTCCCGTGACTCGTGAAGGATGCAGTTGTAGAAGCGATCGTCCCTATACTTCTGAATCCAACCTTCGTCGAGAGGAAGTTCTCGGGTATATGCCCGATCTTCCTGAGAGGGAGTCGTTGTCGCATACCGTTCGGCCGAGGTTTCTCCTCCCCATACCCAAAGCGCACCGCCAAGCAACTCTGACAGAAATTTTTCTCTATCCTCTCTGTCTTCGGGGAGGTCTAAAGGGATCGACTCGACAGTTTCAGGACGGCGATACTGGTCTCGCAGGTTCTTCAGTAGTTTCTCAGGCTGTAGTAGCCGAATGTCCTCACCTTTTTCGACAATCAGCTCGTCGCTAAGAGTGCTGAGAACCTTGGAGACAGTCGAGAGAGATAAGCGCCCGTCGAGTTCCTGTATTCTCTCGTAGATTTGGCTCACGCTCTCGTGTGAGCCTGGCTCGTGGAGAAGGTACCTGCACACGATCGAACTCGTGCCTCGGAATACGTTCTTTATGCCTCCAGATTCCTTGTACCTGTTTTCCTGGTCGAGGCGTATCGCCACGAAGTCATCCGTTTGAAGCACGTAGTTGCCGTTGAGATCGACTCCCGACAGGCCTGTTTTCTCAAGAAGATTGGCGACGGTGGTGGAGATATACGGCAGAGCAAGCAGGGCATTCTCGCCACGATCCCTATCCCAGCGTTCTTCTAAGTCCCGAAGAGCATCTTTCACCTGGCGGGGAGAGGAGCGAGTCTTGATCTCGGCGACGAAAGAAACGTCCCGATCCCGCCACGCAAACGTAATTTCGAAATCAGGTCGGCGTCCCTCGAAGGATCTGGGCTCAAACCGACATTCTTTGGTCTTCAACGGGGCGTACGTATCCTGTTGGTTGATCCGGTCCCTGAGCACGCGCTCAAATCTATTCTGATTAATCTTTGCCATTTTCGTGAAGACAGCAGTTTTCCTACGTAGGAAAATCGGGTTGTTTAAGAAAACTACACAATGTTGACTGTTCCAACCGCGAGGTATCTCCCCTATATTTTCTTGTGGAGAATTCCGTTTGTCTCATTTCAGTACATCTTCCGGCTCTAGCTTAGATGCTCCCCTCCGTCCTTACCTCCCAGCTCCAGACGGGCGTCGAAGACTTTCTGCGCACCACCTTCCCGACCACGACGCCTCACTTCCACGGGATGCTCGGCCGCTTCTTCGAGCGGGACGGGTCGGTCTTCAAGGGGCCCTACGTGAACGTGGACCTGCCCTTTCGACACAGTGGGCACGGGCCGGACTACTTCCCGGACGTGCCTCTCGGCTTCCCGCCGTACGCCCATCAGGCAGGGGCCTTCGAGCGATTGAGCGGTGAGGACCCCCAGTCGACACTCGTCGCGACGGGAACCGGGTCCGGCAAGACGGAGGCCTTCCTGTGGCCCGTGCTGGATTACGTGCGTCAGCACAAGGGCGAGGAGGGCATCAAGGCGATCCTCATCTACCCGATGAACGCCCTGGCCAACGACCAGGCCGGGCGGATCGCGGAGGCTGTGCATGAGATCCACGCTCTGGAGGATGTGCGCGCCGGCCTCTACGTGGGCGATGAGGAGGAGAACCCAACGATCCGGATGGGTGAGGGGCACGTCATTACGAGCCGCCAGACCCTTCGGCTCGACCCGCCGGACGTGCTCCTTACCAACTACAAAATGCTGGACTACCTCCTCACGCGGCCGTCGGACGCGAAGCTCTGGCGCTACAACGACCCGGAGACGCTCCGGTACCTCGTGGTCGACGAGCTCCATACGTTCGACGGCGCGCAGGGCACGGACCTGGCCTGTCTCATCCGCCGCCTCAAGGACCGGCTCGGCGCGGAGGAGGGCGACCTCTGTTGCATCGGCACCTCGGCCACGCTCGGCGGGGCGGAGGACTTCGACGCGCTCCGGGACTACGCCGAGGACGTGTTCGGAGAGCCGTTCGAGGAGGGCTCGGTCATCGGCGAGCGGCGCGTCTCGGCCGACGACTTCCTGCGAGGGGTAGCCCACACGGGAGTCCCCGGTCCAGATCAGATCGACGCACTTCGCCCCGACGCGTATGCGTCGCCGGAAACCTACGTAGAGATGCAGATGGCCCTGTGGTTTGGGGACGACACGGCCATAGACGTGAGCACCGATGAGGGACGGGTCCAGCTCGGCAAAGAGCTCCGCGGCCATGCGTTTCTCCATGGACTACTGGACATTCTTGGCGGGTCACCAGAGCCTGCAGGTGCGGCCAGTGAGGCGCTGGTGGAGCGCGATCTTCTGCCGGAAGGGGGGGCGGAAGAATACCGCCGGGCGGCGCTCGACAGCTTCCTGGCGCTTCTTTCGTGGGCCCGGTCGACGACTGACGAGGAAGAAGACACGGAAGTGACACCCTTCGTGCAGATGCGCAGTCAGCTCTGGCTCCGCGAGCTCCGGCGCATGGTGGTGAGCATCGAGCCCAACCCGGCGCTTACCTACTGGGACGACCTTCCGGAGGAGCAGAGCCGAGAACCGCACCTTCCGGTGGCCCACTGCCTGGAGTGTGGCGCGATGGGGTGGGTCGGCATCCACCGCCAGAACGAAAACCGATTTCGGCCGGACCTGAAAGAAATCTACCGCCGCTACTTCAACGACGAGCCGACCTTTTCCTTCGCGTTTCCGGTCGGCCCCGACGAAGAAATCGAGGCAGAGGGATACCGCCACCAGCTCTGCGGCCACGACCTGCAGTTTAGCGACTCCAGTGCTGAGGCCTGCGCGTCCTGCGGCCAGGGCGATAAGCTCCTGGAGGTTTTCCGCCCGAAAAACCGAAAGACCACGCAGGGCGGCCGGCAGATCGGGAGCAACGACTGCCCCTTCTGCGGCACGCGAGGAGGCCTTACGATCTTAGGCTCGCGGGCGGCGAGCCTGACGAGCGTCCTCATTTCTCAGCTTTACGCTTCGTCTCACAACGACGACAAGAAGCTTCTCACCTTTTCCGACTCGGTGCAGGACGCCGCCCACCGGGCAGGGTTTTTCGAGTCGCGGACGTACCGGTTCAACCTCCGCGGGGCGATCCAGAAGGTCGTGGAGGGGAAAGGCCCGACGCCCCTGAGCGATCTGCAGGACCAGGTCGCCGCTCACTACCGAGAGCAGATGCCCGACGAGGCGTTCGTCTCGACCTTCATTGCGCCGGACATGGAGTGGTTTCGGGAGTTTGAGGCGCTTCAGGAGCAGGGCCGAATTCCCGATGGAGCGACGCTTACCCGAGACGTGAGCCGACGAATCGGCTGGGAGGTGTGGAGCGAGTACGGTTTTCGGGCCCGCATTGGGCGCACGCTTGAAAAGACCGGGTCGTCGGTCGCCACGCCCGACCCCAGTCGCCTGAACGAAGCTATCAGCGACCTTCTGCCGCACGTCCAGAACCTGGGCAATCTCCGAGACGTGACGGAGGAAGAGATTCGAGGCTTCGTCGTGGGGCTCCTGCAGCACCTCAAAAATCAGGGGGCGGTCTTTCACTCGGAGCTGGGGACCTACATTGAGCACGGCGGAAACGACTACATCCTCAACAGGCGGCCCCACCTCCCCAACTACGGGCAGTCCTCCCGCCTGCCGGCCTTTATCTGCGAGCGGAGCACGAGCCGCTTTGATCCGATCCTGACCGCCTCCACGCAGGGGAACAGCTGGCTGGAGGCGTGGGCGCTGAAGTGCTTCGGCAAGCGCGACGACATGCTGGAAGGTGTACTGGACGCGCTGTATCAGCACACGCTCAGCACTCTCGTCGCGACGGATCTCCTGGGTCGACGGTCCACGCAGAACGGCCGCGGCGTGTGGGGCCTGCGGCCCGATGCCCTTCTCGTATCGGATGAGGTGACGCAGGTCCGGTGCCAAACATGTGGCCACAACGCTTCGGTGAGCCGGTCGGCCGCCGAGGCGTGGCAAGGGACGGCCTGCCTCCGGTACCAGTGCACCGGCACGTACGGGCCGGAGGAGACCGGGCGAAACTACTACCGCCGCCTCTACAGCCGGGGCGACCTCCAGCGCATCGTCGCTCGGGAGCACACCGGCCTGCTTGGCCGCCAGCAGCGAGAGGGGCTGGAGGCGTCGTTCCAGAGAGACCCCGGGGGCGAAGGGGCGCCCTGGGACCCGAACCTCCTCTCCTGCACGCCCACCCTGGAGCTGGGCGTCGACGTGGGGCAGCTCTCCAGCGTATTTCTCTGCTCGGTGCCGCCGAGCCCGTCGAACTTCGTCCAGCGCATCGGGCGGGGAGGACGCCGGTCCGGCAACGCGGTCGACGTGACCGTCGCGGGCGGGCGGCCCCACGACCTCTATTTCTTTGAGGACCCGACGGAGATGATCGATGGAGATATTGAGCCGCCCGGCGTTTTTCTGGGGGCCGTAGAGGTGCTTCTTCGCCAGTACGTGGCCTACTGCTTCGACCGTTGGATCGCGGGGGGCGTGTCGGACGAGGCGGTGCCCCCGCGGCTGAGCACCGTCCTCCGCGGCCTGGAGGATGAAAACGTCTTCCCTCACACGTGGCTCTCGTTTGTGGGCGCCCACGAGGAGGACCTGTTTTCGGGCTTCGTCGATCTCTTCGAGGACGTGCTCCGGGAGGAGCGCATTGAGGCCCTGCGGCGAGCACTGGAGAAAGAAGGAGGGATCGAGACCCGCGTGCTGGAGCGGCTCGGGGAGATCAAAAAACGCCGAGAGGACTTGCACCGGCGGAGCCGCCGCCTGTACCGGGAGATCCGTGACCTGGAGGAGGGCCCGATAACCGGCGACATGGAGGAGGAGCTCGAAGAGATGCGTCGGGAGAAGACGGCGCTGCAGGACATCTACCAGCGCATCGGGGAGACAAACACCTACAACTTCTTTACCGACGCGGGCCTTCTGCCAAACTACGCGTTCCCCGAGTCGGGCGTGACCCTTCGCTCGATTCTGTACCGGAACCCGAACGAGGGGGACCAGGAGGTATGGGATGAGGAGTACGTGCGTCCGGCCCCGCAGGCCCTCGGAGAACTGGCGCCGGGCGCCGCGTTTTACGCCAACGGGCGGCGCGTGACGGTGGACCAGATCGACCTCTCCGGCGAAGAGGTTCTTGAGCGGTGGCGGCTCTGTGACCGGTGTGCGCACATGGATAAAGTAGCCGAGATTGAAGACAACCAACCATCCTGCCCGCGCTGCGGAAGCCCCACGTGGAGCGATCAGGGACAGGAGCGGACCCTTGTCCAGCACGACGAGGTGCGGGCCACGACCGCCGATCGCAAGAGCCGCATCGACGATTCCAGCGACGGCCGCGACCGAGAGTTTTTCGAGACGGCCTTCCTCGCGAGCTTTGAGACCCAGGAGATCGAGACCGCCTACCGCATCGACGACGAGGACCTGCCCTTCGGGTTCGAGTTTATCCAGGAAGGGACGTTTCGGGAGATCAATTTCGGACGGCCGCGGGAGCAGCCCCTCATGGAGGTGGGCGGCCAAGAGATCAACGGAGAGGCCTTTCTAACATGCCCGGCCTGCGGGCGCGTCGGTATTGAGGGCGACCCAATCGAGCACACCCGGTCCTGCTCTGTGCATCAAGAGAACAGTTCGGCGCCCGACCCCGAGTCTCTATTTTTGTACCGCGAGATCCAGTCGGAGGCCCTCCGGATCCTTCTGCCGGAGACCTCTTTCGCCGGGACGCCGGAGAAGGTGGAGTCCTTCAAGGCTGCCTTCGAGCTGGGGCTGGAGGAATACTTCGACGGGTCGGTCGATCACCTCCAGACGGCCATCCAGGACAGTCCTGGCGACCAGGAGATCGCCCGCCGGCGGTTTCTTCTCGTTTATGACGCGGTGCCGGGCGGGACGGGCTACCTGGCTGATCTCCTCCGCAAAAAGGAGATTCTGATAGATGTCCTCAGTGAGGCCCTAGAGGTTGTAAAAAACTGCTCCTGCGTCGAAGAGGAGGATCAGGACGGCTGCTACCAGTGCCTGTACGCCTACCGCAATCACTACGACATGCCGCACACCTCGCGGTCTGTGGCTCAGGAGCTCTTGGAGGATCTGGTCGCCCGCCGGGAGGACCTGGTCGAGATCGATACGGTCGGCGAGATCTCCGTTCACGGCGTTCTGGAGAGCGAGTTGGAGGCCCGGTTCATAGAGCGCCTGCGAAATGTTGACGCGGGGCCCTCGCGCCTAGAGAAAACGCCGGTAGGCGGGAAGCAGGGCTACGAGTTTGAGATCGCCGGTCACACGTACAACATCGAGCCGCAGGTCACGGTGGGGCCCGATGACGGCGTGGCGCGCCGTTGCTCGATTGACTTTGTGATCCGGCCCCAGGAGTCAGACATGCGGCCCATCGCGGTCTTTCTCGACGGGCTCCAGTACCACCGGAATCGCATCGGGCGAGACATCGCGCAGCGGCGTGCCCTCCGAGCGAGCGGAAAGTATGCCGTCTGGTCGCTCACCTGGCGCGACGTGGCGTCGGGGAGCACGGCCGGCGCTCGCAACTTCTTGCAGCCCGCCACGGAGCGGTACGTGACGCTTCTATCGGTGATGGGAGAGGAGAGGTCAATGAAGGCCCGGGCGCTTGTCGATCAGGGAAGCTTCGAGTGGCTCATCGAACTACTGGAAACCCAGGACGAAGGTCTTTTCAGGCGAGTTGCCCTGACGCAGGGACTTCTCTTTGCGCGCCAGCAGTCCGACCCGGAGGCCTGGCGCGCCGCGGCAGAAGCTCGCCTACCGGGTCCACTCGCGTCGCTGCTGGAGGATCGGGCCGGTGAGGGGAATGCGCTTCTCGGACTACGGGAAGGAACTACAGATCGGGATCCGGTGACCCTCTGGGCCGCGATCTCCCAGTCGGACGCTCAGGCCATAGGTACAGACACGGGTCGGGCACTGCGTGGGCTCACCCTTGCTCTCCATCTCGATGACCGTCAGGAGGGGCAGGCAAGCGACTTTGAGTCTTCCTGGAACGGGTTCTTGCGCCTCTACAACCTCTTTCAGTTCGTTCCCGACGCCTATCCCGTTACGGCCGACGAAGAGGCCTTCCGGGGCTACGAAGAGCTCATCGGGACGTCTGCCCCGGAGACGCTCCGCGACCACGTACCTGAGGATGGAGCCCTGGGCGCCTTCGACGAAAAGGAGTGGGAAGAGACCTTTTCGGACGCTGAGTATTCCCCAGAGCCGGTGACGGAGATTTTGCGGGCGCTCCACGAGGCTGACATTCCGGCCCCGAGCGTGCCCTTCGAGCTTCGGAGTGACGGGCGCATCGTCGGTACGGCAGAGCTCGGGTGGCCCGGGCCGGACGTGGCGGTCCTGCTCCCCGACCAGGAGTCCTACGAAGGGTCGTTTGAAGAAAGTGGGTGGGACGTCTATCCCGCCCGTACCGCCAAAGAGGACCCGGAGCGTCTGATCGATGCCCTTCTCGAGGACGCATAGCCAATTTCTGATCCCCTCCTCGTCCGTTTTCTAGAACCGGCACTTCCGGCATATGCCTGACGTCAAAGTTGCGATCTGCGACCAGTTTCTGGAGGCCTTCTCTGCGGTGCCGAAGGGGAAGCAGAAGAAGGTGCAGCAATTCATGTCGAAGTTTCGGCAGAATCCGACGCTTCCGGGCATCAACTACAAAAAGATCGAGGGCGCGAGGGACCCGAAGCTGCGGTCCGTGCGGATCGACCAGTCGTACCGGGGGATCGTGATGAAGCCCGATGAGGGCAACGTCTACATGCTCCTCTGGGTGGACACCCACGACGACGCCTACCAGTGGGCCCGAAACCGCATCGTGCAGATTCATCCGGAAACGGGGAGTCTTCAGGTCATTCCGATGGAGGAGGGGGAAGTGCCGGTCTCCAATGGAGAAACGGCCACCGAGGAGGAAGAGGAGGAAGACCTGGGTCTCTTTGCCGAGCACAGGGATCGGGAGCTCGTTCGCCTCGGCGTACCAGAGGAACTGATGCCTCTCGTGCGAAGCATTCAAACCGAGGAGCAGCTGGATCAGCTTCAGAAGCATCTCCCCGAGGAGGCGTACGAGGCGCTCTTTCTCCTGGCCGCCGGGTACTCCCAGCGAGAGGTGGACAACGAGCTCGCCTATTCTGGCGGGACGGGCGAGGTGGACACCGAGGACTACGAGACGGCCCTTCAGCGGCCCAACTCACAGCGCCGGTTCGCTATTGTCGAGGACGACGAGGAACTGGAGCGCATGCTGGAGGCGCCCCTCGAGAAATGGCGGGTCTTCCTGCATCCGACCCAGCGGCGCCTCGTCACCATGCACGCCAACGGTCCGGTCCGGGTGCTTGGCGGCGCCGGCACGGGAAAGACGGTCGTAGCGATGCACCGTGCCGTGTGGCTGGCCGAGAATTTCTTTACCGATCCCGACGACCAGATCCTCTTCACCACATTCACCCGCAACCTCGCCGCCGACATTAAGGAGAACCTCCAGCTGATTGGGGCCTCCGAGGTCCTCGATCGGATTCAGGTGACCAACCTCGACGCGTGGCTCTCGCGCTTCCTTCAACAGCAGGATTACGAGTACACGATCGACTACCGCGGGGAGGCCGAGGACCTGTGGGAGAAGGCCCTGATGGTCGGGCCGGAGGGCCGAGGCCGCCGGTTTCTGCGCAACGAGTGGGAGCAGGTGATCCAGCCGAATGGCATCCGGTCCAAAGGCGAGTACATGCGCGTAAGCCGCATTGGGCGGGGCACGCCCCTTCAGCGCTCGGAGCGGGCTGAGATCTGGCCCGTGTTCGACGAGTACCAGTCCCTTCTGGACGAACATCACCTCCGGGAGCGATCCGGGGCCCTCCGTGATGCCCGTCACATCCTGGAGGAAGAGGGCGACATCCTGCCCTACCAGTCGATTCTCGTCGACGAGGCGCAGGACATGGGCAAGCAGGCCTTCCAGCTGATCCGGCAGATGATCCCCGGCGGCGACCAGGAGAATGATCTCTTCATCGTGGGGGACGCTCACCAGCGCATCTACGACCGTCAGGTGGTTCTCGGCCACTGTGGCATCCACATCGTTGGCCGCGGCTACAAGCTGCGGGTCAACTACCGCACGACCGAAGAGAATCGCCGGTGGGCGGTCGGGCTTCTGGAGGGCGTCGAGTACGACGACCTGGATGGCGGGGTCGACGACCAGGAGGTGTACAAGTCCCTGATGCGAGGGGAGGAGCCGCGAGTCGAACCGTTTGATACATTTCAGGCGGAGGCCGAGGCGATTGCGGAGTACCTGCGTCAGAAGAAGGAGGAGGGCGGCGAATCGCTGCGTGACACGTGCATCATCGCCCGCACAAAGTCTCTTCTCGACAACTACAGCGGCGCGCTCCGCGCCGCCGACCTGGATACGTACGCGATACAGAGGGACCAGGCGGAGGACCGCTCCGCTCCGGGGGTTCGCCTAGCGACGATGCACCGCGCGAAGGGACTGGAGTTCGAGCGGGTGATTATCGCCGGCGTCACGGACGGAACTGTCCCGCTTGGTAGGGCGCTTGCGGGGGCGGAAGATGATGCTACACGTGAGCAGATCCGCAAACAAGAGCGGTCGCTGCTTTACGTGTCGGCGACGCGGGCGAAGCGCGAGGTGATTGTTACGTGTCACGACGAGCCGAGCCCGTGGCTACCACTATGATTGTTTATTCGAGTCCGGACAAAGGCGCATCTATCTAGCTCATTGATTGCATGTCTACTCAGTCTTGCCAGATTTTCTGCACTGGCGATGTCCACCTCGGCCGTCGGCCCTCACGGGTGCCGACTGAAGACGACGATCTTTCGGTCCGGCACATTTGGGACAGGTTCATTGAGACGGCCCTGAACCGGGAAGTGGACGTGGTCGCGTTGACCGGCGACATCGTCGATTCCGAAAACCAAATGTACGAAGCGTTCGGGGCCCTCGAACGTGGCGTCCAGCGTCTGCTCGAGGGCGGGATCGAGATTGTGGCGGTGGCAGGGAACCACGACCACAGCGCCTTTCCCCGGCTCGTCCGGGCCATCGACGCCGACGGGTTTCACCTGCTCGGTCCGGGTGGTACTTGGGAGGAAGTCCAGATAGGCCTTGAAAGTGGCGAGACCGTTCGATTCGTGGGCTGGTCCTTTCCGCAGGCCACCGTGCTTTCTTCGCCACTGGGCGGCTTGGAGGTTTCGGAGAGCGACGAGCCGACGATCGGTGTCCTTCACTGCGAGGCGGGGTCGGGCGAAGGGCAGTACGCACCCGTTCGGCGGGATGCACTCGCGCGGACACCGATTGACGCATGGCTTCTGGGCCACATCCACGCGCCAAACGATCACCGGGAGGCGGGACAGTTGCAGCTGTATCCCGGGTCTCTTCAACCTCTCGATCCCGGAGAACCGGGAACCCATGGGGCCTGGCTGATTGAGGTCTCCGGGCAGGACGCGACGGCCGAGCAGATTCCGCTTGCGTCGCTTCGCTACGAGGAAACGGGGGTGGACGTCTCCGACTGCGAGACGAGGGAGGACGTTGAGGAAACGGTTCTCCGCAGGCTCCGGGAGGGCGCCGCGGAATTGGGAGAGCAGTTTCCCGACCTGCGCCACGTCGCACATCGTCTCCGGTTTGAAGGACGGACCTCCCTGCACCGTGAGATTGAGGAGACGCTCCGCGAGATGGTGGGCTCTGTCCGCCGGGAGGTCGACCAGGTCGCGGCGACCATCGAGGACTTTACGCTTCAAACCCGACCGGACCACGACCTAGGCGAGATGGCTCGGGCCGACGATCCGCCCGGTGTGCTCGCGCAGCTCCTCCTGAAACTGGAAAACGGCGAGGCCGAGGGCGAGCGGATCCGGCGCGTCCTTCGCGAGGCGTCGAAGGCCACGAGGGAGGTCCACGAGTCGAGCCGGTATGAACCCCTGCGACGCGATTCGGAGACGCGGGAGCCTCCACAGCGAGAAGACCTTCAGGCGATGCTCTACCAGCAAGGCCTGCTTCTGCTGGACGAACTTCACGCTAGTCGCGACTGAGTCTGGACCATCGACGCATTCACACTCCGATTCGAAGAGCCGTTTCCCCGACCATGTCTCCGTCAGAAGAGTCGTCCGAGTCGACAGAAGCCTCGGACGTTCTCTGCTTCGAGCAGCTTCGCGTGAGCCGGTTCAATGGCATCGAGCACGGGCTGGAGGTGGAGCTTTGCGGCGGCGTAAACGTGATCCACGGGTCCAATGCCGCCGGAAAAACGACCCTGGCCCACGCGATTCGCGGGCTGCTGTGGCCCGATCACGTCGGAGATCAACTGCCCATTGTAGAAGCCCGGTTTGTTCTCGGCGGCTCGACCTGGCGAGTAGAGCTGGAGGGCGAGAGGTGCGGATACACCCGAGATCAAAGCCCAGCGAGCCGGCCGTCCCTTCCGCCCGCGTCCCACGGGCCGCGCTACCACCTATATCTGCACGACCTTCTGGGCGGCGGAGACGAAGAGGAGTCGTTTGCCCAGCGCATTCTGAAAGAAGCGCAGGGCGGCATCGACGTCGAAGGGGCGGCCGAGCAGCTGGGATTCGAGGTGCCGAGCCGGCGCACGGCCCAGATTACAAGTGCGGTTGAGGAGTTGCGCAAGAAGAGGGATGAGACGAAAGGGAACCAGGAAGCCCTCCGCCGCCGAGAGCAAACGCTTGGCGACCTCCGGGAGAAGAAGGCCGAGGCCGAGCGGGCGTCACGACGAGCCTCGGCACTTGAGCAGGCCCAGGCGATGGCCTCCGCCCGCCAGGCCCACGACGAAGCGGAGGCTGCGCTCGACCAGTTTCCAGACGTGATGGACGAGGTCCAGGGCGATGAAGACGAGCAGCTCGATTCTCTGCGGGAGGATCTGAGCGAAGCAGAGAACGAGATCCAGGAGGCCGAGGGTCAAATTGAGGACGCTCGAGAGACGCTTGAGGAGAGCCGGATTCCAGAGGATGGGCTCCCAGAGGATGGGCTCCCAGAGGGTCGAGTCGAGGAGCTTCGAGAGGTCGTTTCGACGATCCGGGAGCAAGAGCGAGAGGTCCGAGAGTACCGCTCGGAGGTGACGGAGGCTGAGGAGAAGGAGGAAAGGGCGTGGGGCCGCCTGCCCGCAGGGGTAGACAAGGACACTGCCGCGGGCATCGACCTCCCCGAGTTGGAGAAAATCGAGTCGCACGTCAGGGCCGTCGAAGACTTTCAGGGGCGCCGGGAGGCTTTCGAGACGGCCAGGGAGCTCTTTGAAGGGGCTGGCCCTGACGCTCCCATCGACACGATGAGAGACGGGCTGAGACATCTCCATCGTTGGCTCCAGTTTCCGGATGCAGGTGCCCAGTCTGGTCCGAAATGGCTTCACTGGGCCATTCTCATCGGAGGGCTTCTCGTTGCGGGGAGTGGCGCACTCCTGGGGCTGCTAGGCGCAGGTCTGGCGATGGGAGTGGGGATTGCCCTCGCCGTTCTTGGGGTGCTGATTGCAGCGGCAGAATGGCGCAGACACGCGCAGGACAGGGAGGACGGCAGCGGTCAACGCGACCTCCACGAGAGAGAGTACAAGCGCTTGGGTCTCGAAAGGCCGGCCGACTGGTCGCGGGACGCCGTCGAAGAGCACGCAGGCGTTCTCCTCGACCGGCTCCGGAAAGCGCACGTGGCCGCCGAGAAACAGGAGACCTGGGACCGATTGCAGTCGGATTATGAGGCCCTTGATGCGACATCTGAGGAGCTGGATCAGGAGCGACAGCGACTGGCCGAGGAGCTGGGCGTCGACCCGGACGCGGGATCCCTTTCGCTGCCCGTGCTCCTGGAGCGACTCTCACGATGGCAAGCTGCCTACGACGAAATAGATGCAAAGCACGCGGCTCTGGATACTGCGCAGAGCGAAGCTGAGAAGTGCCGCGCTCGCCTAAACGATGCACTTGAAGAATATGGGTTGGGCCCGATAGAGGACGCCAGCGAGGCAGAGGGAGCCGTACACACGCTGGAAACGGCGCGGAATGAGTTTCAGGAGGCGGAACGGGACCTCGAACAAGCCCAGGCCCAGAAAGAGAACGCAATTCAAGATCGGGAGGAGGCCGAATCTGAGATCGAGGCCCTGTACGAAGACTTGAACTTGGAGCCGGGAGCTGAGGACGAGCTCCGAGAACTGGCCGGTCAACACAAAGTCTACCAGGAGGCCGTCGAAGAAGAGAGGAACAGGAAGGCAACCCTGGAGGCAGAGCGCCGCCAGCTCCGTCGCATGGACGCATACGAGGAGAGTATGGAGGAGCCGACGACGGAGGAGCTACAACGACAGCTCGACACGGCCGAAGAGATCGCGGAGCAAGAGGAGGAATATGCCGAACGGATTCAAAGTATCGAACACGAGATTGAGACGGCTCGGGAGGAGGGGACCCTAGAAGAGCGCCAGGCGAAGTACCGCGAGCGCCGGAACGAACTGGCGGGCGAGCGGGAACGGGATTACGAAAAGGCGGTCGGGAAGGTGCTCGCCGACTTTATTCAGGAAGAAACGCAGGATCAGGGGCTCCCACCGGTCTTTCACCGCGCCCGGGAGCTTTTCGCGGAGATAACCGACTACCGCTACGAGCTGACGCTTGACCGGAAAACTGCGTCCTTTCGCGCCTTCGACCACTCGTACGAGAAGACGTTTGCCCTGGAGGAGCTTTCCAGTGGGACCCAGGTCCAGCTCGTGCTTTCGGTCCGCATCGCCTTTCTAGAGACTCAGGAACAGGCCTGTCGGGCGCCTTTGGTGCTCGACGAAACCCTCGCCAACAGCGACGCCAGCCGGGCCCGCGCCATCATCGAGGCCGTGAAGACAATTTGCGAAGAGGGCCGACAGGTCCTCTACCTGACCGCTCAGGCAGATGAGGTCCAGAAGTGGAGCGCGCAGCTCGATGGGGAAGATGGGCCGGACCACACCGTCATTTCGCTCGAAGAAGTTGACGCCCGCGACCTGCTGGAGCCAGGCGGGGACGGGGCGGTCGTTCCGGCCCGCAAGGTGCCGGAGGCGCTTCCCGACCCGGAAACGACAACCCACGAAGAGCTACGGGCTGTATTGGATGTCCCGCGTTGGTCGCCCCGGCAGCCCGTAGGACGTCTTCATCTCTGGTATCTCATCGAGTCGCCGCGGCCCCTCGTCGACCTTGTCCAAAGCGGCACCCGCACGTGGGGCCAGCTTGAGAATCGACACCAGATCGGCGGGGTAGCCGCTACGCCTTTCGATGAGCAGACGTTCGGGCGCGTGCAAGCCCGAGCCCAGGCCGTGGCGGCCTGGCAGGAGACCTGGCACGTCGGTCGAGGGCGTCCCGTCGACCGGCCGGCTCTCGAGCAGACTGATGCCGTGACCGACACGTTCATCGACGGAGTCGCCGAGATTGCGAACGAGCTTGATGGAGACGCCGAGGCGCTACTTCGGGTCGTACGAGAGCGGGACGACGAGCGGGTGCAGGGCTTCTATTCCAATAAGGCCGACGATCTTGAGGAGTACCTCCTTGAAAATGGCTATCACACAGAAAAAGACCCACTCTCTGAAGAAGAGATGTGGCAGCGGGTTCTCGCCGATCTCACCGAGGAGCGGACAGAGGGGCTCCTCTCGGAGGACGAGTTGGAGCGTCTCTTCGGGCGAATTCAATCTCCCGACGAGACCACGTAGAGTACTCCGTGTTATCCAGGCCTTGGCACCAGGGACGTGGAGAGCCACTGCGAACTGCCCCTGGAGGCGGGTCGCTCACGAACTCGAGATGAGCGCCGGCGAAGCCGGTGAGAAAGCGGTGACCTCATCCGCCCCGACTTCCCTGATGTTTTTCAGTCCGGTCTCTGCAATCCAGCGGCACCTGCATGAAAGTCGAGCAGTCACCCGACCTCACCGACTTCGCGAAAGCAGAATGAGCGCGAAGAGATCCAGCCTGCCAGGACATCTAGCCGTGCTCAGAAAGGGAAGCGAGGCGATTATTTCGCTCTCCGGGCAGAACGCGAACCCTCACGCGAGCACTACTGGCTCTGATCTCCGGTTCGAAACCGGCCGCACATGCGCATTCAGTTCGCAGCGGTAGGGAGAGATATCTGACAGCAGCGCCTTTGGAGGATCTTGTCCTCGCCGCCTCGACGGCCGCTACCGAAACAGACTCTTCACCCGATCGAGCCATCCGGAAGGGAGGTCCCCTCCCATCCATTCCTTGAAGCGCTCAGGGGCCTGGATCACGATTCGCTTCCCTTCCTGGTCCGGCCGCACGCTGGTGGGGAGCTTGCGCTTGAACTCCCCAATTTCCCAGTGCTCCATTTCACCAGGAAAGGTCACGTAGAGCTTTTCTCCGCTTCGCCGCACCTGCAGGCGCCCTTCACGCGCGAGGCGGCGCCACTCCTGCTGCCCGGCGTCGAAGCGCTCCTCGGCCGGAACCGTCCCCATATATTCAGGCGGCGTCCGGCCGGCTTGCTCGTATAGCTCAAACAAGGCCTTCCGCACCGGCTTGAGCACGTCGCCAGTCATCTCAATCTCCCCGTTGCCGAAGCGTCGAAGCAGCTGGCAGGAAATCCAAGGGAAAAGCGGACTTTCCTTCTGGATGAGCCGCTGGACCTCTCCTTCGGCGACCGGGCCTGGGTCGAACATGACGCTCAGCGAGAGCATCTTCGAGCGGTTGCGAAACCACTCCTTCGGCCGGCGATCGTTGCTGGTGAAAATGAGGGTCGGGAAGCGCCGTCCCGGCTCCCAATCCGACCAGTAGTTGCGGAGGGGGCCGAGCTGGCGGATCTTCCCCTTCTCGATGTCATCGATCGCGAGGGGGAAGGAGGAGTGTGCCTTTCGGACCCGGCGGACCTCGCTCATGCCAACGTCGTCGGCGTCGAGGGGAGAGGTGACCGCTCCCCCCGAAATCAGGCGGAGCCCGAAGGAGAGGAGCGTACCCTTTCCGGAGTTCGATTCCCCTTGCAGGTAGAGGAAGGGAAGGCGCTTGTCGAGGCTCGAGACGCCCTCTCGGAGGTAGGCCCGGGCGTGCTCGTTTGCGAAGGGCGCCCAGAAGAAATAGAGAAGCGTCTCGAGCATGTGGGCCTTCACCGCCTTCGGCTCGTTGGTCTGCCCGTGACGGTCGACCGTCGACAAAAACTGCTCGAGGTGCCGGAGAGCCTGGTCGATGCGGCCGGTCTCACCCGAGGGCTGGGAGGAGAGGACGGTTCCGCTTCCCTCCGGAGGCGCGAAGTAGAGATCCCCGCCCTCGGTCCACATTCCGGGAACGCCAAACTGGCGTCTCAGAAATTCCCCGACCTGTCCGGTGCCCATCGACACGGAGTCCGGCCCAGTGGTGCCGCCGATGGTCTGGACCTCGTCCTTGACCGTGCCCTCCGTGCCTTCGCTGTATCCGTTGAGCGACAGGCGGATCTCCGTCTCGCTCTCGCCAGAGTCTCTGCTATTTTCGACCGCCTGGTCGGTGGCCTTGTCGGCGAGCTTCGCGGTGATTTCTTCGATCTCGTCTCGCCGGGTGCTTCGGCCAGCGACCCACTGGCGAATCACCGCATCGCGGTCTACGTCGTCTTCCTCATCGAGACGCTCGGTGAGGTCTTTCAGGAACGGTTCGCCGTAGTCCTCAACGTGCTCCCGGTAGTCTGCCCAAAGGGCCTCGAAGATCCTGCTCTCTTCGTAGGCGCGCCAGACGGCGAGGTGGTTGGTGTGGTTCGTCCAGCTGTTTTTCGTGAGGTTCGCCGAGCCGGTGATCAGCGTGTAAGGTCCATCGTCCTGCCCCAGGATGTAGAGCTTCGAGTGGACGGTCTTGCGGGGACAGGTATAGATCTGGAGCCTCCCCTCGCGGCGGAGCCGCTCTAGGCGGCCGACGAGGCCGGCGTCCTCGTCGGTGAGGCGCTCGCGGTAGTCATTGGCGTTTCCGGCCACGAGCTCCAACTTCTCCAGCCCATAGGTGTCGAAGAGGCCAAGCACCACCTGCGGAGTGTCGCAGTAACTTACGGCCCAGAGCCGGTCGGCCTGCTCGAAGTAGGACTCGAAGGACCGCCAGCTCCGGACGGTCTCGGTAGAGAAGTCTACGACGCCTTCGCTGGCGGCCTCTTCGGAGGCGAATGGGAGCTTCTGAGCCATGGCCTAACTTGCTGTAGCTGTGGCATCGACGTGAACAGGACGCAGGAGAACGAAGATTGAGTAGCTGTTCGACCAGGCCTCCCACCTAAAGGAAAGGGCACCGGGCCCGTCGGAGACGGGACATGGGGTCTTCCCGCTGAGAACCTGAGAAGAGGCCGAGGACTGTGTCCACGGGTGCGCGGGGTCGATTCGGTCTGGGAAGTCTGGTTTCCAGTCGCCTCTTGTGAGACTGGGAGACGTAAACATCCTCCACAAGTCGAAGCCCCCGAGGCCGTGGGGCTCCTCGCTATCCCGGTAGTAGACGCCGAGAGCAAGCGGAGCACTCGCCGTCTCGACGTAGCGAATAATCGTGGCCTGGAAGGAGGCCCTAAATTCGCCGGACAGATCCACGGGGCACTGGAGCGTGAGGCTGTGCTCGTCGGAGCGCTCCTTCAGGAGCCCGCACTGAAAAATCAGCTCGGAGGCGGCGAAATTTGCCTCACGCTCCAAGACGTCACGGACGTCTCTCCGCATATCCTCTTTGCCATCAAGGTAGGTGGAACCTGACGGCAGATCGTGCCACTCCAGCAGGTGGTGGGACAGTTCGTGGGCCTTTGCAAAGGCCTGTGTCTTCGGCGAGCGATCATCGGGGACCCATATAACCCCGCTATCGAGGTCAGCAATGCCTTTTAGCTTACCGAAGGCGGCTTCAGCCACCTTTCGCTTTTCAGGAGGAAGCGACTGGATATATTCGTATCTCAGCCGGGCTGGATCAGAGACTACCTCTACGCCCAGCGCCTTGGCGACTCGGTCCAGGTCGGTCGGCAGGCTGCCCAGCTGGCCGCTTTCCTTCAGCACCTCGAGAACGACGCGGCGAATCCATCGCCCGTTTTCAGGGGCCAGGGAGGGAAGAGGTCCAGAAACAGGCTCGTCTGCGGGTGTCATGGCAGGAGGGGGTAGGGGCTCAGTCCTTGCCTTTCCGGATGAAGCTCTTGACGAAGTCGACGATCATGTCCTTCTCGTCTTCGTCGAGGTCCATGCTCATGAGCTGCATCTCGAAGGGACCTGGTTTTTTCTCTTCGCCCTCGCCCTCCTCGCGAATGTACCCCGCGGTCCTCATGAGCGCCTCGTAACTGGTGTCGTAGAACTCGGCGAGTTTGTAGAGCTTGTGGGGCGAGGGTCCAGTTGCCTCGCCGCGTTCGAGCTGGGACACGTACGCGTTGGAAATCCCAGTCGCCTCCTCGACGTCGCGAAGACTACATTCCTTCAGTTCCCGAAGCCGCCGCAGCTCTCGCGCGAGGCTTGGGGCGTTCTCCTCGGGGTTGTCTGGCGCTGAAGAAGGGGGAGCCATGCTGGTTTAATCAGGTGGTCTGATCGGAGAACATCACGTGACCTGCATGCTAAGGGTGATAACTTTATTTAGCAGTGCCCGAAATGTTATTATAAAGTGAGGTGCCGGGGGAGGGGTCCGACCGGGGAAACGGGCAGTGCTAAATTTTATAAGCACCATCAAGTCAAAATTCCAGTAGTCAATCGACTACAGTCCAATGGCCAACCAACACGTAGTCCGACGCAATGGAGAGTGGGCTGTCCGGGGAGAGGGAAACAGCCGCGATACGTCTCACCACGACACGCAGGGGAAGGCGATCGATGCCGCTAAAGACGTAGCTGAGAATCAAGGTGGTGACGTGGTGATTCACAACCGAGGGGGGAAGTTTCGCGAGCGCCACACCTACGGGAAAAGGGACCCAGAGTCCTCGGAAGGGTGAGCAGCGGCGAAGTTTGTCTCCGCAGATTTTATCCGTATAGCAGCACAGTTGGACATCTACGCACCTCAATTACCATGAGCTACTCCCAACAGGAGCTCCAGAAGATCTTCCAGAGCACGTCCGGTCGATGCCATCTCTGTCACAGCCCCCTCCAGTTTGGGGAGTATGCCGATGAGTGGGAGGTAGACCACTCTAAGGCGAAAGCAAACGGAGGGACGGATCACGGCAACAATCTCTATCCGGCCTGCACGTCGTGTAACCGAGCCCGGAGGGATCGTCCTGCTTCGAAAGTTCGGAAGGAGAACGGAGTTACCGGCATCCCGCTTTCTCGGAAGCAAAGGGAGAAGGAAAAGAAGCAAAACGGCCTGGCCTACGGTAGTCTAGGGGCTTTGGCGGGAGGACTACTGGCCGGTAGCCCTGCCGGTCTTGCGATCGGAGCAGTGGTTGGCGGCTCCGTCGGTTTCAGCAAGGATCCAGACCGGTAATCGCCTCGGTGTCGGCTCCCGTTCTCTGAGGTGAGTGCAATTGAACTTCGATCGCGCTAGACTCGGCCCCACCTCATCAGCTGAGATTCGGGAAGTGGCCTTCTTGTAGTAGCCGTACAAATACAAAATGGGCGCCAAGCACCGGCAGGACGGTTCTCGAAAAGACCATCCGCCAGTGCAGCCGCGGACCAGAGTTTCTGAAGCGCCAGAGGGAATAGGGGGAACCTATCAGATAGGAGCTTACCGATCCGTGAAGAATTCCATGAAGACCGTTTCTGCTCATGTTGGGCTCGGTCCTCTGCTCACCCGGGAAACCGTTCAGGGACTTTTGCACGGATCGGTATGATTGACTTCTCAGTCGCCGAAAACGGCCTTTCCCGCTTGTAGAGGGTGCTTTCAGTTCCTTAGCGCCCAATCCCGTTCGTTGGCTACCGAACGGCCAATTGGCGCCAGCACCTGGCCCCGAGAGGAACGGCGGTTGACTGTGTTTGTCAAAATGTATAGACTTGTCAACCACTCGTTCCTCAGCCACTCAGCCTCAAACCGTCATGGAAGCGACAGAGAGCATAACGGGGGACCGCATTCGCCAACTCCGTCTCGCCGAGGGCATGACGCAGGCCGAGCTGGCCAGCGCGACGGGAGATCTTGTCTCCAAGCAGATGATCTCTCGCTACGAGCGGGATCAGTCCCAGCCATCCCCAAAGGTGCTGCGAGGGCTTGCAGAAGCTCTTGAGGTGAAGACAGCTGACCTCTTCCGGCAGCCCCCGGCGGAGATTGAGTTCGAGGCGTACCGCAGATTTTCTCGGTTGGGGAAGCGAAAGCAGCGTCAGATCGAGCGAATGGTCGAGCGGGAGCTCGAAAAGCGAATTCGCCTCCAGGACGTGCTGGGACAGCTCCGCGAGGAGCCTATTCCCGCAGATGAATGGCCCGTGTCAACCCCGGAAGATGCCGAAAAGGCTGCGGAGGAGCTCCGTGATCGATGGGAGCTCGGGCGCGCCCCGATTGCCAGTATCACGGAGGTGCTCGAGGACCAACGCATCCACGTGATCGACGTCACGGGTTTCGACGACTTCGATGGGCTTTCTGCTCTCGCGTGCGACGGCGGCGATATCCTCGCTGCGGCGGTCGTGTATCACGGGGAGCGTCCAGGGGAGCGGCAGCGCCTCAGCCTTGCCCATGAGCTAGCGCATATTGTCTTGGACGTGGAGGAATCGGAAGACTTCGATGAGGAGGATGCCGCTTACCGGATGGGGGCAGCCTTCCTTGCTCCTAAGAAACCGCTCATCCGAGATGTAGGAAAGCGCCGCGAATCCCTACAGCTTCAGGAGCTTCTTCTCCTGAAAGAGGAGTACGGGATGAGCATTCAGGCCCTCCTTTATCGCCTGAAGGATTTGGGCGTGATCACCGACCATCACCACCGGCAGTGGTCTATCCACATCAACAAGATGGGGTGGCGGAAGTCAGAGCCGGAGGAACTGTCCCCCGAGGAGCCGAAGTGGCTTCGCCGGTCGGTGTATCGCGCGTATTCCGAAGGGCTCATCTCTGAGGAGGAGGCTGAGCGCCTCATTGAGGAATCCCCAGACGGAGATACGCCTCCGACGCTGCAGCGGCGCCGCTCTTTCATGGACCTACCTGTGGAGGAGCGGAGGGAGGTGCTACAGAAACAGGCAGATGAAATGGAAGAGCACTACCGGCAGAATCGAGCCGATCGCGTCGAGATTCAGGGTGGGGACGTCTACGACTACGAAGACCCCGAGCAGGACGAAGAATCCGGGGAGTAGTCCGCGCTCGACGCCACCCGAATAGAGCATATTTGAATGGGTATGGGAGATTCAGACGACCCCTCGAATCCAAGGCGGGGAGAAGTTTGGCGGGTGAGCTTCGATCCGGCACAAGGCTCAGAGATGAAAAAGACCCGCCCGGCGGTGGTCGTCAGCTCCGATGCAGTCGGTACGCTTCCCGTTCGATTGGTCGCTCCTCTGACCGGCTGGAAAAGCTACTTCGAGAAGAACTTATGGCACGTCCGCCTTTCTCCGACAAAGCGGAACGGACTCGACAAGGAGTCTGCCGCAGATGCTCTTCAGATTCGGAGTGTTGACGTTTCCCGATTTGGCGAGCAACTCGGGAGGATTCGCGAGGCTGAATTGGAGGAGATAACCACGGCCGTTGCGGTCGTGATTGAGTACCGGTAGCCCTGAATGACACTACAAACAGGCTTCCCGGATGAGACCTCCGATTTGGGAGAGCAGGGAGATCTTGTTCTGTGGCATCGGATAAGTAGCTTTATGCTATGCTACTTTGGGGCTATCACTCGACGCTATCGTAGCCTGGACGCGAGCGGAATTCAATGTGGATTGGGCCGTCTGGATCTGCAACCAGTAGAATGAGGCAGACCTCTGACCTGTGATTATCTGGCCTGAAAGGTTCTCTCAAAAACCTCGTCTTCGAAACCGAAGAGCTGGTGACAGTGGCGGCCACCAGTCCCGCTCCCTGGGCGACTTGAGACTGATGGGACTCTCCCTCAGGCAACTCGTCGCAGACCGCGCCGGAGGGTTAAAAGCCGCAGACAAGGAGGGCCAACGGTTGGAGTCCATTCTCGCTCGTCTTGCAGTCTCGGCGGAAGTACCCACGCTTACGAGTCGCCGGAAAGGATCTGATCCTCGACGGCCCCGATGAACCGGCGGGCCTTTTCGACAAGCTCGTCGGCTTCTTCCGGGCCGAAATCCGAAAACACCTCGTAGTCGGCCTCCCCGCGCATCGACTGCGCGGTCGTGAGAATATCGCCGATCTCTTCGGAGACCTGCCCTGTTCGAACGAAGTGGTAGCTGAAGCGGCGAATGACGCCGGAGTGGGTGTTGGGGCTTTCTCCTTTGGTCAGAAGCGCGGCCCGGGCGGCCTGAAAGGTCGCGTAGTATCCGCGGTTAATCGTCGCGCTTGGAGATCCATGCTCCTGAAGCGTCTCCGCGTCGGAGAGGGCCTCGCGCGCTTTCTTCCGCAGCGCCTCGATCGTGCTGTCGGGACCGGGCCCGCCCGGTGGTCCCGCCGAGTCCTCGACGTTCATCGGCCCTCTCGGTCTGATGTGGAGACATCCGACGTGGAAACGTCCGACGTAGAGGCGGTGCGCTCAGGGGGAGCAGCCTCATCGAACACTTCCAGCAGGTCGATGCCATCCTCTCGCACCGACCAGACGAGGGGCCGCCGGTCGTCGGCGAACGCCTCCTCACTCATGTGGATGAATGAGAGGGCCGTGTCCCGGTAAGCCGCGGCCTCGGTTGCAACCCGACTGGTGCGTTTTGCTTCCTCGATGGAAGTGACCGGCCCCTCCAGCACGACGAGAAGGTCCACGTCGCTTTCGGGACGGGCGTCTCCGCGGGCCTGGGAGCCAAACAAGATGAGGTGCCTCAGCCGTGGGCCGTAGATCTCCCGGAGAGACGCGGTGACCCAGCGCAGGGTGTCCCTGATTTCCTCTGGAATGGAGGCGGGGGCCTTCTGCATCGGACCGGACCGCTTAGGAAAGGAGGAGGGGCCAGGAGGGAGGCGCTCTCGTCGGCCTCTGAAGGAGCATACCCGCGCGAGCGGTGATCTTTCCGTCCTGAGCGGGAGGCTGTAGACTAAAGCACGTCGGTCGCGGGGGACATCACGCGATTGAAGTCCAGTGGGTACTTCGGGATGGCTTGTCCTACTGCGTTCGAATCCAGTGGTTTAGTCCTTGCTTCTGTTGGTGGACCCGCTTTGAAGAGATGTCTTTCCCGTGTTGAAGACATCCGAATCTCATTGGTCAAAGGCGCTACTCACAGAGGCAGCGAGCCTCAGAAAGTTTTGGGGGAGGGTACCTGAGTGCTAGATCGGGTAAAGGGAAAGCCCTAGTTCAGCCATAGACGATCGAGGCATCTGTGCCGCATGAACTGTCGTGTATATGAGTAGTGCGACGACCTTCGGTTGATGGGTTAGCCATTATATATTTACGCCTGCAAGTCGAAGGTTGCGTCAATTATCTTGTGTAAAGCCGACGGTGGCCTGACCGGAATCGAGGTCGAATAGAAAAGGGCCACCGCCGCCTGTTAGCAACGGTGTTGATTGTCAAGCAGAAGAGGCATGGTATTCGGGATTCCAGTGGGAGCCGTTCTTCATCATCGTATTCATGATCACAAGCAGCTTCCGCATGCACGCAACCAGTGCTTTCTTCTTGGCCTTCCCCCGATCTACGAGCCGATCGTAGAACGATTGGATCCTCTCGTTATGCCGAGTGGCTGAGAGTGTGGCCATATACAAAGCCTGTCGCACCGAGGCGCGACCGCCCCAAGTGCTGCGTTGGCCACGATGCCGGCCACTGTCACGATTAAGTGGGGCGACGCCCGCGAGCTTAGCGATCTCCTGGCGGTTTGCCTCGCCAAGTTCCGGAAGGTCCGCCATGAGAACGTGAGCAGTTGCTTCTGCCACGCCTGGAATCGAGCAGAGAAGCTCCTCTTCTTCTCGCCAAACCGCGCTGTTTTCGACGGCTTCCTCGATCTGGCGCTCGGTTTCTTTGAGGCGCTCTTCGAGGAACGACAAGTGTTCTTCGATGTCGGAGCGCACGGCCTCGGAGGGGGCAGTCCCGAGACGGTTCTGCTCCGCGGTCCTCATCTTTTGCAGTTGCCGTCTGCGGGCTACAAGGGCCGAAAAAACCTTCTGGTCCTCAGACGGAGCCGGACGGATCTCCGGCTGGACCCGTTCTCCGAAGAGAGCTAAAACGCAGGCATCAATTTCGTCGGTCTTGGCCAGCCGACCAGTTGCTCGGGCGAAGTCTCTCGTCTGGCGTGGATTGACGACCGCAACGGGCAGACCATCGGCTGCAAGCACGGCGCTAACTGGTCGTTCGTAACCACCGGTAGCTTCGAGTACGATCCGGTCAGGGGCGGCCTTGCAGAGCAGCTCCTTGAGCTGGTCGATGCCATCGGAGGTGTTGTCAAAATGGTGGGTCTCGACCTCCCCAGAACCGTAGCGAATCGCCAGGTCCAGGCGGCCTTTGGCCACATCAATGCCTACGCATGTCATGGCGGAAAAGGGAGCGATGAACAAGATCGCATGTGTCGCTGCGGCCCCACCTTGCAGGATGCGAACTCGAAGCAAGTGGCGGGCGTCGCCAGCTCCGGTTCAGGCAACGGTTCGGGCTCTGAAGCGACAGGGGGAGGCAGCGCTCCAGCTAACAGACGGCCTCTCTACCGGACCCTGGTTGGTTCGAGCTACTGCCTCCAGAATTCGAAAGCGCTGCGTTCTGGAAGATACAAGGTTGGTTTGACCCACTAAAGTCGAATCAACCA
>Ga0207714_1000576_pt1 | contig 25022 bp, 20 predicted proteins | sample PonA232FremontCA_2_FD_187270 | JGI IMG/M metagenome (GOLD analysis project Ga0207714, IMG submission 187270) | Marine sediment microbial community from Fremont, CA, USA - Pond A23 Sediment 2 (SPAdes) | ecosystem: Environmental > Aquatic > Marine > Unclassified | place: USA: Fremont, California...
CCTCCAGCGACAGGTCCATCTCCAGGCGCACCTGCTCGGCGAACAGCTCCACGAGCTGCGTCGGCTTCAGCCGGCGCAGGCGCGGACCGGCGCGCTCGGCGATCTGCGCCGCCCAGCGCATGAGCGACAGATCGCGGTCGAACGCGCGCTGGATCCCGGGGCGCAGCACCTTCACCGCGACCTCGCGGCCGTCGGTGGTGGTGGCCATGTGCACCTGCGCGATCGACGCGGCCGAACGCGGCTCGCGGTCGAAGTGCGCGTAGAGGTTGTCGATGGAGTCGCCCAGCTCCGACTCGATGATGGCCAGCGCCGTGTCCGTCTCGAAGGGCGGCAGGTGGTCCTGAAGCTCCGCCAGGTCCTGCGCCATGGTGTCGCCGACGAGATCGGCGCGGGTGGAGATGAACTGGCCCAGCTTGATGAACGACGGCCCCAGGTCGGTGCACGCGCGCGCGAGCTTCTGCCCCGTGCGGCCGGGCCGGCGCTGGCCCGAGAGGATGCGCGCGGTGTGCACGATGGGGCGGAGAATGCCCAGCTCCTCCACCAGCGCCAGCGCGTCGTTGCGCGCCAGCACCCGGGCGATCTGGAACAGCCGGAAAAAGGCGCGGATCGTGCGCAGCATGCGGGCTAGAGGCGGCGGCCGATGTGCAGGGCGGCGATGCCCGCCGAATAGTTGCGATAGGTCACGCGGGTGAACCCGGCCTCGCGCATCATGCCGGCAAGCGTCTCCTGGTCCGGAAAGCGGCGGATGGATTCGACAAGGTACTGATAACTCCCCCGGTCCTGGGCGATCAGGCTGCCCAGGCGCGGCAGGACGTTGAACGAGTAGAGGTCGTAGAGATCGTCCAGAACCGGCACCACCACCGTGGAGAACTCCAGGCAGACGAAGCGCCCACCCGGGCGCAGCACCCGGTAGGCCTCGGCGAGCACGTCCTCGATCCGGGTGACGTTGCGCAGGCCGAAGGCCATGGTGACCGCATCCACGCAGCGGGAATCGAGCGGCAGCGCCTGCGCGTCCCCGGCGAGCCAGTGCAGCCCGTCCACAAGCCCGCGGTCCGTGGCGCGATCGCGGCCCACGCGCAGCATCGCCTCGGTGAGGTCGCACACCGCGATGTCCGCCCGGCCGCCGCTGCGCCGGTGCATTCGAAACGCGATGTCGCCCGTCCCGCCGGCGAGGTCGAGGATGGTCTGGCCGGGCCGCGGGTCCACCGCGCGCACCATGGAATCCTTCCACAGGCGGTGGATGCCCGCGGACATCAGGTCGTTCATCAGATCATAGCGCGAGGCGACGCTGGTGAAGACGTCGCGCACGAGCGAGGCCTTCTCCTCGGGCGGCACGTCGCGCGCGCCGAAGGAGGCAGCGTCGTCGTCGGCGAAGGGGCGGCCTTGGAGGTCGTCGGGGGAATCCTGGCGCTTCATGGCGCGGACCATAGCGCGGCGTTCGGGGTAATGCCACGTCATTGCGCCGGCCTGGCGGAAATCGCCGCACGCGCGCCGGCGATAGCTGCCCAAGATGGTCCCGAGGTTTCCGGCCCATGCCGTCGCCTCTTCACAAGGGCGGGTTCGACACGCCTCACACCAGAGCCTACGTTTCGCACGTCTGGAACGCCAGAAGGTCGCTTTCCCTCGCCCATGCCCGAACTCCCCGAAGTCGAGACCGTCGTGCGCGGGCTGCGGCCCTGCCTGGAAGGGCGCGTGCTGGCCGAGGTGATCCAGCGCCGCCCGGACCTGCGCCGGCCGCTGCCCGGGGACTTCGTCACGCGGCTTCAGGGCCGGCGGGTGACGGCTGTGGCGCGGCGGGCGAAGTACATCCTGGTGCACCTGGACAGCGGCGAGGTCCTGCTGGCGCACCTGGGCATGTCCGGGCGCATGGTGGTGGCGGGCGCCCCGAACGCGCCGCTCGACGCGCACGACCACGTCGTCCTCCTCACCGACGCGGGCGCGCAGATCCGCTTCCACGACCCGCGCCGCTTCGGGCTGATGGACGTGGTGCCCGAAGCCGAGCTGGAGTCGCACCGCCTGCTGCGGCACCTCGGCCCGGAACCGCTGGACCCGGGGTTCGACGGCCCCGCGCTGGCGGCGCGCCTCGCCGGCCGGCGCACGCCGGTGAAGGCCGCCCTGCTCGACCAGACCACGGTCGCCGGGCTGGGCAACATCTACGTCTGCGAGGCGCTGTTCGCGGGCGGCCTATCGCCGCGCCGGCAGGCCTATACCGTGACCGGCAAGCGCGCCGCCCGGCTGGCGGAATCGGTGCGCGGCGTGCTCGCGCGTGCGATCGCCGCCGGGGGGTCGTCGCTGCGCGACCACCGGCAGAGCGACGGCACGCTGGGCTACTTCCAGCACGCCTGGGCCGTCTACGGCCGCGCGGGCGCGGCCTGCGCGCACTGCACCTGCGACCTCGCGCGCACCGGGGGCGTGCAGCGCATCGTTCAGAGCAACCGTGCGACCTTCTACTGCCCGCACCGGCAGCGGTGAGGGCCGACTCCCCGCACGCCCGGGAGTCGGGGCGCTTGAACGCGGCCCGCCGGTGGCCTAGACACGGTGCCATGCTGTGCTGCACCGCAAGGCGGCCGCGCCGCATCGCCGCCGCCCTCCTGGGCGTCCTGACCCTGCTCACGGCGCCGGTTCCGCCCGCCGGGGCGGCGGATGCGCCCGCCTACATCGACCGCATCGCCGACCTGCCCCTGATGACGGGCCTGCGCGAGGTGCCCGACGCCGGGGTGACCTTCGACAAGCCGTCCGGCCGCATCGTCGAGGCGTTCGCCCACGGCGAGGTGGCGCGCGCGGCCGTGCGCAGCTTCTACCGCGAGACCCTGCCCCAGCTCGGCTGGACCCGGACGGCGCCGGACACCTTCGCCCGCGAAGGCGAGCGCCTGACCCTGGACTATCTGGGTGGCGACGGCGATCTCACCGTGCGCTTCACCCTTCAGCCGCGCTGACGCGGCGCGGCGCAAACCCACCGGACACAAGGACTCTGACCGCCATGAGCGAAAGCCTCGTCCGCACCGAGACGCGCGGGCGCGTCGGCCTGATCACCCTGGACCGGCCGGCCGCGCGCAACGCCCTGAACGCGCAGCTCGTCGCCGACCTGGGCGCGGCCGTGCGCGCCTTCGACGCCGACGCCAACATCGGCTGCATCGTCGTCACCGGCTCCGAGAAGGCCTTCGCCGCCGGCGCGGACATCAAGGAGATGAAGGACAAGAGCTACGCCGACGTGCACCTCGAAGACTTCATCACCGACGACTGGGAGGTCCTGGCCCGGGCGCGCACGCCCACCATCGCCGCCGTGGCCGGCCATGCGCTGGGCGGCGGCTGCGAGGTGGCAATGATGGCCGACATCATCCTCGCCGCGGAGACGGCCAAATTCGGCCAGCCCGAGATCACCCTGGGCACCATCCCTGGCGCCGGCGGCACGCAGCGGCTTACGCGCGCGGTGGGCAAGGCCAAGGCGATGGAACTCGTGCTCACCGGGCGCAGCATGGGCGCCGCGGAGGCCGAGCGCACCGGCCTGGTCGCACAGGTGCTGCCCGCCGAGGGCTTCCTGGACGCGGTCATGGAAACGGCTCAGGCCATCGCCGGCCAGTCCCTGCCCATCGCCATGCACGCCAAGGAGTCGGTGAACCGCGCGTTCGAGACCACCCTGGCCGAGGGCCTGCGCTTCGAGCGCCGGGTCTTCCATGCCACCTTCGCCACCGCGGACCGCGCGGAAGGCATGGCCGCATTCACCGAGAAGCGCAAGCCGGACTGGAGTCACCGCTAACCCCCGGCGACTCCCGACGTTTCCCGGGTTGCGCGCGTGTTTCCCCCGCTCGCCCCGGAATCGTCGTCCATTGCAAGGCGCGCCGCCCCGGATGCTTGACGCGTCCGGAGGCGGTCGCTATACACCGCGCCCAACAAAGTTCCTGGAAAACGTGACGAGCAACCGATGGCGCATCATAAGTCCGCGAAAAAGCGCATTCGTCGCAATCAGCGGCGCTACGAGATCAACCACGCCCGCAAGAGCCGCGTGCGCACCTTCGTCAAGAAGGTGGAGCGCGCGATCCAGCAAGGCGACAAGCCGGGCGCGGAGGCGGCGCTCGATCAGGCAGCGCCGGAACTCCGCCGGGCGGTGAACAAGGGTGCGATCCACCGGAACGCCGCCGACCGCAAGGTTTCCCGGCTGCATCAACGGGTTAAGGCACTCGGTTGACCGGTGCGGGCCATCGTGCCCGCTTAACAGCCGTGTGACGCCCGCGCGCCGCCGACGAGGCTCTCCGACCCGGGGAGCACACCGCGTCGGCGGCGTTTTCATACCCGTATCCCGGATCTGCGCAACGTTACCACGCGCAACATTCTTGTTCTCTATTCGGTCCTATTGCCTTCCGCCGACGTGACCGGTAAGTTACGTACCCAGGCAGGAGGCGCTGGCCGCCAGCATAACATTCGTTAGTCAAGTAAAATTCGTGCCTTTCGCTCAGTGCACTTAAATGTTGGTGCACTGGATGCGGGGGAGATGTGTGCTCCGACTGAGCAGCGTAACACGCGACTTGACTCATCCGAGCGCATTACGCAGCCAGTAGGCCTCTAACACGATTGGGTTCGCCAGGGCGCCGTGCTTTGTTCGGTGTGCACGGTGGGTGAGGGGTGTTGTGTCAGCGTTGGAGAGGGAAATGTCCGTGCCCATGCCCGGTCACGAGGATGATGGCGACGTCGAACAATCGGCCCGGCAGACCGGCGGCGCGCCTCCCATGTCGAGCGGCGAAGGGGACACGGCTCCCGTCGACCCGGGCGTGGACGCCCGTCTCGCCCAGCACTGGGCGCGCGTGCGCGGCCGGCTGCGCAGCGAGATCGGGGAGTCGGCCTTCCGGTCGTGGCTCAAGCCGCTGACCCTGGTCGCCCACCGCGACGGCGTGGTGCGCCTGGGCGTGCCCACGCGCTTCATGCGCGACTGGATCTCGGGCAACTATGCGGACCGCCTGCGCGCCCTGTGGAAGGCGGAGTCGGCCGACGTCGCGAACGTCGAGATCATCGTCCAGCCGCCCAAGCGCAACGGCGAGGGCGCACGGCCGCACACGGCCGCCCCCGCCCCGGCCGCGGCACCAACCGAACCGGCCACCCCCGACGCGGCCGAGCCCGCGGAGTCGCCGGCACCCGCGCCGACCGTACCGGCCGCCGCCAGCGGATCCGGGGCCGAGGCGGGTTCGGCCGTCTCGGGCAGCGACTCCGGGCTCTACGAGGCCGGCACCGGCGGCTTCGCCGAACTCTCCGCGCCCCTGGACGCGCGTTTCACCTTCGAGAACTTCGTTGTGGGCAAGCCCAACGAGCTTGCCTACGCCGCGGCCCGCCGCGTGGCCGAGGCGGCGACGGTCCCGTTCAACCCGCTGTTCCTCTACGGCGGCGTGGGCCTGGGCAAGACCCACCTGATGCACGCCATCGCCTGGCACATCCGCAGGCGCGCGCCGCACAAGAAGATCATTTACCTTTCCGCCGAGAAGTTCATGTATCAGTTCGTCCGCGCCCTGCGGACGAAAAATACCATGGCCTTCAAGGAGCAGTTCCGTACCGTCGACGTCCTGATGATCGACGACGTGCAGTTCATCGGCGGGCGCGAGGCGACACAGGAAGAATTCTTCCATACCTTCAACACCCTGGTGGACCAGAACCGCCAGGTCATCATCTCCGCCGACAAGAGTCCCTCCGACCTCGAGGGCGTCGAGGACCGGATGAAGTCGCGTCTGGGCTGGGGGCTGGTGGCGGACATCCACCCCACGACCTACGAGCTGCGCCTGTCGATCCTGCAGGCGAAGGCGGACGAGATGGGCGTGGCCATCCCGGCCAAGGTGATGGAGTTCCTGGCGCACAAGATCACCGCCAACATCCGCGAGCTGGAGGGCGCGCTGAACCGCATCGTCGCCCACGCGACCCTGGTCGGCCGCGAGGTCACCCTCGAGTCGACCCAGGAGGTGCTGCACGACATCCTGCGCGCCAACGACCGGCGGGTCAGCATCGACGAAATCCAGAAGAAAGTCGCGCAGCATTACAACGTGCGCGTGTCGGACATGAGTTCCGCGCGGCGCTCGCGCGCCATCGCCCGGCCGCGCCAGGTGGCGATGTACCTGTGCAAGCAGCTCACCTCGCGCTCGCTCCCCGAGATCGGGCGCAAGTTCGGCGGCCGTGACCACACCACGGTGATGCACGCCGTGCGCAAGGTCGACGAGCTGCGCACCAAGGACGGCCAGTTCGCCGAAGACCTGGACATGCTCCGCCGGACCCTGGAGGGCTGAACCGGATCCGCGAACGCGGAATCATATCTTGCAGTTTATACGTGCATTGCGCCACCCTTCGGCCGAAGGATTGCCACGGCCGCAGGGAGGGCGCGATGGCCGGCGCGGAAGACCGGGCGGCGCAGCGCCGCAGCGCCGTCAGCGAGGCGGCGCAGATCGTGCGCACGCTCTATCTGTCGTTCCTGTTTTTCGGCGGCTACCTCGCCGTGACCGTCGCCGGAACGGGGGATGTCGCGTTCCTGAAGGATACGCCGGTCCACCTGCCCGTCCTGGGCGTGGACATGCCCACGGTGGCGTTCTTCACCCTAGCGCCCTGGGCCTTCGTCCTCGTCCACATGAACTTCCTTTTCAACGTCTATCTCCTGTGGTGCAAACTGGACATCTTCCAGGCCGCGGTGGCCGAGCTTCCGCCGGCGGCGGCGCGGGCGGAACGGCTGCAGATCTTCCCGCTGATCTTCTGCCAGGCCGCCGTCAGCCAGCCCTATCCGCGCAGCATCCGCGTGCTGATCGACGCGGCCGTGCTGGCGACAACGGCGGTGCTGCCGTTCGCCCTGGTGCTGTTCAGCGCGCTGCGCTTCCACAGCTATCCCGATCCGGCCCTGGTGGATATCCCGCGACTGGCCGTGCTTGCGGACCTGCTGGTGGTGGGGTTCTTCGGCGCGCGCATCGCCGCCGTGCGCGGCGAAGTGTTTCAGGCGAACTGGTGGCTGCGCGGCTGGCGCGGGCTCCGGGCGCGCGCCGCCTGGTCGCGGCGCGGGCGTTTTCTCATCCGCTGGCTGCGCCTGGGCCGCCGGCTCGAGCCGCCGCGCGCGGCGGCGGTCAACCTCGGCGCCCCGGCGATGGCCGCGACGGCCCTGTACGTCCTGGCCGAAGCGATGATCGGCATGCCCAGCCTGTCCCTCGACCTGCGCAAGACCGTGCTGGTCGATTCCGCGACGCCCAAGGCGGCGGTGCGCGAGGCACGGGACGCGCTCACCGTGCCGCCGCCGGGCCTGGACAAGGTTGTCGGCCTCGACCTTTCGAACAGCGTGCTCGCGCGCGCGGCGTTTGACGAGGCCTTCATGCCCAAGGCGCGTCTGCGCCGCAGCGATCTCCGGCGGGCCGAGCTGCGCGAGGCCGGGCTCGTGGAAGCCGATCTCACGCAGGCAAACCTGCGCGGCGCCAACCTGAAAAAGGCCAGCCTGTACCGGGCCCGGCTGCGCGGCGCGGACCTGCGGCGGGTGGGGCTGCACGCGGCGGACCTGCGCAGGGCCCGGCTCGGCGAGGCGGATCTGCGCGGGGCCAACCTCAAGGGTGCCATTCTCACCGGCGCGCGCCTGCGCAAGGCCGACCTGCGCGGCGCGAATCTGGCCTACGCCAAGCTCACGAACGCGGATCTGACCCGAGCCCGCCTGGCCGGCGCGGACCTCGGCTTCGCCTGTGGCAGCGGCGCCGGCCTGCCCGAGGGGATGAATCTGCCCGACTGCAGCAAGATCCGCGGCCGGCGCCGGCGGATCTACGGCAGCATGTGACGGCTGCGGCGGCGCAGGGCGTTTTGTGCGCGAGCGCGTGTGCTATACTCTTGCGCCCCAATGCGCGGCCACGCGCCCGGCGCCCTTCGGGCGCGTGGCCGTTTGCGGATGCGCACTGCCCGACCCCGCGCGCAGCCGAGATGCGCCGCAGGTGTCGTGTGTGCGCCGCGACCATGTGCCATGAAACAACCGCGCCAACGCGGATCAACGACGGGGACCGATGAAAGTCACGATCGAACGCGCCGCGCTGCTCAAGTCGCTGGGCCATGTCCAGAGCGTCGTCGAGCGCCGCAACACCATCCCCATCCTGGCGAACGTCCTGCTCGAGGCCGGAAACGGCAAGCTCGGCCTGACCGCGACGGACATGGACCTGACCATCGTCGAGGACGTCGAAGCGGAGATCACCGAGCCGGGCGCGACCACCGCGCCGGCGCACACGCTCTACGACATCGTGCGCAAGCTCCCGGACGGTGCCCAGGTCGAGCTTTCGGTCCAGGGCGACACGGGGCAGATGCAGCTCACCGCCGGGCGCTCGCAGTTCCAGCTCGCCACGCTGCCCAAGGAGGACTTCCCCAGCACGGGCACCGAGGAGCTGCCGCAATCCTTCAAGCTGCACGCGGAAGAGCTGCGCAACCTCGTGGACCGAACGCGCTTTGCGATCTCCACCGAGGAAACACGCTATTATCTCAACGGCATCTACATGCACGCCACCAAGAGCAGCGGACAGCCCGTGCTGCGCGGCGTGGCCACGGACGGCCACCGCCTGGCGCGCTTCGAGGTGGACCTGCCCGATGGCGCGGCGGACATGCCCGGCATCATCGTCCCGCGCAAGACGGTGGGCGAGCTGCGCAAGCTGATCGACGAGAGCGAGGCCGGTATCACCGTCTCGCTCTCGGACACCCGCATCACCTTCCAGTTCGACTCGACGGTGCTCAGCTCCAAGCTGATCGACGGCACCTTCCCCGACTACGAGCGCGTCATCCCGTCGGGCAACGACAAGACCATGAGCGTGGACACCAAGGCCTTCGCCAAAGCGGTGGACCGCGTGGCGACGATCTCCACCGAAAAGAGCAAGGCGGTGAAGCTCAGCATCGCGGAGAGCACGCTCACTCTGTCCGCGACCAGCCCGGAGAACGGCAGCGCGAACGAAGAGCTGGAGATCGGCTACGACGGCGACGCCATCGACATCGGATTCAACGCCCGCTACCTGGTCGACATCGCCGAGCGCATCGACGGCGCGCAAGCCCAGTTCAGCCTGTCCGACTCCGCCTCCCCCACGATCGTGCGCGATCCCCAGGACGGCAGCGCGCTCTACGTCCTCATGCCCATGCGGGTGTAGGCGAATGTTGGGCCTCGCGGATGCTCGGCCCAACCTACGCGGACGGCGGTTTCGTAGGTTGGCCTGAGGCCTTTGGCCGAAGCCCAACACGTCTGGGCACACCTCGCCGCTGCCCACGCGCGTTGCCATATGCCGGCCATGGCGGAGACCAGCCCCACAGCGCCAGCCGCGCCGGACCCGGATCTCTGGGTGCGCTGGCTACGCGTCAGCGCGTTCCGCAACTATGCGGCGGCCGAACTGACCTGCGACGGCCGGCCGGTGGTGCTCACCGGGCCCAACGGCGCGGGCAAGACCAACCTCCTGGAGGCGGTGTCCTTCCTCGCCTCCGGGCGCGGGCTGCGCCGGGCGCGGCTCGCCGAGGTCGAGCGCCACGCGCCGCACGCGGCGGGACCGCCGCAGCCCTGGGCCGTGGCGGCGGAGGTGGTCACGCCCGAAGGGCCGCGCCTGCTCGGCACCGGCCGCGACCCCGAGGGCGGCACCCGGCGCGTGGTCAAGCTGGACGGCCTGCCCGCGGGCGGCCAGGCGGCGCTCGGCGAGATCGTCGCGGTCACCTGGCTGACGCCGCAGATGGACCGGCTGTTCACGGACACGCCGGGAGCGCGGCGGCGCTTCCTGGACCGCCTGGTGTTCGGCCTGGACCCGGCGCACGCCGGGCGGGTTACCAGCTACGAACACGCCCTGCGCGAGCGCGCGCGCCTGCTGCGCCGGGAGGCGCCCGCCGATCCGGCCTGGCTGGCGGCGCTGGAGGCGCGCATGGCGGAGAAGGCGGTGGCGATCACGGCCGCCCGGCGCGACCTGATCGCCCGCCTGACACGTGCGGGACATGCCGCGGGGGGCGCGTTCCCGCAGGCGGCGCTGGGCCTCTCCGGAGCGCTGGAGCACTGGCTCGACAGCGACGCGGCGGTGGACGTGGAGGAACGCCTGCGCACCGCGCTGGCCGAGAGCCGGGAAAGCGACGCGGAGACCGGCGGCGCCGCCGTCGGCCCGCACCGCAGCGACCTGGTCACCCACCACGTCGCCAAGGGGGCGCCGGCCGAGCAGTGCTCCACGGGCGAGCAGAAGGCGCTGCTGATCGCGATCGTGCTCGCCCACGCCCGGCTGCTCACGGCCGAGCGCGGCTTCGCCCCGCTGGTCCTTCTCGATGAGGTGGCCGCGCACCTGGACGCCGAGCGCCGCGCGGCGCTGTTCGCCGATCTCGTGGCGCTGGGCGCGCAGGCCTGGCTCACCGGCACCGAGCCGCGCCTTTTCGCCGATTTGGGTTCACGGGCGCAGTGGCTTACGGTGCAGGGTGGCGAGATTCGGCCCGGGGCGTGAACCGCGCGCGCGTCGCCCCGGCCGGAAAAGGGGCAGCATAACCGCAAACGAATCCTTATATAGATAGCATGACGCAAGAACCCGAGAACCTTCCCCGCGACGCGATCGAGCCCAGCCACAGCGACGCCGCCGCCGAGCCGGCCGAGGCGACCACGCCGGACGGCGCGTACGGCGCGGACTCCATCAAGGTGCTGCGCGGCCTGGAGGCGGTGCGCAAGCGCCCCGGCATGTACATCGGCGACACCGATGACGGCTCGGGCCTGCACCACATGATCTACGAGGTGGTGGACAACGCCATCGACGAGGCGCTGGGCGGCTACTGCTCGCGCATCTCGGTGACGCTGAACCCCGACGGCTCGGCCACGATCACCGACAACGGCCGCGGCATCCCGGTGGAAACCCACGCCGAGGAGGGCGTTTCCGCGGCCGAGGTGATCATGACCCGGCTGCACGCGGGCGGCAAGTTCGACCAGAACAGCTACAAGGTCTCGGGCGGCCTGCACGGCGTGGGCGTCTCCGTGGTCAACGCCCTGTCGGAAAACCTGGTCATGCACGTCCACCGCCAGGGCCGGATGTACCGGGCAAGCTTCGCCGACGGCGAGGTGGTCGAGCACCTCACCGACATCGGCCCGGCCGAGGGCAGCGGCACGGAGATCACCTTCCAGCCCTCGCACGAGGTCTTCACCCGCACCGAGTTCGACCACGACGCGCTGGAGCACCGGCTGCGCGAACTCGCCTTCCTGAACTCGGGCGTGACCCTGGTGCTCACCGACGCGCGCGAGGCCGAGCCGCGGGTCTCGGAGATGCACTACGACGGCGGGCTGACCGCGTTCGTGCGCTACCTCGACCGGAACAAGCAGTCGCTCATCGACCCGCCGATCGTGCTCTCCGAGGAGCGCAACGGCATCCTTGTGGAGCTGGCGCTGCAGTGGACGGACAGCTACCACGAGACGGTGCTGTGCTTCACCAACAACATCCCGCAGCGCGACGGCGGCACCCACCTCGCCGGCTTCCGCGCCGCGCTCACGCGCCAGGTCAATGGCTACGCGCAGAGCAGCGGCATCGCCAAGAAGGAGAAGGTGACCCTCACCGGCGACGACGCGCGCGAGGGGCTGACCTGCGTCCTCTCGGTGAAGGTGCCGGATCCCAAGTTCTCCAGCCAGACCAAGGACAAGCTGGTCTCGAGCGAAGTGCGCCCGGCGGTGGAGAGCAGCGTCAACGAGGCGCTGGGCCGCTACTTCGAGGAGAACCCGAATGATGCCAAGCGCATCGTCGCCAAGGTCGCCGAGGCCGCGGCGGCGCGCGAGGCGGCCCGAAAGGCGCGCGACCTCACCCGGCGCAAGGGCGCGCTGGACGTCGCCAACCTGCCCGGCAAGCTCGCCGACTGTCAGGAAAAGGACCCGGGCAAGTCGGAGCTGTTCATCGTGGAGGGCGACTCCGCGGGCGGCTCGGCCAAGCAGGGCCGCGACCGGCACTTTCAGGCGATCCTGCCGCTCAAGGGCAAGATCCTGAACGTGGAGCGCGCGCGCTTCGACAAGATGCTCTCCTCCCAGGAGATCGGCACGCTCATCACGGCGCTGGGCACCGGCATCGGGCGCGAGGAGTTCAACATCGACAAGCTGCGCTACCACAAGATCATCATCATGACGGACGCGGACGTGGACGGCAGCCACATCCGCACCCTGCTGCTGACCTTCTTCTTCCGGCAAATGCCCGAGATCATCGAGCGCGGCAACCTCTACATCGCGCAGCCGCCGCTGTATCGGATCAAGCGCGGGCAGACGCAGGAGTACCTCAAGGGCGAGCGCGAGATGGAGGAGTACCTGATCGCGCAGGGCCTGAAGAACGCCACGCTGGAACTCGAGGACGGCCGGCAGATGACCGGCCAGGACCTGGCCGACCGGGTGACCACGGCGATCCGGGCCAAGCACCTGCTGGGCCCGCTGGCGCGCAAGGTGGGCAGCCTCGAGGTCGCCGAGCAGGCGGCGATCCTGGGCGCCTTCGACCCGGGGCTGACCCAGGAGCCGGGCGAGGCCGAGGCGCTGGCGAGCGACATCGCCGGGCGGCTGGACGCCATGGCGAAGCCCGAGCACAAGGGCTGGTCCGGGCGCGTCAACGCCGACGGCGCGCTCGTGTTCGCGCGAACGCTGCGCGGGGTGACCGAGACGCGCACCATCGAGCCCGCCTTGATGAAGACGGCCGAGGCCAAGCGCATCACCGAGATGGCCGGGGAGCTGCGCGACCTGTTCGGCGGCACCGGCTGGCTGCGCGCGAAGGACCAGACCTATACGATCTGGGGGCCGCTCAACCTCGCGGACGCGGTCATGGCGCTGGGCAAGAAGGGGATGACGATCTCGCGCTACAAGGGCCTGGGCGAGATGAACCCCGAGCAGTTGTGGGAGACCACGCTGGACCCGCACAACCGCTCGCTGCTCCAGGTCAAGGTCGCCCACGCCGACCAGGCCGAGGACCTGTTCTCCACCCTCATGGGCGACGTCGTCGACCCGCGCCGCGAGTTCATCCAGAGCCACGCCCTGGAGGTGGCGAACCTGGATGTGTGAGGCGACGGCGGCGTGGAGCGCGGACGGGCCGACCAGCGGCACTTTTTGCTTTATGTGTCCCGTAGAGCACGGGTCAGTTTGTAAACCTGTGTCGAGGGGCGGCCATTCGGATTTCCTTGCGCAACACGCCGATTGTCCAGGTTCTCCGCCCGGCTCTCGGCAATGTTTATGTTCTCGATAAAGGATTCAAAGTCGGGAAGCTTACGGCGTCCGCGTTCATAGGTGGGGCACTGACATTCCAGCTCTCGCTGGACCGCCGCCTGATTATCGGGGCGGTCATAATCGGTCAGATGGAGGAGAAGCCAGACCTCAAAGCATGGGTTTGAAACGGCGGCGTTGAGGCCTGCTTGCCGACAGCGCGTTCGCGCTTCTGTCACGCCATTGCGCCCATCATCATCGAAGACAACCCAGAACTGGTCGCGTGACGCGTCATCGGAAGACTTTGCTTCTGTTTTCGTTTCCAAGGCCTTGTCAAAGAGGTCATTGGGCGACTTGCCGGCACATTCTTTTGGGATTTTTACGTTGACGTTTTGATATCGGGCGAGCGTCTGAAAATATGCGCGTTCGGTGTTCTGGCCATCTGTAAAAATCCAGACAATGATACGCTGCGCTTTAGGGTTCTTCCGCCGCCGGATGTTGTTCCTGTGTTTGCTCATCTTTCGCCGATTTCGATTCCGCTAATTGCGGCGGCAACGGCCCGGCGAATGGAATGCCCCCGTAACGCCCCAGGAGATAGCCCTTTTCGAGATTCGCAGAAGCCCGCGGGCTGAAATCCGTGAGGGGGTAAAGCTGCGTTGCACCGCTCCGATCCTTCTCCGTGAACCAGATTTCATCCCGCCGTAGATGCGCCGATCGCAAGAGATTGGTGTCGTGGGTTGTCGTGAGCAGTTGTGCACCATAAGGATTCGTCTCTTTGGAGGCAAACAACTCAAGAATGTTCTCGACCGCCAGCGTATGCAAACTGCTATCGATCTCATCCAGAACGAACGGGGTTCCATGATCGAGAGCGCGGAAAATTTCGGATAGGGTCATGAGGAGACGTCGAGTGCCCGCGCTCTCCCGGGAGAGATCCAGCGGGATCGAGCCACCACCGGCAACCTCGTGGAAAAGCATCAAACGCTTCTGCGACGCTTCAAACAGCGACCGCAGATTTTCGAATTTTTGGCGGTACTCTTCTTTGATCATTGTGAATAAGTCATCGGCGGAGGAGACACGATTGCCATCCACAACTGACTCCCATTTATAATCGACCACACCCGTACCAACAAAATTCAAAAATTTGATAACACGGTCGTCAATGTCGCCCTTTTTGTGGAAATACTCGTTTACAGCTTGGGGGCGAACATCTAAGCCTTCAAAGCCAAAAATAGCCCGTATATTCATCCAAACTTTGGAAAGAAGCGGATGATCATTTTGCGCGCCGGCCGATACAAAAAGACTGTTTTTTCGTGTTAAACGAGAAATCGTATCCTTTTCGCCCGTCAACGATTTTCCGAACCGGATTCCCGTGGCGTCCCGCTGAAACATCCGTGCCCGCCGCCCGTGTGGATAGGCGTAAAGCCATTCTCCGGTGATCTGCTTCTCGGTGAGTTCGAAGCCGTATTGGTACCACCGGCCATCGATCACGAAGTCCATTTCGAAACGCGTGGGCGTTTCAACGAGAGATGGGTCGAGGGCAAACGGGGTGCGAGCAATCGCGCCTTCGGGGTCCCATGCCCGTTGCGAGTCCAGGACAACCCCACGCATATAGCGGATCGCCTGGACAAGATTGCTTTTCCCCGAGGCGTTGGCGCCATACAGGATTGCCACCGGCAAGCCGCGCTCGCCCCGAAGCCCCGGCACATGGTCCAGAGGAAAGGTGATTGAGGTGTCTTCGGCCGCTCGCAGATTGTCCGCAACGAGCGACAGCTCTTGTTCGTCGCGAAAGGAAAGATGGTTCGCGACACGGAACCGCAAGAGCATGGCAAAGCCCTTCGCCAATTAACCTCATTCTCCAACACCGTTTCACGGCGTTTTATGCAGTTTAAAAGCATGAAGCGGCCTTTAGCGTCAACCGGACGGAACGGCATCCGCGTCTCGCACGCCGGCCTATGGGATAGAACTGCCGCTCTCGCTAACGGATCGATACCGCAGGGTTGCGGCCACATCGCCTGATGCCGCGACCCTGGCAATCCATAAGAGGGCTCATCCCGATCAAGAAGCGTGGTTCCCGCGCCCGACCAACAAAATCAGCGCCTTCGCCTGCTTCGTCAGCGCCCGGATCACCTCGGGTGGCTGGTCGCGCAGGCGGCGGAGGAGGGCGCGGACGGCGCGCTGGTGCTCGGTGTCGCGGGGGCCGAGGGTATGGAAGGCGAACAGGGATTCGGTCGGTTCGCCGAGTTCGCGGACGATACGTACGAGCGTGGCGAACCGTGGCGCCTCGGGGCCGTTCGCGATTTCCGAGATGCTTTGCCCGGTCAGGACGAGGGCTTCGGCGATCTGCGCCTGCGTGCGGCCGTCCAGCTCGCGCAGCGCCTGAATGCGCTGCCTCAACAGGCGTCCGGCTCCATCCACCTCCGGGTCTCCAGCCGCCGTTCGCATGTGCCAACGGTGCAAGGCGCACGCGCCAACGGTGAAGCGATGCAAGGCGGAAAACGCTGGCGGTTTCTCGCGTGAGTCCGCGTTGGCCCTGAAGCTTGTCTAGGTTTTACCCGGAGCCAGCCCAGATCGACAGTGATTTTCCGGGCGCTGTCCGAAATGCCCGCACGCGACGTCGACCGAATCGTGGGCGCAAACACCCGCCCCCCCGCGACCGTGTCCCGATACCGCGCGGCTACCGCCGCACGGGGCAAGCAACCATGCCGGGCACAGGCGGGAATTTGCTACCTAAACGCGTATCGCGCCACCACCCTTCGCGCGGTAGGCTCGCCGCATCACGGCGTTCAGCCAAGCCGCCGGAAGGGACATGCACAGCGTCGTTCGCGGGTCCTGCGCATCGGGCAAGCCACCACAGCCGGGCGGCCTTCTCGGGCAAAGCGCCCTCGTCGCGCTGCTCAAGGGCGCACAGAGCGGGCTGATGCTGGGGGCGCTGGCGCTGGCCGCACGCTGGCTGGGCGCGGACGCCTACGGCCGCTTCGCCACGGTGCTGGCGACGGCGGGGCTGCTCGCCGTGCTCGCCCAGCTCGGCCTGCCGCAGTGGCTGCTGCGCCAGGTGCCCGCCGCGGAACGCGCAAGCGGGCACACCGGCGCGGGCCGGCATCTGCTCTGGCGAAGTCTCCGGGCGGTCGCAGTGGTCGCAGCCGTCCTGACACCGGCGGCCGTCCTGGTCCGCGCAGCAGGCAGCGGCACCGCGATCGCCGCACACCTGCCCGTGGATGCGCTGGCCCTGGGCGCCCTCGCCGCGGGGCCGCTGGCGCTGCTGCGCGTGCTCGGGGCGTGGCTCCAGGCGCGCGGTCATCCCGTGGCGGCGCAGCTCGGCGACGGCCTGATCCGGCCCAGCGCCCTCGGACTCGCCGTCGGCGCGGCGGCCGGCCTGGGCCTGCCGGCGCAATCGGAAACGGCCGCATGGCTGTTCATCGGCGCGCTCCTTGGCGCCGTGCTCGTGACCGCGTGGCAGGTGCGCGGGCGCGAACGCGACCCGGCGCCCGCGACCGCCGAAACGAATGTCGGTCTCGCCGGGACCGCACCGCTTTTGGGCATCGCACTGCTCCACGCCGTCATGGCCAATGCGGACGTGCTGATGCTGGGCGCGCTCGCCGGCCCGGGCGCGGCCGGGGCGTACCACGCGGCAAGCCGGGTGGCCCTCACCCTCGGGCTCGCCATGGCGGCGGTAAGCACCGTGGTGGGGCCGCAACTCGCGCGCCACGCCGCCGCCGGGAACCGCGCGGGCCTGACCCGCCTCGCCGCGGCGAGTGCACGCACGCTGGCCCTGCCCGCCGCACTGGCGCTGCCCGTGGTGGCGCTCGCCGCCGGACCGGCGCTGGGACGCCTGGGCCCTGGGTTCGCCGCCGGCGCGCCCGCCCTGGTCGGGCTGTGGCTCGGGCAACTGGTCAATCTCGCCTGCGGCCCGGCGGCGGTGCTGCTCAATCTGCACGACCGGGCGGATGCGGCGCTCGCCGGCGTCGCCCTGGGCGCGGCTGCGAACCTGGTGCTCAACGCCGCCCTGATTCCCCCCTTCGGCGCGACCGGCGCAGCCGCCGCCACGGCCGCGGGCACGGCGCTGTGGAACCTGGTGCTGGTGTGCCGGGCGCGTGTGCTTCTCGGCGTGGATTCCAGTGTGCTGGGCCGCGCGCCGCGGCCGGGAGCGGCGTGACATGCGCGTGGGCGTGTTCCACCCCGGCTCGCAGAATGTCTGGCAGCGCGCCTACGCTTTCCAGGAATCGGGGAATCTCGCCTGGCTCGCCACGAGCGCGTACTTCCAGCCGCAGAGCGCGCCCGTGCGCGCCGCCGGCTGGATCCCGGGCCGCACCGGTTCGCGGCTGCGCGCGGGCCTGCTCAAGCGCTGGTTCCCGCCGCTCGATCCCGCGCGGGTGCGCCGCATGGGTGCGATGGAGCTGGGCGAGGTGGCGCTGCGCCGGGCCGGCCTCGACGGCCATGCACACCGGCTGAACCGCTGGGGCAATGTGCGCTTCGGCGCGGCGGTGATCGCCCAGATCCAGCGCGAGCCGGTGGATGTCGTCTGGGGCTACAACTCGGCCAGCCTGGAGGTGTTCCGCTGGGCCAAGGCGCGCGGGCTGACCTGTGTCCTTGACCAGTCGATCGGCCACCCGGCGGCGGAGAACGCCGTGCTCGCCGCCGAACGGACCCGCCACCCGGATTTCTTCGCCCCCGGCGACACCGGCCACGACGCCGCGTGGATCGCGCGCAACGCCGAAGAACTCGACCTCGCCGACCACGTCGTGGTGGGCAGCGACGCTGCCGCGGCCACGCTCATCGCCAACGGCGTCGACGGCGCGAAGATCCACATCGTGCCCTACGGCGCCGACGAGCGGCTGTTTCCCGAACGGCCGCCCGTGCGCACGGTGCCGCGGAATCGCCCGCTGAACCTCCTCTTCGCCGGCGCCGTGGGGCCGCGCAAGGGCGTGCAGTACCTGCTCCCGGCGCTGGCGCGGCTGCCCGAGTCCGTGGCCTCGCTGACGCTGGTCGGCCGGCTTGCCATGCCGCGTGCGACCTTCGCCCGCTACGCCGGCCGCGTACGCCACGTCCCGCAGGTACCGCGGGCGAAGATGCCCGACCACTTCGCCCGCGCGGACCTGTTCGTCTTCCCCAGCCTGTTCGAGGGCGGCGCCGTGGTGCTCGCCGAGGCGCTGGGCAGCGGCCTGGGGATCCTCCAGACCCACGCGGCCGGCACCGGCGCGGCGGACGGCGTCAGCGGGCGCGTGCTCGCGGCCCCGGACGCCGAAGCCCTCGCCGAGACGATCGCGGCCGCCGCCCGCACCCCGGAGACCGTACGGGCCTGGCAGGCCGCGGCGTGGCGGCAGGGACGCAATCGGCGCTGGGCGGATTTCCGCGCGGGCATCCGGGGGGTGCCGGGCGCATGATCGACCTGGCGCTGATGCTGCAGTGGCTGGTTCTCGCGGCCGCCGTGCTGCCCTTCGCCGGGCGGCGCGACGCCAGCCTGTTCCACCCCTACACCCTTTACCTGGTGTTCCACGCCCTGGTGTTCGTCCTGCGCCCGACCACGGTGCACCTGCTCGGCTTTGACGAGCAGTGGGACTATATGCGCTTCACCCCGACGGACGCACAGTTCGTGCGCACGCTCGTCGTGGCGGACGTCGGCCTGCTGGCGTTCGCCGCGGGGAGCCTGGCCGCCGGGCGGCCGCCCCCGGACGCGGCAAACCCGGGGCCCAGCGCGTTGCCCGCGCCCACGCCGGCGCAGTGGACCGCGTTCGTCGCAACCGTCGCGGCGCTGCTGCCGCTGGCGCTCTTCGGCGCGTACCGGGACGCCCTGATTTTCGGCACCCTGGCGGCACCGGGCGAGGCCGGGATGTTCGAGCCGGCGGGGAGCAACCAGACCTATTTCCAGAACACCACCGCCTATGTGGTGAAGGCGCACAACCTGCTGGTGCCACTGGCCGCGCTGACGGCGTGGCTGGCCCGGTTCCGCTGGTGGAGCCTGGCGCCGGTCGCGCTGGTGGTGGGCTACCGCGTGTACCTGGGCAGCCGCTGGGGCATGGTGCTGGCGCTGGGTATCGTGCTGCTCCTGCTGCTGCACCGCCAGGGGCTGCGCTGGCCGCCGCTGCGCATGGCGCTCCTGGCGATGCCGCTGCTTCTGGGGTTCCACATTGTGGGCGAGAACCGCGACGTGCTGCGCAACGCTTTGGGGGTGGGCGAACAGCGCTACGAGCAACGCACACGCAACTGGCCGCGCGGTCTGGCGAAATACGACACGCCGTCGTTCGCCAATTTCGACTTCCTCGCCTACGTCGTCGCGGCCGTGCCCGAACGCAGCCACACCTACACCTATTTCACCCAGCACCTGGAGCTGTTCACCCGGCCCGTTCCGCGCATGTTCTGGCCCGGCAAGCCCCGTGGCGCGCCGGTCAAGCTGGTCGACCTGAACCGGCACGGCTGGTTCGGCAAGCGCACCGTGTCGCTGGTGGGCGACGGCTGGCTGAGCGCGGGCTGGCTGGGCGTCGTGGTGACCTGCGGCGGGGTGGGCTGGCTGCTCGCGCGCGCCTATCGGTGGTTCGCCGTGCGGCGCGAGCGGCTGTTCCCGGTGGCGCTGTACTGCTGTTATCTGCCCGCGAGTGTGCTCTGGTTCCGCGGCGGGGAGCTGGTCGGCGCGGTGCGCTACGGCGCCTGGATGGTCCTGCCCGTGCTGGTCTGGTGGGGACTGAGCGCGCTGCTCACCCACGTCCGGATGCGCCGCGCGGGCGCGCGCACCGGGGATGCGGCGCCATGACCGCGGCCGGCGCGACCCGCACCGTCGCCGTGGTGTGGGACCAGCACGCGCCCTACCACGCCGACCGGCTGGCCGCGCTGGCCGCGCGGCTGGGCGAAAGCTGGACCGTGACGGGCATTGCGCTCGCGGCGGCCAGCCGCAAGTACGCCTGGACCGCCCCGTCGGCGGGCGCCGGGTACCACGCGACCACGCTGTTCGCCGGCCCGGCCGAGGGCGTGCGCGGCCTGCGCCGTCTTCTGGGGCTTGCCCGCGCGACCCGCGGACACGGACAGGTGTTCCTGTGCAACTACGAGCGGCCCACGACCTGGCTGCTCGCCGTGTGGCTGCGGGCACGCGGGGCGCGGATCTGGCTGATGTTCGACAGCACCCGCGCCGACAAGCCGCGGCGCCGCGGGCGCGAACGGCTCAAGCGGATCGCCCTGGCGCCCTATCACGGCGGCCTGGTCAGCGGCCGCGCGAGCCGGGCCTATCTGCACGCCCTCGGCCTGCGCGCGCGGCCCATCGCCACCGGCTACGACACCCTCTCCGTTGCGCGCGTCCGGGACGAGGCCGATGCCCCGCCGGCGCCCGACGGCGTCCCGTTCGACGCGCGCGCATTCCTGATCGTGGCGCGTTGTGTGCCGGAGAAGAACCTAGCCGCGGCGCTCGACGCCTACGCGGAATATGCCCACGCCGCACACGGCAACGGGCGCGCGCCGCGCGCGCTGTGGCTCTGCGGCGACGGACCGGACCGGCCCGCGCTGGAACGGTGGGCCGGCGCGCTCGGCCTGACCCGCTGCCGTTTCCTGGGCTTCCGGCAGCCCGCCGAGGTCGCCCGGCTTCTGGCGCATGCCCTCGCCCTGGTGCTGCCCAGCCGCTCCGAACCCTGGGGCCTCGTGGCGAACGAGGCGCTGGCGCTGGGCGTGCCGGTGCTCGTCTCGAACCGGGCGGGCTGTGCGCACGACCTCGTCCGGGACGGCGTGAACGGCCGTGTCCTCGGTCCCGACCAGCCGGGCGCCTGGGCCGAGGCCCTGACCGCCCTGGACCGCGACCCCGACCTTTGGAAGCGGCTCGCGGCGGGCGCGCGGGACACGGCGGCCGAGGGCGACGTGCGCCACTTCGCGGCGGGCGCGGCCGAACTCATGGACACCGCGGGGCCGGCATGACCGTTACGCCCCCGATCCGCGAGCTGGTGATCCTGACGCCCAGCTATACCCCCGCCATCGGCGGCGCGGCCGTGTATTACCCGCTGCTCGCGCGCACGCTCCTGGACGCGAACGTGGCGGCGCGGGTGACCGTGCTCACGGAGCGCCACCCGGATCGCGCCGACCCTGCAACGGCGCACGAGGGCCGGCTTGTGGTGCACGGCATCCGCCCCTTTCGTGCGGGAAGCCCGGCGCGCCAGCGCACCCGCCACCTACGCTACATTCTCGGCGAGGCGTGCCATGCGGCGCTGCTCGGGCGCGCGTGGCCGGCGGACAGCGTTCTCCTGGTCCACGCCAGCCTGCATTACCATCCCTCGAGCCTGGGCGCGGTGCTGCGAACATTGCGCCGCCGCAACGATCGGCCGCGCCTGGTCGCGGACGTGCGCGATCCGCTGTTGCCGCAGCGCGCCTTTGGCGCCCTCGCGCCCTATGACGCCGTGCTGGCCTGCGGCCGGCGGGTGACCGCGCACCTCTTCGCCGACCCGGCCGTCGCGGCGAAGCTCACCGAGATACCGGCGCCCCTCGGTCCCGTGGCGCCGCCGGCGGACCCCGCCGTCACAGCGCAGCGCCACGGCCTCGTCCCGGGCCGGGACCTGCTCTGGCCGCACGGCATGCTACGCCGCAAGAACCTGGACCTCGCCCTGGCCGCGATCCGGGAGCTGCGCGCACAGGGCCAGGTGGACGCGGCGCTCGCCATCGCGGGCGGATCGCGCGACCGGGACAAGGCCGTGGACCGGGCGCTCGACCGCGGCGAGGCGCGCTACCTCGGCCCCGTCGAACCAGCGGAGATGCCCGCGCTGGCGGCCGCCGCGGCCGGGGTGATCGACATCGCCGGCATCGAGGGCATGCCGCGGGCCATGCTGGAGGCCATCGGAGCGGGCGCGCGCGTCCTCCTGCCACCGGGAATCCCCGAGTTCGACCACCACTGTCCCGGGCACATTGCCGATACGCGCAGTCCCGCGGCACTGGCGGCGCAGCTCGGGCGCTTGCGGATGGGGCCGTGGCCGCCCGCGCCCTATCCGGTCACGGCGCACGCGGCCGAGCGGCTTGCGCCCGCCTACCGCGCCGTGCTCGCGCCGCGGCAGGAGGAGCGACCGTGCGCATCCTGATCCACGACTACTCGGGCCATCCCTTCCAGGTGCAGCTCAGCCGCCACCTGGCGGAACGCGGTCACGTCGTCCGGCACGCCTATTCGGCGGCCGTGGAGACGCCGCGCGGTCCGCTCGCGCCGCAGCCCGGCGACCCGGACGGCTTCGAGCCGGTCCCGCTGGCGCAGGGCCGGGCTCTGGCGAAATACCGGATCGCCCGACGGTTCGGCCAGGAACTCGCCTACGCCCGTGAACTCGCCGGGCAGATCCGCGATTTCCGACCGGGGGTCGTCCTGTCGGGGAACTGCAACCCGGTCGTCCAGCGCATCGCCGCGGCCACCGCGCATCGCGCCGGCGCCGGGTTCGTTTACTGGCTCCAGGACCGCTACGCCCCGGCGCTGCGGGACGCGCTCGCCCGCCGCAGGCCGGCCGCGGCGGCTTTGGCGCACCCGCTTGCCCGGCGTGTCGAGGCCGGCGCGCTGCGTGCGAGCGACAAGGTGGTGGCGATTTCCCACGCGTTCGCCGATGCCGCCGCAGCCAGTGGTGTGCCCCCGGCGCACGTCCACACCATCCCGAACTGGGCGCCACCGCTCGACCTGCCCCATGACGACGGCGCAGCGTGGCGTGGCAAACACGGTCTGGGCGGGCGCTTCGTCGCGCTTTATGCGGGAACGCTGGGCCAGAAGCACGATCCCGAGGCCCTGGCGGCGCTCGCCCGGCACTGGCGCGGCGACCCCGGCGCGGCCGTGGTGGTGGCGAGCCAGGGGCCGGGACGCGCCTACCTGGAACGCGTGCGTCAGCAGGAAGCGCTGGTAAACCTGTACCTGATGGATTTCCGGCCGTACGCCGAATTGCCGGCGGCGCTGCGCGCTGCCGATGTGCTGCTGGCCCTGCTCTCGCCCACGGGCGGCGGTTACGCCGTGCCCTCCAAGGTGCTCATGGCGCTGCGAAGCGGCCGGCCGCTCCTCGCCGCCATGCCCGCGGACAATCCCGCAAGCCGGACCATCGCCGAGGCGGATGCGGGCCTCGTGGTCGCACCGGCCGACCATGCCGCGTGGTGCGGCGCCGCCGACCGCCTGCGCGGCGATCCGGGGTTGCGCGCGCGCCTGGGGGCGAACGGCGCGACCTGGGCGGCGCGTGCCTTCGCCATCGAGCGCATCGCGTCACAGTTTCTAGATGTGCTCAAGAACACGAGTGCGGGTAGCGCAACGCCGGAACCGCCGCGCAACGGCCGCGGTCCAGCCTGACAACCTCCGGCCATCCGGCCGATACGTTGGGGGGCGGACCGCCAATATCGGCCCACGTTGCGCGTTGGACGACGCCGCTTCGCCTCAAGGCAGGAAAGCAGACCGGCGAAAGCGCCGCTGCCCTGCGCGATTCCGCTGGCGGTGCTCAGAACATCGCCTCGAGGACCCGATCGGGCGGCGTATGGCCGTCGACGAAGGTCTTGACGTTGATGATGACCTTCTCGCCCATGTCCACGCGGCCCTCGATCGTCGCCGAGCCCATGTGCGGCAGCAGCACCGCGTTGTTCATCTGAAGCAGCTTGGGGTTCACCTGCGGCTCGTGCTCGAACACGTCCAACCCGGCCCCGGCGAGGTCGCCCGCTTCCAGCATCCGGGTCATGGCGTTCTCGTCGACGATCTCGCCGCGCGAGGTGTTGATCAGCAGCGCGTGCGGCTGAAGCAGCTTCAGCCGGCGGGCGTTGAGGAGGTGGAAGGTCGCCGGCGTGTGCGGGCAATTGACCGAGATGATGTCCATGCGCGCCAGCATCTGGTCAAGGCTGTCCCAGTAGGTCGCCTCGAGTTCCGACTCCACTTCCTCGGGCACGTGCCGCCGGTTATGGTAGTGGATCGTCAGGCCGAAGCCGCGCGCCCGGCGCGCCACGGCCTGCCCGATACGGCCCATGCCGACAATGCCCAGACGCTTGCCGCCCAGCCGGTGGCCCAGCATGTGCGTCGGGCTCCAGCCTTTCCAAGCGCCCTCGCGCACCAGGCGCTCGCCCTCGCTCAGCCGGCGCGCCACGGCGAGGATCAGCGCCATGGTCATGTCCGCCGTGTCCTCGGTGAGAACGCCCGGCGTGTTCGTGACGGTGATGCCACGCTGGCGCGCCGTCTTGAGGTCGATGTGGTCGACCCCCGTGCCGAACGAGGCGATCAGCCGCAGGTTCGGCCCCGCCTGCGAGAGAACGCCGGAATCGATGCGGTCGGTCACGGTGGGCACCAGCACGTCCGCCTCGGCGACCGCGTTGGCCAGCTCTTCCTGGCTCATCGGATGGTCGTCGAGGTTCAGGCGCGCGTCGAACAGCTCCATCATCCGCGTCTCGATGACGTCGGGGAGCCGGCGGGTCACGACCACCACAGGCTTCTTTTTCTGCGCCATGGGAATCCTCTGCGCGGCAAGCCGGTTCCGAGATGAATCGAGGAAACCGCGTAGCAGCCCGGCCCACGGTTGTCCACCCCGGCCCGGTCGTGCCGCGCGCCGCCCGGCGCGCTTGACCGGTGTACGCCGCGGGCGCTAGAGCGGTCCACGGCGACGGCGGGGTCCCTTCGGGGTTTGGGGACGACGGACCGGATCATGCTCCCACGACGGTCATCCGGCGCGCGTACGGGCCGGCAGCGCGGACGGCGTACGCTTGCGCTCAGCCTCGCATGTCTCGCCGCGGCGGCGCCGGGGCTTGCGGACTCCCGGACTGCGGGCCGCGATACCGGCCTTCCGGTGCCGCGCTTCGTCTCCCTCAGCGCGGATACGGTCAACATGCGCACCGGCCCGGGGCTGCGCTATCCCATTGACTGGGTGTTCAAGCGGCGCGGCCTGCCGGTGGCGGTGCTGCGCGAATTCAACGCCTGGCGCAAGGTGCGCACCGCGGACGGCACGGCGGG
>Ga0207714_1000577_pt1 | contig 24965 bp, 15 predicted proteins | sample PonA232FremontCA_2_FD_187270 | JGI IMG/M metagenome (GOLD analysis project Ga0207714, IMG submission 187270) | Marine sediment microbial community from Fremont, CA, USA - Pond A23 Sediment 2 (SPAdes) | ecosystem: Environmental > Aquatic > Marine > Unclassified | place: USA: Fremont, California...
TCTCGCCCGCCCTAGCCGGGTGCGGAAGACCGGTTTGAACTATGGCGCGCTCGGCTCACCATCCCAGCCTGTTCGGTGATCCAAGAGACCTACTCGTGCAGAGAATGCGTCTCCTCCTCCAACGCACAGTGCAACACAATCAGCATCGTGTCTCAGATCCGTCACACTGCAGGAGGAAGCTCCACGATCAGTTCCGAGCGCTCCTCTAACGGAACGGTCTTCATTGTGTAGCCGGTCGTCCGACTGATGCCGAACCGGCGGCAAAGGGCGCTGATGTTGGCGCTTTCCCTCATAGCCAGTGTCACAAACTCCAGGCGAAGCTCCATCTTGGTAGAGTCCTTTTTCCAGGGCACGGTGAACCTCGTTTTTGAGAGGTCCAACGAGCCTATGGAATGTGTTCACCATGTCCCGGAACACCTGTAAGGGATGTCCCCAGTCTTTACATTTCGGGTGGGGCATCAATCGCGCCCTCGTGATCCTCAACACTTGGTATTGACGGGTCAGGTCCACTTCGGTACTGGCGGTTGTTTCGATCATAACAGCAGGGGTGTGGTGACCGGTTGAATGAGTGTAGGACCCATTCGAGACCGGCAAACCGCTACCGCTTTTTCTATTTGGGGTCCCCACATACCTTCTACATGTATCAAAAGCCGTACTCAGAGCAGTGGTCCGAAGCCCAAATGGATGATGCTTACCAGCTACACGGAGGTACGTTATATTTTACATGTTATGTAAATTCATATGATTTTATTTATCAATCCTTACCTTTCGTCGACTTTTCTCTTTTTTTCATGTATCCATCTTCGAAACTTATTATTGTCAATTTGTATGTGTCTATTTCTATTTATCAACTTATCCGTGCGTTTTACATCTTTGACTGCTCTCTTGAAGTGTCCCTCACATCGTCGAAGTACTTCCGCTACAGTCCCCACCGCGGCGGTAGTCACTGAAGAGGCAAGATTATCAAGAGTGTGATTTGAATCTCTGTTCTGTGCGTAGGCTGCTACGGCCCTAAAGAGAAATCCGGTGAACGATATGCTACAGGTCCCCGCCGATTGCTGGATCGGATTACTTTCATTTCTACGTCCCTCCACTATTCTATCTCCTTCCTCAATAACGTCAGCTGTTGAGAGGTCGATCTTTGGTGCAGAATCCGTCCAGTCAGCTCTTACGTCGTCGATCCACCATCCGTCGTCAGTGACAATTTGAACAGCGAAGTACCCGCCTCTTGTGAGCCTGTCGTCTTTGATGTGTATGCCTATCGTCGAATACTCGTACCTCTCGAAGTTTGCATTGAGCTTTTTAGCTACCGTAACATAGTCTTTCCCATTCCAGATATTAATTTCCATTTCTCCGGCTGTGTTGTTCTTCACTGCCCCTCTTATCCTGAGTCTGACGGAGCCGGGGTTTTTCGGAATGTCCCATTCGTAGTCAACGAGTCCCATACCGCCATTTACCCCGACGGCCGAGTAGGTACTCGTTATTGAGTTACCCAAGTCGTTTCCGTTCACAAGATAGTCTCCCAGCGCATTTTTGCACTCGTCACCGTCCCGGAAGTAGTGGTAAGGCTTGTAAGAGTTACAAGATCCACCTTCACTGTCCAGCTTCACTTGTGCGGTGATCCGGTCAGACCTCGACGCGGCATCGCCCTGAGCACTTTTGAGTTGACTTCGGGCCAGCCCCGACGCTGAGGCGAGCCAGAGAAAGACAATAGTAAAACTCAAGAGGAATGGCAGTCGGTCGCTCATCATGACTTTTGCGCGAGTGAGTTGAGCAATTGTGTTGAACTCGCATTCCGGTGAACACCTCCACAAAGTGAAGAGAAATCGCACTTTCGCTTCATTGCGGGTAGAGCAGGCAAAAAAAGAGGGTTGGGAACGGAACAAGATCACACGCAACTGGCAGGCAATCGCCAAGCCAATGGTCTGGGTGAGAGGGTTTAGAGACTATTCTCCACTCCCCTCCGATCTGGCACGCAGCTTTCGACGCTCTTTCCCGCAAAATTTTGATGAGGGAAATCCAGTCCATTTTCGGGGACACATACACAACCTCTCTACTAACCCCAGCAGCCACGGCCAGGGGTACTCCCCTCGACATCATGGCAGCGGTGAGACATGCTTGGAAAGGGTCACTCGATCTTCAACGCGGACAGGTCGATGTCACTCTTCACTCGGACAGTTTCTGAACTGACCTCCAAAACCGAGATCAATCCGCTTTCACGTATTTCTCTCCATCGAAGGCATACTTGATTTCTTCGATCTCGAGGATGTGGTAGCCATTCCGCGTCTGGCCGAGCCGTGTGAACTCTTCCTCCCACTGAGGCTTGTAAGTGATGAAGGACAAAACTTGTTGGCACGGTGCTTCTCCACTGATGGCAATCACCTTGAAGCGGCCGCGAGTCTTAGGGCCGGCTCCGGACTCGTAAAAGCGCTCTGCAACGCCGTCTTCGTTTAGATCAGCCTTGAGAGCTGGTTCTGCTTCATCAACTGGGGACCAGCGAGATAAAGATGAACGTGCGACTTCCGCTGAACGACCAGCACCGCAGCGGGACGGGCCACTGTCGGCAACTTCCTTCCCACTCTTTAAATCAAGCTGGTAGGCGCGACCCGTCCGCGTGTTTTTGGCAGTCACGACTTTCCCTTCAACGCTGTAGCGGGCGTGGCTAGTGGGGCGCGGATGCCGCTCCGGCACCACGGCCTTTGACCACCGGCCCTGACCGGTCTCCAGGTTGACTGCGTGGAGGGTGCTCGGCGAGCGGGATCCCATCATCTCGTGAGCCGACGACGGCATCCCGTCTAAAAACAGCAGCATGCCTTCTGCAAACGTATACGACGTGGTCTCGTCATCGAACTCGTCGTAGACCCATAGCGTGCCCCCGGTCTCGGCGTTGAGCGCGTATATTCCAGAGCTGTGCTCCACGATAAGGGTCCCGCCTCTGACGCGGAGAACCTCCGCCTGCGTGTAGCCCCCAATCTCTTTCTGCCACAGCAGGTCGCCGGTGGTCACTTCGAGCGCGTACACGTGAGAGGCTTCAGCCCGGTACCCTTTTCCGTCGGTCACGTACGCAACGCCTCTATTCCTTTTCGACACCGACGGCTCCGGGCGCGTCGTGGCGTAGCGCCATTCGACGTTTTCGCCCGAACGAGCCAGAACGTCCTGCCCCTGCGTTTCAAGTGTGATATCACTGGTCGGTCGTCCCGCATTCCCTTCTTCCTGCTCTTCCGTCGAACGGGAGCCGCCCTGATCCGAGTTATCGCTGGTCCCATCCCCACTTCCTAAGGCGTAGAGGTGACCGTCTTTGCTCCCGGCGTAGACGGTGCCGTCGGCTATCGCCGGAGCTATCACACCGTAGGCTTCAAAGCGCCATCGTTCCCGTCCAGTCTGGGCGTCGACGGCGTAGAGGGGGCTGTATATACCCCCGGCATAGACGGTGCCATCGGCTACCGCCAAGGCCTTCCAGTGGGGGGGGTTGTCGACTTCGAAGCGCCACTGTTCCCTTCCGGTCTGGACGTCGACGGCGTAGAGGTGTTTGAATTGACTCACGGCGTAGACGGTGCCGTCGGCCACTGCTGGAAGCCCTACATCGTCGGCTTCGAAGCGCCACTGTTCCTGGCCGGTCTGTACGTCTATGGCGTAGAGGTGACTGTCTTCGCTCCCGACGTAAACGGTTCCGTTGGCCACTGCTGGAGGCCCTACGGAATCGTCAGCTTCGAAGCGCCACTGTTCCTGGCCGGTCTGGGCGTCGAGGGCGTAGAGGCGGCCGTCACTGCTGCCGGCGTAGACGGTGCCGTCGGCGACCGCTGGAGGCAACACCGTGCCGGCTTCGAAGCGCCACTGTTCTTCGCCGGTCTGGGCGTCGAGGGCGTAGAGGCGGCCGTCCTCGCTCCCGGCGTAGACGGTGCCGTCGGCGATCGCTGGAGCATACACCCTATTGTCGGCTTCGAAGCGCCACTGTTCCTGGCCGGTCTGGGCGTCGAGGGCATAGAGGTGGTTGTCCCTGCTCCCGGCGTAGACGGTGCCGTTGGCCGCTACTGGAGAGCCCACCCCACCGTCGGCTTCGAAGCGCCACTTCTGACGGACGGGCCCCTCCGGGCCGCTTCCCGGATAGTGGCCTGTCCGAGCCGGATTCGCGCCGAGCATCGCGGCTCCCGTGCTCGCCTGGTCGGTTCCCAAATCGTCGCCGCCGCGGGTGTCGCCTTCATCGTCCGACGTGGGATCTTCCCCGCCGTCGGCGACGGGTGGATCTTCCTCCCCAGCGTCTTCGTCGTCGCCCGGCTCTTCAGGCCTTCTGAAGTCGTCCGTCAGGCAGTCCTGTCCCTCAAAGTCCGGGTATCCCTCCTCCACGGCATCGAGCACCTGCATCTGAGTTGAGATCTCCTCTCTGATCGCCGCATACGTCTCGCGCTGCTCGTTCCTCAGGCCCCTGTACCTCTCGATCGTCTCGTCCGGAATGGCCGCCTCTCCCTGGCCGAAGCCCGTGTCGTCGAGCCGGTTGCTGTACTGGTACAAATTCGTCATCAGGCCCAGCCGCACCTCGTGGTAGAGGGCCACCCGGTACTGGTAGCGGGAGAGGGCCTCAGAATAGGCGCTCCAGCTGCCAAGCGACCCGGGGCGGGAAAGCTCCCGGTTCCGGTTCTCCAGCAGGCGGGCGTAGGCCTCAAGCACCGTCAGGTAGAAGTTCGCGGTGAAGAGGTACCGGTTTACCCCTTTCGATAGCTTGTCGATCTCCCAGAACAGAAGCTCCGTCATGACTTTCTCCCCGGCCCCGATCGCCGCCGAGCTAAAGAAGTCGTGGGCATTCGTGATGGCGGTCTCTCCCATCGGAGTACCGGCAATGATGGGGTCCTGGGCTGCCCGGTAGTTCCGAACGGCGCTGGAAACGTCGCTCCACTCTTCCGCCGCGAACTTGAGGGCACCTGCCATCTCCGCGGCATCGGATCTGATATCCATATAGCGGTTTATGTACTCCCGGGCCTGCACCTCTTTGAGCTTTTCTCTCAAGCTGACGTTCTGGTATTTGGAATCGAGATCAGCCAGGGCCCGCATGGCGGGAGCCAGGCTTTTGTCTCTGGGCGTGGCCGTGACCGACTCGAAGTAGTTCAAGGTTTGGGTCCCCAGTTGAAGTACAAACTCGAAGGCAGCTCCTGCAAGCACTTTAGCTTGCTTAGCCCCCTCAAGCCAACCACCTGCCATCGATATGCCCACGGAGCCGAGCAGCTTTCCGCCCAGAAGGAGGCCGGAAGCGATCTTTCCGTCGTCCGGGTCGAAGGCCTCTTGCCGGGCCGTGCGCCACTTGTCGGCCCGCTCGCCCCACTCGACCGGGTGGTCTACGGACAGAAAGCGGCCCCCGCGGGACACCGGGGCATCTGTGTTCATCACGTGTCCCATCACCGCAAGAAGCTCTGCCTTCGACGAGATGGGCGTGTCCTCCTGGAGGCGAGAAGGACCGGGGGCGCGGGTTGGAATTCGCGCAAGCGTACTGTTTTCATTTGTCAGCGTCTCGGCCCCGTCGTCGAGAACAGGGGCCATGTAGGTACGCACCCGGTAGGTCTGTCCCCGAAGCTCATGGGCCTTCCCTCTCCGCCCCGAACTGGTCGCCACCCAGCTTTCCGGGACGGTCACCGCCGAACAGGAAGGAGACGGGCCGGTCTCGTCTGCATCGGAAGATGTGCCCCGCTTGGACGAGGACTTGGGCCGAAGCTCAAGCCGGACCTCGGCGGCGGCACCGATCGGGACGGAGACCGCCCGGCCCTGGGCCTTGTAGCCCTCGAGGCGCGCCTGCACCACCTGCGTCCCCGCCGGCACGCCCTCCATGCGGAACTGGCCATCTTCAGATGTGGTCGCCTGTAGGTCGGTGTCCTGGATGGAAACAGCCGCGCCCTGGACCGGCTCCCCGGTCGGTTGGGCCACGACTTGACCGGTCACCGTCCCCTGCTGGGCATAGCTTGCGATCGGGACCAGGAGGAAAATCGTCAGGAGCAATGCTATATGCGACAGGATGCCAAGCAGTGTTCTCATGGCGGCGGTGTGATTCCTATGAGCTGAAAACACCGAAGACGTCCCTTCCACCGAGGCTGCAGGCTCTCTACCGGACGGCCCTCGGGCGTCGCGTCTTGCTCTGGCTGCCAACTCGTAGTTGAAGAAGGTAGATCTTGGTTGAGAGGTACGGTGCATCAAGGCCCGACAGTTGTGTAACTGGCGTTCTGCCAGATCTTCAATTCAGGCAGGTACGGTTGCCGATTGAGTGAATAGTTCACCGTTGAGCGAAGACTCCTCACTGAGGGAATCGTCGCCTGATTGATCGGCTCTCCACTGGAAGTATTCGTCCATGTTCAGGTATCGGCGACCGGTCGACCACTCTTCGTGGGTCTCTACGCAGAGGGCCCCGACGAGCCGGTAGGCTGACTCCATGTTTGGGAAGATCCGGATCACCTTTTCTCGCCGTCGGATCTTCTGAATGAGTCGCTCCAGCATGTTCGTCGTCCGCAGCCTCTTCCGATACTTCTCTGGCAGAGCCACAACAGCGGTGGCATCCAGAACCCGATCGAGAAGGTCGTGGGTTTCGGCATGAGGCAGGCATCTTATCGAGCACATTGCGGCGGAAGTGCGCTTGACATCGGTTCCAGATGCATCCTGGGAGGGTCTCCCTCAGGGTAGACTCAAGGCCCTCATGCGCGTCGCTGGTGGCCAGCTTTACGCCGGAGAGGCCTCGCCGCTTCTTGAATTCCTCCAGCAGCTCTCTGCAACTTTCATCCGTTTCTCGAAGGGCAATCTTGAATCCAACGATCTCTCGGTAGCCGTCTCCACTGATTCCGACGATAACGGGTGCGCCGACCGGACCGCCTCCTCGCGCCGAATCTTTAGCTGCATTGCGTCGGCCAACAGGAACGGGTATTCCTCCTCAAGAGGCCGATCAGTCCAGGCTGGGACTTGCGTGTCGAGTCTTTCGGTCAGGTTGCTCACGGTCTGTCGGCTGAGCTCTCTTCCGCAGAGCTCTGTGGTGATCTTCTTGATCCGGCGTGTCGAGACACCTTGAATCACTATCTGCATGGGGCGCCCAAACCAGCGCCTTCTCGGATCGCTGATATCGCTCAAAGAGCTTGGTCTGGAACGTTTCGTCTTGATCGCGAGATACCTCCAGTTTCAAAAAACCAATTCACGCAGCCAATTCTCGCTCGTGGCTCCCGTTGCAATAGCCCCGCCGATCGTCGGTGTGCTCTCCTGGCTCTGCCTCAAGATGCTCGGTCATTTCAGCTTGCAAACCCTCGTTCATGACCCTTTCTAAGAGCGCTTCGGTCCCCTTGTCGCCAAGCTTTGGCTTTACGGAGGGTGTCCTCATCAAACGATTCCTCAGCTTGGATCATCGTCACTATGGTAGAGTCGACTTTGGTGAGTCCAACCAACTTATAGGCGGCGGTGACCCTTTTCTGTCTGACCTCGATTCTGGTCAAGCCACCGTTGGCTTTAGATAAGATAATTGACGCAACCCAGCCCGTTCTGGATCGACTCGATCAACTGATCATCGTCGATCATAAGCAGTGAATAGGATCCATGGGATATATGTTTTTTTGCTCGTCCCTTCGAACGGACTAACTCCCACAGGAGGCAGCACATTTGCTTCTCATGAACCACAGATGCTCAGTATTTGCCCTCATAATCAGTTCGGTTATATTCCTGATCGTCAAGATCAAACCGGTACTCGTGAGTACCCCGACGCGACGTTTCGACCTCAAGGGGTTTGGGATAGGGCCAAGTGAGGGTGTCACCGCCGATTATCAGAGGATCATTGCCAACTTCGTGGAGCACCCTGAATTCAGGCTCAGGATCGCGCAGCGTCATACTCCCTATAGCCTCGCATGATGCCCGGCGTTCAACGACTAAATATGTGATTTTACCGTTGGTCCCCGGACCGGCGCAAGATCGCATGATGTACGCTTCACGTCCGTACTCATTCAGAGAAATCACACCGAACGGCTCATATGAGGCTGGGTCGGACGAGCAGGTTGGAGAGAAGTGCTCTGCTGCTAATGACGCAGCCTGACTCACGGAGCACATGCTCCGACTTTGTGGATCCGCCACGAATCGCTCTGGCTCGTTACATCCGTCACACGTCACATCAACGTAGGATCCCTCCGCATCACGTCCGCCAAAGACGAGGTGCTCCGTGTTACCCCCGTGTCCACTGGCCCACTGAACCCGATACACGCCGGGCTCATCGGGATCGGGCTCTAGGGTCTTGATCCCATAAATGTAACTGGTGTGGGCATCTCCGTCGTTTTGTTGACTGACCAACTGCCCGTCCCTTTCAAAGAACACGTAATGCCGAGACCGGTCCTGATCGTAGTATTTGATATTCAAGACAGGTTCAGAATCGGCATCGGTCTCTGTGTTGCGCCCTTCTCTAGTGTCGTCTTTCGCGTCCGCCGTCACAATCGCTGTCGGTGGCTCGCTTCCGATATACGGGTCATTGTCATGTCCGTACTCGCACCCGCCCGTATCAGCCGATCGCGGGTGAATCTCCTGTACATACTCACAGAGTTGGTTCGTTAATTGGTCGATATAGTCATAATTCATGTCTTGAAGCGTTGTAGTGATCTCAGCCAGCCATCCACTGAGCACCAGCGCCGCCAAGGCTTTTCCCTTCGGAGCAAGGGCCGCCTGACCGCTACGTTCTAGCTGTTCAGGTGCGACCGTCGGCACATCCATCCAAGCTTCAATCGTCCCCATGTGTATATTACGCCCTTCGCTTAGGTCAACAACCTCTGCGCCCATCAGCCGCTTGACGCGCGGCAAAAACGCCACCACCGCAACCGTTCCTGTGCTTGGGAGTCCCTCTATCGCCCAGCACCCACTCTGAGATGTGGCTGGAATTCTAGCGTCGGAGTCCCAACACTCGTTTCCACGTGCTGCGCCTGCCCCACCCGAACTTGTGTAAGTGACACCTATTACGTCGTCCATACTCGGGGAGTCTCTGGTACCTTGACGCACGTAGCCTCGGCTCTCCGCCTGAACTGCCTCTTCCGGCACATCAATCACTGCGACCACACCTTCGGCAAATCCATTTGGCCTTACGCTTTGTTCGATTTCTCCTATGACTTCTCCCTTTAGGATCGTACCTTCTGGGACTGCTTTCATCACTTCTGCATCGGAAGATGTACCCCGGTCGGGCGAGGATTTGGGCTGAAGCTCAAGCTGGACCTTGGCGGCGTCGCCGATCGGGACGGAGGCCGCCCGGCCCTGGGCCTCGTAGCCGTCGAGGCGCGCCTGCACCACCCGCGTCCCGGCCGGGACGCCCTCGATCCGGAACTGCCCGCCTCCCGACGTGACCGACTGGAGGTCGGTGTCCTGGATGGAAACAGCCGCGCCCTCGACCGGCTCCCCGGTCGGCTGGGCTACGACTTGACCGGTCACCGTCCCTTGCTGGGCGTATCCAGAGGTCGGGACTAAGAAGAGAATCGTCAAGAGCAACGCTAGATGCGACAGGATGCTAGGCAGTGCTCTCATGACGCAGGTATGATGCCCGTGAGCTAGAAAGAGCAACGGTGGCTCCTCTGCCGCGGCTACATGCCTTCCTACCGGACGACCGTCAGGCGCCGCGTCTTGCTCTGGCCTCCGGCGCGGAGCCGCAGGAAGTAGGCCCCGCTGGAAAGCTCCTGACCCGCCGCCCACTGGAGGCGGTGGAAGCCGCCCTCCTTCCGCCCGTCGGCGAGGGTTGCCACTCTCCGCCCGAGCACGTCGTAGACCGTGAGCCGCACTGTCTGGGCCTCCGGCAGGGCGTACTCGACCGTTGTTTGCCGGGAGAAGGGATTCGGATAGTTCGGAAGCAGCCTCACCTCCGAGGGCCGGATGTTCTCTTTCTTCTCCTCCACGTAGCTCTTGCTTCCGACCAACAGCCGGTAGCGCGCCTCCGCCGCCCGCTGGAGGACCGTGACGGGCCGCCCCTCCTTCAACGGATGAGCCTCACCGGTCGCTGGTTCGATGAGAGATACCTCTTCCCCCTTGAGAGCACCAAAGCCGTCGGCCCGGAGCGTCAGGGCTGTGTCTGCCGAGGCCCGGAGGCGGAGGTCGAAGGTGTATCCGTCTCCTTCCGGCTCCCGATATTCAGCCGCCAGGGCAACAGGGCGCCTCTCACCCTCCTCTCCTGAGCCGCGATGCTGAATCAGCCGCAGGGTCGCCGGGCCGAAGTATCCCGGCGGCCCGTAGAGGTCAAACCGGCCCAATCCGTCTTCGGCCCCGCCTCGCGTGCCTGCTTCAACGGATGAGATGGCTTCACCATCCCGGACCACCGACAGGGTGAGCGACTGCCTTGTGCCTGTGTCAGCCTGAGTCGTATCTGTCTTCGCCTGAGCCTTGCCCTGGGTAGAAGAGCTGCCCGCTCCTGGGTAAGGTACAGTCAGGGCGTTGATCTGATCGTCCCGGAAGTAGTAGGCCTCCCCTTCCTTCGCTGAGCGGAAGGTCTGAACCCGTTCCCAGGTTCCGGTCCACCGCCAGAGCGGTTGGCTTGTACCAGTAGCCTGCTGGACCGCAACCCAGAAGACCTCCGTCTCCAGTGGGTTGGACACCACGTTCCAACCATCCTGCAGGCTGATCTGAACTGAGTTCTCTTCGCTTAAGTCCACCGTCTCGACGGCCCGGTCCACATTCCAGGTCTGTCCGGCGATGAGCCAAAATCCTTCCCCCGGCCCGAACTGACAGCCCCCCGAACACTCCGAGCGGCTGTAGGCCTGCCCGCCGCTGGCGCCGGTCTCCCGGAATCCGCGCCAGTCACCGGAAGCCGTCTCGCTCAGGGATGTACTCACCTGGCCAGGGAGAGCTACCAGGCGGTAATCGTCCTTCTGGTCACCGCCGAAGGACTGGGTGGCCGTTGTCTGGGTCTGAACGGGACGAACCCGAAGCTCCGAGGTCGCCTCTTCGGAGACGGCTCCGCTGTCGTCGGTAACTGTGAGACGGACCGTATATGTGTCGGCCTCCTGGTAGGTGTGGGTGGGTTGAGGGCCACTTCCGCTAGTACCATCCCCGAAGGCCCATTCGTAAGACTGGACCTGACCATCCGGATCGGACGACTCGCTGGCATCAAAGACAATTTCCTGCCCGACATCCGGCACGGTGGGGTCGGACCCAAAATCCGCCACCGGAGGCTCATTGGCAGTGGTGAGTCCTCCGTCGTTGATCGTCCAGTTCTCCTCGTCGATAATCGATTGGCGGGCGGACTCTGCCTCAGTGGTGTACTGACTCTCGCCCGCATCAAACGTGAGTCCGTTGGTCAGGTCGAGCTGTGACCACCCGTTCAGGAGCGCATCGTAGTTAACTGAGGAGAGCTCCGTACCGCCCAGAAAGCTCTCGAAAGAGTCAGGAGCATCCGGCTGAGAGTCGTCGACACTCGACACGTCCCAGCTGCCAAGATCCTGATCGAACGACGTAGCACCCCCAAACATGGCTACCATGTCGGTCACGCCGGAAACGTCCCACGAGCCGATCGGCTGGTCGAAGCTGGTTGCGTCGAAGAACATGAAGGCCATGTCCGTCACGTTGGAAACGTCCCACTGGCTGATGTCCTGATTGAACGACGTTGCGGCCTGAAACATGAACGCCATGTTGGTCACGTTGCCGGTGTTCCACTCTCCAATGTCCTGGTCGAAGCCCTCGGCGTCATTGAACATGAACCTCATGTTGGTGACGTTGCCAGTATCCCATTGACCGATGTCCTGATTGAACGACTTTGCGTTCTGAAACATGGCTACCATGTTGGTCACGCCGGAAACGTCCCAGGAGCCAATGTCCTGGTTGAAGCTCATTGTTACGTCGAGTCCGCCGAACATTCCCCGCATGCTTGTCACGCTGGAGACGTCCCAAGAGCCAATGTCCTGGTTGAAGCTTCCTGCGTCGAAGAACATGTAGCTCATGTCCCTCACGCTCGTGACATCCCAGGAGCTGATGTCCTGGTTGAACTGCGTGGCGTTCTGAAACATTACGCTCATGTCGGTGACGTTGCCGGTGTCCCAGGAGCTGATGTCCTGGTCGAAGCTCATCGTCACGTCGAACCCGCCGAACATGAAGGCCATGTCCGTCACGCTGGAAACGTCCCACTCCCCAACCGACCGGTTAAAGCTCCCAGCGTTGAAAAACATGCCCCTCATGTCGGTGACATTGCCGGTGTCCCATCCACCGATGTCGCCGTTGAACGACTGGGCATCCGCGAACATCACGGACATGTCGGTCACGCCTGAGAGGTCTGGCGTGTCGGTGGCGTTGTACGTAAGATTCACAGCTCCTCGAAACGCCGCCTCGAAGCTCTCCCACTGAATCGACCCCCATTGCTCAATTGTCTGGAGCTTCTCGGCGTTGGCGGCGGTCTGCCCTTCAGTGCTCGCCGTTTTCACGCCTCTCTTCGCCTCAAGCCGATCTGTAGTCTCTTTCCTCTCCCGTGGCGAAACCAACTTCTTCGGCATCATTCCCGCCTCGGCAGTCACACCCTCTGCTCGCTTACCACTGGTTTGAGCATTCGTGCTGTCTTCTACCACCGGGGCATTGAGAAAAAACCGCGGGAAGGTTCCCCTGATCTCGACGGTGTAGGTCCCGGCCTGGTCATAAGAATGAGTCGGATCCGGGTCCACTCCGGAATAGGTCTCGGTCGTACCGTCCCCCCAGTCGATCACAAAGTCGTAGTTGGAGGCGCTAGTGTCGGTCGGAATCGTGATCGAGGAATCCGGAGAGGTCGTCTCCCAGGTCGTAATGAAGGGTTCCCCCCGGTCTTGCACCTCTACCGTGACTGTCGCGGCCTCTGAACGCGCCCCCGTGGTGTCCGCCACGGTGTAACTGTACGTGTCCGTCCCCGTAAAGCCAGCGTCCGGAGCGTAAGTAATTGCTCCGGTGGAGGTGTCGACTTGAGAGATTATCCCACTGGAAGGACTACTCTCAATCTGAACGCTGGAGGAGTCAAGCCGACCGTCCGGATCGGTGTCGTTGGCCAGCGCCTCCGTTGTGACCGATACTCCTTGGGGAGTCTGTGTGGTATCATTCGAGGCAGTCGGAGGGGCATTGACGGTAACGGTTTGTGTAGTGTCGTCGGTACTTCCATCGTCATCCTTAACCGTCAACGTAACCGGAACATCTCCTGCAGACGAGAACGAGGTGTTTGCTGTTTGCCCGGTTGCTTCCACGGTCCCGTCGTCATCGAAGTCCCACTCGTAAGACTGGACCTGCCCGTCTGGATCGCTTGAGCCGCTGGCATCGAAGGTGACTGTCTCTCCGATCTGCGGCAGACGGGGCTCGACTCCGAAATCTGCAGTCGGCGGACTTCCACCTTCGAGCAGCAGAACAGACTCTTCGGTCATTACCGAGAGGTCTATTCGCCCATCCCCATCGTTGTCCGAGGCGATGAGGTTCCGAAGCGTCCCCGATCCCTCGTAAGTCCAGGACCAGTCTGGCTCTAGAGATGGGCTGTACGTCCAAACATTCTTGGGGCCTCGTACAATCACTTCTGTTTCCTCATCTCCGTCCGTGTCTGCCAACGCCTCGAAGACTTGGTCTTGACCCAGAGAGATGGAGTCGACCACATTCAAAGATGTGTCGAATACATACAGGTTGGACTGATTCGAATTCCTATTCGACGCTACGATCTCTCTTGCGTCATTCCCAGTCACGTCTGCCCATCCAAACTCCCAGTTGCCCTCAGGTAGTCCCTCAAAGGTGTGCTCAATACTTCCGTCTAAACTCCGCACATGTGCCCGTGATGTCCCAGGATAAGAATCGTTGTATGTCTTGAACGAGAGAAGCTTGTGGCTGTCCCCTTCCAAACGAGCGAAGCGGTCAAGAAGAGAGCCGTCAGGGTTTCCTGCCGGATACTTCTGCTTGAGCTCAGCTGTGGCGCCCGCGTCGAGAATGAGGCTGTAGGTGTTGCCATCGTCGAGACCATTTCCAGAGGCTCCATTGTGCGGAGAGAACGTGCCGTATGTCATTTCGTCTATTCCATCGTCATCGGCATCAGCAAGCGAGAGGCCGTTGAAGATGGGCCCAACCACGTAGTCCCACATTTTGGAGGCATTCTGATAGTCCCACCGTGATAGCCCCCTCGGAGAAAGCGAAAAACCCGTGGAGTATGATACGATCACGTCTTCATCGACAACAGCAACTGGGCGCATTGCCCCGTCCCCATCATTGCTGAGCTGGAATTCTTTCAGGAGGGTTCCGTCTGCTTTGTAGAAACGAGCGGTATAGGAACCTGGGTCGAACTGGTACGACACAGCAATGTCGGCCACCCCGTCACCTGAAACATCATCAAGCATGGTCACGCGGGCTTTTGTCGCCCCACTGACCGAAATATCTTCATTAAGTTCGGTGGTGCCGTCGGGCGCAATGACGTAAAGACGTTGCCCTTGCACGGTCACAACCTCGATTGTCCCATCTCCATCGACATCTTCGGAAAGCAAATTGGGACTGTCCTGTGTAGGAAGCGAGACGGAGTTTTGTAAGGCCAGCTGGTCACTCGATGTCGGTGCCGATATTGGTACGAAATTAGAACCAACCTCACTGGCTTGAAGATGAGACCACCCCTTGCTGGACTGCTTGGAAGTGATCTGTGCATGAGATACAAAAGGGGCAACCGCTGTGATAATCAGCCCGAAGAGGACCAGATATATCTTGGGAAAGTTCGAAAGAAGTCGCTTCATGATAAGCAGTAGCGCGGCGATCAAATGAAGATTGTACCAGTGCGAATGCTATCGATAATTCAGTGCTAGGGCTCCTGAAAACATCTCTTTTTGGCGATAGGACCTTTTCTAGTCGATATTTTTATATGTCTAAAAAACTCTTTTTTGACCATTTTTATTATTTCAATTTTACTTTCGAATAAGCTTTACTATTAAGGTATAATTTTGATTAAAGTTTTGATGTAGTTAAAGTGATTATTAGTTCGGCGGTGCGGGCGGGGTCGGAAACCCACCTCCTCCGTTTCCTCCACCTCCCCCGTCTCCACCGCCCCCTCCACCGAGAAGCAAGGCCACCGTGCTCCCCGCCCCGGCCGCGAGGGCGCTTCCAAGAACCCAGAGGAGCGTACTTCCTCCGTCCATGGCCTCCGCATTGACCCGAAGACGGTACCGGTCCCCGGAGAGCCCGTCCGGATAATCCGTCAGGGCCGCCCACGTGACCTGCATCCTGCTCCCGGGGGTCACCTCTTTGCCGACCGCCCCCTCGACGGTGCCGCGGATGTCCTGAAACGACGCCCCGCGGTCCGTAGAAAGCTGGAGCGACACCTCATACTCATCTTCTTCCCCGTCCAGCCCATACTCTACGACGATAGTCGAGTCCTCCCGCCGGGCTCGCACGTCTTGAACGGGCCCCACATGTGCAGTCGCGACGCCTACGTTCAGCGGCCGCTGCAGCGAGAACTGAATCCGCTGCCGCCTGTCCTGTGCAACTTGAACACTCTTCTGGGAGGACCTGAATCCCTGCTTTTCGACCTCAACTCGGTGCTCCCCCGGCACGAGCGTGCTCGTGGTCGGTGTCGTCCCAGCTGTTTCACCATCGATTCGCACCGTCGCACCACTGGGATCAGTCTCCACAACAAGCCGTCCCTCTCGGGACTCAAGCGTGAGCGCAACCTCCCTCCGTCCGCCTTCTGGAACAGTCACGCTCTTCTCCGTGCTCGCGTATCCCTCCGCCGTGGCCCGCACCTGATGCTTTCCTGAAGACAGGGTTCGGCTCACAGGGGCCATTCCGACACGTTGCCCGTCGACCATCACGGTCGCCGAATCGGGCTCGGTCGCCACCAGAAGTTGACCCGATGCCCGCTCAAGAACAACATCAAGAAGTGCTCGCTCGCCCGCAGCAACGATCGCTGTTGTATCGACCGGCACATATCCTTCAGCTCGCACCGAAATGTCGTACGTGCCAGGCACAAGTGTCGTCCCAGCTCGCCCCCGTCCCTGCAGATCCCCATCGATCAGGATTCGTGCACTATCTGGCTTGGCAGCTACAAAAATCCGACCTGTCTCTCGTGCGAGCGTTTTCGATAGACGGGTTGTTTCTCCGGGGCGAATCGCCACCGTCGTGTCCTCTGATACATACCCCTCGGCCTGTATCTCCAGGTTGTACTCCCCCGAAGGAAGCTCTGCCGACACATTTCCACGCCCGACCTCTTCTCCCCCAATCAGCAGACGTGCGCTGTCTGGAGTTGCCCGAGCCACGAGTCGCCCTCCCGTTTGCTCCAGACTGAAACGAAGCTCCCGCGTCTCTCCCGGCGGAACGGTCAACGACCGCCGGGCTGATTGGTACCCGTCGGCCTGGACGACTACAGCGTGCTCCCCAGCTTCAACCTCCTGTCGGACGGCCCCCGTCCCCGCAGTTTCTCCGTCAATGCTGATTGAGGCATCATCGGGCTGTGTCTCCACCCCCAACGTGCCGAGGCGCTGCACGGCTTCGAACGACACCAAAAAGTCGGTTTCCGGAGATTGCGTCTGATTTTCGACCTGTACAACCACCATGCGGCCGTCGGTCTCAGCCACCTCCACCTGAGCGACCCGCACTGATCGCTCTTCCCCACCGACCGTCGTAGTGGTGTAGATGGTTCCCGCAGTTCCAGAGGAGACCGAAAGGCCGTCATCAAGTCGAACAGTGATTTCCTGACCGTCAATCTCGGTGACCGCCCCGTGCCGTTCAAGATCTTGGGCGGACGAGAGACTGGTGGTAACCAGTAGGATTAAACTTACCAGCACGCTTATCCGCCACGAGCATAAGCCAGAGCGACTTCCGTGAAAGTGATTCATAGGCTAGCGGCGTACAATCAGATCTCGCTAAGAGAGTACTGGGCATGTCCCAGAGGGACTCCCCCCACCACGAAAGATCATCCTCCAACCAGGAAAACAGAAGCCACGAGCGTTCCGAGAAGCCCGCTCAGTCCAATGACCGAGCCGACGATTGCCGGGCGGCGCCCCACCGAGAGTTCCGATAAGAGAACCAGCCCTGTCCCCACCGTGGCCCCAAGCAGCCCGCCGATAAACAGCGTCCCGATGGCCTTCCATCCACCCAGCTTGGAATCCCGGGCGCTCCGCTTTTCCTGTCGGTCAAGTGCGGATTGGCTGGGCACGGGCTCCTTCTCGGCCCGCGCGGAGGCCTGGCCGCCGCCGGTCGTGAACACGCGCCGTCCTTCTAACTCTTGACTGCCAGCTTCTACGACGACGTTGAGGTCGTGACGCTTCGCCTCCACGGGCCGGGAAGCGCCCTCCGCCGAAGCTCCGGGCAGGCGGTACGTAAGCAGGTATTGGCTCTCCAGCTCGCGGGCAATCAGGCGGTACACCTCGGTCAAATCTTCCGGCGAGGGAGCACGAAAAAATGAGCCGTCTCCGGCCTCTGCCACCTGTCTCAGAAACGAAGCGTTGATCCCCGACCCCAGTCCGACGGTAAAGCAGCGCCCGCCCGCCTCCCGAAGCGCCTGAAGGACCTCGGTGGAGGAGATGCCTGAGGCAGTATCCCGGCCGTCGGTAATCACAACCATTGCTCGCCGCGGCGCTTCAATATTGCCCAGGCGGCTGGCCGCTCGGACAATCGCGTCCCGCAGGGCCGTGTCCCCGCCAGTTGCCACCTCGTCGGTTCGGGCACGAACCTGGTTCCGAGAGGTGCCGAAGGAAGCGCGGACGCGAACCTCCTCGTTGAAGGTAATGAGAGAAGCCCGATCGCGGCGCCCAAGGACTTGGAGGAACTGGCCAATTGCCCGCTTGCTTTCCACAAGGGGCCGCCCTTCCATACTCCCGCTCCGATCTAAGACCAGTGTGACGGCAAGCCACGCGTAGCTGTCAAAGTACTGTTCGACTTCGATGGAAGAGACCTTCGTTCCGTCGTGAGTCAGGCGAAAATCCTCCCGGGACAAACCCTTGATGGACTCACCTCCGCTCAGCACGGACACCGGCACCTTAGTAGTCGGATACTGGATCACGTTTGGCTCCGAGACGCGAACCGTGTCCTGCGCCATCGCTGAAGGGATCACTGAGGTAAGAAGCGCTATGGTGGTCGCGCAAAGGGCTACGAGAAGCGCTGCCAACGGCCAGGACCCCAGCGTGCCTGCGCCTGATCCTGAGTTTCCGTCCGTTCTTGCGTTCCTCTCCGGTTTTGGATTCGTCATCAGTTTTGCGTCCATCACTTTGCCTCAAGCCAGTCAGGTCCACCTCTGCTAAGGCGCACCGGTAGATCAGCGGGCAGACTTCACCTGCCTAGCGCCGACGAAGAGCAAGAGCCCCGAAGATGGGCCCAACTCCACCGGGAGGGACAGATCGTAAGCCCTCCAGGCGTAGCCCCCCGCCAGAAGGAGAAGAAGCGCTGCGAGCACAAGAATGAGAATCCAGAGAGCTCGGCTGCTTCTCCGCTCCTCCTCGGCAATGGCTTCTCTGCTCTCCTCACTATTGTGGACTCCATTCGTGGATGGAGTCCACGCCGGGCGCGTCGCCTTTTCCGGAAGAGGGTCCTTCGACCGGTATGGCTTTAGCCGCTGGACATCCCCGTGCTCCAGGGCCGCGACGGTGACGTTGTCCGTGCTCCCCTTTCGGTAGGCCGTGGCAACGAGCCGGCGGGCAGCCTCGTCCAGAGACGGAGTGTGCCGGAGGCATTCGTAAATCTCAATATCGGTGAGCCCTTTCGTTAGTCCATCCGAACAGGCGAGTAGAAAGCAGTGGTCTGGAAGGACCAGCCAGCCTTCTTCGACAGGATAACCATTCCACGCGTCCTCTCTTGAAGATGGGAAAAGATCCGGCTCTGGACGATCCCCACCGCCCCCGATGGACCGCGTCAGCGCGTCCTGGTAGGGGAGCTCCTGGGCCTCCTCTTCGGTAATTTTGCCCCCACGCACCGCCTCTGCAATCGCGGAGTGATCCTCGGTTACCTGGAGGAGTTCATCTTCGGTGGCGAGGTAGGTGCGGCTGTCCCCCACGTTTGCAAAGAGGGCTCGGCCTTCTCGGACTAGGGCTACGGTAAGAGTCGTACCCATCTCGGAGAGCTCCTCTTGCCCGTTCTGGTAACCGGAAACCGCCCGGCTGGCCTCCTCGACCACAGTTTTGAGCCAGGCCCGGCCGGGTTCCACGGCAGATCCTTCTTCCGGAGCAGAGTCGCCCTCCGTAGCGGAGCCGTCTTCAAGAAACTGCGACCATTCGGTTTCGATCGCCTCCACGGCAAGGCGAGAGGCCTCTTGTCCCCCGCTGTGCCCACCCATCCCGTCGGCGACGACAATGAGGGCGCAGGAGCCCCCGTCTGCGTCTCCGCTCCAGCAAAACTCCGCGTCCTCGTTTTGGGAGCGTCGCCCTGAAATGCTTCTCGATACGGCTTTCATGATGGAGGCATCTTTGATCGGGCTGGTAGATCATGAACGGTCACACGAGACCATCAGAATAGCGAAGTTTCACCTCCCCCATTGTGAGAACATCTCCATCCTCAATATCCGCCGTCTCATTCAAATCCATCGGTTCCCCATTGACCAGCGTCGGATTGCTTTCCTTCGAGGCGTAGTTTATCACCTTGCAGTCTCCGTCGTGAACGAGCTTCGCCTGCTTGCTACTGACCGTGCGGGGCTTGAGCTCTATATGTTCATACGGAGGGCCACTGGTCCGGCCAATCGTAATTTCAGCCTTCTGGCCGTTCTGACCAGGTGGGCGGTGCAGTGGAATGCGATCGATATCGTCGAGCCCCGCGACCACCTCTAAGCTCCCGAGGAATTTGAGCGTGTTGTCCGGAGGGACGTGCATCTTTACCGTCTCGTCCTGCACGACTTCATCGGGCTCAGGTCCGCCCGGGGACGCCTGACGGGCAGCCCCGTCACCTCCAGCCTGCTGGCCGCTAGCCTGCTGGCCCCTAGCTTGGCCGCCGGAGGGGGGTGGGGTGTCTGCGCTCAGCGAGGACCCGCCCTGCGCTGCCACCTGAGGTTGGCGCCGCTGGTATAGCACGTAAATAAGCAGCCCGAAAAGAAGAACCACCACGACCCCAATTGCCACGAAGAGCAGTGTCTGCACCGAGGTCCCGCCTCCACCTGCCGTTCCGTCCCCACCTGCCGCTTCGCTCCCGCCCCCCTGATTTGCGTTGCTCTCCCTACCGTCCCCGTCGGTAGCTACGCCGCTCAGCTGCGCGCGGCTTTCCTCGCTAACGTACGGGCGGTTCATTTCGGGGTCGATGCTGACGGGGCCCGACACCCGGTACCGCTCCCCGACCGTTGGCAGCGCGCCAGTGGTACGGACCATGATGATGTCCCCGTAGCGATCTTTCAGGTAGTAAAACCGGGTCGTCTCAACGTCTTCATCTTCATATTCCGTCACGAAGCCCCTGATTTCGACGACCTCGTCCTCGAATTCCCCGGGACTGTTCTGTATGTCCTCTACCCGGTTTGTAGACTGCTCTGTCCCTTGCTGATTGCTCTCTTGCTGATTCGACTGCGATTGATCAGCTTGCGGGTAGGCCTGTAGAGGCAGCAACAGAAGCGTAGCAGCCAAGAGTAGACTCTGTGGTTTGCAGCGCGAATGTGGTATCATTGGTGAGTTCGGGATCGGTCGATTCGAGATTGATTGACAGGTATAAGGCAATTCCCGTTTGTGATATAGTTTAGGGTCAGCGATGAGCAGACGCCAGAACTCTCATGCCGTCTCCGGTGAGCGGAGGCCAGCGGACTGGATTCGCTCCTGCACCTCACGGGCAGAAGGGCGCGCGTCAGGGTCCTTCCGGAGCATCTCGCCTACGAGGCGGCTGGCCGGTGCCGGAACCGAGCCTGGAAGGTTCGGGGGGGGCTGCTCTTGGTGCATCTTGAGAACTTGAACGGGGTTTCGGTCGGTAAACGGCGGGCTTCCCGTAAGCAAGACAAAGGTCAAGACGCCCAGGGAATACACGTCCGACTTCCCACTCACCGGTTCCCCGCGGCACTGCTCGGGAGACATGTAGGGCGGCTTGCCAGTGATCGACCCGTCCAGCGTGCCCGAGCGGGTGTACTCGTGCTTCGCGACGCCAAAGTCGATCAGCTTCACCCGGCTTGTGGGGACCGGCTCCAGAACGATCACGTTTTCGGGGGTCACGTCCCGGTGCCAGATGTTGCTCCGGTGGGCTGCCTGCAGCCCCTCGCAAATTCGCTCGACAATCTGAAGAGCCGGGCGCGCAGGCAGAGAGGCTCTGCGGTCCAAGATACCGATAAGCGGCTCCCCCTCCAGCCGCTCAAGCGCAAGAAACGGGCGTCCAGTGTCCCGCCCGTCTTCTCTTCCATAGCGACGCGCCTTGACGACGGTCGGCACGGGGTCAGAGCTATGGATTCGGTCAAGCGCCTCTCCTTCCTTGAGAAACTTCCGCACCAGGTCCGGATCGTCGAGGTGCTCGCGGGCCATGATTTTTAGGGCCACCTCCTGCCCAGTGTGGCGGTCCTTGGCGGCATAAACAGTCGCCATCCCTCCTTCTCCGATCGGTTCCCCGACGTCGTAGCGGTCAAACTGGCGGGCCATCTGGGTCGCCTGCCCCGGAGCACCGCCGCTGTCCTGTAACACCACGATGACGACCGCAAGGGCAAAAATTCCGGCGGTAAGTACCAGTGCCAGAAGCACCGTCGGCTGGCTCATCTGCACGCTTCCCAACTGACCAGTCAGTTGCCTGAATAAGCCCACGGATCGGGAAAGGGTCACGTCGACAGTGCTCGTGAGAGAGGCTGGAGGTGCCTCAACGCTTTGCCCCACCGGCTCGAAGCCATCCTTCTCAACGCGAATCCGATGGGCTAGCCCTGGGGTGGCCCGGATCTGCAGTTTGCCGCCACGCTGGGTTCGGCCGACCTCCTCCCCGTCAAGGTAAACCTGGGCTCCCCCAACATTCGTGTCGACAATTAGGTAGGAAACTGCCGCCGATCCGGAGGATGAAACAGAACTCTCACTTGGCTTCTCGGCCCCAGAAGTCTCAGAAGAGGAAGGCTCCTGCTCCTCAAGGGAGAGGAAAATTGTCGTCGTGAGCCCTTCCTCGAAGAGCTCCTCTGCGCTTTCCGTCTTGTATCCGGACTTCCGCACGGCAATGCGGTGCTCTCCGGCTAGGACCTTCGCGGAGTAGAACTTTCCTTCTTGATCAGTTTCCCCGATCTTCTGGCCGTCAAGGAGCACTGTTGCCTCCGGCTGATTGCTCTCCAGCAGCAAGGTCGAAGACTGCCCATGTGCGGGAGGCACCGCCAGAAGAAAGCAGAAGATAATTGCAAGCCCCGCGTGAAGCAGAGAACAGCCGTGGATGTCGAGAAGGCGGAAAGCGTTCACCTGAGCGAAAGTACCGGGGACTCAAACGACGCGGGGACTGAAATCTCCTGCGCTCTCAAGCAGTCCAACAGTTCATAGAGGCAGAAAAGAAACGGGTCGCTGGAAGCCCAGAGGTCAATTCTGCCTTTCTGACCTGCAAGAAAGCCTTGTTTTACGAGCAGAGTTTGGCGAAATATAAGGGGTGACATTTGGGTCTGTCAAACGTGCCATACAAGGGCGACCGCCTGCTAAACCTCACGGGAGTGAGACAACTAAAACAACTCGCTCTAAGCGGTACAGGTGCTGTTTCGGAAGAGCGCTTTTATCGTCTTCCACCGCAACTTGCTTACAGTGCGACCTCACATCCAGAACGTCTGAGTAGACCGTCTAACCAACTCGTTCAGAAACCACGTTTATTCTCCTGACGAGAGGTCGCTTCTGCTGAACAGAAAAGATGAACTCCATGTTAGGAAATGTATTATACTCTGCTCCTCTTTTGGATGGCCGAAGAGGCAGGAACACGCCTTTTAACTGCTTCCGACACGGCCAGTGGTACAGGTTCGATGCCTGAACGACGTGGAGGACTTTTTCCGGAAAGGTGCCCCTCTTGCGAGGGAAAATCAACATACCAGTTTCGTCGTGAAATGGAGCATTCGTTCTGACTCGGAGGCCGCTCGCATTGGATTATCGGATAGACGAGGCCGGTGAGCGGACGCGACGCAGTCCGAACGGGAGATTTCACTACTTGTCGAGCCGCTACCAGTGACCCTTGAGTAGGATGCCTCTTTCAAGAAGGCCCCTCCCCGATGGGGGGGCCCGACGGGTGTGTTTGGACCGGGAGCCCTCCTGGGCGGTCCGGGACGCTCGACGGATTGGTTGTTTCGCGCGATAAGCAGTCACTTCGAGGTCATGTGCTTAGGGTCATGTGCTGAGGATCATGTGCTGCGAAGGAGGGGGAGTTTGGCGACCGAGTGGGGGGACGCAGGGGGGTCAGAAAAGGGGTGAGCGGGCGGCCTCAAGCGGCGAGAAAGGCCAGTTCTTGAGGGTATCAAAAACCGGTGGTAGACCGATTATGTGTTGGTAGTTGGCACGGTCCGGAGTAGGTTTTCAGTTGACCACACCTGATCGGTGAGCCCAGCTGCCATTGCAGGAGTTCGTCGCTTCCATCGTCGTCCAGGCCGACCGTTCAACGGGCCTGTTAGATCGATTCGTAGGCTCTTGTGAGTACGGGTCAGGTTGTAGATGGCGTCTTCCCATCCAGCGGCCGCCCGGTGCATTGAGATCTCCTTCGAGAAGCCGAGGCCCTTCCGGATCAACCGACTGTTCATCTGCCGCATCGTCAGGTGGGTTCGCTCTACGTAAGCAGTATGCTCCTCAAAAATCTCCGACAGGCTTTCCAACTCGCCGAAGATGGCTTTTTTCTTCGTCCCCGTCACTTGACCGGCATCATCGCGCTCCTTGATCACCTGAAGGTACTTCCAGCCCTCTTGTGGACGCTTCTTCTCCGGCGGGCGTCCTCGGCCTTTGTACCCGGGGACTTTTCCCCAAACCTGCACCATCGCCTCTCGAATGCCTCCCCAGCCGTCACTGATCGTTGGAGGCGGGTTGTCCGGATGACCTCGGCTATGCTGAAGCGTCCGAAAAACTTCTTCTGAAGCCACCGCCTGAGCTTTTGGCGATGCCTCGGCCCACGCGAAGCCGCGTATCGACATCGATCATCGTCGAGCGCCAGTAGACTCCTCTCTTGTCGTCAAGAGCCTCATCGTCGGGAGGGGCTTTTTTCCCCCTCCTCACCCTCCTGCTCCTTATGTCCGACGTAGGACCAAAGCGCGTCGTGAGCTTCCCCCGTTAGAACGGACACTTTAGAAAGGACGAGTGTCCGGGTGTTATCGGTCACCCTTCAGCCGCCAGAGAGGTCTCTCTGGAGGCAAGACGTAGTGCTTCAAACTCCATCGGGCTCACATATCCAAGCGCGGAATGGAGTCGTTTTCGATTATAGAACACCTCGATGTACTGGAAAAGATCCCGCTTCGCCTCCGATCGGGTCTGGTATCGACGGCGACGGACACGCTCAGTCTTCAGCGTGCCGAAGAAGCTCTCCACCGGCGCGTTGTCAAGGCAGTTGCCTCGTCGGCTCATACTTCCGAGAATCTGATGGCCTGCCAAAATTTCCTGTTGGTCCTCTGAGGCGTATTGGCAGCCCCGGTCGCTGTGGTGAATGAGGCCCTCATCGGGACTGCGTTGCCGGAGAGCCATCTCCAGGGCGTCGGTGGCCAGGGCCCGGCCCAGGGTCGGCTTCATGGCCCAGCCCACCACGCGCCGAGAAGACAGATCCAACACCACCGATAGGTAAAGCCACCCTTCATCGGTCGGAATGTAGGTAATGTCCGCCGCCCACTTCCTGTCGGGAGCCTCGGCGGCAAAATCTCGCTCTAAAACGTTCTCGAATGTCGGCAGACGTGGATCCGAGACTGTAGTGCGAGGCCGGGCTCGTCCAGGCCTCATGGCTCTCAAACCGGCTTTCCGCATCAGGCGGGCCACTCTGTTCTCGCCGCAGCAGATGCCGTTTGCCCGCAGTTGGCGGTAGATGCGCGGACTTCCGTACGTCTGATCAGAGGTCTCAAACTCCTCTCGGATCTGGTCCAAGAGCGCTCGATTCGACGTCTCCCGCCTGCTTTCAGTGCCTTGCCTCCGGCGCCAGTCGTAATATCCGCTCCGACTGACACGAAGGACCTCACACATCCTACA
>Ga0207714_1000580_pt1 | contig 24839 bp, 22 predicted proteins | sample PonA232FremontCA_2_FD_187270 | JGI IMG/M metagenome (GOLD analysis project Ga0207714, IMG submission 187270) | Marine sediment microbial community from Fremont, CA, USA - Pond A23 Sediment 2 (SPAdes) | ecosystem: Environmental > Aquatic > Marine > Unclassified | place: USA: Fremont, California...
GCTCGAACCGCGACCCGATCTCATCGCGGTCGAGCCGGACGACGACGGGACGGCCGTGCGGACAGGCGTACGGGTTCTCGCAGTCGTCGAGCCGGTCGAGCAGGTCGACCACCCGCCCCTCGGTCAGCGAGGTGTTCCCCGTCAGCGACGGGTAACACGCCAGGTCGGCGAGCAGCTCGTCGACGGCGTCGGCGACCGGGCCGTCGCCCGCGTCCGTCCCCTCGACGAGCGCGGAGAGCGCGTCCCGGAGGAGGTCGGGATCGAGCGCGGCGTCGAAGACGGCCGGCACCGCGTCGACGACGACCTCGCGCTCGCCGGCGCGCTCGATTCGGAACCCGATCGCCGCGAGACGCTCGGCGAACTCCGGGAGAAGCGCCGCCTCGCGGGCGGTCAACTCGACCCGCACCGGCTCCGCGAGCGCCTGCGCGTCCGCGCCGTCCGCGACGGTCGACCGCAGGCGCTCGTAGTTCACCCGCTCGTCGGCCGCGTGCTGGTCGATCAACACGAGCCCGTCCGGCGTCTCCGCGACGACGTACGTCTCGTGGAGCTGTCCGAGCACCCGGAGCCGGGGCAGCGACTCGAACTCCCGCTCCGTCGCCGTCGCCTCGCCGTCGAGCGTCCGCTGTCGGGTCTGCGCCGGTCGCCGTGAGCTCGCCGGCGACGACGGGTGCGCGCCGCCATCGTCGCCCGCGGCGGCGTTGTCGACGCCGTCACCGACGCTCTCGCCGAGCGTCTCGGCCCCGCTCTTGCCGTCGGCGTCGTTTCGACGGTCCCGCGGCGCGGGAGCCGGCCGGTCGTCGTCCGCCTCGGAGGCCGATTCGTCGGTGTCGACCCCGTCGTCGCCGCGGTCCGGCTCGCCGCCGAGGTCGTCGACCGCCCACGCGTCGTCGTCGCTCGGGTCGAGCGCGGCCGGAGCGGCGTCCGTCTCGTCGTCGGACGGCTCCGCCCGGCTCGCGTCGGTCGTGTGCTCGCTGTCGGCCGCACGCTCGCTGCCGGTCGTGCGCTCGCCGTCGACCCCCGCTCCGCCGACCGCCTCGGTCTCGGGCGTCTCCGGGGCGACGGCGGTCTCCGCCGGGGCCGATCGCCCGCGCGGCGCGGTCGACCGGATCAGCCCGTGGTCGAGGAGCGCCTCCTCGACGGCCTCCTCGACCGCCGTCTCGACCGCGGCCGCCTCGTCGAAGCGCACCTCCAGCTTGCGCGGGTGGACGTTCACGTCGACGTCGCCCGGCGGCACCGCGACGAAGAGGACGGCGAAGGGGTACCGGTCGGGCGCGAGCTGACCGCCGTAGGCGTCGAGCACCGCGTCGCGGACGCGGGTCGCGGTGACGTACCGACCGTTGACGTACGTCGAGAGGTAGTCCCGCGCCGACCGGGTCGTCTCCGGGTGCGAGACGAGCCCCGTCACCCGGGTCACCGGCGTGTCGGCCTCCCCGCCGGCTCGGTCCTCCGGCGTCCACTCGACGTCGATCATCGACTCGGCGACCTCGCGGCCGTAGACGGCGAGCACCGCCGACCGGCGGTCGCCGTTCCCCTCCGTTGCGAACGTCTCGCGGCCGTCGTGTTCCAGCGAGACGGCGACGTCGGGGTTCGCCAGCGCGTAGCTCGTCGCCACCGCGTTCACGCGGTCGAACTCGGTGGCGGTCCGCTTGAGGAACTTCTCGCGGGCGGGGGTGTTGTAAAACAGGTCCGTGACCTCGACGGTCGTCCCCTCGGGACAGCCCGCCGGCCGGACCGCGCCGACGTCGCCGCCCTCGACCGTGATCTCTGCGCCCGCGTCCGCGTCCGGCGGCCGCGACCGCACGGTGAGCCGCGAGACGGCACCGACCGTGTACAGCGCCTCGCCGCGGAACCCGAGGGTGCCGACGCCGCGGTCGAGGTCCTCGATGTCGCCGATCTTCGAGGTGGCGTGTTCCGCGACCGCGGCCTCGAGCTGGTCTTCGGGGATCCCCACGCCGTCGTCGCGAACCCGGATCCCGTCCGTGCCGCCCGATTCGACCGCGATGGCGATCCGGCTCGCGCCCGCGTCGAGGCTGTTTTCGACGAGCTCTTTCACGACGCTCGCCGGCCGCTCGACGACCTCGCCGGCCGCGATCCGCTGGACGGTTCGCTCGTCCAACCGCTCGATCTCTGGCGGCTCCATGGGTTACCCGCTCGTCGGTCGAGCGCGCACTTGAAGCCGTTGTCGGCGGCGGCGACGCGAGAGGGACAGCTTGTCGGGAGACGCCGCCGTTTATAAGCAATAAGACAGCTGAGCGGCCGGAGCTTCGAGAGTGTTCACCGCACCAGCGCCGACACTATCCCATCACCTGCGTCGGACACGAACACAGCGCTTTATAAACAGTATCGCCAATCCGGCGTTCCACGCCGAAACACTCCGACATTTCGGACCCCGACGGAGCCGTCTGCCGTTTCTCAGTCGTCCGCCGACGGCGTCGGTGCCTCGCCGCCGAGGCGGTCGCGGTCGTGTGGCGCGTCGAACTCGAGGTCCGGTCCCCGGGCGATGATCCCGGTCGGCGTCACGTCGGGGTGTGTGGTGTAGTAGTGCTCTTTGATGTGAGCCATGTTCACCGTCTCGGCGACGCCCTCCGTCTGGTAGAGGTCCCGCAGGTACGGCCACAGGTTGTCGTACTGATGGATGAACCGCCGATTACACATGAAGTGAGTGTGATACACCTGATCGAAGCGGATCAGGGTGGTGAACAGACAGATGTCCGCCTCTGTCAGCGAGTCGCCGACGAGGTACCGCCGGTCGGCGAGGCGCTCGTCGTAGCGGTCGAGCGCGCCGAACAGGTCGTCGACCGCCTCGTCGTACGCCGCCTGCGAGGTCGCGAAGCCGGCGCGGTAGACGCCGTTGTTGATCGGCTCGTAGATGTCGGTGATGACGTCGTCGACGTCGGCGACGGTCGCGTCGTCGCCCGCGTCGGGCAGTAGCGACGCGCCGGTACCGAGGTCCGCGAACGCGGTCGACAGCATCCGGAGAATTTCCCGGGACTCGTTGTTGACGATCGTCTCCGTTTCGGTGTCCCACAGCACGGGGACCGTCACCCGGCAGGTGGCGTCGGGGTCGGCCGCGACGTACAGCTCGCGGAGGTAGTCGCTGTCGTGGAGGCGATCGGGCGTACAGCCGTCTTTCTCGGGAGAGAACTGCCAGCCGTCCTCGCCGCGCCACGGGTCGACGACGGAGACGGAGATCGCGTCTTCGAGCCCCAGCAGCGAACGAGCGAGGAGCGTGCGATGTGCCCACGGACAGGCGTACGAGACGTACAGGTGGTACCGGCCGGCCGCCGGCCGGAAGCGCTCGTCCGGCTCGGCGTCGACGTGGTCGGGCACGTCGCTGCCGACGATCCAGTTCCGGAACGTCGTCGTGCCTCGCTCGAAGGCCCCCTCCTCGTTCGTCGTCTCGTAGGTGTCGGTGCGCCACTCGCCGTCGACGAGCTGGTTCATACCGCCACGTACGCGTCGGACACGGATAACGTAGGCAGGGACACCCGCGTCACCGGGACCGGTGGCCTCACGAGAGGCGTCATCTGGCCGGGCGGCTCGCGAGAGGCACGCCCGCGACACGGCGGAGCGGCAGACTGCGTCTCAGTCGCCTTCCTCGACGACGTCGATGCCCCCGGGCTTGCGCTTCGGGATCTCGACTTGGAGGGTTCCGTTCCGTGCGAGCGTCGCGTTCGCGCCCTCCGGGGTCACGTCCGCGTCGCGTGGGAGGTCGACGCTCCCCGACAGCGAGACTCCGCGGCCGGGGAAGACCAGCTCGTAGCCGTCGTAGAACTCCCGGAACCGCTCGACGCTCACCTCGACGGTGTGGTCGAGAAACGTGACGTCGACGTCCTCGCCGCGGACGCCGGGCGCGTCGAAGACGACGAGGTACGCGTCGTCGCTCTCCAAGAGGTCGGCCGAGAGCGGCCGCCGCTCCTGCATCCGGCTCCACCCGCGGCCGACGCGTTCGAGCGCGCTCCGGACCGCGGACCGCCCGGCCTCGACGAGTCCGTCCACCGGCTACACCTCGATTTCGACGAGGTCGCTCCCGCCGCAGTACGGACACGAGAGGTCTCCGACGGCGTGGTCGTCGGGAACGTCGTACGTGTAGTGGTTCTCGAACATGTCGAGCTCGCAGTCGTCGTCGTCGCATCTGACCTCCATCGTCGATGGCATATACGGCCGCGTTGTGTCGGCGAGGGCTTAAACCGCGTGGAGGCCGCAGCCGACGCATGACCTCGCCCCGACCCGAGTCGCCCCGTCCCGTGTACGGCGTCGACTTCAGCGCGGCCGCCGCCGACGCGGGGACGAAGACGTGGATCGCGACCGGGACCGTCGCCGACGGCGAGCTCGTCGTCGCCGACGTCGCCCCGCTCGTCGAGGTCGCGGACCTCGACGCCGCCGGTCGAGAGACCGCCCTCCCGGCGCTCGCGGCGTGGATCCGCGGCCTCGGCGACGACGCCGTCGTCGGGATCGACGTCCCGTTCGGCCTGCCGCGGTTCGTCGTCGCGGAGACCGGCGCGGCGTCGTGGCGCTCGTTTATCAGTGGGTTCCCGGCGTCGATCGGCGTCGGCGGGGGCGACGATACCGACGACGGCGCGGTCGACCGAGCCGACGATCCGGTCCGCGCGTTCGCCGAGCGCTGCGTGGAGCTGACCGAGCGCCACGGCGCGGGGACCTACGACAAGCGCCGGACGGACGCGGTCGTCGGCGCGCGGTCGCCGTACGGATTCATCGCCGACACGATCGCCTTTTACGGGATGCGCGACGTCCTCGCGCCGGTGCTCGACGCGGTCCGGGTCGCGCCGATGGACCGAGTCTCACCGACCGGCCCGACCGACGGCGGGTGGCGACCCGGGACGCCGCCGGGACCGACGGTCGTCGAGACGTACCCGGCCGCGGTGCTGGACCGCCGCGGGCTCCGCCGGATGAACTACAAGGGCGGCGGCGACGAGGAAGCGACGCGCCGCCGGCGGAACGCCGCGGAGCTGGCGGCGGAAGCGGACCTAACCTATGACCGTGAACCGGACCTCGTAGACGCGGTGGTCGCCGACGCCGGCGGCGACGCCCTCGACGCCGTCGCCGCCTGTGTCGGGGCGTTCACGGCTCGGAGGCGGGGGTACGAGACGGACACCGCGGAGTTCGACGACCCCGAGGCGGTCGCGCTCGAAGGGTACATATACGCCTGAGCGGGTCTGCGGCCGTCAGAGTCCATCCGTCGGCTCCGTTTCCGGCGCGACCCGTCCGTCTCTCTCCGTTCCGCACGCTTTTCCCGTCCCGGCCGACTAAGACGGGTATCATGACCGATTCGCCCGCGTCGGTGCGGGGGTCGCTCCCGCCCGACCCGAACGACCTGTCCGTCACGATCGTCGACGGCTACGTCGACGAGCCGGCGCACTTCGGCGTCCCGCCGTTCGTCTCCACGTATCCGCGGTACACCGCCGGCGCGCTCGTCGACGCGGGCGTCCCCGAGTCGCAGGTCACCTACCACACGATAGACGAGTTGCGCGAGGAACGCGGGAAACGCGCCGCCGTCGCGGACGCCGACCTCATGGTGTACGTCGGCGGGATGACCGTCCCGGGGAAGTACGTCGGCGGAACTCCCGCGGAGCCGGACGAGGTCCGCGAACTCGGGTGGACCGCGGACGGCGTGACGCTGCTCGGCGGCCCGGTGCGCTTCGGCGTCGGCGAGGAGAACGCGGGCGCACAGGAGACGAGCCGCGACGACCTCGACTACGACTTCGTCGCGATGGGCGACGTGGAGGCGGCCGCGTACGACCTCGTCCGCGAGGGGTTAGAGGGGTACGGCAACCGGATGCGGACGAACGCGGAGGTCGACCGCTGGGCGCGACAGGGCGCGTTCGTCGTCGAGCAACACCCGAACCACCCCGACTACCTCATCTGCGAGCTGGAGACCTCCCGCGGGTGCGCGTACCGGTGTTCGTTCTGCACCGAGCCGCTGTACGGCGACCCGGCGTTCCGGACGCCCGACTCCGTCGTCGGCGAGGTCGACGCGCTCTCCGACCGCGGCGTCGCGCACTTCCGGCTGGGCCGGCAGGCGGACATCCTCGCGTACGGCGGCGACGGCGAAGCGCCGAACCCCGACGCCTTGCGGGAGCTGTACGGGGGCATCCGCGAGGTCGCACCCGACCTGCGGACGCTCCACCTCGACAACATGAACCCGGTGACGATCACGGACTACCCCGAGGCCTCCCGCGAGGCGATCCGCGTTATCGCCGCGCACAACACGCCCGGCGACACCGCCGCGTTCGGGCTGGAGTCGGCCGACCCGGTCGTCCAAGAGCAGAACAACCTGCTCGTCACCGCAGCGGAGTGTCTGGAGGCGGTCCGCGTGGTCAACGAGGAGGGCGGGTGGCGGCCCGGCGACGACCCGGCGGCGACGCCCGGCGACCCCGGCCGGCTCGTCGGTCCGTCGACGGGCCCCGACGCGAGCCCGCGGCTCCCGAAGCTGCTTCCGGGCATCAACCTCGTCCACGGGCTCGCCGGCGAGCGGCCGGAAACGTACGAGCACAACAAGGAGTTCCTCCAGTCCGTCTACGACGAGGGGCTGATGCTCCGCCGGATCAACGTCCGGCAGGTGATGGCGTTCGCCGGCACGGAGATGGCGGAGACGGGCGCGGACATCGCACAGTCGCACAAAGACCGGTTCCAGACGTACAAACGCGAGGTGCGCGAGACGATCGACAACCCGATGCTCGACCGCGTGGTCCCGCCGGGGACGGTCCTGCCGGACATCCACTTGGAGTACCATCAGGACGGAAAGACGTTCGGCCGCCAGCTCGGCACGTACGCGCTCCTCGTCGCGGTGCCCGGCGAGCGCGAGCTGGGCACCGCCGTCGACGTGGCGATCACGGACCACGGCTACCGGTCGGTGACGGGCGTCCCGTACCCCCTCGACGTCAACGCCGCGTCGATGGCCGAGCTGACCGCGATCCCGGGGGTCACCCGGAGCACGGCCGGCGACGTCGTCGTCGGTCGCCCGTACGACTCGGTCGCGGACGTCGACGCGGTCGACCCCGGGATCGCCGACCTCTCGGCGTACGCGGTCGCCGACGACACCGCCGTCCCGATCCCCGGCCGCGAGCGCGCCGGCTCCGGGCCCGGGCCGGCCGCGCGCTCGCTGCTCGACAGGCGCGACGGCTCCTCCGTCGGCCGCGGCGACTGACGATGTCGGGTCCCGGCGGCGCGCGTCGCCGCGCCGACGGCGGGTCGGGCCGCGTCGACCGCGTCCCGGTCCCGGTCGACGCCGGCGTCCCCGGCGGGACCGCGAACGCGTACCTCCTCGACGGCCTGCTCGTCGATCCGGCCGCCCGGACCGACGCGCTCGACGCCGCGGTCGACGCCGCAGACCCCCCGGTGGCGGCGGTCGCGGTCACGCACGCGCACCCGGACCACGCCGGCGCGGTCGCGGCGTACGCCGCGTCGACGGGGGCGACCGTCGTCGCGCGCGCCGGTCACGCGGACCGCTTCGCCGAGGCGACGGGCGTCGCTCCGGACGAGACGGTCGTGCCGGGCGAGACGGTGGGAGACACGGCAGTCCGGGTCGTCGACACGCCCGGTCACGCGCCCGACCACGTCGGGTTCGCGGCTCCGAGCCGGGCATCGGCGCCGTCCGCGCTGTGTTGCGGCGACCTCGCGGTCGCCACGGGAAGCGTCGCGGTCGCGGCACCCGACGGCGACCTCGACGCGTACCTCGCGAGCCTCCGACGCGTGCGCGACGCCGGGTACGACCGCCTGCTGCCGGGACACGGCCCGCCGATCCCGGACCCGCGGGCGACGTGCGACCGCCTGATCGAGCGTCGTCTCGCCCGCGAACGCGACGTGCTCGCGGCGGTCGAGGCCGGCGCGACCGACGTGGCGGCGGTCGTCGACGCCGTTTACGAGCGGGACGTGAGCGGCGTTCGGGACCTCGCGCGGGCGACCGTCGCCGCGCACGTGCGGAAGCTCGTCGACGAGGGGCGGGTCGGCGAGGCGTGGACCGAGCGGCTCGCGGCCGCCGGGTTCGAGTGACCCGCCGCGGTTCGGTCGCGACGGCTCGCTACGGCTCGGCCTCCAGTTCGGCGACGACCCCGGACAGCGGCGTCTCGGTCACGTCGACGAACCGGCCGCCGACGGCCGCGACTCCGCCGTCTGCGTCCGGCGAGTCGCCGACGTGGACGAGCGTCGGTGGGTCGACACCGAGCGCGTCGGCCGCGGCCTCGAACGCGGACGGATGCGGCTTGCGCCAGCCGCAGCCGACGCTCGTCGTGACCGCGTCGAACTCGCCGCGGAGCCCCGCGCGGATCAGCGTCCGCGGGACGAGCTCGGGGACGGCGCAGTTCGAGAGCAGCCCGACCGGCCCGCGCTCGGCAGCGCCCCGGACCGCGTCGAGCGCCCCGTCGCGTCTGGTCGCGTCCGGGTCGAACGCTGCGACGACGGCGTGTCTGGCGACGTTCTGTGCGACATCGACGCCGCGGGAGTCGAGCGCGCGGGCGACGTGCGCGGGGAGCGGGACCTCCGCTCCCGCGGGCGCTTCGACGTGTCGCTCGCCGTACGCGACGTGCCAGTCGTCGGGGACCGACACGTCCCGGGACTCGAGCTCGCGCGCGACCGCCTCGGCGGGGTCAACCGGGTACTCGACGTCGACGAGGGTCCCGAAGAGATCGAAGGTGACTGCCACACCGGAGACACGACCGATTCCGGATTGAACCTGTCGGTCGGCCCCGTCAGAACGGCCAGTCGCCGGTGACCCGCATCCCCGTCGCCTTCCCCTCTGCTTCGAGCGCCGCGGCGATCGCGTCGCGGTCGCGGCGGGGGATCGAGACCTCGGCGTCGGCGAGGTCGACGACGAGCTCTGTCAGGAGGATCGCCTGCTCTCTGAGGGTCCGCGACTCCAGCTTGTCGAGCGTGTCGGCACCCGTGTGGCCCCAGCCACGGTCTCTGCCGTCCGTCTCGCCGGAGATCATGTAGCCGGGGATTCCGCGCTCGACGAACGGCCAGTGGTCGCTGTGTGGAACCAGCGCCGCGCCGAGCGAGACGGGGTGGTCGAAGCGGTCGCCGACGCGCTCGGCGGCCGACGCCAGCGCGTCGAACCCGTGGTGGTCGAAGTGGAGGGTGCGACCGAACACGTTGCTGTCGACGTTGACCACGGCCCGGACGGCGTCTCGGTCGGCGGCGGCCGCGGCGGCCGACGAGCCGACGAGGCCGACCTCCTCGGCACCGAACGCGACGAGCCGGACGCGGCGGTCGAGCTCGGCTTCGCGGGCGGCGAGCGCGGTCGCGACCTCGACGACCGTCGCGGTCCCAGCCCCGTTGTCCATCGCGCCCTCCGCGAGGTCGTGGGCGTCGGCGTGCGCGGAGACGACCAGGTGCTCGTCCGTGTCGGGGCCGAGCTCGGCGACCGCGTTCCCGCTCGTCGCGGCGGGCGTCTCGCAGTCGACCGCGACGGTCAGGTCGTCGCCCTCGCGTCGGCGAGCGAGCCGCGCGCCCGCCTCCTTCGAGACGCCGACCGCCGGGATCGCTCCGATCGGCGCGTCCGCGGTCCCGACGCTCCCGGTCGGCGGCAGCGCCCCCTCGACGTGGTTCGCGAAGACGAACGCGTCTGCGCCGGCCGCGACCGCGCGACAGTACTTCTCGTTGCGGTGGACGAACCGGTCGACCGACTCGGGGGTGTCCGACGAGACCATCACCACCGCCCCGTCGAGGTCGGCCTCGAAGTCCGCCGGGACCCCGTAGCCGAGGTCGACGAGCTCGCCGGTCGCCTCGGCGCTCGGGCTCCGCGGGAGCGCGACGCACGCGTTCGGCCCGACGGCGACCGCGTCGCCCGTCGCGGGGTCTCGGACCGCGCTGTCGCCGCGCTCCCAGCCCTGTATCTCGAACGCCTCGATCGTCGCGTTCCGCGCGCCGGCCTCGGCGAACGCGTCGCGGGTCAGCTCGAGCGCCGCGCGCTCGCCCGCCGAGCCGGCCATGCGGTCGCCGATGTCGACGAGCGCTTCGAGGTGGTCCCAGCCCGTCTCGCTCGTGAACGTCCGACCGATCCAGTCGGTCATACCGGAGAGTGACGCGGAACCCGCTCAAGCGTTTCGGCCGCGGTCCGAGGCGCGCTCGCCGCTTTCAGCCGTCTATCACGCCCGTCGTGGTCGCGACCTCGACCGCGGCCTCCTCGTTGATTCCGCCCTGGAGGATCGTGTACCGGTCGCGGATCTCGTGGGCGCTCGTCAGCGCGGCGACAAGCTCCGCGTCGTCGACGCCGAGCTCGGCGGCGGTCGTCGGGGCGTCGAGCGCGGACAGCGCGTCGCGGATCGCCTGCCACTGCCCGCCCTCGCCGCCGTGGAGGTACTCGGTCAGGATCGACGCGACGCCGACCTGGTGGCCGTGGAGCGCCTTGCCGGGCGCGATCCGGTCGAGCTGATGGGACACGAGGTGTTCGGCCCCGGAGGCGGGCCGCGAGGAGCCGGCGATCGACATCGCGACGCCGGAGGAGACGAGCGCCTTCACCACGACCCACGACGACTCCTCTAAGCCGGGCCGGATCATGTCGGCGTTCTCGACGAGCAGCTCCGCGGTCATCTCCGAGAGCGCGCCCGCGTACTCGCTGTACTCGACGTTGCGCAGCCGCTGTGCGAGCCGCCAGTCGCGTACGGCGGTGTAGTTCGAGATGATGTCCGCACAGCCCGCGGTGGTGAGCCGCCACGGCGCATCCGCGATCAGCGTCGTGTCCGCGATGACCGCGAGCGGCGGGTCCGCGGCCACCGAGTGGCGCGTGTCGCCCTCGGGGATCGACGACCGGCCGGAGACGATCCCGTCGTGGGAGGCGACCGTCGGAACGGAGACGAAGCCGACGCCGAGGCGGTCGGCGGCCATCTTCGCGATGTCGATTGGCTTCCCGCCGCCCAAGGCGATGAGGTAGCCGGGGTCGACCGCCTCCGCGGTCTCGACGAGCGTCTCGACCGCGTCGAAGGACGCCTCGTCGACGACCGCGGTCGCGGGGTCGTCGAACTGCGCCCGAACCCGGTCGCCGGCGATGTCGTTCGGCGTGGGGCTGGTCACGATCAGCGGCCGGCCGGTGAGGTACAGCTCGCCGACCGCCTCCCCGAGGTCGTCGACCACCCCGTGTCCCACGAGGACGTTCCGCGGGAGCTTGATCCACGTCGTCTTCTCGAACATACCGAGGGGCTCGCGCTCGCGGGGCAAAGCCGTTGTCCATGCCGGGCGCGTTCGCGAGACGGGTCCGTCGTCAGCGCCGGGCGCTCGGGGTTCGACGCCGGCTTCGATCAGAGCGCCGAAAGCGTCGTCGCGGCGTCGTACAGGAAGTAGACGCCGAACCCGGCGAGCACGGCCGCGGAGCCGGCGGCGACGGCCGGGGCGACGGCCTCGACCCGGCGCTCGGCGGCGACGAGCCCCGCCGGGAAGCCGACGATCCAGACCAACACGCCGAGAAAGAAGCCACCGATGAGCGCCGGCGATCCGGTGGTGACGACGAGGGTCCCGGCGAGATCCGCGCCGAGAACGGGAAGCCGGGCGAGGACGTCGAGCTCGCCCGGCCGGAGCAGCCCGACGCCGACCGTCAGCCAGAACAGCACCTGATACGGGTTCGTCAGGGCGAGCGCCAGCGCCTTGCGGAACCCCTTTCCCGCCTCGGTCGACGGCTCGCCGCCAGAGCCGGGCCGGAAGGACCCCCGCGCGCCCCGCGCCGCGCCGACCGCGAAGTACAGCATCAGGACGCCCCCGGCCGCGACCATGACGCCCTGTAACAGCGGAAACGACTCGACGACCGCGACGACGCCGACTGAGGCGAGGACGAAGAAGATCGCGTCGGCGATCGCAGCGCCGAGGCCGGCCCGGAAGCCGGCGACGCGGCCGCGGAGGACGGCCTCCTCGGCGATCACCGCGTTCATCGGGCCGGGCGGGGCCGCGAGCGCCAGTCCGAAGACGACGCCCGCACCGAGGGAGACGAAGGTGCTCACACCGTCCGGAACGCCCGGTTTCGTGAAAAAATCCGCGACGGAGACGCGGTCTGTGGCGTCCAACGTCGCGACCTGCGCTCTGGGTCGGTGTATCGACGGACGGATTCGGACGCGGACAGCGGGACCCGAACGGGACGGAGCCTCGACTACGCGTCCTGGAGCTCCGCGTCGCGGAGCGCCTGGTTGAGGTCCTCGCGGACGCGCTCGCCGGTCTCGCGGTCCATCGCCGTGGTGACGATCCGGTTTTCTTGGACGCTGGACCCGTCGCGCAAGAGGAGTCGGACGTTGCCGTTGGTCCCCGCGCGCGTCGCCTTCGCGCGGAGGCCGGTCCGCGACCCGGTGCCGCCGGCGTCGATAGGGCCGGGAACGATCTTCTTTACGTGCGGGTGTTCCGCGACGGTCTGGACGGCCTTCCGGCCCTTGCGGTCGCCGATGAGCGTCGAGTGCGACCCGCCGATCTTCTCCCGCGGCGGCGTCTCGACGACCGCGAGCGAACGGTCGCCCCGACGGTCGAGGACCCACGCGACGACCGGACTCACGTCCGCTCCGCTCGCCCGGTCGCCCCCGTCGCCTGCGGTCGCGTCTGCGCGGCGACCGCCGGAGCCGTCCTCGGGGACGCGGTAGAACTCGTGGTGAAGCTGCGAACGGGTCTCGCGGAGCGGCTCGCGCTCGCCGGCGGCGTAGACGGTCTCGGGTCGCTTCCGACGGATCTCGTCTGCGACGCGGCCGGCGAAGTTCCGGAGCTGGACCTCGCTCAGCCGCTCGGCGTCCTCGGGGCGGGTCGTGACCGTCGTCTCGCCGACGACGGCGTCCTCGTAAAGCACCGTCAGACGCGCGCGATCTGGCTCGAACTCCGCGACGACCGCGTCGGCGTTTGCGGTGTTACAGGTGAGACAGTAGTCCCCCGGTCGCTCGATGGGGGTTCCACACCGCCGACAGTCCATACGGTCCGGAGAACCGCCGCCGATAAAAACGCGTCCGTTGTCGCAGGCGACCGCGAAACGGCGGCAGAGCGACCCGTATTAGTGTCTACGGTCCCTACGCGGGCTATGATCGAGCGAGGACCCCGCGGACCGACCGACGAGACCGTCGAGGACAGACTCGCGCGGCTCGTCCGCGACGGTCGCGTCAACGCGGCCGCCGCGTGGGCGATGGTCGCGGGTCTCGTCGGAGTGTTCGTCGAGAGCCTCCTCGACGCCGACCTGCTGTCGATGGCGTTCGTTGTCGGGCTCCTCGCGGTCGTGGTCGCTCCGGCGGTCTCGGCGCGCGACTGGCGGGTGCTGCTCCCGGCCGAGCTGCTCGGGCTGGCCCTGCTCCCCACGCTCGTCCGCGCGCTCCTCGGCGGCGAGCTCGGCGTCTTCGCGACGTACGTCGCCATCGCCGCGCTGGCGCTCGCGGTCATCGTCGAGCTCCACATGTTCTCTACCCTGCGGGTCACGCAGTGGTTCGCGGTCGTGCTCGTCGTGCTCACGACGCTGGCGACGGCCGGCGCGTGGACGATCTTGCGGTGGAACGCCGACCGGCTGCTCGGCACGAGCTACCTGACCACGAACGACGCGCTGATGATCGAGTGGATGTACGTGACGCTCGCGGGGGTCGCCGCCGGACTGCTGTTCGACGCGTACTTCCGGCGGCGCGGGCGCAGCCTGCGGCGCGCGGTCCGGCGGGTGGTTCGCCGATGAGTCTCCTCCCGCGCCCGTCGATGCGGACCCAGCGGCGGCTCACGCGGTCGATGCAGGTCGTTCTCGTCGCCATCGTCGTTTACGGGCTGGTCGGTGGCACCCTCGGGCTGCCCGGCGGCGGGACGAAGGCCGTCACGAACGGGACGATCGGACTCCTCGTCACGTTCGTTCCGGCGGCGCTCGAACGGAACTACGACCTCCCCCTGGACCCGTGGCTCGGCGTGTGGATCACCTCCGCCGTGTTCTTACACACGCTCGGATCGGCGTGGTTCTACGCGCAGATCTGGTGGTGGGACCACCTCACACACGCGCTCTCGGCGTCGCTCGTCGCGGGCGTCGGCTACACGACGATCCGCGCCGTCGACCTCCACAGCGACGAGATCCGTATTCCCGCCCGGTTCGCGTTCGTCTTCATCTTCGCGGTGGTGCTCGGGTTCGGGGTCGTCTGGGAGCTGTTCGAGTTCGGGCTCGATATCGTCGCCGACGAGACGGGGATCGACATGCCGCTCGCCCAGCACGGTCTCGACGACACGGTGAGCGACCTGACGTACAACGCCGTTGGCGCGTTCCTCGTCGCGGTGTTCGGGCAGGCGCACCTCGCCGGCGTCGCGGACGACGTCCGGGAGGGACTGTTCTCCGACGCGGGTTCGGGACGGTAGCCCGACCGGAGCCGCTCAGCGAAGACACGCCGCGATCACCCGCAGCGCCGCCTCGCCGCGCACCGCCTCCGCGAGCAGCGGAACGCGTTTCACGTCGCGGCCGCGGAACAGATCGGTCGCGCGCCGGAGCGCGGCCTGTTGAACCTCCCACCGGCGCGCGCAGAACTCGCAGGTCTCCGGGTTCGGCTCGACGATCCACTCGGGGTCGATCGCTGGCTCGGCCCCGGCGGTCACGTCGCCGACCCCCTCCATCACGCGGTTGACGACGACCGTCCCCGCCGGAATGCCGAACTCGTCGAGGCGGGCGACGAGCCGCTCGGACTCGACGACGCTCATCTCCTCGGGGACCATCACGACGCGGAAATCGGTCTGCGCGGGGTCTCGCAGGACGGCCCGAAGCCGCTCGATCCGCTCGCGGAGCGCGTCGAGGTCGGCGGAGGGGTCCGGGTCGTCGCCGCCGAACATCCCCTTTATCCCCTCCATCATCCCCGAGAACCGCTGTCGGAGCGTCATCACGCGACCGATCATCGAGTCCATGACCTCCGGGAGTTCGAGCAGCCGGAGGGTGTGGCCGGTCGGCGCGGTGTCGACGACGACGCGGTCGAACCGCGGGTCGTCGAGGTACTCGAGCAGCTGGCGCATCGCCGCGGCCTCGTCGGCACCCGGCATCGTGCCGCCGAGGAGCCCGGCGAGTCCCTCGTCGCCCGCGCCGCCGGCGCTCCCGTCCATCGCCTCGCCCAGCCCCCCGAGTCCGCCGAGCGGGTCGGCGTCGGCACCGAACATCCCATCCTCCATCGCGGCGTCGGGGTCGATCTCGGCGGCGTAGAGGGGTATCTCCTCGCGGATGCGCGCCGGCTCGGCGGGAATCTCGGTCTCGTAGGTGTCCGAAAGCGAGTGGGCGGGGTCCGTGGAGACGACGAGCGTCCGGACGCCGCCCGCCGCGGAGGCGAGGCCGGTCGCGGCCGCCATCGTCGTCTTCCCGACGCCGCCTTTGCCGCCGTAGAGCACGTACTCGGGGGCGTCGACCCCGGTCGGGAGATCGGTGACGTCCTCGTCGGTGAACGGAGCGTCCGTGTCGGCTCGGCCGGGTTCGCCGCTCGACTCGTCCGGCGCGTCGACGCGGTCGACCGGTTCGACGTCGATGTCGTCCATGCCCCCGTGTCGTTCCGGCGGGCACCTGTACCCGTCGGTCTGTGTGACGGTGGGTCCGGTTATAAATGCCTGATCGACACGAACACCCCCGAAGCCCCGGCCGTGAGGCGGGCGCGACGCGCCACGGGCAGCCGGACGTAGTCCGGCGACTGCCCCTTCGAGTCCCGCCCCGCTCTGTACCGCAGCCTCACGCCTCCCCAGCCTCGCGGCTCACGGCTCGCGGCTTCGCCGCTCGCGTTCGCCGCGTCCCTCGCGCACGCTCTCGCCGGCGGCTCCGCCGCCGGCTGTCAGAGAGACCTTCGGTCTCTCCCTACTCGCGCTCTTAAAAAGCGCTCGGAGGCGCGCGCCACGGCGGACGGGTGGATTCAGTCCTCGCGTTCGACGTCCATCCCGAGGCCGGCCATCGTCTCGAAGAAGCCGGGGAACGAGACGTCGACGTGTTCGGCCCCGCGGATCGTCGTGGTGCCCTCGGCGGCGAGCGCGGCGACCGCGAGAGCCATCACGATTCGGTGGTCGGCGCGGCCGTCGACCGTGGCTCCTCGAAGGTCGCTCTCGGAGCCGTGGATCGTGAGCGCGTCGGGCTCCTCGGTGGTCTCCGCGCCGAGCCGTCTCAGTTCCTCGGCCATCGCGGACACGCGGTCCGTCTCCTTGTACCGGACGTGCTCGCAGTTCTCGATCCGCGTCTCGCCGTCCGCCGCCGCGCCGAGCGCCGCGATCGTGGGCAGGAGGTCGGGCGTGTCGCCGACGTCGACCGTGACCCCGGACAGCGCGTCGCGCTCGACCGCGATCACGCCGGCGTCGCGGTCCCAATCGACCGCAGCGCCCATCTCGTCGACGACCCCGACGATCGCGGCGTCCCCCTGCGCGCTCGGGCGAGCGCCCTCGATCCGGAGTTCGCCCTCGTCCGCCGCCACCGCGCCCGCGCCCAGCAGGTACGAGATCGAAGAGAAGTCGCCGGGGACGGCGTAGCTGCCGCCGGCCGGCTCGTACGTCTGCTCCCCCGGGACCGAGAAGCCGGCCGCGCCGGCGGCGCGGTCGAGCGCGTCGCCGTCGGCGTCGCGGGGCGTGGCCTCGACGCCGAACTCCGCGAGCAGTTCGAGCGTGATGTCGACGTACGGCGCGGATTTCAGCGGGGTCGTGAGGTCGATCTCGACGCCCTCCTCCGTGACGGCCCCGGCCATCAGCAGCGCGGTGACGTACTGCGAGGAGACGTCTCCGGGGATCGCGACCGCGCCGCCCGAGAGCGGCCCGGTGACGACGATCGGTGCCTGCCCGTTTCCGCGGGTCGATTCCGCCCGGACCCCGAGGTCACAGAGCGCGTCGAGAAGCGGTCCCTGCGGGCGCGAGCGCAGCGACGCGTCACCCGTGATCACGGAGGTTCCGTCCACGAGCGCGGCCGCGGCCGCGACGAGCCGGGTCGTCGTCCCCGAGTTCGCGCAGTCGATCACGTCGTCGGGCACCGCGGGGCGGCCGTCGAACCCGGCGACCGCGAGCGCGCCGGCGTCGGTGTCGCCTCCCGCGGGCGCTCCGTCCGCTGCCGCGCCGCTCTCTGTCGCGGGCTCGACGGCTCCGCCGAACGCGGTCACGGCGCGGGCGGTCGCCCGCGTGTCGGCCGAAATCAGCGGTGACTCGACGGTCGCCCCGGTGCCGTACCCGGCGGCGAGCAGCGCTCGGTGCGTGTAGCTCTTCGACGGCGGCGCGCGCGCGGTCCCTCGCAGCGGTGAGCGCGTGACGTGTACGTCCATACGTCTCCTGTCTCCTCCCGGGTGAAGTCGGTACCGGCCGCGACCGGCGCTCCCGCGTCGACCGCGGAGCGACGCCGCCGGCATACCCTTTATACCACCGGGGGCGTTAGCGGCGCGTATGCCCCAGTGTGAGATGTGTGGCGCCGAGGAGGCCTCGCTGACGACGACGAAGGTCGAAGGCGCCGAGCTGGAGCTGTGTAGCTCGTGTACGGACTTCGGCACGACGGTCCGCGACGAGTCGACGAGCTCCGGCGGCAAGTACTCCACGAGCTCCGACACCGGGAAATCGTCCTCGTCGTCCGGGTCGTCGAGCGGTTCCGGGGGGTCGAGCTCCGGGAGCTCGACGCGCCCGCGAGACATGTTCGACGACATGGACGAGATCGCCACCGACTACGACGACCGGATCCGGAACGCTCGGGAGTCGCGCGGTCTGAGCCAGGAGGAGCTGGCGGACGGGCTCAACGAGAAGGCGAGTCTCATCCGCAAGCTCGAACGCGGCGACACGCTCCCGACCGACGAGGTGCAGGGAAAACTCGAGAGCGCGCTGGACATCTCGCTCGTCGAGGGGGAGTCGACGGACGACGCCGACTGGGAGACCGACGACCCGGGCACGATGACGCTCGGCGACGTCGTCAAGCGCAAGGACTGACGACGCCGGCCGCCCCGGTCATCCGTCCTCGTCCACGCCGCTCCGTTCGCCGGCTTCGCCCGCGTCGGCCTCGGCCGTCGTGCCGTACCGCCCCGTGAGGTAGCCGATTATCTCGTCGACCATCTCGGGGTCGTAGCTCCAGAAACCGTAGAACTCCGTCGGTGCCCGCTCTTCGGCGAGCAGCGCGCACTTCGCGCCGTCGTGCCCGTCGCCGTCGTACGCGACGAACCAGGTCTCGCGGAGCTCGGCGGTGCGCCCGGTGTGGACCGCGTAGTGGTCCGCGTCCGGCGGTGTCTCCTCGCCGGCGGCCGCGTAGGCGTGGACGTTGAGCCCGCTTTTCTCGCCCAGCAGATCGTACGTCTCGGCCTCGCGACGGAGCACGTCGAGCGTCTGGAACCCCGCGTGGAGCGCCCCGTCGCCGACGCGCCACGCCCGGTCTTCGATCTCCTTTGAGGCGGCCACCATGTCTCCCCGCGAGTACGAGGTAAAGAGCGTCTCGTCGAGGTGGTCGAGAATGGGACCGCCGATCCGGTCGTCGTCCGGCGGACCGAGACCGTCCCCCCGCGTCGGCAGGCCCGCGTTCCGGTCGGGGAGGAGCTCGTCGACGTCGACGGCGGTCACGAACGACCCGTTCCGGGAGAACACCGCGTACCCCGCCGGTCCGGCGTCGGTCTGTGCGGCGGTGATCTGGACGTTGCGCTCGGCGAAGTAGCCGCGGAGGGTCTCCGTGACGTCGGGGTCGGCGTTGAACACGGTCAGGGTCGGCTCGCGAGCCTCCACGCCGGCGATGATCTCGATGAGAGACATTCCCGTGTCGAACCCACAACACCCGGAGTATAAGGCCGTTTATGCTCCCGCAGCGGACGGCGATGCGACGGACGGGACACGGAGTCGGGGCGGGACCGCGGCGCGTAACCTGAACCTATTTGCGACCCCGACACGGGATGTGGGTATGCTCGTCGTTGTGAACCTCAAGGCGTACCCGTGTGATCCGATCGAAGTCGCAACCGCCGCCCGCGACGTCGCCGAGGCGTCCGGCGCGCGGATCGCGGTCTCGCCGCAGGCCGCGGACGTCGCCCGCGTCGCGGACACCGGCGTCGAGACGTGGGCCCAGCACGTCTCGCCGAACGGCCACGGCTCACACACCGGGTCGACGCTCGCCGAGGCCGTCGCCGACAACGGCGCGGCGGGAACGCTTATAAACCACTCCGAGAAGCGGCTGACCCTCGCCGACGTCGACGGCTCCGTCCGCGCCGCGGAGCGCGCCGGCTTAGAGACGGTCGTCTGCGCGAACAACCCCGCACAGGTCGGCGCGGCCGCGGCGCTCGGTCCCGACGCGGTCGCGGTCGAACCGCCCGAACTCATCGGCGGCGACGTCTCGGTCGCGACCGCCGACCCCGGGATCGTCGAGGACGCGGTCGCGGCCGCCGCGGCGGTCGACGACGACGTCGACGTGTTCTGCGGCGCCGGCGTGTCGACCGGCGCGGACGTCGCGGCCGCGGGCGACCTCGGCGCGTCCGGCGTCCTGCTTGCGTCCGGCGTCGCGAAGGCCGACGACCCGGCAGCGGTCCTCGAAGACCTCGTCTCCGGGGTCTGAGCCGGCGTCTCTTCCGACCGGCCCGTTTTCTTTTTGACTGATCCGTTCTCCCGGCGACCGACCCGCTCTCCCGCCGGCCGCTGCGTTTGCGGATCAGTATAAACACACCGGTGTGATCGATTCACCCGATCGGGAAACCGCACGACGGGAGTGTGTTCCACGTTGCCGTCGGTCCGGGGCGTCTAGTAACCTTTAACCGAAACAAGCCGTTACTTCACGCCAAGATGGCGAGCAACAAGATTCTCGGTATCGACCTCGGTACCACGAACTCGGCGTTCGCGGTGATGGAGGGGGACGAACCCGAGATCATCGCGAACGCGGAGGGCGACCGGACGACGCCGTCGGCCGTCGGGTTCGCCGACGACGGCGAGCGGCTCGTCGGCAAGCCGGCGAAGAACCAGGCCGTGCAGAACCCCGACCGCACGATCCAGTCCATCAAGCGGCACATGGGCGAGGAGGACTACACCGTCGCGGTCGACGACGAGGAGTACACCCCCGAGCAGATCTCGGCGATGATCCTCCAGAAGGTCAAACGCGACGCCGAGGAGTACCTCGGCGACGACGTCGAGAAGGCGGTGATCACCGTCCCGGCCTACTTCAACGACAAACAGCGGCAGGCGACGAAAGACGCGGGCGAGATCGCCGGCTTCGAAGTCGAGCGCATCGTCAACGAGCCGACCGCCGCCTCGATGGCGTACGGGCTCGACGACGAGTCCGACCAGACCGTCCTCGTGTACGACCTCGGGGGCGGCACGTTCGACGTCTCGGTCCTCGATCTGGGCGGCGGCGTCTACGAGGTCGTCGCCACGAACGGGGACAACGACCTCGGCGGCGACGACTGGGACCAGGCGCTCATCGACCACCTCGCGGACGAGTTCGAAAGCGACCACGGGATCGACCTCCGCGAGGACCGGCAGGCGCTCCAGCGGCTGAAAGACGCCGCCGAGGAGGCGAAAATCGAGCTGTCGAACAAAAAGGAGACGACCGTCAACCTCCCCTTTATAACCGCGACCGACAGCGGCCCGGTACACCTCGAACAGTCCGTCACGCGTGCGACCTTCGAGAAGCTTACCGCCGACCTGCTGGACCGGACCGTCGGCCCGACCGAGCAGGCGCTCTCGGACGCCGGCTACGACACGGGAGACATCGACGAGGTCATCCTCGTCGGCGGTTCGACTCGGATGCCGCAGGTCCAAGAGCGGGTCGAGGAGCTCGTCGATCAGGAGCCGAAAAAGAACGTCAACCCGGACGAGGCGGTCGCGCTCGGCGCGGCGGTCCAGGGCGGCGTGCTCTCCGGGGACGTCGACGACATCGTGCTGCTCGACGTCACCCCGCTCTCGCTCGGGATCGAGGTGAAAGGTGGGCTGTTCGAGCGGCTCATCGAGAAGAACACCACGATCCCCACCGAGGAGTCGAAGGTGTTCACCACGGCCGCCGACAACCAGACCTCGGTCAACGTCCGCGTCTTCCAGGGCGAACGCGAGATCGCCGACGAAAACGAGCTGCTCGGCGCGTTCCAGCTGTCCGGTATTCCGCCGGCTCCCGCGGGCACCCCGCAGATCGAGGTCTCGTTCAACATCGACGAGAACGGCATCGTCAACGTCGAGGCCGAAGATCAGGGCTCGGGCAACGCCGAGTCGATCACGATCGAGGGCGGCGTGGGCCTCTCCGACGAGGAGATCGAGGAGATGCAGGCGGAGGCCGAGGCGCACGCCGAGGAAGACGAGGCCCGCCGCGAGCGGATCGAGGCCCGCAACGAGGCCGAGACGACGATCCAGCGCGCCGAGACCCTCCTCGAAGAAAACGAGGAGGAGCTCGACGACGACGAGCTCGTCGCCGACATCGAGGCGGCCATCGAAGACGTCGAGGCGGTCCTCGAAGACGAGGACGCCGACACCGACGAGATCGAGTCGGTGACCGAGGCGCTGGCCGAACAGCTCCAGGAGATCGGCAAACAGATGTACGAGGGACAGGCCGCACAGGCCGGCGCTGGCGGTGCGGGTCCCGGCGGCATGGGCGGCATGGGCGGTGCGGGTCCCGGCGGCATGGGTGGCGCGGGTCCCGGCGGCATGGGCGGTGCGGCCGGACCGGGCGACGTCGGTCCCGACGCAGACGCGGACGACGAGGAGTACGTCGACGCGGACTTCGAGGACGTAGACGACGAAGACGACAAGTAGCGCACCCCGTCTTCGGACGCGCCGCTTAACACGACCCAGCCACGAACGCAACGCATGAGCGAAGATTTCTACGACGTCCTCGGCGTGTCGCGGGACGCCAGCGAGGAGGAGATAAAGCAGGCGTACCGCAAGCAGGCCGCCGAACACCACCCCGACGTCAGCGACGACGAGAACGCCGAGGAGCGGTTCAAAAAGATCCAGAAGGCGAAGGAAGTGCTCACCGACGAGCAGAAGCGCGCGCAGTACGACCAGTTGGGCCACGACCGCTTCACCGAGGCCGACAAACGCGGCGCGACCGGCGAGGGCGGTCCCGGCGGCGCGGGCGGGCCCTTCGGCGGCGCGGGCGGCGCGGGCGGCTTCGAGGACATCTTCAACCAGTTCTTCGGTGGCGGCGGCGGGCGCGGCGGCGACCGACCGCGACAGGGCCGAGACCTCAAGACGAGCCTCACGATCGACCTGACGGAGGCGTTCGAGGGCGCGACAAAGGAGGTCACGCTGACGCGGCCGACGACCTGTAATACCTGCGGCGGCGACGGACACCCTCCGAACGCCGACGTTCGAACCTGTCCGCAGTGTAACGGCCGCGGGCAGGTCCAGCAGGTCCAGCAGACGCCGCTGGGACGCGTTCAGCAGACCTCGACGTGTCCGCGGTGTGAGGGCGACGGCGAGGTGTACAGCGAGGACTGTCCGGACTGCGGCGGCGACGGCGTCGTCCGCGAGGAGGCGACGCTGTCGGTCGACATTCCGGCCGGGATCCGGTCGGGCCAGAGCCTCCGGATGGAACGAGAGGGCGCGCCCGGCGAACGGGGCGGCCCCAACGGCGACCTGCTGATCGAGGTCGACGTCGACGTCGGCGACCGCTTCGAGCGCGACGACGACGACCTCCGCGTGAACGAGGCCATCTCGTTCCCGCAGGCCGTCTTCGGCGACACGGTCGAGGTGGAGACGGTCGACGGCACCGTCGAGATGGACGTCCCGGCCGGCACCCAGAGCGGCGAGACGTTCCGGCTGCGGGGAAAGGGGATGCCGCGGCTCCAGCGACGCGGTCGCGGCGACCTCTACGTACAGGTCGGCGTGGTCGTTCCGGAGTCGCTCAACGACGAGCAGCGCGAGGCGCTCGAGGCGTTCGCCGCGGCCGGCGGCGAGGACATTGACGTCGGCGGCGGCTTCTTCGAGAAGCTGAAAAGCTCCTTCTGACCGCGGCCGCCCCGGGGTCGTCCGAGCGACCGACGCCGCAGCGTTAAGACCCGTCCGCTCCGAGCGGCGCGTATGAACGTCGTCGCCGACCTGCTCGCGCGCGACCGACGCGGCCGCGACCTCGCGCTCGTCACGCCGGACGACCGGGAGCGCACGTATCGCGATCTCATAACGAACGGATACAAGGCGGCGAACACGCTCCGATACCTCGGGGCGCGGCCCGGGGCGACGGTCGCCGTGGACCCGACGCCGGGCTTTCACACGACGCTCGCGTTCCTCGGTGCCGCGGCGCTCGGTGCGCCGGTTCGGTTCGATGCGGTGGCGGGCGTCGACCGCGGCGACCCCGTCGTGCTCGCGGACGTCGCGACCGCGGTCGACCTCGACCCGCCGCCGGGCACGAACCTCGCGGCGTTCGGCGGGTCGCCGGACCGCCCCGAGACGACACACTGGGAGCAGGAGCTGTGGAGCGAAAACCCCGGGATGCCGCCGAGCGAGGCCGCCCCCGAGGACCCGGTACTCCGGGACGTCGACCGCGACTACACACACCGGACGACGTGTTCGATCGCCGCGGCCGCGGTCGACGCGGTCGGGATCGACGCGGACACGCGGGTCGTGCTCCGGGGAGGGTTCGCCGACCCCGCGGCGGTCGCGGTCGGGGTCGTCGCGCCGCTCTCTGCCGGGGGAGCCGCGGTGTTAGCGCCGTCGGGCCGCGGACCCGACGGAAGCCGAGGCGACGTGGCGGTCTGTGCGGCCGACGTCGACGCGCCGGAGCCGCGACAGGTCGACCCCGCGGCGTTCGTGACGGACCGCGGGTGACCGGCCGGGCGGCGGGCGTCCGCGCCGAGCCGCCGGTCAGTCGTCGGCGTCTCGGCGCAGCGCCGCGTCGGCGTCTCCGCGCGCCGTGTCGCCTCCTGTGTCGGCGTCTCCACGCGCCGTGTCGGGTCCGGGCTCTCGGTCCGGGTCGCCGCCGCCCGCGCGGCCGGCGGCCCGCTCGTACCGGTCGACTTGCTCTCGGTGAAGCGAGTGTATCATGTCGGCGAGCACGCCGAACATCAGCAGCTGTATGCCGAGGACGGTCGCCCCGACGGCGGCGACGGCGACGATCTCGTGGCCGACCCCGGCCGAGACCCAACGATAGAGGACGAACGCCGCCATCGCGGCACCGAGCGCCGTCGACGCGGCGCCAGCGCTCCCGAAGTAAAACAGGGGGTTGTTCGTCTTCGCCTTCCGGTACAGCTCAAGCAGTATCACGCCGCCGTCGCGGAACGGGCGGAGGTTGGTGGTCGACCCGCCGGGGCGCTCCCGGTAGGTGATCGGGACCACCGACACGGAGACCCGCTTTTTCGCGCACTCGACGGCCATCTCGGTCTCGATCCCGAACCCGTCGGCCGTGAGACGGAGCCGTCGGAACGACTCGCGGGTGAACGCGCGGTACCCGGAGAGGATGTCGCGGTAGTCCTCGCGGTGGATGGCGCGGAACGCGAGGTTTATCAGTCGATTCCCGACGCGGTTGAGGCGGGTCATCGCGCCGGGGCGCATGTCGGCGAACCGGTCGCCGATCACGTGGTCCGCGTCCCCGGCGAAGAGCGGGTCGAGCATCGCTTCGGCGTCGGCGGCGTCGTAGGTCGCGTCCGCGTCCGCCATCAGCACGTACGGGGCGTCGACGTGGTCGCGGACGGCCTCTCGTACCGCCTGTCCTTTTCCGCGGCCGGACTGCTCGACGACGCGCGCGCCGGCTTCCCGGGCCGCGGCACGCGTTCCGTCGGTCGAGCCTCCGTCGACCACGAGCACGTCCTCGAAGCCGGTCTCGCCGAAGTCGCCAACGACGCGCGCGACCGTCTCCGCCTCGTCCATCGCCGGCAACAGGACACAGACGTCGTCGCGATCGCTCATCGATGGGGCGAACGCGGGGGAGTCGCTAAACTCTGTCCCTCCGGCGTCGGCGTCTCCAGCGTCGGCCCGCGGCCGAGCGCCGTCGGCCCGCGCCCGCCGTCACCCGAGGTGACTCCGGAACTCGCCGACGAGCTCGTCGG
>Ga0207714_1000584_pt1 | contig 24758 bp, 27 predicted proteins | sample PonA232FremontCA_2_FD_187270 | JGI IMG/M metagenome (GOLD analysis project Ga0207714, IMG submission 187270) | Marine sediment microbial community from Fremont, CA, USA - Pond A23 Sediment 2 (SPAdes) | ecosystem: Environmental > Aquatic > Marine > Unclassified | place: USA: Fremont, California...
CCCACGGGGCGTGACGGCCGAGGGGCTCGGTGCCGCCCCGGGGTCGGCGGTCGGGGAGCTCCGGTTCGAGACGCTCGCGGCGGTCAAGCGGGCGAAGGCGGGACACGACGTCGTGCTAGCCAGGGAGCGGACCTCGCCCTCTGACCTCCCGGGGATGAAAGCCGCCGAGGCGGTCGTCACCGCCGAGGGTGGAACGACCAGTCACGCAGCGATCGTCGCGCGCGAACTCGACACGCCGGCCGTCGTCGGTTGCGAGGGGTTCGACGTCGACGAGAGCGCGGGACGCGCCGAGGTCGGCGGCCGGACCGTCGAGCCCGGGACGCGGGTCCGCGTCGACGGGACCGACGGCGAGCTCACACTCCTGGAGTAGCGTCCCTCCGGCTGACCGGAGGCTCAGGCCGGGGTCGCTCCGGACTCACCCGGGGTCTGTCACTCGCCGTGTGGCCCGGGTGCGGGGTCAGCGGCCTGGGTTCGCCCGAACTCCGCCGACAGCTCGCGGGCCACGGTCTCGACCGCCTCCGTCCGCGCCGGTTCGGTCGGAAGGTGAAACGGGGAGACCGCGACGAAGTTCTGCGCGAGCGCGGCACGGTCCGTCGGGACGGCACGGGAGTCGACCTCCTCGCCGCTCCCGTCGGGTTTCGCCGCACGGATCCGGAACGAGGACTCCCCGCCCTCGACGGCCTCGAGTCCGTACCCCGTGTCGGGGCGGGTCACCGCAACCCCCCGAACCGGCTCGTCCGGGTCCGGAATGCTGACGTTGAGGAAGTCGACATCGGAGAAAACCTGGTGGTCGAGGGCCCGCTCGACCAGTGTCGCGGTGAGCTGCCTTGCCCGGTCGAAGTCCTCGACCGTCAGGTCGCCCCTGCTCCCGAGGGTGTCCATCGAGATGGCGACCGACGGGGTACCGAGCAGTGCCCCCTCCATCGCCGCGCTGACCGTCCCCGACCGCGATACCGTGTACTGGCCGGTGTTCGCGCCGGGGTTGCAACCGCTCACCACGAGGTCGGGCGCCGGGTCGAGGGCGTGTCCGCCCACGACGCAGTCACAGGGCGTCCCGTCGACGGCGTAGCCGTTGTCGTGGTCGGTGTACGGGACGTCGAACGAGAACCCGTCGTCGCCCTCGTGGACGTCGATGGACAGTTCCCCGGAGAGCGCCCGGGACCGACCCAGCGAGAGCGCGCGACCCGTCCCGCTCATGTTCGTCTGAGGTGCGACGGTGGTCACCGAGCCGACGTCGGCGAGCCCCCGCTTCAGCGCCAGCAGGCCCGCGGCGTCGATCCCGTCGTCGTTGGTCAGGAGGATTCTCGGGTCGTCCATGTGGGTCTACTGACTAGTCACTGGGGTTCACCCCTATAGAATGTTGGTAATGGGAGACCCTACCGGTATATACTCCTCCCCACCGGCCGCCCGGTTCCGGGTGAAGCCCCGGGAAGGGGACGTCTCGCCCGCCGGTGCGGGCGCACACGGCGGCCCGTCATCGCGTCCGGCGGACGCCCCCGAACTTATCCCGACCGGTCGTGACAGTGGGTGACATGCAAGCGTACGTTGTCAGACGCGCGGCCCTCCACGAGGACGAGGGGCGGTACACGATAAGCGAGACCGGGCGGTTACAGGCGGAGTTGCTGGCGACCCACCTCTCCCGACAGCCGGAGCCGGTCGAGGCGGTCTACACCGGGACGTCGGACCGGCACCGCGAGACCGTCGCGGTGCTGTCGGAGGTGTTCGACCTCGTCTCCGGCCGGGATGTCCCGGTCCGGGAGCTGTCCGAACTCGATGACGTTCCCTGGCCGATGGAGGCGTTGCAGCACTGCATCGAAGAGGGGCTCGGACAGCGGGAGTGGGTGCAGGCGTGGGTCGAGGGCGACCTCGACCTGGGCGAGACGCCGGCCGATGTCCGGAGTCGGGTGCTGGAGGCGAAGGAAGCGGTCCGGAACGACCGGCCCGAGGACGCGACGGTGCTGGCGGTCACGTCGGCGGTGCCGGTGCTCGCGCTGACGATGGACGCGCTGGGCGGGTCGGCGACCGAGACGGTCCTGCCCGTCAACAATACGGCCCTGTTCGACCTGCGCTGGGGCACCTCGGACACGGCCGTGCAGCTGAACGCGACCCCGCACCTGAGCGACGGTCTCCTGACCCGGGACGGGTTCAAAACGCTGTCCTGGCCGCCCGGCCCGGCCGGCGAGTGAGCCCGTGCTGGCCACAGGCGAGTGGCCGCCAGGCGTCGACGCCCCAGGCGGTGCGCGCGGGTGCGGGGGCTCTGCGCGGGCGCGGGCAGGACGGCTGTCGGGGTGCGAGCGGTGTGGTCACATACACCAGAATTAATATCGGAATGGCGCGATCCGGGTGTATGCAGACGACGCTCGCCGTCCTGCAGTATCTCTCGATGGAGGGGATCGCCGAGACCGATGAACTGAACGCGGTCGTCGCCGACGGGGACGTCCGGGAGACACTCGAGGAACTCGAGTCGGAGGGGTACGTCGAAGACGAGGGGTTCTGGTATCTCACCGACGCCGGAGAGGAGCGGCTGAACGAGGTCTGTCGGGACAGGTTCTCGGCGGACCAGCGGGAGGCGCTCCGGGGGATCTTCGACCGGTTCGAGGCGCTCGACAGCGAGATGAAGGACCTGGCCAGTGACTGGCAGACCGGCGAGTACGGGGCCGACGGGATGGCCCGGGAGCTGGCGAGGATCCAGCAGGAAGCCGAAGCGCTGTTCGACGAGCTTCCAGCGGAGGTGCAGTCCGCCTACAGCCGGCACACGGACGCACTTGCGGGTGCCATCGAGCGGCTCCAGGACGGTCAGGAGGAGTACGTCACCGGCACCGACGTCGACTCCTACCACACGGTCTGGTTCCGGCTCCACGACGACCTGCTGCGGACGCTCGGCGAGGGCCGCGAGGAGTGATCAGTAGTCGGTGACGACCGAGACGCCGGTGTGGTCGAAGTCGGTCATCGACTCGAGCACCCCCGGGACGTCCTCCAGCGAGACCGTCTCGGTGATGACCTTCGTCGGGTCGAGCCGTCCCTTCTCGACCATCCGGACGAGTTCGTCGTACCGGGTCGGCTGCATCCCCTTCGAGCCGACGAACTCCAGTTCCTGGCCCGTGATGATGTCGACCGGGACGGGCACGACCCCCTCCTCGTCCTCGCCGGTCAGCCCGATCTGGACGTGTGTGCCGCCGACGTCGAGGCTGAGGACGGAGTTGGTACAGGTCTCGGCGATGCCGAGCGCGTCCACCGAGTAGTCGGCGCCGCCGTCGGTGATGTCGTGGACCTCGCCGGGGACGTCCTCGACCTCGCCGGCGTTGACCGTCGCGTCCGCGCCGAGCGAGCGCGCCCGCTCGAGTGGCTCCTCGTTGATGTCGACGGCGACGACGTCCAGCCCCATCGCGTCGGCGATGTGGACCGCCGAGAGTCCGACCCCGCCACAGCCGTGGACCGCCAGCGACTCGCCGACGTCGGCGTCGATGCGGTGGACGATCCCGTGATAGGCGGTCATGAACCGGCAGCCGAGTCCGGCCATCCCCTCCGGGGACGCCCCGTCCGGAAGCAGTGTGAGGTTCTCGTCGGCGTGGGGGACCCGCATCTCCTCGGCGAACGCGCCGGGTAACTCCGGCGAGAACCCGGGTGTGACCCTGTTCTCACACAGGTGGGACTGGTCGGAGTAACACATCGGACACGACCCGTCGGCGATGTTGAACGGCACCGCGACCTGGTCGCCCTCGCTGAACCGTTCGACGCCGGATCCCGTCTCGACGACTCGCCCTGCGGGTTCGTGGCCCAGGATCTGGTCGGTCGGGAGGTCGTCGATCATCCACCGCCAGTCGCCCTGCCACATATGCCAGTCGCTGCGACAGATCCCCGTCGCCTCGAGTTCGATCACGACGTCGTCGTCGGCGGCGACCTGCGGGCGCTCCCGGTCCTCGATGACGACCGGTTCCTTGAACTCCTTGAGTACGGCTGCCTTCATAGCGCTAGACATGTCTGGGCGGGCCCCCTTATATTTGGTGCGGGATGTTGACACACCTTCTCCGGCCCGGAGTGGCGGCGTATGAGCCGCCAGCGCGGACGCTCGGCGAAACTATCTTGTCCCTGGCGGCTGTGTCACCTGTTCGTACCGACGTGCCCACAAGTATGTCTAACACAGACACGCCTTCCGGGACAGGCGTCGACCGCGGGGCGCTCGAGCGGTATCTCGAGGAGCAGTTCGGGCCGGCGGAGTCCTTCGAGGCGACCGAACAGGACGGCGGGAGTTCGAACCGGACGGTGTTCGTCGCGTGGGGGGAGCGGGAGCTGGTGCTCAGGTGTGCTCCCGAACACGACCGCGTTCCCTACCTCCTCCACGACGTGCTCGGCGAGTACGAGATGCTGACTGCCCTCACAGGGACGGCAGTTCCGGTCCCCCAGCCCGTCGCGTCCTGCGCGGATACCTCGGTGCTCGGGGTCCCGTTCTACCTGATGGACCGGGTCGGCGGCGAGATACTGGGCGGGGAGGAGCCGGCGCGCTTTGCCACCCCGGGCCGCCGACAGCGCGTCGGCGAACTGGTGATAGACACGCTGGCCTCGCTTCACACTGTCGAGTACGACTCGTCGGAGGTCCGGGCAGTCCCCGAGGGGACGACAGCGGAGGCGGTCGAGGCCCACGTCCGGAACCTCGAGGACGCACTCGGGACGACGGGTCGGGACCTGGGTCGGGCCCTCGAAGTCGGCGAGTGGCTCCGCGAGCACGTTCCCGAGCCGCCCGCACGGACCCTCGTCCACGGCGACTACAAGCCCGACAACACGATGATGGCGCCGTCGGAAATCCCACAGGTCGCCGCAGTCCTGGACTGGGAGATGGCCGGCGCAGGGAACCCACGGGCGGACCTGGGATGGCTGCTGAACTACTGGTCCGAGGCGGCGGACCCGGACCCCATTACCCCCGAGTTCGAGGAGCGGTACGGCGACCACGAACTCTACGGGACTGTCACGGAGTACACCCGCGAGGACTCCACGTTCATGGCGCATCCGTCCTACCCGTCACGGGCGGAGCTGGTCGACCGGTACGAGCGACGGACGGGCATCGAGTACCGACACGACCGGTTCTACCGCGCGCTGGGGCTGTTCAAACTCACGGCGATCTGTGAGCGGTTCTACGAGGCCTACCTCGAGCGTCCGGAGACTGCGAAGGACACCTACCCGATGATGGAGCTGATCCCGCCGGTGCTCGCCGAGCGGGCGGCGCTGGTCGTCGACGGGGAAACCCGGCTGTGACCGTCTCTGTGAGACCTGGCACACTAGCTATAACTTCTGGCCGGGCGGATCGGGGGTATGCGCGCCGCCGAGCCAGCCGACGAGCTTCGACACGCGGCGGGGGACCGGCGTCTCTGGAACGAGAGCTACTACTTCCACTTCACCGGCCCGGACCTGGTCGGGTACACCAGACTGGGGTTTCAGCCCTACGAGCGACGCGCCAACCTCTGGGTGTATCTCGCCCGGGACGGGGAGACCGTCTGGTACCGCGACGAGGACGTCCCGCTCGAAAACTGTGATGGCCTCCACGCCGACGCCGGGGGCTTCGAGCTCTCCCACCGGGTCATCGACCCCAACGAGGAGTGGGCGCTTTCGGGCAGGGGCGAGTGTGGCGTAGCCGGGGACGTTGCGTCGGTCTTTGCCGACAATCCCGGGCGGTCGGTGCCGGTCGAGTTCGACCTCCGGTTTCGCGCGCCGGACCACGTCGCCTACCAGGAGGACCGCGGCTACGACGCCCACTCCCACGACAAGGAACACTACAGCCAGCCCGGTCGGATGGCCGGCAGCGTCGGTATCGGCGACCGGTCCCACGAGGTCGACACCCACGGGTTCCGCGACCACTCCTGGGGCGGCCTGCGCAACTGGACGCCGGTCGCCGGTGGCTACTACTGGTTCGGGGTCGGCTTCGAGACCGGGGACTCGTTCAAGGTCGCGGCCGGTGTCCGGCCGGACGGGACGATGACCGACAGTTTCCACGGCTACCACGCCGACGGCGAGGACGTCCGGCTCCCGGAGGATATCACCGTCGAGTACAGCGACGACCACGACCCCGACGGGCGGCTCCGAGCCTGGCTCGACGGCGACGTCTCCGAGAAAGTCGCTGTCGAATTCAACCTGGAGGACGGCACCGAGCGGTTCACCCTGCATCCCTCCGGGTACGTGCCGATGGGCTACGAGGACAGGAACTGGCAGGCGACGGACCTGGACTCGCCGTGGCTGACCGCGGTGATCAACCGTCTCCCCGTCACGTGCCAGTGGGAGGGCCGCGAGGGGAAGGGATGGTACGAGACGATGCACCCCCGGGTCCGGGTCGACCTCGGTGACTGACGGTGCCACGCGTCGTCACGGCGACTCCGGCGGGCCGGCACCGGAGCGCGGTGTGGTACTCACTCCACCGCCGGGGTCCCGTAGCCGGTCATCCCGTCGGCTTCGAGTTTGTAGAGTTCGAACTCCACGTCCTCGAGGGGCGTCTCGAAGGCGTTCATCGGGACCCACGCGTTCTCCCGGTGGGTCTCGTGGGCTCGCCGTTGCTCCGCTTCGGGGACTCTGTCGACCGTCCCCCTGACGACCACGCTCTGCCAGGAGGGGGGAGTGACCTCGTAGGCGACGACGGCAGCCCGGTCGGTCTCCCGGATGGCCGCCATCTTCTCGCTGTCCCCGGTCCACCCGAACTGGAAGTACAGCGTCCGGTCGCCGTCGTAACCGAAGGAGACCGGGAGTGCGACAGCCTCCCCCTCCCTGGCGAGCGACAGCACCCCGTACCCGGTCCGCTCGAGGAACTCGGCCACCGCGGCCTCGGAGAGCGCGAGCTCCTCCCGGCCGACGAGCGTTTCGAGGTAGTCGTCCTGGTTCCCCATCGTTCGAACGTGGCTCCCCGACGGCTAAAAACGCGGCGACGGCCCCCTGGGGAGGCCGGACGCGGCGAAATTATCATTGTGGAGGGCCCGGAACGGAGGAGAATATATGGGATACGATAGCACGTATGATGCGGTGTCCGACCTGCACGACCCGGAGGCTGCCTGCGATGAAGTCGTCACCGAGGGTGACCGGGAGTCGCTGAACGTCGCACAGGAGTCGGTCGGCCGCCACGCGGATTCACAGGAGACGGCGGTCCGGATCGCGGATTTCGAGACCGGAGAAACAGTCTCGTACTCGTTTGCGGCGCTCAACGACGCCGCCAATCGGGTCGGGAACTACCTCGCGGAGCATACCGCCCGGGCCGACCGGGTCGCCGCCATGCTGCCGCCACGTATCGAACTGTACGCGGCCATCTTCGGGACGGTCAAGGCCGGCCGGATCTACGTCCCGCTCACCCCGCTGTTCGGCCCCGAAGCGCTCTCCTACCGGCTGGCCGACTCGGGGACGAGCGTCCTGTTTCTCGCCCGGGAGTACGCCGACGCGCTCCCCGACGAGGCGTTTCCCGACCTCGAGCGGGTCGTGGTCGTCGACGGCCCCGGGTCCGACACATCGAGAGCGGGGATAGACGGCGAGTTCTCCGTCGACGCCTACGACCGCGTTCGTTCCCGCGGGGCCGAGTTCGAGGCGGTCGACACCCATCCCGACGACATCTACACGCTGAAGTACACCTCCGGGACGACCGGTCAGCCCAAGGGCGTCCCCACCCGGCACAGGCGGCTCGTCCACGGGAGCGGCTACAACGACTACGTGGTCGACCTGCGGCCCGAGGACAACTACTTCGTGGCGGCGTCGCCGGCGTGGTCCTACGGCCTCGGCGCGACGATGTCCGTCGGCGTCCGCGACACCGGGATCGCGACCTACCGCGGCTCGTTCGACCCCGTCAGCTTCCTCGAGACCCTCGAGGAGTTCGAGGTGACGAACCTCATGTGTCCGCCGACGGCACTCCGGCAGGTGCGGGGAGCGGACCTCGACCCCCGGGAGTACGACACCGACGTGCGCGTGCTCGTCTCGGCGGGGGAGGCCCTCGACGAGGAGTCCGTCGCGTGGTGCGACGAGGTGTTCGGGACGGAGCCGCTGGACGCCTACGGGCAGACCGAGGCGGGGATGTTACTCTGTAACTACTCCTTCGAGGACTGGGAGGTCAAGCCGGGAAGCGCGGGCAAGCCGCTGCCGGGGATGCGCGTCGCGCTGCTGGACGAGGCCGGCAACGAGGTCGACGACGGCGACATCGGCGAGATCTGTGTCCGGCGCAGCGACGTCTCCGCGGGGACGACACGGGTCTACTGGGGCAACCCCGACGAGACCGTCCGCACCTACCAGGGGCAGTGGTACCGCACCGGCGACCTCGCCCGCAGGGACGAGGACGGCTACTACTGGTACGTCAGCCGGAAAGACGAGGTCATCATCTCGGCCGGCTACCGGATCGGGCCCGAGGAGGTGCAGGAGGCGCTGGTCAAACACGACGCGGTCGAGGAGGCCGGCGTCGTGGGGATCCCCGACGAGACCCGCGGTGAGGTCGTCAAGGCCTACGTCACGGTGGCGGAGTCCGCGACGCCGGGCGAGGGGCTCGCGGACGACATCCGGGGGTTCGCGCGGTCGGAACTCTCCAAACACGAGTATCCCCGCGAGGTCGAGTTCGTGGACGACCTGCCTAAGACCTCCAGCGGGAAGATCAAACGCCGGGAACTCGGGTCCAGCTGACGGGTCCGAGGGCACCGCTCAGCCGCCCCGGCCACACCCAGATCCTGTCGCTCATCGGGAGTTACACCGCAAAAAATACTTATCACACCCATGTGTGTTGGTGACACATGTCTAAGACCAAGTTGGGCGAGGGTATCGCCGTGACCGACATCGACTCCACGGTCGAAGGGACGGTCAACCACGTACGGACTCCCCGGGAGGTGATCGACCTGACGAGCGAGGACCTCTCGGACAAGGTCGGGTGCGTCCGTGCGGGGACAAGTGCCTTCGCCTCGCCGCTGCTGGCAAACGGCGTCGGCGGGCTGATCACGATGGAAGGAGCGCCACAGAGCCACCTCGGAATCGTCTCGCGGGAGTACAACATCCCGTGTATCATGAGTCTCGAGCCGGTGGAGGGGTTGGTCGACAGCGAGCCGGACACGGACGCGTTCTTCGAGGAGTGGGGGGAGGTACTCGATGGGCGAACGGTCGCGTTCGAGACTGAGACAGCAGGAGGGCAGATCAAAGGGGAGGTGTTCGAGGTATGACCGACGTCGTCGAGTACGTGCAGGAACACGAAGACGAGTTCGCGGACTACGGGTACCTCCAGCAGTTCGCCCCCGACGCCGAGGGACTTCAGATCAACACCGAGATCCCCTACAGTCGGATGCAGGAGGTGTACGGCGGCGACATGGTCTGGGGCGGCATCGCCGGCGAGCGACAGATGCGGTCGTCCCTCGACACCGGCCTGCTCGACGGGAACGTCACCCGCGAACACTTCAAGCGGGGGTTCACGACCGAGGAGTTCAACGACCTGATCAACTACTACGCCTGGAACACTTACGACCTGCTCGCGCTCCGGGCGACGGAGGGCGAGTCGGAGATCATCCCGCGCCAGGAGTACGAGTTCCTCTCGACGACCTACGCCATCCAGCGGTGGCCGGAGTTTCTGAAACTCATCATCGATAAGGTCGGTCTCGAGGGTCTCCTCGATGTCGCCCGAAAGGGCCGGGAAGAGCTCGGGGCCGCGGACTACAACAGCATCGGCTGGAGCATCTTCGTCCCGTCGGGCTTTGGCTGTATCGGGCTCGAGGAGCTCGGGCTGGTGGACGCCGACGACCCGGTCCACGTCGACAAGAAGAAGACGGCCTACACCGCCGCGGCCGCGCTCTGTTACGCCTCCCGTGACGAGGACGGCTACCTCCTGCCGAGCCAGAACCGGTACGTCGCACAGGCCAAAAGCGACGACGTCGTCGAGTTCATCACCGACCACCTCTCCGAATTCGAGCCCGGGGACCGGGCGCAACTGCGACAGACGATGGCCGCCGCCGAACTCTTCTCGTTTCTGTTGCACTACGACAACCGGGTCGGCCAGGCAGACCACGGCCCGTACTTCGTCCAGGACGGCAAGCCGATGGTCGTCCGGGAGATCGGGCTCAGCCGGCCCTACCTGCCCTGGAACGACATCGCCGAGAGCCGCGACCTCCCGTTCTCGCTGGTGGTGGCGATGGTCATCGAGCCGGACGACCTCGGACTCCAGGAGATCCGCGTCCCGCTGACGGCGTTCACCCATCCCTCGGACTACATGGAGTCGGTCGAACGGGCCGCCGTCTTCATCCGGCGGGAGCCGGAGGGAGTCGAGCCACTGCCGCTGTCGGAGCTCGAGCGGCCGGGCATGGACGACCTGCTGGACCTCTCGGAGCGGGCGAACGAGGCCGTCACCGCGTGGTACGAGCGCGCCACGCCACTCTCCCGGCGCGAGAAGATCATGAACGGCGCGATGACCTACTACGCCGGCATGATCGTGCCGCTGTTGCGCGCGACGGGCACCTTCGAACTCGCCCGCGACGAGCTGGACCTGTTCGAGCTGCCGCCGATGACCTCGGAGTTCTACTACCGGATGCACGGCGGGGTCGCCAAAGAGCAGATGCCAAACCAGATCATGTTCGGCCACGGGTGGTCGGAGATCCCGGAGGAGACGGCCCCGGAGTCGGGATACGCCGATTACCTCGCCGACGCCAGGGAGATGAACTGGACGAGCGACCTGTCGGGGCTCAGTCCGGTTCCAGAGCCCTGGGCGGGGAAGACCGACGAGCACAATCTGCTCGACGTCGGGCTCCCCTACGAGGGCGAAATGAGCCCCCGCGAGTTCGCCGACTTCGTGGCGGACCGCTGACGGACTGAGCAGCCGGGAGCGGGAGTCCGACGCCACTTCCCGGCCCGCACCGGCCCGGTGTCACGACAGGTACAATTATGCTGATGGCGTCCTATCCGGCTCGTGGCATGTCAGAGACAGTCACGCACGACGCCCTCCGCGACCGGTACCGCCCGCTGGTCGGGGGCGAGACAGTCCCCGGGCACGGTGAGCCCTACACCAGCAGGAACCCGGCGACGGAGGAGCCCCTCGTCGACGTCGAGATGGGCGACGAGTCGGACATCGACCACGCCGTGGCGGACGCCGTGGCCGCGTCCGAGGACTGGTGGCGCCAGGAGCCACAGAACCGGGGGCGGGTCCTCACCGACCTGGCGGGAGCGGTCCGCGAGCACAGCGACCGGCTCGCGCGGCTGGTGACACTCGAGAACGGGAAGCCACTCTCGCAGGCCGAATCCGAGGTCGAGGGCTGTGCCCGGTACTTCGAGTACTACGCCGGGCTGGCCGACAAGGTCCAGGGGGAGTCGATCCCGCTCGGCCCGGACCACGTCGACTTCACGGTGCGCGAGCCCCTCGGCGTGACGGCACACATCGTGCCCTGGAACTACCCGCTGGACCTCTTCGCCCGGAGCGTGGCTCCGGCGCTCGCGACCGGGAACGCAGCGGTGGTAAAGCCCGCGGAGTATACCCCGGCCACCGCACTCGAGGTCGGAACGCTCGCGCTGGAGGCCGGCGTCCCGCCGGGCGTGTTGAACGTCGTCCCCGGCTACGGGTCGGGGGCCGGTGCGGCGCTTGCCGGCCACCCGGACGTCGACGGGGTAAGCTTCACCGGCTCGGTCGCGACGGGCCGGGAGGTCGCCAAACAGGCCGTCGACAACATCAATCCCGTCCACCTGGAGCTGGGGGGCAAGAGCCCGAGTGCGTCTTCCCGGACGCGGACCTCGAGAACGCCATCAGAAACACCGTCGCCGGAATTTTCGTCGCCACGACGGGACAGATCTGTCTCGCGTCGTCCCGGCTCCTGCTCCACGAGGACATCTACGAGGAGGCACTCGACCACCTGGTCGCGGCGACCGAGGCGCTGTCGGTCGGCCCGGGGATGGAGGACCCGGATGTCGGCCCGCTGGTCTCGGAGCCCCAGTTCGAGAAGGTGAAACGGTATCTCCATGCCGGGGAGGCAGCAGCCGGTGCTCCGCTCGTGGGCGGAGAAACGCTTGACCGCGCGGGGTATTTCGTCGAGCCGACCGTCTTCGAGGTCGACGACCGGGACGCAAGGGTCGCCCAGGAGGAGATATTCGGGCCGGTCCTGTCGGTGCTGTCGTTCGCCGACGAGGAGGAGGCCATCGAACTCGCAAACGATGTCGACTACGGGCTCGTCGCCGGGGTGTTCACCAGCGACGTCGGGCGCGCACACCGGTTCGCACGTGACTTGAAGGCTGGGCAGATATACATCAACGAGTGGGCAGCGGGCGGCAAAGGCTCGCCGTTTGGTGGCTACAAGCAGAGCGGCTTCGGGCGGGACAAGGGACTGGAAGGACTGGACAACTACACGCAGGTCAAAACCGTCAGCGCTAACATCACGGTCTGAACGGCGCCGACGTCGCGATTCTCCAGTACGAGGACGGCATCGTGTGGGGCGAAGCCCTCGCCGACGGTGTCCTCCCCGACCCCTACGAGCGCTTCCCGACCGACGAAGACGCGCCCACCGTCGAGGATGCCTGCCCCCGGCCTTGTTTAGACGCTCGAAATCATCCGATTTAGACGGTGAGAGACTGCTCGATGTTTCTGACGGCGGACTTTAGGACGATCTCTCGAAACTGACCGAACCACGTTCTGGCTTTAACCGTCGAGCCGAATCGCTTGCGCAGCGCGAAAAATATCGATTCGACGATAGACCGTCGATGATACGTTTCATCATCGATCCGAGCATTGTGAGCGGCATCAAGCGAGTAGAATTCACGGTGCTTGATCACCGGCCTGATGCCTTCTTCACGCAACATCTGGCGGAGTTCGTCCCAGTCAAAGCCTTTGTCGGCGACCACGGTTCCCAGCTGTTCGAAATTTCTCGTGAGGACTTGCCACGCAATCTGTGTGTCGTGTGGCAGGTTCTTTGAGCAGTGAACGTCGAGGATTGCTCTCGTCGAGCAATCCACGAGAAGCGTGGTTTTAACCGACTCAAACGTGCCTTTGACACGCTTCGCGTAGTTGTGGCTGGACGAACGATGAGCGAGGCTGGTGGAGTCGATGGCCTGAATCTCTCCAGTATCAAATAGATTCACCGACAGCCGCAACAGCACTCGCCAGACGCGCATCTTCAGCGCTTGCTTCCGGGCACAGACCGTGGTAAAATCAGGTAACTTCTCGACCGACAACCCGAGTTTCGCCACGATATCAGGCATTTCACGGAGGATATCGAGGAGTCGGCGGTACGGAAGGTCGAGATATTCGCGGAGTCCGTGGAGAGAGATAATCACCCAGTCAGCGTAGCCACCTTCCCCTTTCTTGACAGGCTGCGTTCCGTGACTCCCGACAGCTTTTTGAGACAATGCGACACATCGGTCGGTGAAGCGGGCGAGTTTCGAAGGCACATCGAACTCTGCTCGCTTCAGTTCCTAGAATTCCCGCCGTTCAGGCAATATTACTAGCGTCTAAACACGGCCTACGCCCTGTATTCAGCACGCTGGTCTGAACATCAACGGTGGCTGGTAGAATCTCCTGCAGATGGTTCGCACCCTGTATTCAGCACGGCCGCTGGAACCTCCCATCGCTCAAGGGTTTCAACAAGTCCACTCCGACGATTTGTACCAGATGGTAAGTGCCGACACGATAGCCGCGCTCAGAGAGCGGTACGAGTCCCGCCCTGGCCGGACGAACTGGTCGGGTGGTGTGCGACCCGCCTGACGCTTCAGTACCCGAGCTGTTCGCGGATGAGGACGACGGTCGTCCGCCCCTCTTCGAGTTCTTGCCGGAAGATCAGCTGCTTGGCGATTGCGCTCTCGACGCCGTAGGCGTCCTGCGCACGCTCGTTTTCCAGCGGATACGCGACCGATTCGAGGCGGTCGAGCGCGGCGCCGAGGTCGGCGACGATCTTGTTCAGACCGCTGACAATCACGACGTTACTGGCAGCGAAGGGATAAGCTCCGATCCGGCTGCCCGAGCGGTCGGCGGCGACCAGCTCACCGGTCTGGGCAATCGCGTTGATCCCGCCGACGAAGTAGTCGGCCGTCTGTGACTCGCGGCGTGCGGCCTGCCGGGCGGCGTCGTCGTCGATAGCCTGGATCTTCGCGGGGAGGCTCTCCCAGTCGTGGTCGTCTCCGGTGAGGTACTCGACAAAGCCGACCTCCTCCAGGGTCGTCGAGTGGCCATTCATCACCGAAGCACCGGCCGGGATGTGGGAGATGAGTGTCTCGAGGGCGGCCGCAGCGGTGTCGACCACGACGACATCGAAGCCGTTGGCCTCGAGATTTGCCACGGTCTCGTCGAGTGTGTCCTCGTCCGGCAGGTCGTCCAGCGAGTCGTCGATCTCGGTCTCGTCTACGTAGTCTACTTTCTGTGACATGGGAAATTGGGGAACTAATTATACGCATCCGTCGGTAGGAGTTGACGGCGGATAAGCGCTCGCGGACACCGGTGTCATGTAGTGATCCAAGTGTTACTAGTCACAGTGATAGCCCAATGGCCGCGTGACTCTCGGCCTGCGCACCTGGCGGTGGCTGCGGTGGGGTCAAGCCCCACCCCACGACGACGCACTGTGTCCCGGTCCGTCCGCCTCAAGATCCGCTGCGTCGACGAGGGCTGGACGACCGTCGACCCCGAGGCTGTCCAGAGCCTGCGGGTGGGCGGCGGCCCCGGCCCCGACGGCGAGGGGCTGGTGGTGACGCTTATTTGTCGAGGGCGTCGAGAAGGGTCTCCCGCCGGGCGATGACCTCTCGCGCCGTCGCAACGAAGGACGATTCCTCGCCGAGAGCGGTGTCGTGGTCACCGTCGGCGGCGTCGTCTTCACGCTGGGCCATTCGTGAATACCTCGAGGCGATGATGACGATTAAATCTGTGGGGCTCACGAGTCACGAAGCCTCTCCTTGACGTTGAGGGCCACCCCGGTGTTCGCCTCGACGGCCGGGACGACCGTCTGTTCCCACCGCGTCTGCCAGGCCTCGGTGTTGTAGTCGGTCAGTATGGACACGTCGGGCTGTTCCACGGGGGTCTGCTGTGTCGGTGGCGTCTGCTGCGCTGGCAATTGGCTTCCACAGCCGGCAAGCAGCGCCGCGAGGCCACCGGTGGTGGCACGCAGGATGTCACGCCTGTTGAGGGCGGGGACCTGTCGGGCAGACATGTTACTGTCCGAACAGTCACATCCAACGAGTGCGGTGAAAAAAGCCTGGGGGCCGCAGGCAGTGGTCAGTCAGTCGGCGTGTTCGGGGGTGGGATAGTCTGGCTCGGTATCCGTCTCGGGTGGGCTTCCCCGTCGTGGCGGTCGTGCTGTACTGGGCGGGGTTCGCTGGCTTTCTGGCGGTCTGGCAGGGGACATCAGTCACGCTGTTCGACGAGCGTGACCGCGCGCTCGAGCGCCGCGCAATCGCCATTGCCCTGACCGGCTTCAGCCTCGCGATGATCCTGTTGTGGCCGACGATGGTGGTGCTCTCGGAACTCAACGTCTACACACCGCCGCCGGCCTTCGACGGGGAATTATTGGCAATCGCGGTCCAGTCAGGACTGTTCGCGGTCGTTTACGGTTGGTTACGATACCGATGAACAACACTGTCAGAGAGCGCCGAGAGGAACACGGCCTCAGTCAGGCTGACCTCGCGGACGCCGTTGATGTATCCCGCCAGACGATCAACGCGATCGAACGCGAGCGGTACGACCCCTCGCTGGAACTGGCGTTCAAACTCCCACCCACTTTTACCGTCAGATCGAGGAACTCTTCGACCCGGCCCTCGAGACGAACTGAGGCCTCCCGAATTCGAGGGACATGCACATTATTCGTTCCCCATCCCGGAACCGGTTTGCCCACCGAGTCCGGAGGCTATGCGTTCTCGGTAGAGACGTACACTGACCCGTCATCGGCCGAAATACGCACGGTCTCGACAACCGTCGGCTCACTGACGACGAGCGCCAGTGTCTCCTCATCCACCCGAACGACCCGATATGCGATGTCTCCTGGTCGGTCGATAGGGTCGGTGGCGGCCCTGAGCCCATCGACGTGGCTTTCCAGCGCCGCTTCGAGTTCGGAGGCGCCCGTGGCGTCTTCCATCCGCACGACCCAGACGTAGTCGTCGCCGCGACTCACCAGTGTGTCGTTGCCCCACCCCGCTGCGGCTTCGACAGCACGTGACTCCGCCAGATGCTCGGTCAGTGCGACCTGCAGGTGGAGTTCTCCGACGGTCCCACGGGCTTGCCACTCCCCTGCCGCTTGGACCGACAGGGGAACTGGTGGCTCCTCGTCGGGGCTCAGCCCGTGAATGAGTTGCTCCTCGGTCTCTGGGGGTGCCTTGTACACGGCTGGGAGCTGCCGTGGCGACTCGACGCGGGCCGCGACGTGACAATACCCATAGTAATAGCCGGCCCTGGACAGTTTCCAGGCGTTCGGTCTGGCCTGTTTGTAGGCCGCCCGACGCTCGGCCCGGAGGTCGACCCCCTCGAGATACCGCTCGGCGTAGACGTCGGCGACGTATTCTGCGGCCCCCTCGCGGATATTGGAAAACATACCAGGTGAGACGCGTTCGTTTTCCTGAAGCCCGGCCAGTTCCTCGTCGGTCAAGCTGAAGTCGGTCTCGACTTGCACGACGTGTACATACTCGTGGGCGAGGGTGGCTTCAATATCAGCGGAGGGGTCGTCCTCGGCGATCCCCATGTTTACTCTCGTGTAATTACCGTCGGTGAACTCCGGGGGCGCGACGTAGCCATCAGGGCTGGGCAGCGTTACAGCCTGACTTTGATTCTCGTTCAGTCCGACCAAGTTGCTGAACTGGTCCGTATCGCCGTCCAGGCCGGTTCGTGAGAAGGTCTGTCTGCTGGCTGGAGTGACTCTGACAACCGGGGCAGGGATCTCCGTGGGTGACAACCCACGAAGCTCAAGCACGCGCAGCCAGACGGCAGTGGCATTCACTGGGAGTCTGTCGCTGTCACCTCGAACCTCGACGCGGGAGGCGGCCGATGGCGCGGCCGTGGATGTCGACGCGGGAGTCGCGGTTTGCGTAGCCGTCTGGCAGGTGTCGTCGGTCGGAGTCGGCCCGGACCCAAGGGACCCACCGCATCCCGCAAGTAGCACACAGAGGGCGAGGAGGGCACCGTAGCGCATGGTCAGCAGCCAACGTCTCAGTAATAATAAAAATTTGTTCGTCAAGGAGCGGTACTGTAGTTTCATCCGATATCGAGAAGAGAGTGACTTCCCCCGCTGTCCGGGCACACAAGAGGACGCCGCGTGCGAGGACGCGCTCATCGCACCACCCGTATGTCGAGTCGTTCAAAAACCTCTACCTTTACCATAACCACCCTGCTACACTCGCGCGTTGTATTCATCACGCCGCCGAGAACATCAACGCAATCTGGCAGAATCTACAGCGGTACGTTGGCATGAAAGCTGTAACGTAGATGGCTTTTGATAGGTTCGCTATGGTTCTCGATCGGTCACCAATAGTGGCCTCGCTGTTGACCACGCGGTACTCCGCTGGGAATGAGACGACGGGTCGTCCGGCGTGTCTCCCTGCAGGTTCCAACCACAGGGCCTCAACAGCGATTTGGGGGAGGTACGCTGGAAAGTTGGGTGAGAGACGGGCCCAAATCGAGAAAACGCTCTTGTGGCGCTCTCGACTTTGTTCGTGGTGATGTCGCCCTCCGACAGGCGCACCGTCCTCGCCACGTTGGGCAGCGTGATGGCCGCCAGCTTGGCTGGGTGTCCCGGTGGCAACAGTACCGGCACGACAGGCCAGCCTACCGAGGAGTCGGTGACAACTTCGACTACGGACAGACCGACTCCGAACACGGCGACAGACGGGGAGCCGTACGCTGAGACAACGCTCCAGCAGGCACGCGAGACCGGTATTGCGGTCCGGGACTCCGTGGTTGCAATGTCGCTAGACCCGCCCTCGATCGCGGGGACGGGCTGGTACTTCGGGTCGTCAGACCTAGTCGTCACGGCTGGACACGTCATCGCGGTCAGAGACACCGGGTGGACTGCGTGGCAGCCCGATGGGACGCAAGTCGACCTGAGGTACCTTGGCGACGCCTACATAGACGGGGTTGACGTCGGCGCGCTGCGTGCCGACGGGTCCGGACCACCACTCTCGGCCGGGAGTGCCGACGACCTGAAGACCGGCCGCGAGCGCCGCGACGAGCGCATCGACGATCAACAAGACCGGATTGACGAACTCAGCCGCGAGAACGAGCAGTTGCGCGAGCGCCTGGCTGCCGTGGAGGCTCGGCTCTCTGAGCTGGAAGCTGCCGAGATATCACCGCCGTCGGCTAACGACTGACGACTGTCGGTCCGGTGATCGTCACCGAGCCTGCTGAACCCAAAACCTCTGTATTCAGCACGCAATTCCTATCATGTCCGGAGGATTTCAACAGAGCAGATAGTTTAAATCCTCCTGACGGATATGGGGGGCGGTCACACACAAAGAGTGGTTTGTGCTACCGTACTGGCTTTCCCTACCCGGGGTGTCGTTTCGGTGTGGAACGATATACATTGGTCCTCGCACTCGTCCCAGCACTCGTCTTGGCGGGCTGTGCCGGCGGTTTGGGCGCGGAAACAGGACCCTCCGATTCAACGCACGTATCGCCCGACCAGGTACCTGGCGTCACGAACGGGACGCTCTCGAACGCCTCGGCACTTGTTGAGGCAAATCGGAACGCGGTGACGACTCACGGGGCTATCCTTCAGGTCAACCAGTCCTCGGCTCAAGGGACTATCGACGCCCAGCTCGTCGTTGGGGCGAACCTCTCGACGTACACCATCTCAAGCACGGGGTCACTAAGCAACGGCCAGTTCACAACCGTCGACCAATGGAGCAACGAAACCACGCGATTCGTTCGGACCTCCTCAGACGAGGAGACAAACTACCGGGTCCTCGGTGGGCACGACAACCGGCTCACGATCCTGTCCTCTGTCTCCCGCTTTCTCTCGGCAGGCGATTTCGAGGTTGCCAACGAAACATCCGGTGATGGCAGCGTCGTTCTCACTGCGGACAGCGTGTCGGCAGCGAGTTCCTCAACGGGCGATATTGAATCCTTCGAAGGCTGTCTCGCCGTCACCGAATCCGGCCAGATTCAGAATCTGTCGGTCACAGTTACTCAAGATGGGGAGACAGTGACCTACAGCTACGAGTTGCGCCAGGCTGGCGTCGACAGTGTCCCCAAACCGGACTGGATAGACGACGTGCCACCGGGCGCAAGCGTTCAAGCCCAACTCTCCATCGACGTGGAAAACGACTCGTATCTCACACTCGAACACACCAGGGGCGATGTGGTTCCGAGTGGGACGACGGTGCGAGTGGAGTCCAACGGGACGACTGACACGGTGAGTTTGGGCAGGTCACTCTCAGCCGGCGACACGCGCTACGTGTACTTCGACACCTCCTCGCAGGAACTCCGGGTAACGGCTGACCGGCCCGAGACAAGCACTGTCTCGCCTGTCACCAGTCCGGTGTCTGTTCGGATCGTCACCGAAGGTGGCGCTGTCCTCCACAGTGGGGGTATGGCCTGGGAATCCGCGAGTGCGTCTGAAAACGGCTCCGGCAGTTCCAGCGGGTCAATGGAAACGGAGAGTACAAACGGAACCGCATCGGCCAGTTCGTCGCCGTAACGCAGAGGAGTAGTTCCTTTTGGCGATTTGGAATCTCTAGACTCGCCCTCTCTATCTAGCAGGACCGCTACAACCCATCACTGTTCAAGCGCTTCACTCCAGCCCTGACGGCTGATAACTGTGTCCTAGTTCATGAAGATGCGTGCAGCTATCGCAGGGGTTGGTGGCGCTATCGCAGCCGTGCGATAGCGAGAATCGCCGGACGAAAACGGGTTGAACACCGGCTATCGCACATGCGAGCGGGGGTTGCACGGGCAGCTACAAACTAAATGGTCGCGGGCGTGTGGAGACAGAGGTCTGCTGCGTTCCTGGCAGAGCGTTAGTCGTCGAGTGCGGATTGGTTCCGGAGGGACTCACCAGGGGTGTCGTCCGGCGTGGCGAAGTCCAGTTCGACGGTGCGGCTCTCGGCGTCGAACCGGACCACGGGCTTCTCCCCGCCGTCGATCTCGAGCGTGCGCGCGAGCGACTTCGGAATCACCCACGTCCGGGTGCCATCACCTTGCTTCGAGACCGCGTTGTTGTGGGCAAACGGCTGCATACACCAGGCCTCTGGACGGACTCGTAGAAGGGCCTTCACCAGATGGTGAATTCCCACGAACGGGGCGAAACCAATAGCTCCCCAGCCACCGCTCGTCCCGCCTGATTTTCTGCCCTAAACCGGTCTGGGAGGCTTGGAGCGTCTCGATTGTCAGTCCGGCAGAATCGCGCGCACCAGCTGGCCCATATGTCCAAAGCAGGGGCCACGGTAGTGCGCCGCGAGGTCCTGTCGAAGCCCGATCAGTCTAGTCTGGATGGTAGCCGTAGACCTCGCGAGCACGCTCCTTGGAGATATATCCCCTGCGGATATCCTGCTCGACCATCTCGGGGTCGCGGTCTTCGGGGTCGCCGTACCGCCGGGGGCCGCGGAAGTGAGCGTGAGCGCCTCGCCGGGCTGAAGTACACCGGGACCATTTGGGGTACCTCGCCATCCTCGGACGACGAGACGGTCACCTTCCGGCCGGGATGCCCGCCCCGGAATCCTTCCGGTGGGCTGTCGGGGCGGCCGGACGAGAGGCTGTAGTACGCCGGGCGGTCCGTCGGGTTGTGGAAGGCAGCCTCCATTGCCGGGCCCGACCGGTACTCGCCGGCACCCTCCTGGCCCGGCACGAGTTCCGTCTTCTCCCAGCGGATGGGGCTGTATCGTTCGAACATCTCGATGGGCGTGGACTTCCCGTTGTATGGGAAGAACACGCCTGGCGTCCCGTCCTTGTTCGCTCTGGCTGGCATGCCGCCAGCAGTGCCACCCACGGCGATGAACTCGTTGCCGGCGGCGTCTTGGTTACTGAACGGCGAAAGCTGGATCCCGGCCATCTCACTGAGCGCGGCCTCGGGGACGACCTCACCGAGCGCCCGGATGAGAGCGTCCTCGGCACGAGAGTAGGTGAGGTGTCGGCCCATCGTCGCTGCCGGACGGTCACAGTTGAGAATCGATCCTTCGGGGGCGCTCACCTCGATCGGATGGAAGCACCCCTCTGCGTTCGGCAGTTCCGGCACCAGCATACACTTCACGATGTACTCGGTAACGGTCACGATGTTGCCGAATGGACAGTTGATACCACCGTCGACTTGGTCGGAAGTACCGCTTCGGTCGTGGCCTCGGCGTCAGTCGCGTACGCGACCTCGTCGGCTTCCTCCTCGAGTTCGGGCCGCTCGGTGATGTACTGGGCTGTCCCGTCCAGCGGGTCACCCTCGTACGCACGGCGGGCCATCAGGCACACCCCTGCTGGTCAGGGTGATTGTGACCCACTTCCCGGTAGGGCACAGCGACGGGACACTGCGTGCCAGCGTCCGTCTCGACGACTGGGGCGAACACCCCACTGCCCCAGCCCTCGAGGTGGTCGGCCAGCGACGGGAACCAGGGGATCACACGCAAGTCGTGGCTCGGACACTGCCACCCGATGGCGCGGACGGTGCCGGTTGTCACGTGGCCAATCCGCCCGAGGCGCGTTTCCTCAAGTTCGAGCTGGACTGTCGAGACCGTCCCCAGCGGCGTGGGCGCGTGCTCGCAGGCGAGACACCGTGGACTGACCCAGCCATCCTCAAGGCGCGTGGCCTGTCGGAGCGGTCGGCGGGTCACTGCCCGTCACCTCCTGGGTCTCCGAGGAGATGCGGCCACGGCAGGTGGGCGACGCACCCTTCGGACGGGTCGCCATCGTCCCACCGGCCAGCGAGGCACTCGTCGACGACCGCGGCCGGTGTGAAGACCAGTTGCGCCAGCTCCCGACTCGCACCGGTGTCATCGTAGAGCGCGAGCAGATAGCAGGCTCGCGCAGCGAGGATTAGCTCGTGGTTGGCCTGTTCGAAGTCCCAGCGGCCGGGGCGGGTCTCTCCGGCGCCGTTCGAAACTGTTCGCTGGGTGGTGATGATGTCCACCTGAGTGTGGCGTGGCACGACGCAGATGCCGGCGAAGACGGCGTCGACAGTTCTCGGGCCGACGGGGCGAGTGGTGATGGCGTCGACCCAGTCGTCGCGCGCCGGCGGGCTCGAGGCCGTCGACGGCGTGGATGATTGGTTCGACGTCCTCGCCGATGGCCGTCGGGGCGGTCAGGGTCTCGTCAATCGCCATCACTTGGTCACCCCCACGTCGGGCGCGTCGTCGGTCAGACAGAGCCGACACTCCCCGCACTTGATCCGGTCTTCCTGCGCGACGCCGTGGGCGCGCTGGTAGTCGAAGGGACACCACAGCGCGTCGTCGGGGATCTCCTCGGGTGCGTCGACGGCGATGTAGCGGCGGTCGCCAAAGTCGGCGGCGCCGTCGCTCCGGTTCACGGTGAGTGTGTCGGCGGCCGACCAGTCCAGGTGACTGCTCGCGGAGTAGGTGAACGCCTCGGTGCCCGGGCCGGTGGCCTCGAGGTGCCGGGCGATGCGTTCCATCTTCTGGATATCGGCGGTATGCCGGATGTCGCCCGCTTGCAAGAACTTCAGCGCGCGGGGTTCGACGCGTTTCTGGCCACAGATGGCCAGGAACGCGTCGGCGAAGGTCTGGGCGTCCAGACAGTCCCAGAGACACTCCTGCCTGCGCGCGTACGCGAGGACGTACTCGCAGGTGCGTTCGTCCTTCACCGCGTAGCACTCGTCACCACCAACCTGACAGCGGTCGGTCCACCGATTCACGCAGTCGTGGGTCGCGCCGAGATTGAAGATGCCGACGTGCTTGGAGATCTTCGTGTTGTTGCCCCACTGGATGTAGTCGTTCAACAGGAACGACCAGTCCTCGGTGGTTTCGCAGGCCGCGATGCGCTCGAGCAACTCCTCGCTGCCGTCGATCGTGTGGACCGGCGGCCCGACGCGCTCTGGGACGACGGTCATGCTTCCCCCCGCCGCTTGCACCCAGCGGCAGTTGTATCGATATTTATAGAAGAGTCAGAACGGCAGTAGGACGTCCAGAAAAAGGACATGTCGACAGCTAAGAACTTGGATTATAAGGAAATTGGTATAAGCCAAGGCCCGGATTTGAACCGGGGATGATCCGCTCTGCAGGCGGACGCGTTCGGCCAGACTCTGCCACCTTGGCCCACTGTTTTGTATCCGGCGTTGGGCTAAAGTCGTAACGGTAGCCCCGGCGTTCGTGTGTGTGTCACACACTCCAGGTAGAATTAATATCCCGCCCCTCATCAGCCGATACCGACGACGCGCTCACAACCGAGGTGACACCGACATGACCACCCGTTCCCTGGCCTGGCCCGCAGCGGACAGCCGCCCGGCCGCCTATCGGGAAACCGAGTCGGTGTCCACCGACGGGGCGCTACTCCCCGCGGCCATTTTCCGCTGACTGGTGCCCGAATAACCGTCCCCCGGACCGGACTACCCGTCCGGGGGTGGTGAACGCGGGCGTTTCGACGACCGTTGAGGCCACGTCACAGCCGGTCAGCGCCGGGCTGGCGTGACGTGTCTCGCCGCCTTGTAGACCGGCCAGCGGTTACGCTGTCCGGACCGGCTGCGCCTCTAGCGGGAGCGGACCTGCCGGTTCGACCCCGGCCCCCGCTCTATGATGCGAGCCCTCCTGCTCCATCGGAAAGGCCGCGAGCACTGTGAGAAAACTGCGCGCACCCGGCACCGGCGCCGGACGCGTCGCTAACACGAGTGGTGTGGACCAGCCGCCACGGCGGGCGTTCGACTCGCCCCTCGTGTCTGCCGGCCGTCGCGCCGGCGACCTCCCATGGATACGACAGCAGCCACCTGGACGGCGACCGTCGCCGTCCGCGTCCCTGCACGCGCCGAGGGTGACCTCGCGAGCTGTGCGTGTCGCCGCCTCGAGACCGCCCGCGCGGTCCGCGCCGTCGAGGTCCGCCGCCTGCGGACCGTCGACCCCGGGCTCTCCGCGACGGTCGTGACGCTTGACGTGTCGGTCGACACGCCCGGCGTTGAGGGCGTAACGGTCAAAGAGCAACTCGCTGACGCGCCTGGGACGGAGACCGTCGAGGACGTGTGGTGATAGCGGAGGCATGACGACACGCGACGGCGGAGTGGGAGCGTCGCCACTCGGCGTACGAAAAGCGGGCGGCCACACGGTGCGGCCGCTCGAGGTGAAATGAGTATGAATGGGAGGCGGCGAACCGACGTTCCCAGAGGGTCTCCCACTCCAGTACTTGCCGGAACGCTGGCGGGCTTAACTTCCGTGTTCGGGATGGGTACGGGTGTTGCCCCGCCGCTGTGGCCGCCTTAACGCCGGTCCGCGGAGTCGAACCGCGACAGCGGGGGATGTGGTCCCCCGGGATCCGATACCGGTGGTGATGCGGAAACCGTGTGTACGTGCGATCCAGATTGCGCCTGGACTCGTGTATGAGTCATGCGGAAATGAGTGGTGGCTTCGGCCGGTTAGTACTCGCGGGCTAAACACCTCGTTACCTCGGTGCGTACACCCCGAGTCTATCGACCTCGTATTGTACGAGTGGCCTCAGCGGTGCCTCTTTTCCAGGTGGGTTTCCGGCTTAGATGCGTTCAGCCGTTACCCCGTGTGGCGTGGCTGCCCGGCAGCGCTCTCTCGAACGACCGGTACACCAGTGGCCACCAACCGTAGTTCCTCTCGTACTATACGGTCGTTCCCGTCAGGCACCAAACACCCCCAGTAGATAGCAGCCGACCTGTCTCACGACGGTCTAAACCCAGCTCACGACCTCCTTTAATAGGCGAACAACCTCACCCTTGCCCGCTTCT
>Ga0207714_1000585_pt1 | contig 24734 bp, 20 predicted proteins | sample PonA232FremontCA_2_FD_187270 | JGI IMG/M metagenome (GOLD analysis project Ga0207714, IMG submission 187270) | Marine sediment microbial community from Fremont, CA, USA - Pond A23 Sediment 2 (SPAdes) | ecosystem: Environmental > Aquatic > Marine > Unclassified | place: USA: Fremont, California...
GTTTTTGACATCGGCCTGCGATCTCCACTATAGAGAAAAGAATGGACATGAAAAAGGACGGATTGCTCCGTTGGCCAAGTCGAGCCCTTTTGGCCTGCATCTGCCTTATGGCGCTTGCCTGCGCCCCGCGTGTATCCGCCCCCCCGGATCGATATCAAGACGGGCGCCTGGAATTCGTGAAGTACAGCGTTCAGGCCGGCGCCTTCGCCGAGGTGGACAACGCCGCCTCGCTCATGCGCAGGTTGGAGGAGAGCGGGCTGGGAGCGTACTATTTCCGGGACGAGGACGGGCTGTACAAGGTCCGCTTCGGGAGCTTCCCGGACCGGCAAACCGCCAAGGACCGCGCGGCCGACCTTGCCTCACAGGGCGTGCTGTGGGAATACTTCGTGGTGGAGCCACAGAGCTATTCCTCGGCATGGATGCCCCGGCGCGGGGCCAAGCACCTCCGCCGGCAGCTGGCGAGCACAGCCCGGAGCTTCCTGGACACGCCGTACGAGTGGGGCGGCGCCTCGGAGGAGGACGGTTTCGACTGCAGCGGCCTGACCATGGCGGTCTACCGCCACAACGGCCTGAATCTGCCCCGGGTCGCCTCCAGGCAATACCGCTCCGGCAGGCCCGTCTCCCGAAGTCAGCTGCGGAAAGGGGATCTGGTCTTCTTCGACACGAAAAGGCGGGGCAAGCCGTCCCATGTGGGCCTGTACATCGGAAACGGCCGATTCATCCACGCTCCCTCCAGCGGCAGCGCTGTGACCACGGAACGCCTGTCCCGGTCCTATTTCCGCTCCCGCTATCTGGGGGCGAGGACCTATCTCTAGCCAGGATGATCCCGCTCGGGGGCGCTGCCTTTCAACATCACGGCCAGAGTGACCAGCAGCGGGAGCAGGCTGGCCGCCCCACCGGCGAAGAAGGCCCCGCGCACGGTCTCCTCGCCGATGAACAGCGCAAAAAAGGGTGGAGAGAGGGTCTGGCCCAGATAGAGGAGCAAGGTGAACACGGACAGCACCCCCGCCCGCAGCTCGGCGGAAGCAAGCCCGGCTGCCGCCGCGTTCAGGGCGGGCATGAACGTGCCGAACCCCAGACCCCAGAGGAGCATGATCGCGAGCAGGCTCGTATAGCTCCAGCTGAGCCCGATGCAAAACAGGGCGAGGCCGCAGGCGGCCAATCCGGCGAAGACCAGCTTCCCCTCGGAAAAGAGATTTCGCAGCCTGGCGGCCTGGGAGGCGGAAAGAGAAACCACGCCGGCCCCAACGGACATGGCCAGCCCCGCATGGCCCGTGGTGAGGGAAAAGCCGCGGACAACGTGGATGGGCATGTACACCACAATGCAGTAGAGCAGGAAATAGCCCATAAAGTTGGAAAAGAAGAGCCAGATGGCTCGGAGATTGGCGAGAGCGGAAAGGGTCCGTGGGATGTACCCCTCGGACCGGCCCCCTTTCTTGCCCGTCTCCTGAAGCCCGAAAGCTGCAACTATCCCAGCGGGGACGGCCAAAGCGTGGATGAAGAAGGGCACGAACCAGGCGATGGTCGCCAGCACTCCGGCAACGAAGGGAATGAAGGCGTTGGTCAGGGACTGGGCCGTCACCCGATAGCCCATGGCCCTGTTGCGAGCGACGCCGGTGTAGCGGTCCCCCAACGCCGCCACCACGCTGTTCATTATCCCGCCCACGGCGATGCCCTGCAGCGCGCGCAGCACCAGAACCAGCCAAAAGGAGCGGCTGAACGCGATCAAAAGACCGGCCACCCCGAAAAGGAGCGTCGCCGGAACGATGACCCGCTTTCGGCCTGCGCGATCGGCAACAACTCCCAGCAGCGGCGTGGCCAGCATGGCAAAGAGGGTGTACACGCTCAGGGCCCATCCGATGCTCTTCTGCGTGGCCTCCAAGGGCGAGATCATCTCCGGGAGAATAGGGCCCACCAGGCTGCCGCCGGTCACGGCGAACATGACCACGGAGAGCAGGATGGCCAGATCGGGGTCCTTGAACAGGCGCATACCCCTCCTATTCCCGCTGCCGCACCCGTAGATTCCGATAACGGTTCACCGCGGCGCACAGCTCCTGCTTCCTGGGCAGGGCCATGTACCCGGGGTGCTTGCCGCGGAAGCCGGAAAGGGCGTCCAGACCCTGCTCACGGATGGTCTCCAGAAGCGCGTCCACGGTCTCCGAGAGACTCGTCTCCTCTTTAGCGCCCTCCTGGCCCAGCTTCTTGAATATGGCCGCGATGGAGCGGGTCTGGCTCTCGTCCACGAGCTGCTCCACCTGGGACAGATCGATCGCGGTTCGCCCCACCAGCACGCTGGTCAGGCCCTTGGTCTTGATCTTGTCCCGCTCTCCCAGCTGAAAGGACTTGCGCAGGGGAACGCGCGGGGTCACCTCCTTCAGGGGCTCCTTGATCTCCGTCCTGCGCTGGGTGACGTACATCTGGGCCAGCTCCCTGGCCCGCGCCGTGACATCGAAGGGCCGGTATTCCTTGAGCATGAGCACGGTGTCCGCGAGCTCGAAGTAGTCCCCGCTGCCGCCCAGGACCAGGATGGTGGAGACCCCCATCTCCGAGGACAGCTCCCGGACCCTGTCGATGAAGGGAGTGATGGGCTCGTCCTCCTTGGCCACCAGGTGCTGCATCCGGCCGTCCCGGATCATGAAGTTGGTGGCGCTGGTGTCCTCGTCCAGGAGCAGGAGCCGGCTCTCCGCCTCCAGGGCCTCCATGATGTTCGCCGCCTGGGAGGTGCTCCCGCTTGCGTTGTCCGAGGAAAAGCGCGAGGTGTCCTCCCCGAAGGGAAGGTCGCTGATGAAGGGCTCGATATTGACCTGGCTCACGCAGCGGCCGTCCTCCGCCCGGATCTTGACCGCGCTCGCGTCGCAGACCACGTATTCCCGCCCGTCCCCGGGCACGTGGTTGTACACCCCGCGCTCCAGGGCCTTGAGCAGGGTGGATTTGCCGTGGTATCCGCCGCCCGCGACCAGGGTCACTCCCCGGGGAACCCCCATTCCGGTCACCGTGCCGCTATGGGGGAGCTCGACGCTCACCTCCTGCTCGGAGGGCGCCACAAAGGGAATCGCCTTGTCCCGGGGCATGGGCGCGTCGCTCACCCCGCTCTTGCGGGGAAGGATCGCGTCGTTGCCCACGAAGGCCACCAGGCCCCTGTCGGCCAGCTCCTCGCGCAGGACGTCCTGATCCTCGCAGACCTGGATATGCTGCCAGAGCCGGTCCCGCTCCAGGCTGGAAAGGATCAGGGAGCTGTCCACCATCTCCGGCAGATCCCGGAGCAGGATCTGCTCCGCCTTCCGGCCCAGGATGCTCCGCCCCTTGGCTGGCAGCCCCACCGTGATCCGGGCCTCGACACGCTCCGCTGTGACCCGCATTGCGGTCCGCTCCAGGATCTCCTGGCCCGGACGATCGATGCCCACGTCGCGTTGCCCACCGTTGGAACAGGCCCGGAGAAAACAGCGGGTCAGATAGTCCTCCAGGGCCACGCGCCGGATCCGGTTGGAGAACATCTCCTCCGGGAGTCCCGCCCGGGACTGGGGCAGGCTCACCCGCATCTTGCTGGGAGGGGCGTAGGGATCGCTCTGCACGTTGTCCACGTGCAGCACGAAGCCTTCCAGGTCGTAGTCGCCCTGCAGATCCTTGTACGCCTTGTACCCCTTGCCGTCGATCCGCTTGAGCGTACTCCTCAGATCGTCGCTCTGCCTCATGCTCGCTTACTCCTTTCCAGGTTTGGTGCTTATGCTAAGCTTGTTCCCGCACGGGGTTTCGTTGTATTGGGGGCGACGCCACGCGACCCCGAAGCGCCAACCCGAGACTGCAAATTCTGGAGCGATCATGCAAGCCGGTTCCTTTCACATCGAAGCAACAGACCGCCGGGCCAGGCTCGGTGTGCTGCATACCGCCCACGGTCCGGTCCGGACCCCGGTCTTCATGCCCGTGGGCACCGCGGGAAGCGTCAAGAGCCTGTCCCCCGAGGATCTCGCGGATATTGGAACCGAGATCGTCCTGGGTAACACCTACCATCTCTATCTGCGCCCAGGAGACGAGCTCCTGGCCCGGGTGGGCGGGCTGCACGACTTCTCCTCCTGGCAGGGCCCCATCCTTACCGACAGCGGCGGGTTCCAGGTCTTCTCCCTTTCCGCGCTGCGGCAGGTCAGCGACGAGGGTGTGGCCTTCTCCTCGCATATCGACGGCTCCAAGCACTTTTTCACCCCGGAAGGGGTAATCCGAATCCAGGAAAACATCGGCTCGGACATCATGATGGTCCTGGACGAGTGCGTGGCCTATGGCACGGATTTCGAGCGCACCCGCACCGCAGCGGAGCGAACCACCCGGTGGGCGGAGCGCTCCCTGCGGGCCCGCCCCCATCCCAGCCGGCAGCTCCTCTTCGGCATTGTCCAGGGAGGCTTTCATCCCCAGCTGCGGGAACAAAGCGCGCGCGAGATATGCGACCTCCCCTTTGACGGGTACGCCATCGGGGGCCTCAGCGTGGGCGAGCCCAAGCATCTGCTCTGGGAAATGCTTGAATCGACAGCCCCGCTTTTGCCCAGGGAACGACCCCGCTACCTCATGGGCGTGGGCAAGCCCCTGGACATCCTGCGGGCCATCGGCCAGGGCGTGGACATGTTCGACTGCGTCCTGCCCACCAGAAACGCCCGCAACGGCACCCTGTACACCTCGCAAGGCAAAGTCGCCATCAAGCAGGCCCGCTATCGCGAGGACACCGCCCCCCTGGACCCGGAGTGCTCCTGCTATACCTGCCGGACCTTTTCCCGGGCCTACCTGCGCCATCTCTACGTCTCCCGGGAGCTTTTGGCCTACCGCCTGAACACCCTGCACAACCTCGCCTTCTACCTGGATCTGATCCGCGGGGCCCGCGAGGCGATCAGCCGGGGCGGGCTCCGGGAGTACACCGCTGCGTATGCGGCGATCTTTCCCGAGGACTCCGAAGAGAAGGAGTAGCGCCCTTCCGCACCACAAAAAAGGGACGCGCCGGAGCGCGTCCCTTTGTATTATACCGGGGGGGTCCTCGTAGGCACCCCCTTATTGCGTCTTGCGCGGCTGCTCTTCCTTGCGCAGGTACTGCACCAGGGGAATGGCGTCGTTCTTGCCGCGGAAGATTTCCTCCTTGCCCACATTGACCAGGGCGCTGGGGAGCACCTCGTCCATGTGGTCCACTTCCCTGATCTCCAGATCCTTGAGGATGGCCTGGGGCACTTCCTTGAGATCCTTGCTGTTCTCCCTGGGAATGATCACCTTGCTGATCTGCCCCCTGTGCGCTGCCAGAAGCTTCTCCCTGAGGCCGCCGATGGGCAGGACCCTGCCCCGCAGGGTGATCTCCCCGGTCATGGCAATGGCATTGTCCACGGGCATGTTCAGCAGGGAGGACACCAGGGAGGTGGCCATGGTGATACCCGCGGAGGGCCCGTCCTTGGGCGTGGCTCCCTCGGGGATGTGCACGTGCACGTCGATCTCCTTGTAGAACTCGGGACGCAGCCCGAAGAGCCCGGAACGGGATCGGACGTAGCTGAGAGCCGCCCGCGCGGACTCCTGCATCACGTCGCCGATCTTGCCCGTGACCTCGATCTTGCCCGTGCCGTTCATCAGGGCCACTTCGATCATGAGCAGCTCCCCGCCCAGCTCGGTCCAGGCCATGCCGGTCCCCAGACCCACCTGGGCCTCCTGCTCGCGCTCGCCATAGCGGTAGCGCGGCACGCCGAGATAGCCCGGCACGCTCTTCTTGGTCACCTGGACCTTCTGCCTGTCCTCCTTGTTCTGGACAAATCGCCGGACCACCTTGCGGCAGATGGTGGCCAGCTCGCGCTCCAGATTCCGCACCCCGGCCTCGCGGGTATAGCGCCGCATGACCTCGCTAATGGCCCCTTCCGAGATGTGAATGTTCTCCTGGCTCAGGCCATGCTTCTCGATCTGCTTGGGGAGCAGGAACTTCTGCGCGATGTGCAGCTTGTCCGTCTCCAGGTACCCCGGCAGCTCGATGACCTCCATGCGGTCACGCAGGGCCCAGGGAATGGTCTGGAGCGTGTTCGCCGTGGTCACGAAGAAGATGTTGGACAGGTCGTATTCCATGTCCAGATAGTGGTCGTGGAAGGCATAATTCTGTTCCGGATCCAACACCTCCAAAAGGGCCGAGGAGGGATCCCCCCGGAAGTCGGAGCTCAGCTTGTCCACCTCGTCCAGGCACATCACCGGATTGTTGTATTCCCGCCGCTTCAGGGACTGGAGGATCTTGCCGGGCATGGCGCCCACATAGGTCCTGCGGTGTCCGCGGATCTCCGCCTCATCCCGGACTCCGCCCAGGGACAGGCGCACGAACTCCCGGTCCGTGCTGCGGGCGATGGACTTGGCCAGGGAGGTCTTGCCCACGCCAGGAGGGCCCACGAGGCAGAGGATGGTGCCTTGCATCTTCCGCACCATCTGCTGCACGGCCAGGAACTCCAGGATTCGCTCCTTGGGCTTCTCCAGCCCGTAGTGGTCCTCCTCCAGGATACGGCTGGCCTGGTCCAGATCCAACTCGGTCTCCTTAAGCCGGTCCCAGGGCAGGTCCAGCACGGTGTCCACGTAGTTGCGGACCACGGTGTACTCCGCTGAGGAGGGCTGCATCTGCTGCAGCTTCTTGATCTCCTTGCGGGCCTTTTCCCGGGCGTCCTCTGGCATCTCCTTGGCGTCCAGCCGCTCCAGGAGCTCCTGGCCTTCCTCTCCGGGCTCCTGCTCCAGGCCCATCTCCTTGTGGATGGCCTTGAGCTGCTCGTTGAGGTAGTAATTCTTCTGATTGGCCTCGATCTGCTCCTTGACCCGCTCGTTGATCTTCTGCTCCACCTGGGAGTGTTCCAGCTCCGCGACGAGGAGCCCGTAAACCTCCTCCAGCCGTCGCTTGGGATCGACGAGCTCCAGAATGCGCTGCTTTTTCTCGTAGTCCGCCTTGAGGTAGGGGACCACGGTATCCGCCAGCTCCCCAGGGTTCTCCAGCTCCTGGATGGCCTTGAGCCCCTCCTTGGAGATCCGGTTGCCGCCCTGGGCCAGATTGTTCACGGACTCCTGGGTCATCTGGACCAGGGTCCTGGTCTCCTCGTCCCAGGTTTCCGGCTCTTGGACGGGTTCCACCGCCACGACCGGGAATTCCTCCCCGGACGTGAACAACGGGTCGTTTCCCTCCCATGTGGCGCGGTGCTGTCCCTCGAACAGCACCTTAACCGTTCCGTCCGGCATGCGCAGAAGCTGCAGGATCTTGCACACGACGCCCATGCCGAAGACCTGCTCGGTATCCGGATTTTCCACCTCCGGATCGCGCTGGGTGACCAGGAGGATTTGCTTATCGTATTCGGTCAGGGCCTGCTCCACAGCCCGGATGGACGCTTGCCGCCCCACGTAGAGCGGTGCGATGGACTGGGGAAACATGACCACTTCCCGCAGGGTCATCAGCGGAATCTGTTGCCGTGTTTCGGTCATAGAGCCTCCTGTATGGTATTCACCACCTCCGAGGCGGCCCCTCGAGGGCGCACGGAGGCGGTGTTCCTTGGTTTGGGGAACAGTGGGGGCAGGGAATCGATCCGGACCGCGACATGCTGCACAAAAGGCGGGATCAGGCGGTCTTGGCCCGCTTCTCGTAGAACAGAATCGGCTCCGCTCCCTCCTCCACCATGGAGCTGTTGATCACGCATTCCTGAACCCCTTCCAGGGAGGGGAGCCGATACATGATGTCCGTCATCTTGGACTCCATGATGCTCCGCAGCCCCCTGGCCCCTGTTTTGCGCTCCATGGACTGCCTGGCGATGGCCTTGAGGGCGTTCTGCGTGAAATGAAGCGTCACGTGATCCAGCTCGAAGAGCTTCTGGTACTGCTTGACCAGAGCGTTCTTGGGCTCGGTCAGGATGCGGACCAGGTCGTCCTCCTCCAGCTCGTCCAGGGCGGCCTGGACCGGGATGCGGCCCACAAATTCCGGGATCAGCCCGAACTTGATCAGGTCGTCGGGGCGAACCTGGCGCAGGATCTCTCCCTGGCTCTTTTCCTTGTGCGCGCCCACATCCGCGCCGAACCCCATGGCGGTGCCCTGAGTGCGCATCTTGATGATCCGCTCCAGGTCGATGAACGCGCCCCCCATGATGAAGAGGATATTGCTCGTGTCCAGGCGGATGTATTCCTGCTGGGGATGCTTGCGTCCGCCTTTGGGGGGAATGTTCGCCTCGGTCCCCTCCATGATCTTGAGCAGGGCCTGCTGTACCCCCTCGCCGGAGACGTCCCTGGTGATCGAGGCGCTGTCGGACTTCTTGGAGATCTTGTCGATCTCGTCCACGTACACGATTCCCTTGGAGGCGGCCTCGATATCGTAGTCCGCATTTTGCAACAGCTGGACCAGGATATTCTCCACATCCTCGCCCACGTATCCCGCCTCGGTGAGATTCGTGGCATCGGCGATGGCGAAGGGCACCTGCAGAATACGGGCCAGCGTCTGGGCCATGAGTGTCTTGCCACAGCCCGTGGGTCCCAGCAGGAGAATGTTGCTCTTGTCCAGCTGCACGTCCTGCTGGGAGTTCTCCTTGTAGTGGACCCGCTTGTAGTGGTTGTACACCGCCACGGAGAGGATGCGCTTGGCCTCCTCCTGGCCGATGATGTACTCGTCCAGCGCCTTCTTGACCGCATCCGGCGGCAGGTGCCTTCCTTCCTCGGTCTCCTCGGTGAGCTTGTCCTGAGTCAGGATCTCGTTGCAGAGACCGACGCACTCATCGCAGATATAGACATCAGGACCGGCAATGAGCCGCTGCACATTGTCCTGCGTCTTGCCGCAAAAGGAGCACGTCACGCCATTCTGGCTATTGTCTTCCGTATCCATTTCGTTATCCAAAGGCCTTGGTTTGGTATTCGCAATCCGGAGCCCGGGGGTTTGTCCGGGCCCTATTCACGGGAGGCCATATCCTTCCTGGACTGCAGGACTTCGTCGATAACGCCGTAGTCCTTGGCCTCCTGGGCGCTCATGAAGTAGTCGCGATCCGTATCCATTTCCACTTGTTCCAGATCCTGTCCTGTATGCTGAGCCAGGATCTCGTTCAACCTCTTCTTTAAACGAATAATCTCTCTGGCCTGAATGTCAATATCCGAGGCCTGGCCCTGGAATCCACCCATGGGCTGATGCAGGAGGACCCTGCTGTCGGGAAGGCCGAAGCGAAATCCTGGTGCCCCCCCGGCCAGGAGCAGGGCCCCCATGCTCGAGGCCTGGCCCAGGCAAAGCGTGGCCACGGGCGCGGAGATGTACTGCATGGTGTCGTAGATGGCCAGGCCGGCTGTGACCGATCCACCGGGGGAGTTGATGTAGAAGTTGATCTCCTTCTCCGGGTCCTCGGACTCCAGGAAAAGGAGCTGGGCACAGATCAGATTGGCCACGTAGTCGTCCACCGGGGTGCCCAAAAGGATGATCCGGTCCTTGAGCAGACGGGAATAGATATCATAGGCCCGTTCGCCGCGGCCGGTGGTTTCGATGACAATGGGTATATTCATACGTCGGCTCCTTGACGGTTTCCGGGTGGGTTATTCCTGCTCCGGCTCCGATTCGGGCTCGGTTGCCGAATCCTCGGCCTCGTCCTCGGCCAGGGAGTCCACCTTCTCCACCTGGGCGTATTGATAGAGCTGCTCCATGGCCTTGTCCGCGAGGAGGCTGTCCCTGAGGGCGTACATGAGGTTGTTCTGCTCGTAGTACTGCTTGAGCTGCTGGGGATCCTGTCCGTTCTCCTGGGCCAGGCGCTGCACCTGGCGCTCAACCTCCTGATCGCTCACCGTGAGCTCTTCCTTGCTGGCAATCTTGAGCAGAATGAGCTGCTTCTTCACATTCTCCTCGGCCTCGGGCCGGAACTGCTCGCGGAGCTCCTCCTCGCTGCCCAGGGCCTCCAGATTCTTGCCCTGTTGCTCCATCTGCTCCCGCTTTCTCTCCAGGAGATAGTTCAGCTGGGACTCGAGCATGGACGGCGGAATGGACACCTCGACGCGCGAGGAGAGCTGATCCAAAAGCTGCTGCTGGGCGCGGGACTTCTCCATGTTCTCCTGGTACTTGGCCATGTTTTCCGACAGCTTGTCCCGCATATCCTGGACGGATTCCGCTCCGACCTTGGCGGCGAGATCCTCGTCCACCTCGGGGAGGGCATACTCCTTAACCACGTTGAGCTGGACGTCCATGTCCACGGTTTTGCCCGCGAGCTGCTCGTTGAGGAAGTCCTCTGGGAAGGTCAACGGCTTGGTCGTCTTCTCCCCGGGATGGAGCTCCTTGACGATGGCCTCGAAATCCTCCAGGGCCTGCCCCTGGCCCAGAGGCAGCTCGAATCCGGTAGCCTGGAAATTCTCCAGGGGCTCGCCGTTTTCGTACACCGTGAAGTCGACCACCGCCACATCCCCGTCCTGGGGCTGACGCTGCTCCTGCGCAACCTGCAGGCTGCTCGAGGCACGCTGCAGCTGATGGATCATGCTGTCCACCTGCTCCTGGTCCACCTCGGTCTTGCGCTCCTGCACCTGGAGGCCGTGATATTCCGGAAGCTCAACATCGGGCCGGACCTCGAACTCGATGCTGTACTGAAAATCCTCATCCCTTTTCATTCCGGCCTCATCGTTGAGATTGAGCCCGGCGGAAGGCTCCACCCCCAGCTCGCTAAAGATCTGATTGAAATGCACGTTCAAAAGGTCCTTTTTGGCCTGCTCGTAGACCTCCTGCTGAAAGCGGCCCTCCACGAGCTCCGCCGGGACCTTCCCCTGACGGAACCCCGAAACCTTCAAGTCCTTCTTGAACAGGGCCACAGTGGTATTCAAAGCCGCGTTCACCTCTTCCGCGGAAACGGTGACATGGACCTTCTTCTGAACCGGGGAAACCTCTTCCACCTGATATTCCATGGACTCTATGCCTCCTGCCTTGCTGTCTTGAGATTATTTCGTTGCCGGGGTTTCGAGCGCTCCTCGCCCGCCCCGCTTCGCCATCGCCGTGGATCCCCGAAAAGAGCGGCTCTTTGCCAAAGCCTCGCCAGCTCCCGCAGGTGTCAAGCCACCCGGCCGCATTCGAGAACTCTCCGCCTAATAGTGCCTGCCCGAAAATCGTGATTGGGCGTAAACTTGCCCAGATACGAGGAGCAATAAATCTTGAAACCGCAGTGTATATGAATACATGAGGATTTCAAAATTTTGCAGCGACGAAGGAGGTGGGTGAATTTACGTCCAATCACCAAATATAAAAAAAGACCTTTCAGCGATCCCCTGAAAAGTCTTTCGAGCAGCGGCGGTGGTGCGAGGGGAGGGATTCGAACCCTCACGGCCAGGGCCACTGGATCCTAAGTCCAGCGCGTCTACCAATTCCGCCACCCTCGCTTGACAGGACTCGTCCGGTCTTTCTTCGCCGCGTCAAAACGCCGAGAGAAAGAGAAGCAACTCGTGTTCAGGGCAATAGGAAAAAATAATTTCCCATACCGGAGTTGTCAATGCTTGCCCCTTTCCTGACCGTATCGCCCCCTTCACTCCGCGGGGTTGCGGCTGAGACCGAAAATCGCTTCGCGTGTTCGCCAAGCCGATCCGGGAGATCATTCCAGGGATTGGCGATGCTGCAGGGACTGTTTCAGGGTCTCCTTGTCCACGTACTTCAGGTCCGACCCCACGGGGATGCCCTGGGCCAAACGGGAAACCTTGACCCGGGGGAACTCCCGCTCGATCATATTTCGGATGAAGGATTCCGTGGCCTCGCCGTCCCGGGTGGAGCCAAGGGCCAATATGATCTCCCCGACCCTGCCCTCGCCCAGCCTGGAGCGAAGCCGATCCAGCTCGAGGCTCGAGGACGGCACCCCCTCCATGGGCGAGAGCAGACCTCCCAGGGCGAGATACTTGCCTCGGAACAACCCGGCCTCCTCGATGGCCAGGAAGGAGTCCCAGTCCGGCACCAGACAGATCTCCTCCTCGCCCCTGGAGGGGTCCAGGCAGACGGCGCAGGGGCTCTCGTCAGCCATGAGCCCGCAACGCTCGCAGACACACAGTGCCTCGCGCAAGCGAATGATACTCTCCCCCATCTCGCGAGCCCTCTCCCTGGGCATGCTCAACAGGGTCAGGGCGATCCGCAGGCCCGATTTGGGCCCCAGTCCCGGCAGGGACGCAAAGTGGTCCACCACTTCCTGCAACGCCTTGGGCAGTCTCTGCACAATCACCTCCGAATCGCAGGGCTACATCAAATCCATGCCCGGAATATTCATCCCGCCGGTGAGCTTGGACATCTCGTTCTGTTTCATTTCCGTGGCCTTTTTCAGGGCCTCGTTCGTCGCGGCGAGGATGAGGTCCTGGAGCATGGCCGGATCCTGGGGATCGATCACCGAGGGGTCGAGCTGCACGTCCTGTACCTCCATGGAGCCGCTGACCGTCACCTGGACCATGCCGCCCCCGGCGGATGCCTGTACGGTCTGATGCGCCAGCTGTTCCTGAATCTCGGCCATTTTTTTCTGCATTTGCTGGGCCTGCTTGAATATCTCCTGCATAACCGTTTCCTTCCTCTCTCCATAGAGGGGTTTGACGCCGGCAACGCCGTCCATGGGGCAGACATTCCTCCCGGCATACGGTTTGATTGGAAGTACGCTGCTGTGCCGGGCTACCGCTTCCTGATCTCCACCACCTTGGCCTGGAACTGCTGCAGAACATCCTGCACCGCGGGATCGTTCATCACCCTGGATTTGAGATCCGAGGCACCGGAGGTGGAGCCGTTCTCGCACTCAAGCTCCAGGCTGACCTCTCTGCCGAAATACTCCCGGGCCAGGGACAGGAGCTTCTGATAGCGCTCCGGCTCCTGCATGCGCTGGACCAGATAGTTGGGGCAGGTCACCCGGATCGTGTCCCCTTCCATCCTGCCCTTGCTCAGCCTGAAACCGGGCAGGCCCTGGGTTTCCTTCCGGGCCAGGAAACGAAGAAAGCCTTGCCAGTCCCGTTTCGGCTCGGAAGAGGCCTCCCCGGACACCCCGACCTGTCCCCCGTCCTTCGGAGACGGGGATGGGAGCGCCTCATCCCCGTCTCGAGCCTCGGTGCCGGACCGGGAATCCTGGGCTTCCTGCTCAGGCGCTCCAGAGGGAGCCTGGCCTTTTTGCGGAGAGCTGTCATAGGAAGCCCGATCTTCCCGCGGAGACCCCTCATGGGAAACAGGGGCTTCCCGTGGAGGCTTTCCGGGGGAGGCGGGGCCTTCCAGCAGAGGCTCCCCACCTGGCGAGCCGCTCGGAGCGGGACCCCCCTGGAGCTCCTGAGCCGGAACCAGGGAGGGCAGATAGGCCAGGTTCAGCACCAACAGCTCCAGGGCCAGGGCGGGATCCATGCTGGTCAGGATCCGGCGCTGCTCCTCCAGGGTCATCTGCCAGCAGGCGTGCAAATGACTCAGGGAGAAGACCTCCGCCCATCCGCTCCAGAGCTCGGCCTCCTCCTCGGGGATGTCCAGGACCTCGCGCCCCTTCGCTCCGGTCTGCTTCAACAGGAACATGTTTCGCCAGGCGGAAGTGAGCTCCTGGAGAAAGAAGCCGATATCCAGCCCCTGCTCCAGCAGGCGGCGCACGATGCTCACCAGCCCGGCGCAGTCCTGCTGCCGAATGGCCTGCATGAGCTCCTGCAGGATTTCCCGTCCGGCCATGCCCAGCACGTCCCTCACCGTGTCCCGCCGGATCTCCTCCTCGCCCAGGGCAAGGATCTGGGAAAGCAGAGACATGCTGTCCCGCACGCTCCCGCCGCCCTTTCTGGCGAGCAGGGAGACGGCCTCCGGCTCGAAGGGCACGGCCTCGCGTCGGAGTATGTCCTGGAGATGCTCCTGCAGATCCTTGAGCGGGAGGCGCTTGAACACGAAGTGCTGGCAGCGGCTGACAATCGTGGCGGGAAATTTGTGCGGCTCGGTGGTGGCCAGGATGAACACCGCGTGCGCCGGTGGCTCCTCCAGGGTCTTGAGCAGGGCGTTGAACGCGGAGCGGGAGAGCATGTGCGCCTCGTCGATGATGATCACCTTGTAGCGGCAATCCACCGGGGCGTAGCCGATCTCCTCGGTCAGGCGGCGCACATTGTCCACCCCGGTATTCGAGGCCCCGTCCACCTCCATGACATCCACGGCCGAGCCCTGGGCGATCTGGCGACAGAAGCGGCATTCGCAGCACGGCTCCGCGGCCGGTCCCTGCTGGCAATTGATCGCCTTGGCCAGGATCCTGGCCACGGTAGTCTTGCCCACACCCCGCGTGCCGCTGAACATATAGGCCGGGGCCAGTCTCCGCTGCTCCGCGGCCCGGGACAGGATCCGGCACAGGGCATCCTGCCCCAGGACCTGGTCGAAGGTCCGCGGTCTGTAAAGGTTGGTGAGATGCTTGTTGCCCATAGGCTCCGGCTCTGCGTCCCCTCCCGCCCGGATCTCGTCCCGCATCTTCTTTTACAGCGACGAAGTAGGTGGGTGAGTTTCCGTCCTATGCCTCCTTACAGATCGAAATGGTCCAGCCAGCCCGCATACTTTAGATTGTCCCCGAGCACCACCCGAAAGAACTCCTGCTGCAGGAGCTTGGTCACCGGTCCGGCCTCGCCCTGGCCAACGATTCGCTGATCCAGCTCCCGAATAGGGGTCACTTCCGCGGCCGTCCCGGTAAAAAAGGCCTCGTCCGCCGTGTACACGGCGTCCCGGCTGATGCGCTCTTCCCGGACCTCGTACCCCATGTCCCGCGCCAAGGTAATCACCGCATCCCGGGTGATCCCCGGGAGAATGGAATCCGCCGGAGGCGTGCTCAACACGCTGTTGCGCACCATGAACAGATTCTCTCCGGTTGCCTCGGCCACGTACCCGTCCGTGTCCAGCATCAGCGCCTCGTCGTATCCGTCACCCAATGCCTCCCGCTTGGCCAGGACGGAGTTCACGTAATTGCCGCAGATCTTGGACTTGGTCATCATGACGTTGACGTGATGGCGCGCGTAACTCGAGGTCTTGACCCGGATTCCCTTGGTCAGGCCCTCATCCCCGAGATAGGCCCCCCAGGGCCAGACAGCGATCATGAGGTGTATCGGTGCGTTTCCTGGATTGACCCCTTTGCCGCCCTCGCCGGTGAAGGCCAGGGGGCGGACATATCCCTTCCTGAGGTTGTTGGCCTTGAGGGTCTCCAGGATCGCGGACCCCACCTCCTCGCTGGTGAAGGGGATCTCCATCTGCAGGATCTTTGCCGAATGGAACAGGCGCTCCACATGCTCCTGCAGCCGGAAGACAGCCGAGGATCCGTCCGAGCAATGGTAGCAGCGGATGCCCTCGAAGATCCCGTCTCCATAGTGCAGCGTATGGGTCATGACATGAACGGTTGCGTCCTCCCACGGGATCAACCGGCCATCGAACCAGATCTTTCCTCCCTGTTGAACCATCCAATCTCCTCCTTTGGGATGTCAAAACAAAGAACAGAGGCCTGAATTGCTCCTTCCCTCCGCAGTGGTCGCGAGGTATTGCCTCGCCCCCGAAACAAATGGCTCGCTAGCCCCGACTTGTTCGAAAAAGGAGACGAACCGGGGTTATCTCCAGCTTGAAGAACTTGCGCAGCTGCTTTTCCAGATAGCGTGTGTACTGCCTGCCGATCAGCCGGTGATCGTTAAGGAAGAAGACGAAAGTGGGAGGCGCCACCTCGGCCTGCGTCATATAATAGAACTTGGGACGCCGATTGCCCGCCAAGGGAGGCTGATGACGCTCAAGAACGGCCTGCAGGCACCTGTTCAGCTCCCCGGTGCTGACGCGCCTGGTGTACTGGGCCCACAGCTTCTCCGCCAGGGGAAGGATGCCGCCCAGTCCGCTCTTGCTCACACTGGAGGTGTAAATCAAGGGCGCATGTGGACAAAAGCTCATCTCCCGCTGGAAGAATTTCTTGACCTGGCCCAGCTTGGCCTTGGGGACCAGATCGATCTTGTTCACCGCGACGACAAAGGGGATCTTCTCCTTGGTCAGATAGTCCAGGATCTTCTTGTCCTGGACCGTGACCCCTTGAAGGGCATCCAGAAGCAGAATGCTCACATCCGCCCGACTGCTCGTCTTGAGGGCACGCAGCACACTGACCCGCTCCAGGGACCTGCTGACCTTGTTCCTCCGCCGCACGCCCGCGGTATCGATGAAGACGTAGCTCTTGTCCCCCCGCTCCAGGGAAACGTCCACGCTGTCCCTGGTCGTTCCGGATTCGGAATCCACGATCAGGCGCTTCTCCCCGACAAAGGCATTGATCAGGGACGACTTGCCCGCATTGGGGCGGCCCAGCAAGGCCAGCTTCAGGCCCTCCTGCTCCGGCGCCTCCTCCGATGCGGGGGGCAGGGCCAGACAAAGATCCTCCAAGAAGGCATGGATCCCGTAGCCGTGCTCCGCGGATACGGCGCAAAGATCCAAGCCCAGATCAAAGAATTCCGGCAGGAAACGCTCTTCCAGCTCGGCACCGTCCACTTTGTTCACCACGATCCGGACCGGTTTTTGGGTTCTCCGCAGATAATCGGCGAGCTCCCGGTCCAATTCAGTGAGCCCTTCGCGGCCGTCCACGACGAGGACGAGGAAATGGGCCTCCTCCAGCGCCTCCCGGGCCTGCTGGAAGATCGCTTCCTCCATCCGCTCCGCGGAGTCGAGATACAGCCCTCCGGTATCCACCAGGGCAAAGGGACGGGGACCCCTTTCCGCGACCCCGTAGATGCGGTCCCGGGTCACTCCCGGATGATCGTGGGTCAGGGACTTCCTGGTCCCCAGGAGCCTGTTGAACAGGGTGGACTTGCCCACATTGGTCCGCCCCAGTAACGCGACTAGCGGCAACATACCAGGACCGAGCGGATCGCTTCCGTGGACGGGGATCGAATCACCCCTTTCTCCGTGATGATCGCGCTGATCAACCCCGCAGGGGTGACGTCGAAGGCGTAGTTGTACACCGGGACCCCATGCGGAGTGATCCGCGTGCCAGCCACATGGGTCACCTCCTGCTCGGGCCGGGTTTCGATGGGGATGTCCTCCCCCGAGGCAGTGTCCAGATCGAAGGTCGAGCTCGGCGCCGCCACATAGAAAGGGATCTCGTGCCAGGAAGCGAGCAGGGCCAGGTTATAGGTCCCGATCTTGTTGGCCGTGTCCCCGTTGGCAGCGATACGATCCGCGCCCACCAGGACCGCGTCCACCTCGCCCCGCTGCATGAGCACGGCCGCCGCGTTGTCGCAGGCCACCCGCACATCGATATGGTCCTGCACCAGCTCGTATGCTGTGAGCCGCGCCCCCTGCAGAAAGGGCCGGGTCTCTCCGGCAACCACGCGTATATTCCAACCAGCGCTCTTGGCCGCCCGGACCACGCCCAGGGCGGTGCCGTAGCCTCCGGTGGCCAGGGCTCCGGCATTGCAATGGGTCAACACGCTGCAGCCGTCCCACAAAAGCTCCAGCCCGTACCGGCCCATGGTCTTGTTCGCGGCGATGTCCTCGCTGTGGATCTCGGCCGCGAGGCGGTCCCACATCCAGCGCAGATCGTCCAGCTCGATCTCCAGATCCGTGGCCCAGGCCCGGCGCATCCTCTCCACGACGTATTCCAGATTCACCGCCGTAGGTCTGGCCCCGGCTATCCGGCTCATCTTCTCCTCCAGCTGCTCCTGCCACAGCGGATCCGTCTCGTCCGTGGTCGCGGCAGCCAGGCAACAGCCGTATCCGGCCACCACCCCGAGAGCCGGGGCTCCGCGGACGACCATCTCCCACAGCGCCTGCTCCACGTCCCGGACCCTGCGGCAGACGAACCACCTCTCCTCTGCCGGGAGCCGGCGCTGGTCCAGGAGGACGAGGCTCGCGTCCTCGCGGGAATAGCGAATGTGTCGTTTCATAGGCTTGTTCCGTATGCGGTCTTCGGACCGGGAAGCTCCGGCCAAAGATCAGGGATTCGAAGTGAAAAGATACCCTGTGTAGGGTTCCAGTTCGCGGATCGCGCCGAGCGGATAAAGCGCCTCAGCCCTCCAGCTCGGAGCGAAGCAGCTGATCCACCAGCTTGGGGTTGGCCTGGCCCTTGGTCTTCTTCATGACCTGGCCCATGAAAAAGCTCATCACCTTCTTCTTCCCCTGCCTGTAGGAGGTCACCTCGTCCGGGTTCTCCGCCAGGACCTCACGCACGACCTCCACGAGCTGCGATTCATCCGTGATCTGGACATAGCCCTTCTCCTTGACATAGGGCTCGGGGTCCAGCCCGTGGGCAAAGACCTCGGGGAATATCTCCTTGGCGATCTTGGTGCTGATCTGCTCCTGACGGACCAGGCGAAGGAGCTCCGCAAGCTGCTCCGGGGCGAAGGGGCTCCGGTCGGCCGAAATATTCCGCTCGTTGAGCTCCCGCAGCATCTCGGAGGTCATCCAGTTGGCCACGGTCCTGGGCTCGTCGAAACGGGCCAGAACCTGCTCGAAATAGTCCGCCAGGGACCGGTCCCCGGTCAATGTGTCCGCGGCATCCTCGGACAGGGCGTAGTCCCGGAGAAAGCGCCGCCAACGGCTCAGCGGGAGCTCTGGCAGCTCCTTGGCCCATTCCGCGCGCTCCCGCTGGGGGATGGTCAGGGGCACGAGATCCGGATCCGGAAAATAGCGGTAGTCGTGGGCTTCCTCCTTGCCCCGCATGGACCTGGTCTTCCCGCTGGCCTCGTCGAAGAGGCGCGTCTCCTGCACCACCTCCTCCCCGTCCTGGAGGAGGTCGATCTGGCGGTCGATCTCATAGGTTAGGGCCTTGTGCACGAAGCGAAAGGAGTTCATGTTCTTGACCTCGGTCCGGGTACCGTATTCCGGGCGTCCCCTGGGCCTGACCGAGACGTTGGCGTCGCAGCGGAAATTGCCCTCCTGCATGCTTCCCTGACAGATGTCCAGATAGATCAGGATATTTCGAAGGGCCTTCAAATAGGCCACCGCCTGGTCCGGGGAATAGATGTCCGGGCCGCTGACGATCTCCAGCAGGGGCACGCCGGTGCGGTTGAGATCCACATAGCTCGTGTTCTCCGCGCCATGGATGGACTTGCCCGCATCGTCCTCCATATGGATGCGAATGATCCGGATATGCCGACTGTCCCCGTTCAGCAGGATCTCCAGCGATCCCTCCTCCGCCAGGGGGTGTTCGTATTGCGAGATCTGGTACCCCTTGGGCAGATCGGGATAGAAATAGTTCTTGCGGGCGAAGACGGAGTTATCCTGAATCCGGCAGTCCAGGGCCTGGGCCAGTTTCACCCCGAATTCCACCGCCTTTTTGTTCACCACGGGCAATGCCCCGGGCATCCCGGCGCACACGGGGCAGGTGTTCGTGTTCGGAGCCTCCCCGAAGCCGGTGGAACAGGAACAGAACAGCTTGGATCGCGTCTTGAGCTGGGCGTGGACTTCCAGACCGATCACCGCCTCGTACTGCGACATGCCCCTCTCCTTGAATCTATAGTTCAACGTTCGATGTTCAACGTTCAGAGCCCAGGGTTTGACATGGAAAAGGGACAGGAGAAAGGAGCCGCTTGTCTTTGTCAATTCAACAGGGGTCTGAGGCTTACATGGTGCTCCTCTTCAACCTCGAACCTTGAACTTTGAACCTAAAATATCCCAGGGCTCAACGCGCGAGCAGCAGATAGACGCTGCCCTTGACCTTCAAGTGGCCCGCCCTGTACTTGGCCTCGTCACTCGAGCCGCAGAAAAGATCCAGATGGTGGTTGGTGATTGCCCCGCCCACATCCTGAGCCACTCCCAGGCCGGTAACAGGCAGTGTATCCTCTGCGTCCCGCTCTGGCAAGCGGACCCGATAGACCAGCGGGGTCCCCAGGGGGATAACCGATGGATCCGTGGCCAGGCTGGCCATGGGGGTCAGCTTCTTGTTCATGGCCCCGAAGGGACCGTCCTCCCGGAGCTGGAAAAAGACGAAGCTTGGATTGACGTCCAATACTTCCGGAAGCATGTGGGGATTGTCGTCCAGGAAACGGGAAATGCTCCACATGTCCAGGCTGGAGGAGTCGAGGTGGCCCCTCTCTCCCAGGATCCGCCCCAGTGAACGATAGGGACGCCCGTTCTTGCCCGCGTATCCCACATGCACGATCCGGCCGTCCGGGAGCTTGAGCTTGCCAGAGCCCTGAATCTGAAGGATAAAGACTTCCACCCGGTCCTTGGCCCAGGCCAGGACAGGGGCTTTCTTGCGGAAATCCACGTGCTCGCGGATGGCCTCCCTGCTGAAATAGGGCTCGATACGGCCTTCCTCGAGGCGATAGACCAGCTTCTGCCCCTCCCAGCGGGGATGGAATCGTCCCAGGTCCGCGACCTTCAGATCCTCCGGCACCCCGTAGATGGGGACCTCGTATCCGGGGCGCTTGGTCAGGCTCGCCCGCAGGGTGGGCTCGAAGTACCCGGTAAACAGAGGCTCCGGCTGCAGCCGATAGAACCGAAAATGCCGCCCCAACAGCGAGGGGCCCTCGCGTTCCAGGCGGGGAAGCAGCTCGATCATCCGCTCCAGGGTCCTTTCCAGCTCGGCCCAGGGGATGCTCCTTCCATAGACTTTCGTCGGCGGGGCCCCTAGTTCCCGCTTCCTTCGCACGTATTCCAGGCTGCGCTCCCATACCGGCCGCAGCTCGCGCCAACTCTCCAGGCCCTGCTTCGCTGGAGCCATGCGCTGGGCAACCCTCTCGGCCCGCTTCGGAGCCATGGGCTCCAGACCCTTGGGAGGCGGTCCGGGCTGACAGCCCCACAAGAAACAAAGGGCAAGCAGGGCGATGACACAGATCGTGGTCTTCCATTTCCCTTCGCAAAAACGATACGTACGCCTCATCCGAGGTACCCTTTACTCCTCAATTTCCGGATATAGCTGCTCCCAGTGGGCTGAACGAACCGCAGCTGCCTTTCGGCCTCGCTGACCAGCACGCGGTCTCCGGCCTCCAAGCGGTTTCCGGCCTGGCCGTCCAGGGTGAGCAGGGCCTCGTCCGTGGGGCCGTCCACTTCGATGGTCACCGTGTTTTCGCTGCCCAGGATCAGGGGACGGAAACGACTCATGAAGGGGCTTACCGGACACAGCTCCATGGCCCGGAGATCCGGACTGACCAGGGACCCCCCCGCGGCGACCGCATAGGCCGTGGATCCGATGGGCGTGGAGAGGATCACCCCGTCCGCCCGGATCCGCCCCAGCTCTTCCGCATTGCACCACATCCTGAGGTCGACGAGCCGGGCCAGACCTGAGCGGCCCACGACGAGGTCATTCACAACCTTGCCCCGCTCCATGGTCCTTCCCTCGCGCTGGACACCATACTGCAGGATCACCTTGGAAAGGATGGAGAAGCCCCCTCCGAGCACCCGGTCCAGCCCTTCCCGCCATCCCTCGGGGGAAAGCTCAGTCAAGAACCCGATCTGCCCCAGATTGAGCCCGAGCAGTGGCACATCAGGACCCTGGCCCAGCTTGCGCGCAACACTCAAGACCGTTCCATCCCCGCCGAGGACCAGGAGCAGATCCGGTTGCGCTCCATCCAAGGGGAGAAGCGCTTTGTTCTGCTCGTTGGGAAAGATCTGGGCCCCCACCCCTCGCTCGGTGAGCCAGCGCCCGATGTGATCGCCCAGCTGAATGGCCTGATCGTTTTGTTCCTTGGTCACGATGGCAACCTGAGAGAAGGCGTGTTCCATAGTAGTGTCCCTGGGCCGCTGCAATCCGTCCGGGAGCGACCGCTTGACTTCGTGGGTGAGGCTCCTCCCGGAGCGGGACGGGCTGGACAGGAGGCGGAGCGCTCAGACCACGTCCTCCTTCCTGAGCCGGACGATATCTTCCTCCCCGTATCCGAGCTCCCGGAGCAGGGAGTCCGTATCCCGGCCGAACTCCGTCTCCCCGCGCCGCACGCCTCCGGGAGTTCGGCTCATTTTCACGGGGACCCCCAGCTTGGGCGTGCCGCCAGGATCGCCTTCAGGGGAACGCACCATTCCCCGCTCCCGAAAAAGGGGGGATTCCATGGCTTCGGACAGGGTGAGCACCGGCTCGCAACAGGCATCCAGATCCGAAAGCTCCTGTTGCCAAAAGGAAAACTCTCGGGAGGCAAAGACTCGGGCCACCTGCCGAATGATCTCCTCACGCCTGGATTCGTCATACTGAAGCGGAATATACTCCGAAAGCCCCAGAGCCCGGCAGAGTCGCTCCCAGAAGGGCCGCTCCAGGGCGCCCACAGCTATGTAGCGCTCGTCCGCGGTGGCGTATATGTTGTAGCAGGCGAATTTGTGGGAGAAAAGACTCCGGCCGCGCTTCACGGAATCCGGGTCGTTCCGGTACAGGTGCATCAGCGCCGGAGCCAGGCTCATGGCGCAGTCGGCGATGGAGATGTCCAAGTACTGGCCCTCCCCGGTCCGCTCCCTGCGCCAAAGGGCCATAAGGATCCCAGTGGCCGCGTGGAGCCCGCCCGCAATATCCGCTGCCTGGAACCCTGGAATGCAGGGCGGCCCTGCTTCCGGGCCCACCAGGTCCAGCAAGCCGCTCAGGGCCAGATAGTTCGCGTCGTGTCCCGCCCTGCCCGAATAGGGACCCGACTGACCGTAACCGCTCAGGGAACAATAGACAATTCCCGGGTTGAGGCCGGAGACAGTGGCGTAGTCCACACCGAGCTTGTTCACAACTCCCGGACGAAAGCCCTCCAGAAGCACGTCCGCGTCCCGGATCAGGGAAAAGAAGATCTCCAGTCCCTGCCGCGTCTTGAGATTGAGCTGCACGTGCTCCTTGTTCCGGAACAGATCGCCAAGGAAAAGATCATCCCGGAAACGCTTGTCCTCCACCGCGATCACGCGGGCGCCATGGTCGGCGAGGATCATGGAGCAGTACGGGCCGGGAAACAGGCGGGACAGGTCAACCACCTTCATTCCGGAAAGAGCGCCTGCAACGGGCATGGTCAGAGTCTCCGCATTTTCCGCAGTTCCCGATTCTTCAGAAAGCTCCTTGACGCGGGGTGGTGAGAGGGAGGTCAGGGGAGCGAACGGGCGTTTCCGGACGAAGATGAGCTATTGACGGGCTTGAGCCCGTTCCAGAACACATCCACTATGTTCTCCACCACGCTGCGCAAGCTGAGGCTTCCCTCGGGATCGTACCAAAAGTAGAGCCAGTGCACGGAGGCGAACACGGTAAACGTAAGCGGTGTCAGCTCGCAGGTGCGCATGTCTCCCCTGTCCATCATCCGCTGCAGATAGTTGAGAAGACGATGCACGTTCACCTTTTGATACCCCTTGATCACGCGCTTTTTCTCCTCCGGGAGGGATTCGATGTCGTGGAGAAGGATCTTGTTGAAATTCTTGTTGTGCTGCAGATAGGTGGTGGTATAGTCGTACAGGATGTCCGTCAGCTGCACCCGAATCGAGGCCCCGGATCCCTCGTTTCTGGAAATCGCCCGCTCCATGCTTTCGTCCATCATTTCCCCGCCCAATGTACAGAGGGTATACAGGATTTCCTCCTTGTTCTCGAAATGATGGTACATAGCAGCCTTGCTGATTCCCACGCGCTCGGCTATTTCCCGCATGGATGTCTTTTCGTACCCTTTGTTGTAGAACAGCTCGTTCGCTTCCCAGAGAATGATCTGCGCGGTCTCGTGCCGCTCCATCCCGTTGTTCGCATTCATAACGGCTCCACACCTGGCTTGGCCGGGGGCTGCTTCAAGCCCAATCCTGTTTTTTCTTGCTGAAACCGCTTCAGAAAGGCATTTGCCTTTCAAGCGCAAAGGAGCTAGCTTCCCCGGTTCGAAGAATCAGGCCAACCTGTCCAAGGACGGGACAGACATCGCCCTATAGCGGACTGATAGTACGAGGGCGCATTTTCCTTTGTCAAGCCGACACCCCGGAAAAACCCCCCTCTCAAGGAAAATCGGGGCGAAACGGCTCCGGACTGCGCTGGAGCCGGAGCGCTGACCGGAAACAAAGATCGGACCAGGGCCCCATTCCCCGGAGGAAGGAGAGGCCATGACACCGCTCGAAGTGACGATCAACACAGCAGCCTACACCCTGCACAGACCCGGAGACCTGGAATCCCTATGGGAGGGCATGGGACAGGAGGATCTCGGGGAGGACGAGCGCATCCCCTACTGGGTCGAGCTCTGGCCCGCGGCGATCCATTTGGCGGAGTGGATCGCGGAAAACCCCGAGGAAGTGGCCGGACGTCGCTGCCTCGATCTGGGCTGCGGCCTGGGGCTTTGCGCCTGCGTCGCCGCCGGCGCATCCGCAAGGGTTGTGGGGATGGACCAGGAACGGGGCGCGGTCGGCTACACCCGGCACAACGCCCGACTGAACAGGCTCCCGGAGCCCGATGCGGTCCAGATGGACTGGCGCCGTCCCGGCTTCAAACCGGGAAGCTTCTCTCTCGTTTTCGCCGCGGATATCGTGTATGAAAAACGCTTTCTGGAACCGGTCGACACCTTCCTGAGACAGGTTCTGGCTCCCGGAGGGAAAGTCCTTCTCAGCACGCCAAGGCGACAGACCAACGCAGAGCTCATCTCCTGGCTCCGCTCCACGGGCTGGAGCTGCCGCAGCCTCTCCCAAAAACGGATCACGCACCGATCCTACGACATGCGGGTAACGATCTGGGAAATGCGCCTGGAATAGAGCCTTCACGCCCCTGGTGTATTATGAATCCCGGCGAAGCGCTCTACCCGCCTTCGCCTCGCTTGACGGTTTCACCTTGAGATTCAGGGAACTGGACACATTCTCATACAACCCTCATTCCCGGGCGGACCCGGGCACAACCAAGCATGAAAATATGCTGAGCGAAGGCAGGCGGGGTGCTTGAGCGCCGGTTTCATCCCGG
>Ga0207714_1000586_pt1 | contig 24712 bp, 21 predicted proteins | sample PonA232FremontCA_2_FD_187270 | JGI IMG/M metagenome (GOLD analysis project Ga0207714, IMG submission 187270) | Marine sediment microbial community from Fremont, CA, USA - Pond A23 Sediment 2 (SPAdes) | ecosystem: Environmental > Aquatic > Marine > Unclassified | place: USA: Fremont, California...
TAACCTCGTTTTTTAGGTATTTTTGCATTTTTTGAGGTTTCGCTTTGCTTAATTCTGTCGGTAAATTATTGTAATTCAATATATTAACTGCTTATGAACACATCTATGCAAGTCTATTCACCGTGTTCTGAATTCTTCATTCTGGATTCTTATAAAAAAAAGCTCACCTTTCGTCCAGATGAGCTCTTTTTCTAAATAATTAAGGAAGTGTGGTTTTACATTCTGCCACATCCACCGTGCCTTCCTTTGCCTTTATTCATGTTTTTATAGTGCATGCCTTTGTTCATTCTCATTTTGTGCTTGTCAAAATAGATCTTTTGTTCATCATTTAAAAGACTTCTGACTTCCTGATGATGTTTTGCACGGGCTTTATGCTTCTCAGTTCTGATTTCTCCCATTTCTTCTATTACGCTATTGATTTCATTCATGTCAGGATTGTCTTTTGTTTGAAGCGTCCTGAGTTTTGCTCGTTTTTCATTAAGGGTGTTGTAATATTTCTGCATCTCTTTCATGTGAGAAACTCTTATTTCCTCAATTTGTGTTTCTTGTTCTTCGGTCAAATCAGGGATATTTGAAAAGCAATTCTGATGCATTTGCATATTTTTATTCTTTAGTAGTGGTGCTCTTTGACCCTGGCCTCTTTGAGCAAAAGAGGAAATTGTTGCAATCATCATTATTCCTGTTAAGAAGATTGCTGTGAATCTTTTTGTACGTTTCATGATTAATGGGTTTTTAGGTTTTAAAATATTAGTGATCATTGATTACATTCTGGGTTATATTTTGATTTTGGGCCATGGCTTCTGTCTGGCCTATAGTGCCGTTCTTTATGTTTTTCCATTTTTTGTATCAGTTCATTGAATTTTTTCTCCTGAGATGGATTACAAATCGCTTTAACCTGGATAAAGTGTTCTATAGTTCCCTTCTTTAATTCTTCGTGTAAGTTCCCGATTTGCTTTGCAATTTGATTTAGTTTTGTCGTATCCGGGGTTTCCGCTGACAGTTCTTTCATCATTTCTTCCCGTTTTTGGGACAATTTGCTTACTATACTATGTTGTTTTTCTTTATTTTTTTCTCTTAAATCGAGAAATTTTGAAAATTGATCTTCGTCAAAATTAAGTTCATCCTTTATGAAATGATCAAAGCGGTTTCCTCTTCTTTTTTCACGGGATTCATCCCGCCGGCCTTTATGGCTATATTTCTTGTCTCTGTTTCTTTTTTCGTCATCATGCCATGGACGTTTCGTATATTCCTTTTCTTCAGTGGTTGCCTTATACTTTTGGTTCTGATAAATGATGGTTCCTAATGCTGCAATATTTATCACAAATAGAAGAATAAGCCCACCTATGAGCAATTGTTTTTTAGATAATTTATTCATTGCTTTGTCCTTTTTCGTTTGATTCTTCTTGTGCAATCATTTCTGTTTCCAGTGATTCCAGTTGCATTCCGTTTATATAATTGCTGTCGGCATAAGCCTCTATAAATTCTTGCCGGGAGGAAATTTCATTGTCTGATATCTGCTGCTGGGATGGTACGCCTTGTCCGAGTTGAACACCAATGAAAATACCCATTCCCAGTACAATAAAGTAAATTGCAGACTGAAGAATGACTTTTCCATATCTTTTTAAAATGGATTGTTCTTTTGCTTTGTTATTTTTCAGTTCTTGTTCCACTCTGGTATAAAAAAACGGCTGGTAGGGAATTCTTTCTTCTTTAGCGGAATTCCAAATCCCTGCCATTTGTTCATAAAGTTTTCTGCATTCATTGCATTGCATCAGATGAGTGTAAATTTCTTCAGTTTTATCAGAAGAAAGCTCTCCATCGATGTAGAATATAAGGTTTTTATGTACTTTATTGCATTTCATCGTTATTTTTGTTTTCTATTATTATGACACTAAAAAGCATTATTTATTACAATATCGAATAATTTATTGATTTTTAAATTGTTTTATCATTTTTTTCTGCAGTTGCTTTTTTGCTCTGTTGATTAATACTCCGGTTTCTGAGACACTGATATCCATAACTTCGGCTATTTCTTTATACGAAAGTTCTTCGAATTTATTTAGCGTTAAGGCCACTTTTTGTTTTTTGGGAAGGGCATCGACAGATTTTTTTAAGGCCGCTTTCATCTCTTCGTTTTCAAATGATTCCTCTGTATTTTCAGAATCGTCTTCAATTTTATCTGAAATCTCAGGGGAATTTTCAAAGAGCAGGTCCAGACTACTTAACATGTTTTTTCGTTTTTTGTCACGTATAAAATTCAGAGATTTGTTTACTGCAATCCGATATAACCATGAAGATAATTTTGATTTTTCCTGAAATTTATGAATGGAATTATATGCTTTGATGAAGACCTCCTGAGCAATATCCATAGCATCTTCTCTGTCGCGCACAAAACCGTTGCAGACGTTGATAATCATCTCCTGATTCTTATCAACAAGTTCCTTAAAGGCTTCTTCGTTGCCATTCTTTACTTTCCGGACAATTTGCGTATCAGTCATTAATTCGTAGACCTTATTTTATTGTTGAGACACTAAAACTAAAATATTATTACACAAAGTTACAATTTTTTAAATTGAGCTAAAAATCAATTTGTTACAACCAAAAATAGGAATTCTTTTGTTTGAAAAATCAGATTTGTGATAACATTTTAGTACACTTATATATATTTGTGCTTTATTTGAAATAAGTTATAAAGATAATTCCAAAATGAACATAGAAACGAGTATTGCTGAAAAAGTTGTTGAAGCCATAAAGACATTATATGAAAAAGACACTAAAGCCTCTGATATTCAAACGCAACGTACACGAAAAGATTTTGAAGGTGATTTAACGGTGGTTGTATTTCCATTGCTTCGTTTGTCGAAGAAACCTCCTGAACAGACTGCGGGAGAAATTGGGGATTATTTAAAAGAAAATGTTTCAGAGATAGCTGATTTCAATGTTATTAAGGGTTTTTTAAATCTTACAATACATAGTTCTTTCTGGATACAATTTTTAAATACAATCAGTAAGCAAGAAAAGATTTATTCATATTATTTTGATAAAATTGATGAAACCGTTGTTGTAGAATATTCCTCGCCCAATACTAATAAACCCTTGCATTTGGGGCATATTAGGAATAATCTTTTGGGATTCTCGCTTACGCGGATTTTAGAAGCCGTCGGTAAAAAAGCTGTGAAAGTGAATTTGGTGAATGACAGGGGGATTCATATTTGCAAATCCATGTTGGCATGGGAAAAATGGGGAGAAGGAGAAAAACCAACTGATAGAGGAATAAAGGGAGATCATTTGGTTGGCGAATATTATGTCAAGTTTGACCAGGAGTACAAAAAGCAGGTTGAAGAGCTTGTAGCACAGGGAAAGAGTAAAGAAAAAGCCTCAAAAGAAGCCCCTTTAATCCAGGAGGCACAGCAAATGCTAAATAAGTGGGAGAGAGGTAATGAGAAAACAGTCGAATTGTGGAAAATGATGAATTCATGGGTGCTCGAAGGATTCGATGAAACTTATCAGGCTTTAGGAGTTGATTTTGATAAAACGTATTTTGAATCAGAAGTTTATAAAGCAGGAAAAGAAAAAGTATTGGAAGGACTGAACGATGGTACTTTTTTTCAAAAGGAAGATGGCTCTGTATGGGCGGATTTTACTGACGAAGAACTGGATCAGAAATTGTTGCTAAGAGGCGACGGTACTTCGGTGTATATCACACAGGACATTGGAACTGCTATTCAAAGATATGAAGATTACCACTTTGATAAACATGTTTATGTAGTTGGAAATGAGCAGAATTATCATTTTCAGATTCTCAGGCTGCTGTTAAAAAAATTGGGTAAAGACTGGGCTGAGAACTTGTTTCATCTTTCTTATGGAATGGTTGAATTGCCGGAAGGTAAAATGAAATCACGAGAGGGGACAGTAGTTGATGCAGATGACCTTATAGATGAGATGATTCAAACAGCACACGATACTTCTGAGGATGTCGGGAAAATTGCAGATTTTCCAGCGGATGAGAAAGAAAAGATTTACCGGGCTATAGGCCTTGGCGGACTGAAATATTTTATCCTGAAAGTCGACCCTAAGAAAAATATGACCTTCGATCCAAAGGAATCTATTGATTTGAACGGAAATACAGGCCCTTTTATTCAATACAGCTATGCACGGATTAATTCATTGTTGGAAAAAGCAAAAAATAATGGCATTGACATACCGGAAAAGGTGAGCGAACAAGCTTCCGTTAATGAAAAAGAAATACAATTAATTAAGCAAATTCACAGGTTCCCTTCAGTTATTTCAGAAGCTGCCGATGAAATGAATCCGGGGGTGATAGCCAATTACGTGTTTGATCTGGCGAAAGAATTCAATCAATTTTATCACGAAAACCCTGTTATTAAAGCAAATGCTTCATCAATAATTGATTTGCGAATGATGTTATCTATGCAAACATCAAAAGTTATTCGCGAATCAATGTGGTTGCTGGGTATTGAATTACCAAAGCGAATGTAGTAATTTGAACCAGTGGCTTAAGAATGGATATAGATTAAAATCGTAAAATGTTTCATTCATGAAAACTCGCAAACTTCTGACTTTAGTCTATCTTTTGGCTTTGGTAATGCTTATCATATACTTTTTACGTGATTTGCTGTCAATACCCGGCTCATTTTCGATTGTGTTCTACTACATTCCGATTGGTATATTCTTTTTTGGAATTATTCGGATAATTTATCTGTTAATACGGAAAAAGTAGAGGTAGATATTGAATCTCCCTAACTTTCTTCAACTCGATCAACTTAATTTACCCTGCAAATTAATGTTTTTTCCAAAGTGAATTGGTAAAATATTCTTTTTGGTCGAAGAAGTTTTCTTTTACATCAAAGCCGGCCTCTTCGGCAAGCGTATTTATTGTTTCAGGATCGTATTTTTTCGATATTTCCATAAAAATAGGTTCACCTTCTTCAAATAGAAAAGACTGATCCAGTGCCCTTATCATGACTTTCTGTTCTTTTTGGCTGATAAGGTAACTTTGTGCTTCGCCATTAACCGGATTATACGTTGGATAATGATAAAAATCCGCTAAATTAAAGTTACCGCCAAGTTCGTTATTAATTCGTTCCAGCAGGTTTAAATTGAAGGCTTTTGTAATGCCCTTATTGTCATTATAAGCGTTTAAAATTGTTATTGGGTCTTTTTTTAAGTCAAATCCAATTAATAGCATATCTTCACGATTCATTCGCTGATTCAATTCTTTTAGAAATTTGATGGCATCTTCGTATTTAAAATTCCCAATAGTTGAGCCTAAAAACAGCAAAACCTTTCTCCCTGCTTCTTGTTCATTTATATTGTCTAAAGCATTGAAATAATCTCCAGTGTAGGGATCGATTTTTAATTTTGGTATGTCTCTGTTTATTTTTGCTTCTAATATTTTTAGCACATTGTTTGAGATATCTATAGGCAGATAAGAAAAGTTAGTTTGATTTTCAGTCAAATGTTCCAAAAGCACTTTGGTTTTATATCCATCGCCAGCTCCTAACTCTACAAGTGAAAAATGGCTTTCTGCATTTTGAAAAAAGCGTCTGTAATGTTCACAATGGGTTTTAAGAATTTCCAATTCACAATCAGTAAGATAATATTCATCGAGCTCCATTATTTTTTGAAATAGATAATCTCCTTTTTCATCGTAAAAATATTTAGAGTCCAGGTATTTAGGCTTTGCATTTAGTCCTTTTTCGACATCATTGACAAATGTGTTCTGCATAGTATCTGGGTTTATATATTCCATTAATTTAGCTGCTTTTAGTTTTCTTATCATCAACTCTTTTTGAAAATTTTATGCTTATGATAACATGGTCATTTAATTATTATGGATTTATGATTAAATTTATGCAATAAATCAAAAAAATACAATTATGCTAAAGAAAACATCTATTATTCTACTAAGCTTTATGACGATTTTCTTTGTTCAATGTTCAAAGGATAAGTCAAAAGACACAGATAGCTCAGTGCAGTTTATTAAAGATCAAACAGTTGAAGCTGTTACGTCCAGCTTAAAAGAAAAACATGGCAGTGAACACGAATTTCGCATAGAAAAAGGCGTACAACAAGTTGCTAATTTTTGGAAAGCTTCAGATGGTGACAAAGAGGCTTTTAAAGAATTTTGTAATGAGCACTTTATTGCTGATGAGAATGAACTGAATACTGTTTTTAAAAAGATTTCATCGAATCTTGAAGTGCTTTATGGCAATTTTCATCAAATTGCTGTGAAGTTGAAAGAGCCCATTCATTTAGATCGGGGGTCTGTCCATGAAATAGATCGAATGTTTGCTGAATATGATGCATCTTCACACCTGAAACAAGACTTCTACAAAAACAAGATCGCTTTTTATACTTTGTTGAACTTCCCTCATTATTCATTGGAAAAGAAAAATGAACTTGGACAAGACTGGAGTCGTGAACAGTGGGCTTACGCCAGAATGGGAGATGTATACACTTCAAGAGTTCCATCTGATTTAGTGCAGAAGAAGTCGGAAACTCTGACAAAAGCTGATTCCTATATTTCTGAATACAATATTTATATGGGCAATCTTATCGATAAGGAAAAGAACACTTATTTCCCTGAAGATTTGCGTTTAATAACTCACTGGGGCCTGCGGGACGAGATAAAATCAAACTATAATGCAGAAAAGGGATTGAAAAAACAGGAAATGATATACCACGTTATGCTGGATATCATCAACCAGGATATTCCGAAAGAAATGATTAATAATGATGAATATCAGTGGAACCCTAAAACTGATAAATTATACAAAAAAGACAAAGAAAAAGATTATAAAAAAGAACCTGATACGAGATACCAGATGCTTTTAGATAATTTTAACGTTTTAAAAAAGATCGATCCATATAAGCCTTTTCATCCGACCTATATCAAAAGAGCCTTTTCAGGCAATATGGAAATGACGCAACCGGAAGTTGAAAAACTATTCAAAGATTTTGTTTCTTCCCCACAGATTAAAAAAGTTGCGAACCTGATTGAAGAGCGACTTGACAGAGAATTAAGGCCATATGATATCTGGTACAATGGATTTTCTCCAAACCAGTCTATTTCAGAAGAAAAGCTCGACAAGATACTTAGTAAAAAATATCCAGATGAAGAAGCTTTTGAAAACGATTTGCCAAACATTTTAAGAAAGCTTGGTTTTGATAAGAAAGATGCAGAATTTATAGCTTCAAAAGTTGTAGTTGACCCGGCAAGAGGAGCAGGTCATGCATGGGGAGCCGAAATGAAGAGCGATGTGGCACATCTGAGAACCCGTGTGGGTGAAGACGGAATGAATTATAAAGGTTATAATATCGCTGTTCATGAATTTGGTCATAACGTTGAACAAACAATAACTTTGCACAATGTCGATCATTATATGATGAACGGTGTGCCCAATACTGCTTTTACCGAAGCAATCGCATTTCTCTTTCAGGCAAGGGATATCGAGCTGCTTGATATGGAAAAAGGAAGCAGTCAAAAACAACACCTTCTTGCCCTGGATAATCTATGGTCTGCCTATGAAATTATGGGCGTTTCACTTGTGGATATGAATGTGTGGAAATGGATGTATGAGAACCCAAATGCTACTAAAGGCGAGCTAAAAGAAGCTGTGGTTCGTATAGCAAAAGAGGTCTGGAATAAATATTATGCAGATGTATTGGGCGAAAAGGATTCACCAATTCTGGCGATATATTCTCATATGATTAGTAGTCCGCTATATTTATCTGCTTATCCTGTTGGAAATTTAATTCATTTCCAGATTGAACAACATATTCAGGATAAAAACCTGGCCGATGAGATCACACGAATGTTAGAACAGGGCAGACTTACACCTCAACTTTGGATGAAAGGCGCTGTTGGGGAAAAGGTATCCAATGAACCTCTTTTAAACGCATCTGAAGAAGCTTTGGATGCAATTGAAGAATAAAAATTGTTATAAAGTTTTTATCCCAAAGGACTTAAATGGCTTATGGCCAACCTTTGGGATAAATCTTTTTTGGTGATGTGATAACTTATTTAAGAAGAACAACGTAGAAGTGAATTGTTTTTTTTATAATTTTATAGTTTTGTAAGGAAAAGAAAACTCATACAATGAATAATATACTCCTTAAGATTAGATTCAGCTTACTTTCAAAACTCGGGATGCTCCCTAAAACTTCTGTTGTTGAAGAAAAAGAGCAGCAAATTCTTGATGAATATAAGTCACTGAAAGCGATTGAAAATTCTGATGAAATGAAACGTTTTCAGGATTTACATGAATTCGTTCATTCCGATGAGTTCAAACAAAGAAAAAAAGAGATAAACTCTCAAAAATATGAAGATACCGAAGCTTATAAAAAAGAACAACGACTTAATGAACTCAGTAAAGATCCGTTGATTAAGACCTATCTGAAAGTGAAAGATTCCAATGAACTGGAGCATTATAACCAGATGAAAAACTCCACGGAATTGAATTCATTTCATGAACTTGATAGTTTTTTCAATTCCTCTGCTTTGAAAGATTTTAAAGCAGAACTGGAAGAAAAAAGAAAAGCGAAAAAGAAAGCGTATCACGATACACTGAAAAAATATCGTAAACTGCAGAAAAAGTATAAATGGTTTTATGATTTTCACAATTCAGAAGAACTAGCTTTTTATGAGCAGTTTACGAATTCAGGAAAACTGGATGATGAGCAATCAAAGAAAGATCCTGAAGTTAAAAGATTTAACAAAATTGCGAATTCTTCAAAATTAAAGCGCTATAATGATGTTAAAGATTCAAAGGAAATAAAAGACTATGAAGAATTACACGATTATGTAAATTCGGCTGAATTTAAGAATATTCCTGATGAAATAGAAAAACTTGTTTATAAAAACACGCAAGAATATGAAAATCAAAAGGAATACGAAAAGCTTAAAAAATCAAAAGAAATAAAAGATGCGCTTAAGTTTGAAAACAGTAAAAAATATGAACTCTATACAACAGCATTGGCATCGGATAAGTTAAAAGAATATAATGAATTAAAAGATTATGTTGAAAGTGACGATTTTAAAAAGACAAAAGAATATATGAACACAAAGGATAAGTTTAAATTATCCGATGAATACAAAGATCTGCAGGAATATAAACAGTTAGGGAACTCAGATAAAATTAAATGGTATTACAAACATAAAGACGACAAAAAGTTTGATTTCTATAAAAAGTGGCGGAACACATTCTTTGATGATTTTGATAAAACAGAGCTTGACAATGAAAAATGGCTTACTCAATATTATCTGGGTAAAAAGTTCCTAAAAGAGGGTTATTCCCAAGCCACAGACCAACAATTGTTTACGAATGGCGAAAACTTAAACATTGGTAATAGTATATTGACTATTTTAACCCAGAAAGAAGAAGCTAACGGAAAAATTTGGCATCCGCGATTTGGTTTTTACCCGACAAAATTTCAATATACATCTGGTTTAATTAATACTGCCGAGAGTTTTAGGCAACAGTACGGGATATTCAGAGCCAAAATTAAGATAGACAATGGATATCCGTTAAAGCATGGTTTTTGGATGGTCCCTGACCGAATTTCACCAGAAATTGATATCTTTTCATTTGATAAAAAAAGCCCCCGAAAAGTTAACCTTAATAATTATTGGGGAGAATTTAATGCTCAGGAAAAGGTTGGTATTGAGAAAAGCACCTTATCCGGTCCTGATTTTTCAAATGACTATTATATTTTTTCTCTTGAATGGAAGCCCGGTCAATTACTTTGGAAAATTAATGGAATTACAGTAAAGAAAACAACGAAGGGTGTCCCTGAAGAACCGCTTTATATGATAATAAATTCCGGGGTACAGGCTGATACTGATGAGGATAAATTGCCCGGGAAAATGCATATCGACTGGGTAGAGGCATATCAGGAAAATTAATTGCTTTCTTCCAAAGTCCTGATTTTGGTATTTAATCGCTCTATTGTCTTTTTAATTGGTTCATTGGGTTTGATATAATTGAAGTCCCCCCAAAAAGACGGATCGTAATTTTTTACCTGTTCAATGAAAACTTTATGAGTTTTTACTGTTTCTTTTGACTGAAACCTGTCCACACTGTCTTTCCTGAAATTATTCGCAGCCATTTCAAACCGCACATGGAAATCATCTCCAAATAATTGCCCTTTCTTTCTTATTTTGAATGTTAGGTCACCACGAATATGGTTTAAATGGTATTTGCCTTCTGTTTGCTTGTAGCTGACAAAGTAAGATGTCTTTTTGGGATTAACATTCATATCCCATTTTTTCTTAATAATCAGCGATTCGGATATTTTCCTTAGATTTTCTTTGTTCAGATGAAATTCAGCTCCTATTATTGCCAGAGTTTTAATGTCAACATACACTTTGCCTGTATAAAGTGGCATGTCTGTTTTGAGATTCGGTTCGAACCCGATAACATATACATCTTTATCGTTAAAATAACTGATGTCCTCCATTGAGTATGAGTACAAATTACGTTCCGATGAATTAACGAATGACATCCCTTCATCTATAATATCTAAGAAAAGAATAGCATCAAGCCCGGCCTTTAGCTTTAGGATAACGCTGTCTTTTCTCGTATAATTAATAGTCTTCCGTGATTTGAGTACTTTAATCTGCGGGGATTGAAATAGTTTGACGTTTGGTTTATAAATTTTTATGATGGCTTCAGAGACTGAAGTAAACTGTTCTTCTTTCTTAATAGTTTCTCTGTAGAAACTTGTCAGTGAAATAGGTACTCCGGAATGATAGTTTTCTTCTATCCGATTGATAGCGTTTTCAAGTATGATGTTCGGGTCTTTAGTTCGTATGATAACCCCCTGAATGGTATAGCGTTTTTCTCTGAGTGAAAAAGTGTGTTTTTCTTCAGTAAGTTCGCTGACAGGAATCGAATGATTCTCATATCCGATAAAAGAAATGATTAAGGTGTCTGTGCGGAATTTGGGATCTATTTTTAAAACAAATTCTCCCTGGTTGTTAGCAATTGTTCCGATGGGATGATTTTTCAGACTTATTGTAGCAAAAGGCAGTGGTGTATTTTTCTTTTCCCGGAGTACTTTCCCTTCAATGGTGAAAGGGGTAGTTTCTTTTTTAAGTACTCTTACTCTTGAGCTATCAAGTGGTACGTTTTTTTTATGTATAACGATATGATTTTTTACAACATCATAAGCTAGTGAAGTATCCCGAAACAAGGTATCTATAATATGCTTCAGCTTATAATCTTCCAAAGAAAAAGTTATTGGCTTTTCATCATCTATAATTGTTGAGTTGTAGGAGAAGTCATATCCTGTTTTTTTTGTTAATTTTAAAATAACCTGATAAACAGGAGTATTGTCTTCAGAAAGAGAATATTTTCTGCTGAGAATATTCTCTTCCTGACTTACTAATTGTGTTGTTTGAGTTATAAAAAGTATTAGAATAAGAAGTGATCGTCGCATCAATTATTTGTGAATTAATTTGTTAGCAGATATTCTTTGTCATTTTTTTGTATTACCTGAATGCCAAATGTTCTGCTTATCACATTAAGTATATAATGAATTGATTCATCATCAAAAGTTGAAGTTAAGGATAAACTATCAGAATTTATACTTTCTTCAATAGTAATTTTTACATTATAGGTTTTTTCGAGTGTTTGCGCGACTTCTTGAAGATGGGTGTCCTTGAAATACAATTCTTTTGTGACCCAGGAAAGATAATTTTGATTATCGTTTTTCATTTTTTTAATTTCATCTTGAGCTATAACACCAATATAACCTGGTTCTATTATTAAATAATTTTGTTCATTATTAACTTGAGATAGTTTTACTTTTCCTGATTTTACATATACTTCAACATTATCATTTTTATTTGTCCGAACATTAAACGAAGTTCCTAAAACTTCAATTCTTGCTTTTTTAGCTTTGATTATGAATGGTTTGGATGGATTAGATTTGACATCAAAGAAAGCTTCTCCTTTAATGTTTATCAGGCGATTGGTTTTTCTAAATTTGTTTGGATAATTTACTAGCGTGCTGTTATTCAGATGAGCAATGGAACCATCGGGGAATGTGACCTTTTTATTTTCCATTTGATGGGAGTTCTGTTCTGAAATAAGTTCATTCGAATTAAAGATCTTTTCATAAGAAAACATTGCCAGGCTTCCTATTCCAAAAAGAATGAGAATAATAGCAGCATATTTTAAAATTCGCTTTGGAATGAGGCTAATTGTTTCCTTTCCCTTGTCTGAGATTTCAGAATCCTGGTTAATTCTGGATTTCAGGTTATTCCATGCTGCATCTGTATCTATTTGATGATTTTGATTTTTCATTTTTTTAAGATGTATTAGATCTTTTAATAACATTTCATTCCGGGGGTTCTTATGAATCCACTTTTCCACTTTTTCTTTTTCTCTTCTGTCAGGCTGATCGAAAATGTATTTTGCAAGAAGCTTCCAACTAGTCATGGTAATACTATTTTAAGATGCTTGTTGATAATCTGTCAAATTTTTCCTGAATTCCTTTAAGGCTTTTCCCATTCTGGCCTCTACTGTTTTTATCGAAATTGAAAGTTTCTCCGCTATTTCAGTGTATTTGAGCCCCTGATATCTGCTCAATGTAAAAATTTGCCGTGTTTTTTCCGGTAGAGTCTTTAAAGTCAATTCAATCAAATTATTTAGTTCTTTCGCGTTTAATTCGTCCACAGGCGTATTTACATTTTGACCCGGTATTGATTTTTCATGATATATATATTGTTCTTCATATTTTTTGCTTCTGATTTCTTTCAGACATTGATTTTTTGTAGCTGTATAAAGATAAGACTTAACCGAAGTATGTATAGTTAATTTTTCTCTGTTTTTCCAGAATGTGTAGAAAACATCCTGAACAATCTGCTCTGATAAGTCCATGTCTTTCAAGTATTTATAAGCAAACAAGCAGAGTTCCTCATAATAAATCTTAAAGAGTTTCTCAAAAGCATTTAAATCTCCCTTGATAATTTTCTGAAGTGGTATTTTTGTATTTGTCACCATCAAGTAAAAGTATTAATAATCAGGGATTTATGTTTTATTTATTTAAATGGTTTGTCGCTCCCTTTTAAGGAGCGACAAACTTCATTATGATTCATGTTTATTTTTTAATTTCACTCGAATGATTCAGGAATTATTCGGATCTCTGAAACAATTTGCGAAAGTTATTCATTTTTTGCCAAATCAATGTCTTTCATTGGCGAATATAAGAATTGATCTTTAACTTTCCATTTTAATGAATCTTTTGACCATCTTTTTTCTATAAGTTTTGTTAATTCGCCGTTTTCATCGTAATTTAATTCATTTTTGATGGCATTGTTCCATTCTTTTTCACTATAATCCCAACGTTGTTGAATTTCTTCTGTTAATAAATTTTTGCTGTATTGCCGTTTAAATTGAAGTCCGTTTACCCATTGATTCAGGCCATTGTTCCATGTTACATGAATTTCTTGTATGGTTTTTCCTCTGGCATTATGTTCGAGCAGGTACTTTCCGCTTTTTTCCCATTCTTCAGAAAACGGATTCCATTTTTCTATCAGCGTTTCTTTTGGTTTCCCGTCCAATCCTTCATAATTGAATGAATACTTCGTACTTTTTTTCCATTGATCGGTGGCAGGATCATAGGATTTGATTATCACGTTGCTTCTTTCACCATCACGATTATAGGTCATAAGGTACCGAACTGTGCTAATCCACTTTTCTGCAGCCTGACGCCATTCATGATAAAGGACTTCTTCTTTTTCATTATTAGAGTTGTACGTAATTGTTCGGATTTTTAGATTCATCCATTCTTCTGCAGTTGGATTCCATTCCTGATGCAGGTTTTCAACTAAATTCCCTTTCTTATTGTATGTCTTAATTGTCCGGTCATAATTCTCCCATGAATTGTCTTCTGGTTGATAGCGTTGATTTATTACTGCGAGCAGTTTTTGTTTTCCTTCATAAAGTTCAATCTCTCGGTTGTACAATTCCCATCTTGCAGAGTCTTCGTTTCGTTTGAATGTATAACTTGTGTCTGTTTTTTTGACATCCATTTCCTTAAGCAAATTTTCTGCGTCTGCATATTTAGTTTTTACTTCCTGTGCCGAAGAGGATAGTGCAAAAAACGACAATGCAGCGATTAGAGCTGAACTTAGCAGGAGATTTCTCCTCTTTTTTTCTGATTTATGATTTTTTGTTTTCATAGCTTTGTTTTATTAAGAGCGTTTTACATTTATTTTATAAGGCCTTATTTGTTTTTGTTTTCAATAATATGACCCACAGAATTAATTTTACCCTATATTTTTTCTTAGTTTTCTATTGTAAAAACATTAAGGCCAGGTATATGTTCACATTTAAATTATAGATTAAGAGTCATCTAGGATACATTATTCATAATTAAATCTCACATTCTAATTAGAATTATAACACGTTAAAATAACAAATTTATACACATCAAGCAGCAAACGGCTCCCGACTGGGGTAACTGCTTGTGACTGTTCCGTCAGCAGCCAGGAAGGAGTTACTAGCTTACCTGCAATTTGACAGGCTGGTGGTTTTTTATTCCGGTTTTTTGTTGTTGGGGTTCCGGCAGCCGGCTCAAAGCCGTCTACTGGTGGGGTGTGTGGTAAACATATACACCACGATAAATCGTGGTGCTATTCTCATGTCACCAAACCAACGTATGTTTCTAATAACCATGAGATTAGCACCATGCTTCAGCATGGTGAACAATGAACGCCCCTCACTATCACCGAGCCCACTTCAGCGGGCTTCCAGGCTCATTCGAAAGATCGTAACTTTTGGCTTCGATCCCGGAACCCGAGGTTGGCCATTAAATCAGAAAGCCTAAAATGCCAATTGAGTTATATAATAAATAATCGGTAGAGTGAAAATGCTCAAAAGGGTTGATATAGAGAAGTTTTGGGTGGCATAAAAATCATCTTTATTGAATTGACGCGCTAAAATAATCATCAAAGTCTGGCATGGCATTGCAGCCTCTAATACGATAACTGTTTTGGCTGTAGAGTTTAGGTCAATCGGGAGAAGGAGGAAAATTCCTTTAATGATAAGAAGAAAAAGGAGTGGGGCTAAAATTAATTTATTAAAGCTTAGATAAAAAGAGGTAATATCCCGAACAATCGATTTTATATTTATGTATGCCAGTATAGAGCCTGTGTAAAGCATTGCCAGGTAAATTGTTGTTTTTCCAAGGCCTTCTAATGGGCCAAACAGAAATGCCGGAATTTGAATATTCAAAAGCAGAAGCATAATTCCTATGAAAAAAGCAATTGTATTCGGGTTGATAAGGTTTTTTAGATTGTCGATTTTTTTTCTTTTCTCTTCCCGGGTAAACAAATATATTCCCAGCGTCCACATGGTTGTGTTTTGTGTAAGGAAATAGATAATGCCATATAAAATACCTTCGCCATTTGGAAATAGTGCATCGAGTATTGGAAAGCCCAGAAAAACTGCATTTGTAAAAGCAGTGTGCATGGTGTGAATAATAGATTTTTCCGGAGGTAATTTAAGTGCACGTGCAGTGATGGTTCCAATTGCCAAAAAGAATAGGATAGAAGTAAAAACTAAAATTATAACAATTCCCCAGTCCAGAAACTCCGATTTATCTATTTCGAGAGAAGAAATCCGGGTGATAATAAGAAATGGCAGGGTAACATTGAAAACGATTTTACTTAGGCCGGTTTTAATTTCGCCATGAATGATTTTTCTGCGGGTGGCAATCACCCCAATAAGAGCTAAGATAACTAAAACCAGAATTTGTTCAAGAATGATACCAGTACTCATTTATAGAAAGTTTGTCTTAGGATGAAAAAATAAGCTTTAAGTTTAAAATGCCAGCAAATAAATTAGTTTACGTTTATAACCTATTTTTCTAAATTTTAAAGCCACAAAAATAGTATTAACATTTCAATTTTTTTGAAATATTTATAAATTTGGCTTCGTTGATTAATTAAAACATTGATGGAGAATCGGGGTGTAGCGCAGCCCGGTTAGCGCGCCACGTTCGGGACGTGGAAGTCGTGAGTTCGAATCTCACCACCCCGACAGTTATAAAACGCAACTTGTTGAAAATAAACAGGTTGCGTTTTTTATGGTTTAAATTTATGCAATTTTTGTTGCAAAAAGTGAGTATCAGACGGGTTTGTCTAAATTTATCTCTCTTTAAATCAATCATTGAAACGCAATTAAGGCGTTTCGAGCTCCGCTCTGCTTTGAGATAAAAATTTCAATATGTTCGTTTGAGAAAATAGTGTTATGTAGTGGTTCTAAGAAAACAAAATCTTGGCTTGCCCGCTGCCCTTTAAATTTCCTAAAGGGAGGCTAACCCACTGATGGTTAATTGTTTGTTTTTTTTGTGAGTTGAGGCGTAAGTAGTTTTATTAAAGATTAAATGAAGTTTTCTTAGAGGCGCTATGTAGGTATACGATTATACATGAAAATTTGACTTTTATAGAAAAAAATCACTATTTTTCGTTTAATATTCTCATCATTAATTTTATATCATGGACAAAGTAAGCAAAATTATAAAGTCCTAAAAAATGGGTTATCTTTCAATAAAAGATGAACAGTCAGATAAGGCTTATTTGACTGGAAATTATAAGAATCAAATGAAACTTCTTATAATTCTGCTTATTGTTTTAATATCATCGAAAAATTACAGCCAGGTATTACATACTGAAAGTTTTAATGTGATAATGGATACTACCAAACGAGTTAAGGGCTCAGTCGTCCCTAATTTATTGTTTCAAACGCAAAAGAAGGATCTGTTGGAATTTGAAAACATCGCTGATTTTTCATTTAGGTTATCCGGCAATCATGCCTTTACAATTGGGAATAAGTTTGCATTGTCTAAATTTGGTAAAGAAACGCTTTTGAGTGGAGGATATGTTTATGTTGAGTACAGAAATATCATGGAGAAGAAAATTGTTATTGAACCATTTTCTCAAGTACACTGGGCTGAATCACGCGGAATGGAGTTTAAATATGCGGGTGGGATAAATATTAGGTATAAAATACTGATAAAGAATAAAATTGGGATCTATTTGGGTGCAGGTCCTTTCTATGAGCTTGAGCGGTGGAATTACGACGGGGTATCTGCACAAAAGGAATTACCCGAAGATTTATCTAATGTCAGACAGGGAAACATAAAAATGGGATCATATTTGAGTTTTAAAATCAAGCCATTTGAAGAATTTGCCTTTGATTTTAGCGTTTATCATCAAAGTCGGTTTGATGAAATTTTTTCAACACCTCGCCTGGCAAGTAGTACAGAGCTTACCTGGGAATTCACTGAGTATTTGGGGTTCTCATTAATATATCAGAATATTTTTGATTACGCACCGATTGTTCCCATCAAAAAAGATTTTCACAAAATCATTTCTGGTATTTCTGTCAATTTTTAAACAAATCAATCTCAAATATTATGAAACATAAAAAAGTCGGATTAGCGCTTGGAGGTGGTGCAGTGCTCGGCGCATCTCACATTGGAGTTTTAAAAGCTTTGAAGGAACTTGAAATACCCATTCATTATGTTGCCGGTACAAGTATTGGAGCATTCGTAGCTGCTTTTTATGCATTTGATAAAACCTGGAAGGAAATTGAAGAAATTGCATTAAAACTTAAATGGATTGATATTTCGGGGTTATCTATTTCTCAGTATGGTTTGCTCTCAAACGAAAAACTAGGTGAGCTGATTACTGAATATTTGGGGGATAAGAAAATGGAACAAGCGTCGATTCCCCTGGCGATGGTTGCCACAGACATCTCCAATGGGAAAAAGGTAGTATTAAAGAAAGGTTCAGTGGCAGAAGCTGCTATGGCAAGTACAGCCATTCCTGGTATCTTTAAGCCGTTGGAAATTGAAGGGAAACTCTTGGTAGATGGGGGAATAGTTGAAAATGTTCCTATACATACATTGAAGGATATGGGCGCTGATTATATTATTGGGGTTGACTTAAATGCGAAGCATTCCTATAAAAAACCCGATAACATTGTTGATGTTATGATAAACAGTTTCCATTTTACCTTACAGGCCTCAACAAAATTACAGACAAAAGACGCTGATCTGCTGGTTCAACCCGATTTATCCTCATTTAATAGATCCGATATGGATCAGGTGGAAGATCTCATTGAGAAGGGTTATGAAAGTTCGATTAATAAACTTAGAGATATTGTGTGATTGAACAGATGTTCTATAGCAGAAGATAAGGAAACACAAAATCTGATTTGTAATTTCTATGAAAGACAATGTTGGCATAGTGAAGTCTTCAGTTTAAGTCTTTGTTGCCCGCCTTTTTCCCAAGCTTAACCCACTAAGCTTACAGGGATTAAATTGCGCCAGGAGCACGCCGGAAAACACTACGATCAATCCAATCACATCAACAAGTTTAAGTGTATCGCCAAAAGCAATCCAGGCCATTAACATGGTGACCGGCGGTCCCAAATAAAATAAGCTGGCTACACGAGTGGCGTCAATACGTTCGATTAAAAGCCACATGAACGCATACGCTCCTAATGATACTGCAACGACAAGCCAAATCATTGTATAGATAAATTCACTTTCCCACTGTGCTGAAAGATTTTCCAGGAAAAAGGCCGGGAAAAAAAGCACAAATGCAGTGGCAAAACTTTGATAAAATAAAGCCTGTGCGAGAGGTAGCTTATGAGTTGATTTACTAACTTCTGTTTTTCTTTGGATAAGACTTGCTACGGTTATAGCAATGACAGACCCCAGGGGAATTAAATATCCAAAAACAGATTCGGTATCATGAAACTCCATCCTGGATAAAACAGTAAAGGCTACTCCGGAAAACCCGATAATCAGTCCCAGCCATCTATGAAGCGGAGTGGGCTCACCAACCACAAGTCCGGAAAAAGCGCCTGTGGCCAAAGGTTGCAATGCCACTACAAGTGCCACAATCCCGGCAGGAACATCATTATCAAGCGCCAAAAGAACGCAACCTAACCACACGCCATGAGCAAGGATTCCGACAATCATATTGGGATAAGCTTTTTTCCAGCCAACCCACTGTAAACGGCGACGGATAATAAGATATAAAGCAATAAGGGCGGCAAGAGCCAAATATCGCCAGAAAAGTAATGTAAAAGGCTTGGCATAGGGCAAACCGTATTCAGCTCCGATAAATCCGGAGTTCCACAAAAGTACGAATCCGGCAGCCAGTAGTATGACTGTTTTTTTATTGACATTTTTCATTGCTTACAGAGACAAGGCATACTACCAAATGTTCGATTCATCCGGAATAATTCAGAAATAATACGGTTAGCATGGGATTCAGAAATGTTTCGATTATGAACATCAAATTTGCTTATTGACTTATAAGTAGGTTTAGTAAAACTATTCTTTTGTTGTCTGAAAAAACTCAATGTTCCATGCTTATAAAGGACTCAAATTCAGGGAAAAATTTGTTTATTGTTTTTAAATCGAAACCAGACATAATCGATTCCTTGGATTCTCTTTCCAGCAAAAATTCAAATGATTTTTTTATAAGTTCTTCTTTGGGTATTATATTCCCGGATAATTTCTTGTGGTACTGGTCGTCAAGAGTCACTCTATGAGTCGATTTAGAATTTTCTTCATCAACTGTTACATTAAACGTATTTTCGTCTTGTTTCTCAACTTTAATCATAGAAATAGGTTTTTATTATTACATTACCTGAAAGTAAAACTGATCAAAGATAAAGCTTGTACTGCGAAATTGCAATTAAAACAACTACCTGTTTGAAATTTCCGTGTGAATTGTTTATAATTGGGTATTTATATTACTTAAACAATTTTTTTATGAAACTCCCTTTGAAATTCGCCAACTATGATGATGTTTTTGAGCGCCTGGTTGCGGAAGAAGAAGAAGCCTTAGATATATATAATGCTCTTATTGGAATGTGTCAAACTCACGAACTGCGCCGAATATTTTTTCAATTCGTACAGGAGGAAACAAAGCATATTGATGATTTAAAAAGGATAAGAGAGAAATATCCCGTTGATAATTTTTCATCACCTGTTAAAGTTGTGGTGGACAGAGATCTTGGTAATTGGGAAAATCTGGATTCTTTAGCCTACATAGAAGTATTGAAATTTGCCAAAGAAGAAGAAAGAAAAACAATGAAGCTTTATCAGGATATAGCAGCGCAAGTAAAAGACAAAGAAGTAGAGCAGCTTTTTTTGAGTATTGCAGAAGAAGAAAGAATTCACTATCAACGTACGAAGGAAATGTATGACAGTGAAAAATAGGGTGTTTGCATTTTTTGGGAAGGATATAAAAAATAGTTCTACAACCAAATTTGGCAATCGTACGATATTTTACTAAATTAGATGTGTCCAAAAAACATGATAAGCGAGAATAGCTCAGTGGTAGAGCATTATCCGGCAGCCGCCGGATGAGGGTCGCGGGGTCGATCCCCGTTTCTCGCTCTTTTTCTTCTAATCTTTATCCTTCTCCCTAAAACCTGCCAAAGCAAACTTCAAATCGCTGTAGGTGAATTCATCGCCGAGCCTTGACTTTATCTCATTTAGTTTTGTGGTTTCCAGTGTTTCAGCAACCTGCACGATTTGTTCTGCTTTTTTCTTGTCTATAAAATCGGTTAGTTTCAATTCTCCTTTGCCTACAAAATAGGCTAGGTGTCCTTCGATTGTAGTCTCTGCCAGGGAGCGTTCTTTCGCTATTTCTTCTATGGTTTTGCCTTTTTGATAGAGATCAAAGGTGATTTGTTTTGTGTTCGGCTGATTTTTTTTCTTTTTCTTCTTTTTGGGCTTTGCCGATTCTTTCTCGTTGAGTTGTTTCTCCCGTTCCCTGATTAATTCTGAATTATGTAAAGTATCCTTTGAAATTTCTTTGTTCTTGATGGCTGCATCGATCAAAGACTCTGCCTTATGGATTTGCTTTACTTGCCCAAAGAACATGGAATCTAATTCTTTCAGTTCATTTATGTATTTTTTTACTCCTGTTTCTCCTTGCAAATTGTCAATATGAGCTAATGTTTTTTCAGAAAGTTTATTCAATCGGGTTTTGAAGTAAGTTTTTGCTGCTGTTACTCTTTCTTGTAAAGCAGCCAGCCAGTTTTCCTTAGAATTTTGTGTTATTCGTCCAATCTGATTCTGAAATTTATCGCTTACCTCTTTCATTTCTTTGATTTCGCCTTTTACTTCAACAGCCCAGCTTTTATAATTTTGTTTAACCGACCGCTTTTCATCTTTCTGATAGGTTTCCAAATGTGTGTGAATTTCATTCAGCAATGGGGTAAAGTCAAAGGATTGCAAAATAACATCTGTAATGTATCTCGGCAATTCTTCTTTGTATTCCTGCTCCAGATGTTTTCCTTGTTTTTTATTCCGGGCAAATGTTTTTAATGCTTCATCTGGCTCCATAACATTTTCCGGCAGCGGACGATTGAGTACTAAGCCATCTAAGGAAACCAGGCGCGAAAGGGCTACATAAATTTGCCCTGGAGCGAAGGCTTGTGATACATCAATAATCGCCTTCTGAAAGGTAAGCCCCTGACTTTTGTGTACAGTGATCGCCCATGCTAGTTTAATTGGATACTGCCTGAATGTACCTTTGATTGATTCTTCGATATCGTTGGTCTTCTTGTTGAGTGTGAACTTTTTGTTTTCCCATGTATATTTTTCAACAGAAGTTGGCTCCGTGCCATCGTCAAAACTCACTTCAATATCCTCTTCTGCAATTTCAGAAACCGTCCCGATTTTCCCGTTAAAGTACCGCTGTTCACCGGAGTAATCATTTTTTATGAACATTACCTGGGCGCCTTCTTTTAACTCCAGTTGATAATCAATAGGGTAGAGGTGCTCTCCAAAATCACCTTCCACTTCGGCTTCAAAATAATGGGATTTGCCCGGCAGTTTTGATAAAGCCCTTCGGTTTATCTCATCTGCTTTGTTGTTATGGGTTGTCAGGAACACATAGCCTTCATCTGATTTTGGCTTGAAATCGGGGAAATAACGTTTGTTTAACGTTTGAATATCGGCTTGTGTTATTGCATTGTCACGAAAATGATTGAGAATGGTAATGAACTGCTGATCTGTTTGCCGGTAAATTTTTTCCAGTTCAATGAAAAGTGGCTGAAATTCCCGAATAGCTGTAGCATCAAAAAAATACGGGGTGGAATAATGATGTTTTAGAAACCTCCATTCCTCACGTTTAACAACGGGCGGAAGTTGATAGAGGTCACCGATGAATAAAACTTGAGTACCGCCGAAGGGTAAAGCTTTTCGTCTTTTTACCATTCTCAGCACAACATCAATTGCATCAAGCAGATCAGACCGGAGCATACTCACTTCATCAATAATCAGCAGCTCCATTTCACGGATCATTTTTCGTTTGTGGCTGTTCATGCGAAGCGATTTGCGAACAGATTGAGGCGTATTCACTTGTGTATTGATATCTTGTTCATTAAGGGGGGCAGAGGATGGAATAAAACATCCAAAGGGTAGATGAAATAGTGAATGCAGGGTTACTCCGCCGGCATTGATCGCAGCTATACCAGTAGGAGCAGCTACAACTGCATTCTTGTGCGTATTTTCAACGATATATTGTAGAAATGTGGTTTTTCCGGTGCCTGCCCGGCCGGTTAAAAAAATATTCCGATTCGTGCTGTTGATAAATTTTGAAGCAATACCAGCAGCTTCGTTATTGTTATTTTGATTTGTCATGTTTTCGTTTTTTGGGAGGGCGGCTAACCCATTTTTACGATTTTAGGCTCGAAAATAGCAATTTTTTTTACAAGATCATCTTGTTCAGCCATTACCGTATTGATATTTTTATATGCCATTGGAGCTTCATCAGTCCCCGCGCCAATTAGGGTAATTCCTTTTTCAGCCAGGTGTTCCTGTAGTTGATTGGGCGTAAATTGCTTTTTTGCAGCACTTCGTGACATAAGCCTTCCTGCTCCGTGGGCAGCAGAATTTAGACTTTCTTCATTCCCTAGTCCTTCAACAATATAGGCTGGTGATGCCATTGAACCCGGTATTACTCCAAGAGCCCCTTTTGATGCGGGAGTAGCTCCTTTACGATGAATTATCCATTGTTCGCCGTTGGGTTGAGTTTCTTTCCATGCAAAATTGTGGTGGTTTTCGATCATCGCTATAGGTTTTTCACCTAACACCTTTGATAATTTATCATGAATAATGTGGTGATTTGCAGCGGAGTAATCTCCTGCCCAATTCATTGCTTTCCAGTATTCTTCTCCCTCTTGAGTTGATAAATCTAACCATGCCAATGATTTGGCTCCTTTTGGAAGTTCGCAAAATTGTGAAGCCACTTTTGTGTAATAACGGGCAATTTCTGCTCCTGTGCCCCTGGAACCGCTATGCGACAAAATGGCAAAATATTTTCCCGGAGATAAATTCTTCTCCTTAATATTTTCCTTTATATCGACTATTCCTATATCCACAAAGTGGTTCCCGTGTCCCGAGGTTCCCAGTTGGTCGTATGCTTTTTTCTTCAGTGTTCTTAAAAGACGGATTTCTCTGAGTTCTACCCGTTCCATAATGGCGTACTCCTTTTCTTCTTTAAATTCGGAGCTTCCAAAGCGGGTATGCTCATTCAGTATTTTTTTAAGTTTTGAATTATTGGATTGAATATAGTTTTTATCAATCGGATAAATTGACATGCACATCCTGCAACCAATATCCATACCTACTCCATAAGGAATAACCTCATTTTTTGTAGCTAATACGCCTCCGATGGGCAAGCCATATCCCTGATGCGCATCCGGCATGAGTGAACCTTTTAGGGAAACGGGAAGCTTCATGGCTGTTTCCATTTGGTTAAGCGCACCGGGTTCTATGTGGTTTTTCCCATAGATTGAATAGGGCTTTGTTTCTGAGAGGTTAACTGACTTAGTTGCAATTTTTTGAGGGGTTTTCAGAGCTTCAGCAACTTGTCCCAATTCCGGGTGGTTCCGGAATTTGTCCGGATTATTAATTACTTTTTTTACAATTTCCAGTGCGTCTTTTTTCCTGAGTTGCTTGTAATGATTTTGAAGGATGTTTTTTGTAATACTCGCAGCCCTGTCATCTTCAATCCCCACCTTTCTCAAATCCTTGCCGCTGATTTTTAATCTTTTCATAATTCAAATTGCCCTATTCCTTTATTTTAGAACAAATCTTTGATAGTAAACTTCATATTATTGAATTCAAATTTATCACCTTTTTTCAATCCTTCCATAGCTTTATATATTGGGACATCTTTGGAAATTACAAAATAGGTTTCACCATCCATTGTAACCTTTCCCAATCCCAGTGCAATAAACATTTTCTGTTTGTTTGTGATGACAACAGCTCCAAATTCTACTTGCTCAGAAACGCTATCGAATGTAACTTTTTTAAGAATTTGAATTTCGTCTACAGCCTTTTGAAGTTGTTCAGCGTATATATCCCGCTTTCTGAGAAGCTCTGATCTTGAGCCATCAAAAACATCATGTTCCTGCTCTGCTTCGTTAGCATCTTCCTGAACCTCATTCATTTGTCGTCTGGCAGTTTCTGCACTTTCTTCCAATATTTCCATACAACGATTATAGAGCTGTTTTTTAAATTCAAGTTTGTTTTCCATAAACTGCTATTTTTCTTTTGTTTTGGTTAAAATAATTATATGTCTTACAATTTATAAAAATAATTAGTGAAAAAAAATTATACCAAAATTTTATTCATT
>Ga0207714_1000587_pt1 | contig 24707 bp, 25 predicted proteins | sample PonA232FremontCA_2_FD_187270 | JGI IMG/M metagenome (GOLD analysis project Ga0207714, IMG submission 187270) | Marine sediment microbial community from Fremont, CA, USA - Pond A23 Sediment 2 (SPAdes) | ecosystem: Environmental > Aquatic > Marine > Unclassified | place: USA: Fremont, California...
CCGGGCCGGCGATCGAGAAGAACGACGCCGACGTCTCGTTGGCGACGGCCTTCGCGAGCAGCGTCTTCCCGGTGCCTGGCGGGCCGTGGAGCAGGACCCCTTGCGGCGGGTCGATCCCGAGCTTCGAGAACACCTGCGGGTGTTTCATCGGGAGCTCGACCATCTCCCGGACGCGCTGGATCTCCTTTTGTAATCCGCCGATGTCCTCGTAGGTGATCCCGCCGCCGGCCTTCTCGAACCCGGAGATCGGCTCCTCGCGCAGCTCGACGTCCGTGTCTTCGGTGATGAGACAGACGCCGTCGGGCTCGGTCTCGACCGCGATCAGCGGGATCGCCTGGCCGGGCGACCGCATGAACGGGTGGTTCGTCGACGACATCACCGGGACGATGTCGCGCTCGACGACCGGGCGCTTGAGGATCTGCCGTTTCACCATGCCGGCGGCGTCGGAGCCGAACTGGACCGACGCCTCCTCCGGCGGGGCCAACACGAGCGTGTCGGCCGTCTCGGCTTCGGCCTTCCGGATCGTGACGCGCTCGCCGATGCCGACGTCGGCGTTCTGTCGGGTGAATCCGTCGACGCGGACGGTGTCCGTGTTCCAGTCCTGGCGGTCGGCGCGCCAGACCTTCGCGGCCGTCGTCTCCGCCCCCTCTATCTCGATGATGTCGCCGGGAGAGAGCTTCAGGTGCAACAGCGTGTCGGGGTCGAGCCGGGCAATACCGCGTCCCGAGTCGTTCGGGTACGCCTTCGCCACTTCGAGTTGGACTTCGTTCATAGTTCCTCGCGGGGGTTACTCGGATCTGAACCCGGTCGGTGAATAAGCCTGTTGGCCGTGTCCGCGCCACGACTCTCCGCCGCGCGACCGCCGGCCGCAACGTGCTGTGTCATGATATCGCACAGTACGGATTCCGCCGGTAAAACCCCGTCGTAAGCGTGTCTTTTCGCCGTCGTCTCGGTATCCGGGCCGGCTGGCGGTCGCGTCTCGGTCGTCGGGAGGCGCTCCCGCTGTCGGACGGTTTTTCAGTTCGGGACGCGAGGCTGGCTCATGCTCGAGTCGCTCTCGGATCCGATGCGGTCGCTTGTGCTCCGTCTGGGATTCCTCGCCGTCGGCGCGCTCGTCGGCGGGGCGTCGTACGCGCTCGGCGTCGGCGGTGTGCTCGCGGTTCCGGTCGGCGTGATCGGGTTCATGGTGATCGGCGAGCTCTCCCTCCTCGTCGTCGGCGACGGGCCGTGACCGCCCCGGACCACCGGATACTTGTCCGCCTGCCGCCTCTCTGTCGTCATGCGAACGCTCGTCTTCGACGGCCGGACCGGTGCCGCCGGCGACATCGTCTGTGCCGCGCTCATCTCGGCCGGAGCCGACCCCGACGTCCTCGACCCCGTGACCGAGGCGCTCCCGGTCGAGTACGAGGTCGGGGAGACGATCAAAAACGGGATCGCGGCGACGACCGTCGACGTGCTCGTCGACGGGGATGAGTCGGCCGACCGTGGCGGCGGCCACGGCCACGGCCACGGACCAGAGGACGCCCACGGTCACGACCACGGCCACGGCCACGGACCAGAGGACGCCCACGGCCACGACCACGGCCACGGTCACGACCACGGAGACGAGACGGACGGAGACCACGAGGCGGGCGGTGACCGCCGCGCCGCGGCGGGTCGCCTCGCCGAGGGCACCGGGGTCGGCCGGCGCTACGGTGAGGTCGTCGAGCTCGTCGAGTCGATGGGGCTCCCCGCGTCGGCCGAGTCGACCGCGCTCGACGCCTTCAAGCTGCTCGGCCGCGCGGAGGCGTCGGTCCACGGGGTCGACCTCGACGAGACGCACTTCCACGAGGTCGGCGCGGACGACGCGATCGCGGACGTGGTCGGTGCGGCGCTGCTGCTCGACGACCTCGGGGTCGAGCGCGCGGTCGCGACCCCGGTCGCCGTCGGCGGCGGAACGGTGGAGATGAGCCACGGGACATACCCGGTCCCGGCGCCGGCGACGACCGAGATCGCGAGTCGGACGGCCCTCCGAATCACGGGCGGTCCGGTCGACCGCGAGCTCCTCACGCCGACCGGCGCAGCGATCCTCGGGGCGGTCGCGGAGGGGGTCGACGCGGTCCCGAACCTCGACGTCGAGCGCGCCGGGTACGGGGCCGGCGACGCCGACCTCGAACGCCGCCCGAACGTGTTGCGCGCGCTCGTCGGCGACGACGGCGACCGTCCGAGCGACGGCGACGGCCGCCCGGACGACGACGGCCGAACCGACGGGACCGGGCTCGTCCGCGACGACGTGGCCGTCCTCGAGACCAACCTCGACGACGCCGCCCCGGAAGTGCTCGGTGGACTTCAGGAGACGCTCTCGCGCGTCGGCGCGCGCGACGTGACGATACTCCCGACCACGACGAAGAAGTCGCGTCCCGGGCACCTCGTGACGGTGATCTGCAAGCCGGCGGACGCGACGGCGGTCGCGGAGCGGCTCGCCCGCGAGACCGGGACGCTCGGCGTGCGTCAGTCGGGCGCGACCCACCGGTGGATCGCCGAGCGGGCGTTCGAGACGGCGACGGTCCGGGTCGACGGCGACGACCACGGCGTCGCCGTGAAGGTCGCCTCGACGGCCGACGGGTCGGTGTACGACGTCAGCGCGGAGTACGACGACGCGGCCGCTGTCGCCGAGGCGACGGGGGTTCCGGTCCGAGACGTGCTCCGGCGCGCCGAGGCCGACGTCCGCGAGCGGTTCGGCTCCGAGTAGCGCCGTCGGCGGCGAGAGCCGGCGCAGCGGGCTCGACGGTCGGGTTCGCCGGCTGCGAGACGACAGGCCTATGCCGGCCGCCCGACCAGTCCGATCCGACACACGAGCCCATGATCGAGCGCATACACACGTCGGACGTCGAACCGGACGCGGACGAGGTCGCCATCGCGGGCCACGTCCACGAGATCCGCGACTTGGGCGGTCTCGTCTTCCTCATCGTGCGCGACCGCGAGGGCCTCATTCAGGTCGTGTTCAAAGAGGAGCGCGAGCCGGAGCTTTTCGCAGCCGTCCAAGACGTCAGCGCCGAGGACGTCGTTCGGGTCGTCGGCGAGCCGCTCGAAAGCGGCCAAGCGCCCGGCGGCGTCGAGATCGCGCCGACCGAGTACGAGGTCATCGACGAGGCCGACTCCCCGCTGCCGCTCGAGATCTCGAAGGACATCGGGGTCGACCTCTCGACGCGGCTCGACAACCGCGCGCTCGACCTCCGGAAGCCGGAGACGCTCGCGGTCTTCTCTCTCCGCTCGAAGCTGATGACGGCGATGGAGGAGTGGTTCGACGACGCGGGGTTCGTCGACATAAAGACCCCGCTCATCTCGAAGGGCGGCGCGGAGGGCGGCGCGGAGCTGTTCCCGATCCTCTACTACGACCGCGACGCGTTCCTCTCACAGAGCCCGCAGCTGTACAAGCAGATGCTGATGGCCTCCGGTTACGAGGCCGTCTACGAGACGGGCACCGCGTTCCGCGCCGAGGACTTTGCGACCTCCCGACACGTCTCCGAGATCGCGATGTTCGACGTGGAGCTCGCGTACGTCGACGACCACGACGACGTGATGGACGTCCAAGAGGAGTCGCTGCGGCACGCGCTCCGCGCGGTTGCGGAAGACGCCGGACGCGAGCTCGACCTCCTCGACGTCGACCTCGAGGTGCCCGAGGACGACTTCCCGCGGATCACGTTCGAGGAGGCGCTCGACATCTTAGAGACCGAGTACGGCCACTTCCCGGACGACCCGACCGACCTCGACACGGAAGGCGAGAAGCTGCTCGGCGAGCACTTCGAGGAGCGGGGTCACCCGGCGTTTTTCGTCGTGGGGTACCCCGACGAGAAGTTCTACTACATGCAAGACGTCGAGGGCGACGAGATCGCCTCGCGGAAGTTCGACCTCATTTATAAGGGCCAGGAGCTGTCGTCGGGCGGCCAGCGCGAGCACGACGTCGACCGCATGGTCGAGGCCATGGAGGCGGAGGGCGTCGAGACGGCGAACTTCGAGTTCTACATCGAGGCGCTGAGCTACGGCACGCCGCCCCACGGCGGATACGGGCTCGGCATCGACCGCCTCGTCCAGCAGGTCGCCGACCTCGACAACATCAAGGAGGCGATCATGTTCCCGCGCGACCCGAACCGGCTGGAGCCCTAGCAGGACCGGACCGGATCGCCGAGACGCTTTCTGTTCACCCCCCGGACACGCGGTCGCACGGAAGGGGTCCGACCCGCCGCGCGAGCGAGCCCGCTTTGCCGACCGCCAACAGGGTTTATAAGTAATCGTCCGATTCGACGATATCGGCCTTTCGAAGCCTCTCTCACGGCCGTTAAACCGGGTTAAATTGGGTGCAATTCGGTTGAACGTCGTACTCGATTAAGAGGTGTAGAGCCCCGAGAGGAAGTCGCGATGAACGCAGTTCGAACGACGCTGCTCGTGGCGCTGGCGGCGGTCGTACTGATCGGAACCGGCGCGGCCGCCGGTGCCGTCGCGGCGACGCCCAACTCGGGCGGCGCGGGCCCGCCGAGCGACCTCCCGGGCAACGCGCCGCTGACGTTCAACGCGGCGTTCGAGATCCGCGAGAACGCCCGGACGACGTTCACCGCGGACTTCGCGCCGGTGTTGCGGGGGAACGGTCGCTACCTCCTCCGGCCGGTGCCGAGCGGCATCGAGGTCGACTACGAGACGGACGGGGACGGTTCGAGCGGCGAAAACGAGACCGCCGACTCGTAGCGACGCCGCGTCCCCCGGCCGTTGGAGTCGCGGCCGCGCCTGCCGCTCACGACGAGCGAGCGCGGGTCACGCCGAGACTTCGGGGTCAGGGCTGGGTTCGGTCCCGGGATTCGGGGACCGGGGGAATGCGCGCGTCGCTGTATCGGTCCCGAGTTCGAGGCGTCAGGTTCGCCGTCAGAGGCACACGACTTACACGACCGCCCGCGAGGCGATCCGTCGGGCGGCCACCAGCTTTTATCATCCCTTCGCGTCGAGCGCCGCTCTCGCCGCGTCGCGCCGAGCTATCTGTCCGGCGAGACAGGCCGACGGGTCAGGTCGACGCGGTCGCGTCCCGGTCGGCGAACGTCCGGTAAACCGGTCCCGCGAGCACCAGCACGCCGACCGCGGCCATCCCGAGAACCGCGGTCGGGTCGACGAGCGACCCGCCGGGCGCGGTGAGCCGGTCGATCGAGACGCCGACGGCGACCCCGCAGAGGACCCACGGCAGTTCGCCAACCGCGGTACCGGCCAGGAACGGCCGGACACCGACCCCGGCGGCCGCGGCCCCGAGCGTCACCGCGTCGGAGGGCAGCGGCAGCAGGCGAGCGCCCGCCACGGCGCGGACGCCGCCGGACTCCGCCGCGAGGCGCTCGCCGCCGCGGCAGAGGCGGTCGGCGACCCCCGATCCGCCGGCGTCGGACCCGTTTCGGAGCCGCGGCCGGCCCGCCCGAGCGAGCGCGTACGGGGGTACGGCGGTGCCGACGACGAGCGCGAGCGCGAGCGGCGTCCCGACCCAGCCGTATCCGAACCCGACCGCGACGGCGAGCAGCGTCGTCGGCCACGCGAGGAGGGGCCTGACGGCGGCGAGCGCGAGGAGGGCGACCGCAAAGCGGGCCGGGCTCGTCGCGAGCCAGCGGAGCCGCGAGAGCGCCGCGTCAGGAGAGACCGCGAACGCAGCGCCCGCCAACACGGCGACGACGCCCCCGGAGACCGCGAACCGGCCGAGCGTCGACCGGCGGCTCACGCCGTCCTCCGGTCGGCCGCCGGCTGAGGTCCGCACGTTCGACTCACGACAGCTTCCCGAGGGTCTCGGAGAGGTCGGAGGGCGGTCCGGCGGTCCAGATTGGGAGTCCGGCGCGCTCGATCGTCACGTCGACCGGGCCGTCAAGCGTCGTCGCGAGCGAGACCGCCCGCTCGCTTCCCTTCCGCGCGACGATACCTGCGTCCATGGGCGACCAATTTCGGTGGCCGAACAAAAGCGTACGGACGACGGAGCCAGAGGAGTCGTCCGCTCCGTCGGCCGTCTCACCGGTAGACCGGGCCGACGTCGGACCGTGATCCGGCGAGGGTCACAGCAGTTAATTTGCTAGCGGCCGTATCGCCACCCGATGTCCCTCGAAGAGTCCCTGGCGATCACGGACCCGGCGTCGCGTCACAGCCGACACGTGGCCGGGCGCGCCGACCTGACCGGCGTCGGGCCGTGGTCCGGCGACCAGCTGTACGCGGCGGTCGAGCTGGCGGACGCCGAGGGCGACGTGGTCGTCGTCGACTACGCGCGCGAGCGGCTGTACCTCGCCGATGCGGGCGACCTGACGTACGTGCCGCCGGAGGCGCTCGGACTCGCGAATCCGCCCGAGCTCCGGGTCGACAGCCCGCGGAGGTACGTCGTCGACGAGGGAAGCGTCGGGCGGGCGCGCGTCCGGTCGACCACCGTCTCACCCGAGTTCGACGTCCTCGTCCCGGACTTCGACCGGTCCGAGCCCGACGACAGCTGGGAACCGCCGGAGTTGGAGTACCGGGAGCGGCCGAGCGGGAGCCCGTCGGGAGCCGTCGGCGGGTGACTCGGCCCGGACGCCACGCCGGATCGCGACGCGACGGCCGGCGTCTCGTCGACCGGTCACGCGCGAGCGTCAGGGAGCGCCGGCCCGCGAACGCTGGAACGCACCCGGAAAGTTTCAAGCCGCTCGGCCGTTATCGCAGTTTCATGCCGACCCCCCACGGGCGGCCGGAACGATGAGCGACGAGGACGACTGGTTCGAGCGCGCGATACGCGACGCCGAGGCGTCCGGTTCGCGGGCGGACGACGAAGCCGAGCCCGGCGAGGGAGAGAGCGGCGACGAGCCCGGAGAGGAGGGCGAAACCGAGTCCGCCGGCGAGGCGGGCGACGACCCGTTCGAGGACGACGATCCGTTCGGCGGTCGCCGCGCCGGTGCGACGGACGACGCGACCGACACGCCGGCGGACGGTGTTCCCGCCGACGCGTTCGGCGACAACGCGGACGGGTCGGTCGCCGAGGACGACCCGTTCGGCGGCTATCGCGAGCCCACAGGGTCCGACGAGGAGTTCGGGTTCGGCGAGTTCGACGGCGAAGCCGGCGACGACACGGAGCGGTTCGACGTCGGCCCCGACGAGTTCGACTCGTCGATCGAACGGACGAACGTCGGGATCGAGGGGCTCGACGACATGATCCTCGGCGGGGTGCCCCAGCGGTCGCTGCTGTCGGTTATCGGCGGCCCCGGCACGGGGAAGACCACGTTCGCGCTCCAGTTCCTCCGCGAGGCGCTCGCGGCCGGCCGAACGGGGGTGTACCTCACGCTCGAGCAGACCCGCGAGTCGATCTTCTCGACGGCCGAGGAGAAGGGGTGGTCGTTCCGCGAGCACGCCGACGAGGACCGGCTGGCGGTCGTCGCCATCGACCCGATCGAGATGGCGAACTCGCTTGCGTCGATCCGCAACGACCTGGTCCGACTGATCGCGGAGTTCGACGCGGATCGGTTGGTGCTCGACTCCGTCTCGCTTCTCGAGATGATGTACGACCACCCGGCGAAGCAGCGCTCCGAGGTGTTCGGGTTCACCAGGTCGCTGCGGGAGGCGGGAGTGACGACGCTTCTCACCTCGGAGGCGAGCGAGGACAACCCGTACGTCTCCCGGCACGGGATAGTCGAGTACCTCACGGACGCGGTGTTCATTCTTCAGTACGTCCGCGGCTCGGACTTCCGTGAGACGCGTCTCGCGGTCGAGATACAGAAGATCCGCAACGCCAACCACTCCCGCGAGATGAAACCCTACGACATCACCGACACGGGGATCTCCGTCTACGACCAAGCGAACATCTTCTGAGGTTCAGCTCACCGGGGCGACCCGACCGGACCTTACTGGGATGGTATATCCCTTATGACGCATTCCATCGTAACGTTGAGTACATGCAACGATATGCCGACAGTCGGCGAGAGGTGTACGTCCACTCAGACGTAACGGTCGACGACTTGCCCGTCACGGGCGATTTCACGTTGCCGCCGGTGGCCGACCCGGACGAAAACTCGTTCGTCCCGGACAACATGAACAATCCGAAGTTCTACGCCGGCGACGTGATTGCCGGCGTAAACGACGGAGAGGTCGACTTTGTCGAGCTGATCGTCGAGGACCTCGATGATACGGTCTCCGTCGCCCCGCTGGAGAAGCGGCTTCCGAGGTTCATTCCGGACAACATCTTCAGCGCCCGGATCTTCCAGGCCGACCGCGTCCACGTGTTCGAGAACATCGGCGAAGAGGTCGAGGACCCGGACGTGGAGTTCGACATAACGAAACTGGAGACGCCGGAACAGAATCGGCCCCGGTGACCGACTCCGGTCCGAGAACGACCGACAGCGCCTGCGGCCGCGACGAGCATCCCATTTTATTCACCGGACAGCCAGTACACGACGAACACCACGTATCCGGACCACCGAGACGGCATAAACACCACCGAGACATCATGAACCCACAACACGTCCGCGCGAGAAACTACAAGAGCATCGACGACACCGGGTGGATCGAACTCGACGATCTGACCTGTCTCATCGGCAAAAACGAGGCGGGAAAGACCGTCGTAATGGAGGCCCTCGAGCGGCTCAATCCCGCTCGTGACCTGGCGTTCGAGCCGTACGAGGACTACCCGCGGCACCGCTGGCCCGAGTACGAGGACCGACACGAGGCGGACCCGGACCCGGTCGTGAGCGTCCGGTTCGAGCTCGACGACGACGAGCGCGCCGCCCTCCGCGACCGCGGCGGTCGCCCGGTCGACGGGTTGGTCACCGCCACGAGGGACTACGCCGGGTCACTCAACTGGGAGTTCGACCTCGACGAATCCGCGTACGTCGACTCGCTCGTCGGCGAGTTCGACATCGACGCGGAGACGGCAGACGAGCTCGCCGGGGCCGATTCGGTCACGGAGCTGCACGCGTCGCTCGCCAACCGTGAGATCGACGACGACGGGGAAAGCGGCCTCGCAGCGCTCAAAGCGGCGGCCCCGAGCTCGGCCGAGGCGGCCGTCGACGAGGTCGGGTCCGAGACGCTGCGGTCGGAGCTTCCGGAGTTCCGCTACGTCGCCGAGTACACCACCCTCGACGCCGAGATCGATATCGGTGCGTTCCTCGATCGGCGGGAGGCCGGGGACGCCACCGCCTCCGACAGGGTGTTCGAGTCGCTGCTGTCGATCGCCGGCCTCGATCCCGAGCGGCTCCGCGACGACGACGACTGGCGGACGACGCTCACGACGCTCGAGGCTGCGTCCCAGGAGGTGACCGAGGCCGCGACCGGCTACTGGAGTCAGGCGGACGACCTCGACATCCACCTCCGCGGCCGAGAGGAGGACGGCGCTCGGATCCTCGAACTCCGGGTCGAAAATCCCGACCACGGCGTCACGGTGGAGTTCGACCGTCGGTCACAGGGGTTCCGGTGGTTCTTCTCGACGTTCTGTACGCTGTACGACATTCGAGACCGGAGCGAGGGGCTCGTCCTGCTCTTGGACGAGCCGGGGCTTCACCTCCACCCGAAGGCCAAACGCGAGTTCCGCGGCTTCCTCGACCGGGAGGTCGCGGCCGGGAACACGGTCGTGTACAGCACCCACTCGCCGTTCATGATCGACGTCGACCGGGCGTACCAGACGAAGATGGTCCAAAAGAGTTCCGACGACGGGTCGACGGTCGTCTCTGACCCGTCCGTTGTCGACGAGTACACGCGGTATCCGCTGCGGAACGTCTTCGAGCTCGACGTGATGCAGACGCTCGTGTCGCGGTCGCAGCTGCTGTTGGTCGAGGACGGCACCACCTACGAGCTGCTCTCCAACGTCTCGGAGCTCCTGGAGCCGACGGACGCGCCGGTCATCGACCGGCGCTGGACCGTGCTGCCGATCGGCCGGCTGGAGAACACCGACACCGTCCGGGCGGTGTTCGAGACCGCGGACAATGAGGTGGCCGTCGTCCACGACGGGACGGCCGTCGACGAGTGGACGCCGCCGTCCGGCGTCACCGCCGTCGGAATCGGCGACCACGCGCGTGTCGACGGACGGGCGACAGTGGAAGACGTTCTCTCGGAGGCGTTCTACCTCGAACTCGTCAGCCGGGCGTACGCCGCCGAGCTCTCGGAGACCGACGACGTTCCCGACGCGCTCGACCCCGAGGCGATCGCGGACGTCGCCCCGAGCGAGCCGATAGTCGAGCGGCTCGCTCGGTACTTCGACGACCACGGCGTCGGGGACGGATCGTTCGACCGGGCGGTCCCGGCGTCGTACCTCCAGCGGAACAGAGACGCGTTCGCGGACGTCGTCGACATGGACACCAGAAAGCAGTTCGGGTCGCTGTCGCGGACGCTGAACCGGACGCTCGGGTCGATCGAAGACGTCGACCGGAGCGGGTCCGGCGGCTTCCTCAGTTCGATACTCGGTCGGTGAGGCGGTGACGCCTCCCGTCCGGGGAGTCGGAGCGGAGACGGCGGACGGGGCCGCACCGTCCGGCGGTCCACAAACGACGGACGGGGTACAAACGAGCCGAGTGCACCGTCCGGGAATCGAACCCGGGCTATTAGCTTGGGAAGCTAATGTCCTACCACTGGACCAACGGTGCTCGAATCGGGGTATCCGACGGCAACACTTCAACGTAGCGTTTTCTCGTCTCACGGTCCGACACCGCGAGTTCGGTGAACCGACGGAACCGGTGTCGACGGTCGGGCTATCCGAGCCGCCGGTCGGGCGTCGGTGCCGGGAGCCGCTTGTGAGCGGTTCGGCGGTGACGTTCGAGGAGGTCCGCGACGAGCTCGCGGTCGACGTCCGCGAGCGACCGAACGCCCCCCTCGTCAGCGTCCGGTCCGACACCGGCGGCCGTACCGCCGGGATCGTCTGTGGCCGCCGCGCCCTGCCTCCGGTCCTCGACGGCGGCCCGGATCCGGTCGACGACGCCGTCCGGGTCGAGACCACGGTCGACGCCGAGGTGAAAGACCGGATCGACAACGCGGTACGGCGCGCCCAGGTCGTCGGCGTCGCGGTGGCCGGGCAGAAACTCGGCGCTCGGGGGTTTATCGACGACGAACTCCGGGACGTCGAGCGCGGCCGCGAGCGCCCGCACGTCCGTCTTGTAGAGGTGGCCGAGGGGGAGGAGGTCCACGGCGTCGTCGCCGTGTTTCGTCAGGTATCCGGCGACGAGCTCGCTCCGGTTCGCGGTGCCACAGACGAGGGCGTTCGTCGCCTCGGCGGCGAGGTACGCAACGGCCATGCGGAGCCGCGCGAGCGTGTTCCCCGACCGAACGGGGTCGGCGTGGAGGCCGAACTCGTCGGGGACGACCGCGCCGAGCTGCGCGAAGAGCGGCTGGAGGTGGACGGTGTCGTGGTCGATCCCCAGCGCCGCCGCGAGCGCCTCGGCGTCGCGAGCGCTCGGCGCTCCGATCTTGTTACACGGGAGAACGAGGCCGTACACGTGGTCGGGGCCGAGCGCCTCGACTGCGACCGCGGCCGTCACCGTCGAGTCGAGCCCGCCGCTCATGGTCACCACGACGCCGTCCGCGCCCGCCGTCTCGACGCGCTCCGCGATGAACGAGCGGATCCGATCGCGTTCTTCCGTGGGGTCGCGGTCCGGGAGCACCGCCTCGACCGCCCCGTCGGTGGTGCCCGCTCCGTCGGCCGCCTCGCCGCTGGCGGACCGGGCCGACCGGCGGACGGGGTCCGGCCCGAACGCCGACTCGCGGTCGCTCATCGGTTCGCCCTCCCGGCCGCCGAACCGCACACCCCGTCCCGCTCCGGTCCGGTGCCGCGCCGCCGCTGGCGTCGTCGAGTGGTCATCTGTCGGGTTGGCGTTCCGTTCGCACCGGTAAATATCTACGGTGCCGATCGTATAAGGAATACAGTTAGATACGTATGATTTGGAAGATAAGACGCCGATAGCGTGCACAGTAATAGTATTCTGCGCTCATATGATTCATTATTTAAATATCTGATGTCGTGAACGGTACCGAGGACAGTCCACGATCAATTTTTTTCCCATTCACGTCGAGGACAATCGATTATCTTCGGAGAGAAAACGAAACCACAGTATAATATCCCTTAAACCAAACGTTTATACATAAAAACGCGCTCGTACGGTCTATGTCGGAACTCCAGTTGAGTTCGAGCCAGAAGCGCGTACTCACCTCGCTCGTGAACCTCGCCGAGGGTGTCGACGGACCCGTCCACGGCCGAGAGATCGCGACCGACATCGACCGCAATCCCGGGACCGTCCGGAACCGAATGGGAAGCCTGCGGACGCTCGGTCTCGTCGAGGGGGTCGCCGGTCCCGACGGCGGGTACCGACCGACCGACGACGCGTACGACGCTCTCGGGATCGAGCGGCTGGACGGCGCGGCGTCGACGCCGGTCGCGTGCGAAGGCGACCCCGTCGAGGGGGTCGACGTCGAGGCGATCGACCTCTCGAGTGTCGCGCACCCGGAGCTGTGTCGCGCCGAACTCGTGATCCGCGGTCCGGTCGGGCCGTTCGACGCGGGCGACCGCGTGACCGTCGGCCCGACGCCGGCCGCGGGGCTGCGGCTGTCGGGCGTCGTGGACGCGACGCGGGTCGGCGGCAACACCCTCCTCGTTCGCGTCGACGGGATGGAGACGGCGGGCGACCGAGCGTCCTAATCGGTCTCGGCTCCGCTCGCCTCGCTCGCCGCCTTGAGCAGGCGCTCCCGGACCGCGCCGGTCGCGGCCGCCGCGTGGCGCGCGTCGCGGTGTCGCTCGGCGAAGGCGACGCGGGCGCGCTCGGCGGCCTCGGCGTCGACCGCGAACTCGACGCCCGGATACCGCACGTCCCAGAGGACGAGCGGCTCCGGAGGCGCGGGACCGACTCCGCGCGCGCCGGACACGGATTCGGCAGAGAGCAGCTCGTCGATCGACGCGAGGTCTGTGACCCCCCGACCGACGGCCCGGGCCGCCGCGACGATCCGGCGGACGAGCGCGCGCGAGAAGCCGTCCGCCGCGATCTCGACGACGAGAGTGTCGCCCGTCCGGATCGCCCGCGTCGACAGGTCACGGACCGTGCCCGTCTCGTCCGTCGTCAGGTTGTGGAAGTCGTGCTCGCCGTCGAGCCGAGCGAGCGCGTCGCGGAAGCGGTCGTCGTCGACGGCCTCGGGGGCGCGGCGCGCGCTCGCCGCGTCCGCCGCGTCGGGCGCGTGGAGGTGATACCGGTACGTCCGGCGGGCCGCGTCGTGGGTCGCGTGGAACGCCGGGTCGACGTCGGCGGCGGCCCACGCCCGGATCGAGCCGGGGAGACGGCCGTTGAGCGCGCGCGGCGTCAGCCACGGCGGCGACGCGAACGCGACGGTCTGTGCGACCGCCGAGACCCCGGCGTCGGTCCGGCCCGCGGCGGCGTATCCCGGCGGCGTGGCGTGTGTCGGCCCGTCGCCGCGGTCGAGAACGCCGTGGTCGGCGAGCGCTCGGAGGACGGTTCCGCCGACGGTTCGAGCGTGTGGCTGCCGCTGAAATCCGGCGTACTCTCGGCCGTCGTACGCGATCCGAAACGCGCGCATCACCGGTTCGTCGCTCGCGCGGTCGGTCTCGGGCTCCGATCCGTGGTCTTCGGCTGTCACCGTCGTCGCACACTTCCGCTGGCGGCGCGCGGAGGAAAGTCCTGTCGGCCGGCGAGGCGGAGACGAACCCGTCGCGGTCCGACGAACGTCGGCCCGCCCGGTCTCGAAACGACTAACAGACCCGGCGCGGACGCCTCCACATGGCCGAGATCGTCGACTACGAGCTGTTCGAGGTCCCGCCGCGGTGGCTGTTCCTCCGCGTCGAGACCGCCGACGGGACCGTCGGGTGGGGCGAACCGGTCGTCGAGGGACGGGCGAAAACCGTTCGGACCGCCGTCGAGGAGCTGTTCGACGGCTACCTGTTGGGCGAGGACCCGAGCCCGATCGAAGACCACTGGCAGGCGATGTATCGCGGCGGGTTCTACCGCGGCGGCCCCGTGTTGATGAGCGCGATCGCCGGGGTCGACCAGGCGCTGTGGGACATTAAGGGAAAGCGGTTCGGGGCGCCGGTCCACGAGCTGCTCGGCGGCCCGGTCAGAGACCGGATCCGCGTCTACCAGTGGATCGGCGGCGACCGTCCCTCGGACGTCGCCGAGCAGGCTCGCGCACAGGTCGACGCCGGCTTTTCGGCGCTGAAGATGAACGCGACCGGGGCGGTCGAGCGCGTCGACGGCCCGACGGCGGCCGCGGCGGCCGCGACCCGTCTGCGGGAGGTTCGAGAGGCGGTCGGCGAGGCGATCGACATCGGCGTCGACTTCCACGGCCGGGTCGACAAGGCGACCGCGAAGCGGCTCGTCGGCGCGCTCGAACCGTACGACCCGCTGTTCGTCGAGGAGCCGGTCTTACCGGAGCACAACGATACGCTCCCGGCGATCGCCGAGCACACGGCGACGCCGATCGCCACCGGCGAGCGCATGTACTCGCGGTGGGAGTTCAAGCGGGTCCTCGAAGACGGCGCGGTCGACGTGATCCAGCCGGATCTCTCACACGCCGGCGGGATCACCGAGGTGAGAAAGATCGCCGCGATGGCGGAAGCGTACGACGTCGCGATGGCGCCACACTGCCCGCTCGGCCCGCTGGCGCTCGCCGCGTGTCTCCAGGTCGACGCGTGCGCGGCGAACGCGTTCATCCAGGAACAGAGCCTGAACATCCACTACAACGAGACGAGCGACGTGTTGGAGTACCTCGCCGACCCGGACGTGTTCGACTACGAGGACGGGTTCGCGCGGATCCCCGACGCACCCGGGCTCGGGGTGGAGATAGACGAGGACCACGTCCGCGAGCAGGCGGCCGGCGACGTTGACTGGCACAACCCGGTCTGGCGGCACGCCGACGGCAGCGTCGCCGAGTGGTGAGTCGGGCCGGACGGAGCACTCCCGCCGGCCCCCGAACGGAGGGTACTTTATCCGGGGGACCCCCGGTGGCGATATGGTCGCGATCGACCCGACGGCGAACGCCGTCGAACGGCGGCACGCGGAGGCGGTCGCCGTCGTCACCGGCTCCACGCGCGGCATCGGGGAGGGGATCGCCCGTCGCTTCGCCGCCGAGGGCGCGTCGGTCGTCGTCACCGGGCGGTCGGCGGAGCGCGGTCGGTCGGTCGCCGAAGAGATCCGGGCCGCGGGCGGCGAGGCGACGTTCGTCCGCGCGGACATGCGCGATCCGGCCGAGATCGAGGCGCTCGTCGACCACGCGGCCGCCGAGTACGGCCGGGTCGACGTGCTCGTCAACAACGCCGGCGTCCAGACGGAGACGACCGCGGGCGAGGCGACGGTCGACGACTGGGAGTTCGTCGTCGAGACCGACTTCCGGGCCTACTGGCTGTGTGCCAAGCGCGCGGTCGAGCACATGCCTCCTGGGGGGACGATACTCAACGTCTCCTCGAACCACGCGTTTCTCACGATGCCGGGGCTGTTTCCGTACAACGCCGTCAAGGCAGGGATAAACGGGATGACCCGGGCGCTGGCCTTGGAGCTCGGTCCGGCTGGAATCACGGTGAACACGATCAACCCGGGCTGGATCGAGGTCGACAGGACGCGGGCGGAGCTCGGGGACGACTACGAGCGCACCGAGACGCTCCACCCGGTCGGGCGGCTCGGCACACCCGCCGACGTCGCGGGACTCGCCGCCTTCCTCGCGAGCGACGACGCGGCGTTTCTCACCGGCGAGAGCGTGCTGATCGACGGCGGTCGCTCGCAGGTGTTACAGGACGACGCGTACCTCGCGTACCGCGACGGCGAGTGACCGACGGCGGGGCGATGGGGCGGCCGCGATCCGTTCGGCTGCGACGCGGCGTGAGAGCCGACCGGATCCCGGGCGAATCGAGGTCGGCACCGGCGTCGCTGACGGGGTCTCGAAGCGACGGTATCAGAGACGGATGTACACAAGACGCGTACGGCGGGAGAGCCTAGGCCGGGATTTGAACCCGGGCTCTCGTCCTTACCAAGGACGCGCTTTACCGCTAAGCTACCCAGGCACGCAGCCGAACGTTCTCCGGATTCGAGTTTATGCGTTTCGGTTCACGAGCGCGGCGTCCGAACGTTCCGAACCGGCGGCGGACTCATCGGTCGGGCGCGCTGACGGCGCGTTCGGAAATGTCGGCGATACGGTCGGCGGTCGCGTCCGACAGCGCCCGGCTCGCCGGGGGGAACCCGCCGTCGCAGTCGGCGGCGAGTTCGCGGGCGTACGCCACCAGCTCCTCTGGCGGGTCGTTCCCGACGGCCGTGGTGCCGGTGACGACGGCGAGCTCTAAGGCATCCGCCTCGAGGTTTCGGTCGAGCGCGGCCGCGGCGTCGGCGTCGGTTCCCTCGCGGCTGCGGACCGTCTGGTCGCGGCCGAAGGCACGCACCACGTCGACGGCGGACCGCGCGGCACCGGTGCGGGCCAGAAGCGAGAACCCCCGAGAGACCAGCACGTCCGCGGCGAGTACGTCCATGTCGGCGTCGATGTTTCCGCCGGCCGCCGCCGTCGCCCACGGCTCCTCGTGGGCGACCGTGCGGGTGAGCCGGAGCCCCTCGTAGATGAGCTGTACGCCCGCCGCCCGCTCGGCGACGACGTCCCGGTCGACGTCGGGGTCGACCGCGCGGGCGGTGACGAGCGCGAGCACGCTCGGCGTCACCGCGGCGTCGACGATCCGGGATTCGAGCGCTTCGCGAAGCTGCTCGGGCCCGACGTCTGCGAGCGCGTCGCGGGCGGCGCTGCGAGCCCGCGCGGCGTCCTCCATTGTCTGTGGGCAGGCGAGCAACGGGCAAAGAGCTTTGGAAACGGGCGGATTCCGTCCCGGGGTTGTCCGGCGGCCCGGTCGCGTTCGTCGGACGGCGAAACCCTGCCGTTTAATCCCGTGTGTCCGCTTCGTTCGCACGTATGGTCGAAGCTCTCCTTCTCATCGGAGTCGCGGTGGCCGCGTTCGTCGGATACAACATCGGCGGGGCGACGACGGGGCCGGCGTTCGGGCCGGCGGTCGGTGCCGGCGTGCTGTCGAAGGCGGGCGCGGCGGCGCTCATGTCGGTGTTTTTCTTCGTCGGCGCGGGGACGCTGGGACAGCGCGTCGTCACGACGCTCGGCGACGACCTCGTCTCCGGCGCGAACGTGTTCACGCTGGAGACGAGTATCGTCGTGCTCTTTTTTATCGGCGGCGCGCTGTTCGTCGGCAACTTCGCCGGCGTTCCGGCGTCGACGTCGATGACGGCCGTCGGCGCGATCGCGGGGCTGGGGCTCGCGACGAACACGCTCAGCTGGGCGGAGATGGGAGAGATCGCCGTCTGGTGGCTCGTCGCGCCGATAATCGGGTTCTGGGTCTCCGGAGTCGTCGGGCGGTACTTCTACGCGACGATAGACGAGTGGGTGGCGATAGACAGCAGCGAGGGCGCGCTCTTCGAGTTCGACCGGTCCGGGGTGCTCCCGCGGCCGGTGCCCGGACCGAACACGACCCGTCGCGAGCTCGGCGGCGGCTTCGTTGTCATCGCGATCGGCTGTCTGATGGCGTTCGCGTCCGGCACGTCGAACATCGCGAACGCCATCGCGCCGCTCGTGGGGGCCGGCGTCGAGATAACGCCGATGATCCTCCTCGGCAGCGCCGCGGTCGCGGTCGGCGCGTTCACCATCGCCCGGCGCACGCTCGACACGCTCGGGAACGACATCACCGACCTCCCGCTGACGGCCGCCATCGTCGTCGCGGTCGTCTCCTCGGGAATCGTTATCAGCCTCTCTGCGGTCGGGATTCCGGCGTCGTTCGTGATCATCGCGACGATGTCGATCGTCGGGCTCGGGTGGGGGCGGGCGACCCGCACGGTGACGGTGCGGCAGGGGATCAGCGGCACGAAACAGCCAAACGTCTCCGTCGGCGCCCTGACTGCCGACGAGATGCCGGCTATCGGCGAGGGAGGGGCGGAAGACGTGCCCTCCGCGACGAACCTCTTCAACCCGAGCACGAGCGCCCGCGTCGTCCTCATGCAGAACGTCGTTCCGATCCTCTCGACGGTCGGAGCGCTCGTCGCGTTCACCGCGCTTTTCTCGTTCGTCTGGTAGGACGATCTCCCGTCTCCATCGGCGGCTCAACGCCCGAACCGGCGCTGTCTGTCCTGATACTCGATCACCGCTCGGAGGTAGTCTCGCCGCCGGAAGTCGCGCCAGTTCACGTCGGTGAAGTAAAGCTCCGCGTACACCGACTGCCAGATGGCGAAATCAGAGAGGCGCTCGGCCCCCGTCTTTATGACGAGGTCGGGCTCTTCCGGAAACAGCAGCCGGTCGGCCACGTCGCTTTCGTCTATCGCCTCCGGAGCGATATCGTCGTCCGCGGCGTCTCTCGCGAGGTCACGAACAGCGGCCGCGAACTCCGCTTTGCCGCCGAGACCGACGAGGATCCGGATCGGCGCACCGGTCGATCCGGGGTTCGCTGCTCCCCCCGCCGCGGCGGGCGGCGCGTCGTCGGGACCGCGGACGGCCGTCGGCGCGGGAGCGTCGAACCGGCGGAGCTCCCGGACGAGCGTCGGGACGACCGCCTCGTCGAGCACGGAAACCGAGACCGTGACACGGTCTGCGCCGTACTCGAGCGTCCAGCCGAGCACGGCCGACAGCGTGTCGAACGCGCCCTCGGTCAGGAGGTCGCGCTCCGTGACGACGACCGCCACGTGCGCCGGCGGCTCCCCGTCGTGAAGCCGGTGGCGCGTCGCGAGGTACGCGTCGTAAAGACCCACGTCGTAGTGTCGTCGCTCCGGTCGCTAAACGCTTTCCTCGCCGGCGCGGAGACCCGCCGAGGGCGGGAGGCGTCTCGAACTGGTGTCAGCCACCCGGCGGCCGCGACGCGAAAGCCAGAAGTCGGCCGGGCGAATACTGACTGAGTATGACCGACGAGACAGCGGGCACGTTCCTCGTCACGCACGCCGACGACGACTCGGCGGTCCTGAAGGACGTCCACGGCGGTCAGGTCCACACGCTGTGTTCGAACCCGGGCGTTACCGTCGACGACGCGGTCGACGGGACCGTCGCCCCGGACCCGCCGCTGGAGGTCAGCTACCGGCTTGTCGAGATCGAAGAGCGGCGCGCCCTCTCGATCGAGGAGAGCGACGAGCCGCCGACCGCGCGCGAGCGCGAGCTCGCCGCGGAGACGCCGTCGGACGAGCTCGCCCGCGAGCCGCGGGCCGGCGTCGGCGAGGTCCACGTGTTGACCCCGCCGGCATCCGAGACCGACGCGGCGGTCGCGGACGTGATCGACGACCGCGAGACGACGCTCGCGCGGGCCGCAAAACTCGGCGTGAACCGGGTCGAGATCCGGTCGGAGCCGGGAGTCGTCAGCGTTCGATATCTCCCCTGACCGCGGGGCGGAGCCACCGCGGTGTGCGGATTCGTCGACCAGATAAGAAGGCTTATTCACGCCCGCGGAGCAAGCGGTGACAATGGTAGCGATCGAGGTGCCGGCGGTGGACTACACCGACTACTCGAACCGGCAGCTCGCGGCCGTCCCCCTCGCGTTCCTGATACTCGCGCTCGCGGTCGTCGGCGGGTGGTACGTCGCCACCGGCGCGCCGGCGAACCTCGGCTTGGAGTTCACCGGCGGCGTCGAGCTGCGGATCGCGGACGACGGCGGCGACGCCGAGGCGCAGATCGAGGCGGCGTTCGACCGCGAACCGGACTCGATCCGGACGATTCCCGGCGACGACGTCGTGGTCGTCACCTTCCGCGCGGCGGACGAAGACCCGGGCGGGCTCGCGGAGGATCTCGAAGACCGGGCCGCCGCCGCGGGGCTCGCCACGACCGCGGTCGATCAGGTTTCGCCGAGCTTCGCGAGCGACACCGCGCGGACCGCCCTCTTCGGCGTCGGACTCGCGTTCCTCGGGATGAGCGTGCTCGTGTTCGCGCTCTTTCGGACGTTCGTCCCGTCGATCGCGGTCGTGGCGTCCGCGTTCTCCGATCTCGTCATCCCCGTCGCCGCGATGAACCTGCTCGGGATCGAGATGACGCTCGGGACCGTCGCGGCGCTTTTGATGATTATCGGGTACAGCGTCGACTCCGATATCCTGTTGAACAACTCCGTGCTGCGTCGGACCGGCGAGTTCTACGAGTCGGTCAGCCGCGCGATGCGGACCGGGGTGACGATGACGCTGACCTCCATCGCGGCGATGGTGGTGATGGCGGTCGTCGCCGCCCTGTTCGGAATCGGACTGCTCCGTGACATCGGGATCATCCTCGCGGTCGGGCTCTGTGCCGACCTGATGAACACGTACCTGATGAACGTCTCGCTGCTTCGCTGGTACAAGTTCGAGGGGGTGAAACGCTGATGCTTGAACCCATCAAGAACAACTGGCGGATCCTGCTGCTCGTCGCCGTCGTTTTCGGCGCGTCGGTGGCGCTTTTCGCGCCGCAGTTCAGCCCCGATACCGCGCCCGGCGAGGGCGTGAGCGAGGCTCAGCAGGGCGTCACGAACCTCCAGTACGGACTCGACTTGGCCGGCGGAACGCGCGTTCGCGCGCCGCTCGAGGGGCACACGGCCACCGACGTCGCCTTCGACGGCGACACGCCGGACGCGGTCGCGCGGGCGGTCGCCGCCGAGATCGACGACGTCTCGACGCGGGACGTCGGCGCGGTCCCCGACGAGCAGGCCGTGGAGGTCACGGACCCGTCGGTGACGGAGGCTCAGTTCCGTGAGGCCATGGACGCCTCCGGGTACGAGTACGGGTCGATCCGGGCCGGCGTCACACAGGAGACCCGCAACGTCGCCCAGAGCGTCATCGAGGGGAAGATCAACGAGGCCGGGCTCTCGGGAGGGAGCGTCCAGCAGGTCCAGTCTATCACCGGCGAGTACTTCATGCTCGTTGAGGTGCCCGGCGAGGGGCGACAGAGCGTGATCGACTTACTCGAAGAGCGCGGGACGGTGCAGATCGACATCGCGTATCCGACTGGAGACGGCACGGCCGTCCAAGAGGAGGTGCTGATCCAGGAGGACTTCGCCGAGATCGGGACCGCGGCGCAGGCCGAGCGGGGATCGGGCGCGTACGTCCCGGTGACGGTGCGAAACACCGCCGAAACCGGTCAGTCGCCGGCACACGGGTTCCAAGACGCCGTCGTTGAGCGCGGCTTCCCGGAGACGTACACCACGCAGGGGGACCGGTGTACCTACGACCCGGAGACGGGCGAGACGGAGACGCCCTGCCTGCTGCTCGTCGTCGACGGGGAGGTTGTCAACTCCTTTGGAATGGACCCTGACTTAGCGAACAGCATGGCGACCGGATCGTGGGCCGACTCCGGCAACTTTCGGCTCACGACGGGAGAGTTCGCCGAGGCACAGACGATCTCGTTGAACCTGCGGGCCGGCGCGCTCCCGGCCGAGCTCGACGTCAGCGGGGAGGGAACCTCCTCGTCGATATCGGCCACACAGGGAGAGAACTTCCGCACCTACTCGCTCGTCACCGGCGTCTTCGCGGTGTTCGCCGTCGCCGGCATGGTGTTTCTCCGCTACCGCGAGCCCCGGGTCGCGCTCCCGATGATCGTCACGGCGCTGTCGGAGGTGTACGTCCTGCTCGGGTTCGCCGCGCTCGTCGGGTACCCGCTCGAACTCGCGGTGATCGCCGGGTTCATCGCCGTCGTCGGCACGGGCGTCGACGACCTCGTTATCATCGCCGACGAGGTGATGAGCGAGGGCGAGGTCAACTCCCGGAAGGTGTTCAACTCGCGGTTCCGGCGGGCCTTCTGGGTCATCGGCGCGGCCGCGGCGACGACGATCCTCGCGATGTCGCCGCTGATGGTGCTCTCGCTGGGTGACCTCTCCGGGTTCGCCATCTTCACGATCCTCGGCGTGTTGGTCGGCGTGTTCGTCACTCGGCCCGCGTACGGCGACATCCTCCGCCGGCTGCTGACGGTCCGGTGAGCCGACCTCGGACCGCCCCCGTTCCGGCACAATACGACGTTTGATCGGTTTTTCAGCGCTCCGAGCGACGTTTTTGATCAGCGACCCGTGACCGCCCGCCACAGACGAGTCCGTCCGGAAACGGGTAACGACCCGACAAACTATTAATTTAGACCCGTCAAAACCACGTATGCCGACCGAGGCCGTCGAAGACTATCTCAAGGCGATCCGCCGGATCGAGTCGCGCTCGGGACCGCCCGTCTCGACCTCGCAGGTCGCGGCGGCGCTCGACAAGACGCCCGGGACCGTGACGAGCATGCTCGAGACGCTCGCTGACCGCGGACTCCTCTCTCGGGAGAAGTACGAGGGGGTCACGCTCACGCCCGCCGGCGAGGTCGCCGCGCTGGAGGTCGTGCGTCGACACCGGCTCATCGAGGCGTTTCTCGCCGAGCAGCTGGACTACGCGCCGACGGAGGTCCACGACGAGGCCGACGCGCTCGAACACCGCGTCAGCGAGGAGTTCACGCGGCGGGTCGAGCGTCTCCTCGATCACCCCGCGGTCGACCCGCACGGCGACCCGATCCCGCCCGCAGACCTCTCGGTGCCGGACACGTCCGAGGCGACGTCCGTCGCGGTGCTGGACCCGGGAGACCGGGGGACCGTCGTCCGCGTGAGCGACCGCGACCCCGACGTGTTGGAGTTCCTCGTCGACGCCGGGGTCACGCCCGGAACAACCGTCGAAGTCGTCGACGTCACCGCCTTCGGGCTGGTCACCGTTCGAACGGACGCGGGTGACAAACGAGACCTCCCGGACGCCGTCGCGAGCGGCGTGTCCGTCCGTCGTGACACGGACTCGGGATCCGCGGTCGACGGACGGGAGGCCGGCGACGCATGACCGGGTACGCCGAAATAGCCGTGATCGCCTTCGTCACCCAGCTCGCGGTGTTGCCGGGCGAGAAGGTCCAGCTGATGATCGCCGGGCTCGCGACGCGGTACGACCCGAAGGTCGTCGTCGCCGCCGCGGGGTCCGCGTTCGCCGGCTGGACCGCCGTCGAGATCGCGTTCGGGCGGGCGCTCCAGTCGGCGCTGCCGCCGGCCGCGTTGGACGTGGTGACCGCGGTGCTTTTCTTCGTCTTCGCGGTCCTGTTGTACCGGTCCGCGCCGTCGCGCGGGACGGTACCGGGCGAGGAGGGACGCACCGACGGCGGGCTGGCCGCGTTCGACGACCTCTCGCTGCCCGGTCGGCTGGACCGGTACTCCGGGTCGTTCGGCGGATTCTTACCCATCTTCGTGCTCACTGCGACGGGGGAGTTCGGCGACAAGACGCAGCTCGTCACGATCGGGCTCGCGGTCCAGTACGGGGCGACCTCCGCCATCTGGGTCGGAGAGATGCTCGCGATCATTCCGGTGAGCCTCGCGAACGCGTACTTTTTCCACACCTTCGCCGAGCGGGTGGACATGCGGCTCGCACACTTCGCGTCCGCGCTGCTTTTTGCCTTCTTCGGCGCGGACACCGCGCTGGCGATCGCGACCGGGTTCTCCGTGTGGGAGACGGTCGTCAGCACGGTCGGCGGGCTCGCCGCCGGGCTGTTGTGAGTCCCGAGGGCGGCGACCCGGTTTCAGAACTCGTCGAGCGACGACTGCTCGGCGGCCGCGAGCACGTCCTCACAGGTCGCCCACGACGCGCGCGCGCAGTCGGGCAGCGACCCGTGGTCGTCGACGTACGCGGCGAGAAACGCGCGGGTGGCCGGGTCGCTCGGGTAGCCGCTGCCCAGCCCGTCGTACTCGGTGTACGCCGCGTCGATCGCGGCCATTCGCTCGTCGCGGGCAACCTTCGCGACGACGCTCGCGGCCCCGACGACGGGGTCGTCCGCGTCGGCGCCGTGGGCGGCCGTCACGTCGACCCGGGGGACTCCGTTTCCGTCGTCCGCGACCGACTCGCGGAGACGCCGCGCGAACCGCGCCTCGCTGGTGTCGCCCGCGTCGGCGACGACGCGGACCGGCTCGTCAACGCCGGGGGAGCGGTCGGCGAGCGCGGCCCGGACTGCGCGCGCCTGCCCGCGGACGGTGAGCGTGTTCATATCCGTGTCGGGCCGGTCGATCGCTGCGGGGTCGACGGCGGCGACGCCGACGGCGACGTCCGGGTCGCCCTCGATAGCGGCGGCGATCGCCTCTCGTCTGGCGGATGTAATCCGCTTCGAGTCGTCCACGTCGGCCGGCAGACTCGCCGGAGCGGCGACGACGGCCGCCGCGACCATCGGGCCGAGCGCGGGTCCCTTACCGGCTTCGTCGACGCCGAGGTACACGTGTCGGTCGCGGGCGAGCGGGGATAAATAGCTTCACACCGGTGTCGACGGAAGAGCCGCGGCCGCGACTCAGTCGATCAGAACGGCGTTGACCTGTCCGGTCTGGCCCGGGCGGGAGGTGACGCGGGCGCGGCCGGCGGACGTCTCGACTATCGCGCCCTTCGTGACGATGTTTCGGCGCACGTAGTTGACGTTCGCGGGGTTTTCGACGACGTCTTCGATCTCCGCCTCGCCGACTTCGTCGCCGTCGGCGACCTGCGCGACGTTCGTCGAGAGCGCGCGGATCTTCGGTTCGGTGCCGCGGGAGTCGATGTACTGGATCCGCGGTTCGTCGACGGTCGTCTCCGCGGGCTCGCGGCCGAGCTGGTGGCGTTTCTTATTCGAGGCGTGTTTGAGTCGGCCGCCGGTGCGCTTGCGGGCGGAGCGTCCCTGGTCTTTCATACCCGATAGAACAGCCAGCGACCACTTGAACCGTTCGACTCGGCGCGGTCGGCGGACGACGCCGACCGACGGCTCACGCGAACGCGCGCTCGAACGCCCGGGTCCCGTCG
>Ga0207714_1000588_pt1 | contig 24690 bp, 21 predicted proteins | sample PonA232FremontCA_2_FD_187270 | JGI IMG/M metagenome (GOLD analysis project Ga0207714, IMG submission 187270) | Marine sediment microbial community from Fremont, CA, USA - Pond A23 Sediment 2 (SPAdes) | ecosystem: Environmental > Aquatic > Marine > Unclassified | place: USA: Fremont, California...
CGGCACCTGCGGCAAGGAAGGCCAGGGCGTGCCCGTCGGCGTGGGCCAGCCCACGCTGAAGATGGATGCCATCACGGTCGGCGGCACGGCGGCATGACGGCCCGGCTTCGGCCATTTTGACGTTTTGTTAAATGCCGCGGGGACAAACTTGTAATACGTGGTCCGCATGCGGCGGGTGCTGACGCGGGCCATGCGATCTCCATCACGTCCCCTTTTGTCCGGTTTTCGGGCCGCGGCGTCTTCCCAGCGTCGCGGCCCGTGCGCGTTCGGGCGCTTACGTGTCGGCGCCGGGGCCGGGTGGCGCGTCGTCGCCGTCGCTCCCTTCAGCACGGTCCGGCGCGGACTCCGAGCCCGCGACGTCCGTGTCCAGCCCGCGCAGCAGCCCGATGAGCGCGCCGCGCACCCGCCGATTCGAGATCTGTTGAAAGTGTCGGACCAGCTCCATGCTTTGCCGGTTCACCGTCGTGGGCATATCGCGCCCCGGCTCGACCGATACGGTGTCGGTGAAATAGCTGACGGGCGTGTCCAGCACTTCCGCGATGCGCACGAGCCGGTCCACCGGGATGCGGTTCTTCGCCGTTTCGTATTTCTGAACCTGCTGAAGCGTGACGCCGATGTGGCGGGCCAGCTCCGTTTGCGACAGCCCGCGATCGAAACGCCGCGCCCGGATGCGGCTGCCGACGCGTTGCATGATGTCGCGTGTTCGCTCGTCCATGATTGTCCGGATATCCTTTGGCGGCGCCCCGCACCCACGCGCGAGAAATGATCGGCGCGTGGGCAGGGTCAAGAACCGAGCGCCCGCAGCTGCGTGACCCCGTTCGACAACCATTGCAGATCATTTGACTTGGAGTCGAGCCGGTATAAATCTACGCACGTTCGACTGGTGTCATGCGCGTTTCGGGTGTGGATTTGCCGATAAGATTGAATTATTTGACGCGGATGTGCTCGTAAAAGTGGTATGCCGCGCCGGGAAGCGAGCGAATCGTGTATCGGGCGGCGGCTGAACGTGCCGCCGCCCGGTTCGCTGATACCAGGGAATCACTGGGCGTGCGTGGTGCCCGGGCCCGTCAGGGTTCGATGGCGAAGGTCGTCCGGTCGAGGCCGGTCATGCCGGTTTCGGGGTCGTGCGCGTAGACCGTGGCGGTATAGCCGCCGGGCGTCTCCAGCTTCACCTCGGCGGCGAACTGGCTCGCCGTGCCGGCGTAGCTCAGCGGCACCTCGCGCAGCTTCTTGCCGTCGTGTTCGAGGATGGCCGCGACCTCGTAGCGCTCGGCGGCCCAGGTGCCGCCGGGCGTGATGGGACAGCCGCACATCATCGTCACGTTGGCCTGCAGCGTCACCTGCGTGTCGCCGATGTCGGCCGAGGCCGCCGGGTCGCGCACGTCGACGACGAAGCCCGGCATGCGCAGGCGCCAGGCGTCGCCGCCGGTGATCCCCTTGCCCGGCACGATCCACTGCGTCTGCGAGACGGTGTTCGCCGCCTGCTCCTGGGCCACGGGCCCGCGGGCGGTGACGCGCACCTTGGTGGGGGTATCCAGGTCGAGCGTGGTGGTGAACTTGGCGGCGCCCCCGGTGGACAGCGGCGTGCCGCGCGTGTGCGCCGTGCGCATGATGCGCTCGGTGTCGCCGGTGCCGCCCGAGGTGACGCCGGTGTCGAGCACCTCGCCCGTGTGGGCGTTCGCCACGGTGATCTCCGCGCCGCCCATGCTGGAGCCGATGAACTTCGCCCCCTGGCTGATGACGCGCACCGTGATCGGGGTCTCCTCGGCGGCCGCCGGCGTGGCGATCAGGGCGGTGAGGGCGGCGGCGGCGAGCGTACGTTTGCGTGTCATGACTCCGCTCCTGTCCGGTTTCCGGTGTGCACCCCAAGCCCGCGATGCCCGCGGAAGGGGGTCAACCCGCATGTGGGAATCGTGTGCGCGCCCGCGACAGGCCCCCGGACGCGCGACCGATTGTCGCTGCGAAACCGCGAATTGACAGGCATCCGTGCGGACGATTTGTTTTCCCCTTTCACGCCCGGCGGGGCCGGGCCGGCCCCCACCAGCACGCGAGGACGCCGCGCCGTGACCGACGCGCTCATGCCCACCTACGCCCGCGCCGACGTCGCCTTCGAGCGCGGCGAGGGTGCCTACCTCCAGGCCACGGATGGATCGTGGTATCTGGACTTCGGCACCGGCATCGCCGTGACCGCCCTGGGCCACGCGCATCCGCATCTCGTGGAGGCGCTGACGACCCAGGCGGAGAAGCTGTGGCACGTCTCCAACCTCTACCGCATTCCCGCCGGCGAGCGCCTGGCGGAGCGCCTCACGGCGAACAGTTTCGGTGAGCGCGTCTTCTTCTGCAACTCGGGTGTCGAGGCGTTCGAGGGCGCGGTCAAGCTGGCGCGGCGCTACCACCACAGCGTCGGCAACACCGAACGCTACCGCGTCATCACCTTCGAGCAGGGCTTCCACGGCCGCTCGCTCGCGGGCATCTCCGCCAGCAGCGGCGCCAAGCTGCGCGCCGGCTTCGAGCCGCTCATGCCCGGCTTCGACCAGGTCACCTTCAACGACGCCGAGGCCGCGCGCGCGGCCGTGACGGACGAAACGGCGGCGATCATGCTGGAGCCGGTGCAGGGCGACGGCGGCATCCGCCCCGCCGACCCGGGCTTCCTGCGCGAGCTGCGGCGGATCTGCGACGAGCACGGCCTGCTCTTGATCGCCGACGAGATCCAGTGCGGCATGGGCCGCACGGGCGCCCTGTTCGCCCACGAATGGACCGACGTCCGCCCCGACGTCATGGCGCTCGCCAAGGGCATGGGCAGCGGCTTCCCGATGGGCGCCGTGGTGGCCACGATGGAGGCCGCCCAGGGTATGACGCCGGGCACGCACGGCAGCACCTTCGGCGGCAACCCGCTCGCCATGGCCGTGGGCAACGCCGTGCTCGACGTGCTGCTGGAGGACGGGGTCCTGGCCAACGTTCAGACCGTGGGCGCGCGGCTGCGCCGGGGCATGGAAGACCTGGCCTCGCGGCATCCGGCGCACATCCGCGAGGTGCGCGGCCACGGGCTCATGCTCGGCCTGCAGGCCCGGGAAAATCCCCTGGCGCTGGTCGACGCCTTCCGCCACGCGGGCCTCCTGAGCGTGCCCGCGGGCGACAACGTGGTGCGCATCCTGCCGCCGCTGATCGCCGGCGAGGCGGAGATCGACGACGGACTGGCCCGCATGACGCGGGCCCTCGACCACCTGGCGACGGAGCCGCAATGACCCGGCCCAAGCACTTCCTCGATCTCGACGCCTTCGACGGCGCCACGCTGCGCTGGATGCTGGACACCGCGCACGCGCTCAAGCAAGGCGGCACGCCGCCGGGCGGCCCGGCGCCGCTGGCGGGGCGCACGCTGGCGATGATCTTCGAGAAGCCGTCGACGCGCACGCGGCTGTCGTTCGAGGTCGCGATGCGCCAGCTCGGCGGCGCTGCCTCGGTGCTGGAGCCGGGCTCGATGCAGCTCGGGCGCGGGGAGTCCATCGCCGACACCGCGCGCGTGCTCTCGCGCTATGTCGACGGCGTGATGCTGCGCACCACGCGCGAGAGCAACCTGCTGGAGCTGGCCGAGCATGCCGGCATCCCCGTCATCAACGGGCTGACCGATCGCACGCATCCCTGCCAGCTCATGGCCGACGTCCTGACGGTGGAGGAGCACGTCGGCTCCATCGCGGGCAGGACGGTTGCCTGGTGCGGCGACGGCAACAACATGGCGACGAGCTGGCTGCACGCCGCGGCGCGCTTCGGCTTCGAGCTGCGCCTGGCGTGTCCGCCCAGCCTGGAACCGCCCGAGGACGTGGTAAGCTGGGCGCGCGGCGAGGGCGCGCCCGTGACCGTGACGCACGACGTCCGCGAAGCCGTGACGGGCGCGGACGCGGTGGTGACCGACACCTGGGTTTCCATGGGCGCCGATCCGGGCGAGGCGCAGCACCGTCACGACATCCTCGACGGCTACCGGGTGGACGAAGCGGTCATGGCGCGAGCGGCGTCACACGCCATCTTCATGCACTGCCTACCCGCCCACCGCGGCGACGAGGTGACGGGCGAGGTGATCGACGGCGAGCGCTCCGTGGTCTGGGACGAGGCGGAGAACCGCTTGCACGCCCAGAAGGGGATTCTGCTTTGGTGTCTGATGTAAGCGCGGCCGGCGGCGCGACGCGCTGGCCCGACGATCTTGCCCTGCCGTTCACCCTGGAAAGCTCCGGTGTGCGCGGCCGGCTGGTGCGCACCGGCCCGGCGGTGGACGCCATCCTCACCCGGCACGCCTATCCCGCGCCCGTGGCGCGGATGCTCGGGGAGATGCTGGCGCTCGCGGGGCTCATGGCGTCGATGCTGAAGTACGACGGCATCTTCACGCTCCAGGCCTCGGGCGACGGCCCGGTGTCGATGGCCGTGGTCGACTACATGTCGGACGGCGCCGTGCGCGGCTACGCCAGCGTGGACGAGGATCGTCTGCCCGCCGAGGACGCGGCGATGGTCGAGGAGAACGCGGACGCCCTCAAGCTTCTGGGCCAGGGCCATCTCGCCTTCACCCTGGACCAGCGCAGCGCCGACGAGCGCTACCAGGGCATCGTGGAGCTGAACGGCCGCACCCTGGCGGAGTGCCTGCAGCACTACTTTCATCAGTCGGAGCAGGTGGCCGCCGGCCTGCGCCTGGGCGCGGCGCGCGTGCGCGCCGACGACGGCACCACGGGCTGGCGCGCCGGCGGGGTGATGCTCCAGCGCCTGCCCGAGGAGGCGGGGGCGCGCGACCTCGCCGGGGTGGACGCGGAGGACGCGTGGCGGCGCGCGGTCATCCTGATGTCCTCGGCGACACGCGAGGAGCTGTGCGACCCCGACCTCAGCCCCAACCAGCTCCTCTACCGCCTCTTTCACGAGGAGGGCGTGCGCGTCTACCAGCAGCACGGCCTGCGGGACTCGTGCCGCTGTTCGCGCGAGAAGGTGGTCGATGTGCTGGCGAAGATGGACCCCGAGGAAGTCGAGTCCATGAAGCTCTCGGACGGCTCCGTCGAGGTCACCTGCCAGTTCTGCAACCGCATGTACCACTTCACCGACGCGCAGGTGGCCGAGCTGCACGCGGGCGCGGGGTGAACGCCGCACTGTCTTGAAGGCCGCCGCGGGTCCGCGCATCCTGCCGGCATTCACGCCCGCCATCCGGAGGATCGCCGCATGACCGCCCTGCGCGCCGCGTTGGTGTTCGCCGCCGCCCTCGGCCTCGCCGCCTGCACGATGGACCCGCCGAGCGACGAGTTCCCGGTCCCGCGCCATACCGAGAAGCCCCCGGTGCGGCTGGATGTGGCGGAGATCCGCGTGGAGACGCGCTACGAGCCGCCCATGCAGGCGCCCAATGTGGAACACGAGGCCCCCGTAAGTCCGGCCCGGGCCGCGGAGCAGTGGGCCGAGGACCGCCTGCGTGCCGCCGGCTCGCGCGGCACGGCGACGGTGGCGATCACGCAAGGCGGCATCGTTCGCGAGGAGCTGGAAACCGAGGGCGGTATCACGGGCTTCTTCACCAGCGAGCCGGCGCTGCGCTACACGGCGGACCTCACCATCGCCGTGGCGATGCAGCACCCCAATCGCGACGCCACTGTGCGCATCACCGCCTCGCGCTCCACGGCCGTGCAGGAAGGGGCCAGCCTGCACGAGCGCGACAGCGCGCTGCACACGCTCGTCACGAAGCTCATCGACGACGCCGGCGGGCGGCTGGCGGAAACGCTCGAAACCAACGCGGACGGCTTCGTGCTCGCGGGCGGAAGCTGACCGCCGGGATTCAGACGCGGGCGCGCGCCTGTACCAGCAGCAGGCGCACGGGCGCGCGCACCACCTCCTCCGGGGCGTGGGCCACCTCCGCGTCCACCGCCAGGCCGTCCGTCTCCCGCAGGTGGTACGAATCTTCGCCGTGGCGGTAGATCACCTCGCCCGCGAGCACCTGCACGAACGCGGCGCCCCGGTCCGTCGGCAGCACGGGGGTGCCGTCGGCGTGGGTGAGGGTCACCACGACCGGTTCCAGGGTTACGCCGCGCGCGGCGATATGGCCCAGCAGCCGTATGTCGCTGCCGTTCCGCGCGGGCGCGAGAATGCGCTCCGCGGGAATGGACACGGCCGCGCAGCGATCCTCCAGCCCGTCGAAGAGCGCGCTCACCGAAACGTTCAGGGCCCGGGCGAGGGCGCTCACCGTGGCCAGCGACGGCGAGGTGGCGCCGTTTTCGATCTTGGACAGCATGCCGGGCGACAAGCCGGCCGCCCGCGCCACGTCGCTCACGGTGCGGTTCAACTGCGTGCGGTAGCCCCGCACCCGCAGGCCCACGCCGCGTTCCAGCCGCTCGGGATCGCTGTCCCGCGCCGGTGTCGGGGAAAGCTCGTGATACATGCCGCGGTATGGTTCCCAGATTGCCGTCGCCGCGAAACAGCCGTGTTCCGGTTCACGTGTAATACCATTAAGGGCAGCGCGCGCCTTCCCCGATACGTGCATGAAGTGTATGCACGAATTGGGTAGACCCCGGGTAGCACGAAGCGCGGGCCGTGTCCGTACGGCGTGCCCGCGAGGACGGGGCGTGCGGCAATGGCGAATACTTGGCGGAGCGTACACGTCTCCGTTGTTAGCTCAAGGGCCTTGACCCGCTCACCTGTTGCGTGCAGGTCTCCGGTCACTGGCCGGAGCCGCCGGGTTCGCCGAGCGCGCGCATCGTGTGCGCGCGCGCCGATCCACGCCGTCCGCCGCAACCAGAGGAGCGCACGGGAGCTGCCGTCATGGCCGAGAGCTACATCCTGACCTCGGAATCCGTTGGGCCGGGTCACCCGGACAAGATCGCCGACCAGATTTCCGACGCCGTGCTCGACTCGGTTCTGAGCCAGGACACCGGCGGCCGCGTGGCCTGCGAGACCCTGGTGAACACGGGCCTCGTCCTGCTGGCCGGGGAGATCACCACGACGGCGAACGTCGACTACACCCAGCTTGCGCGCGACATCGTGACGGACATCGGCTACGACGACAGCGCGCTCGGCTTCGACGGCAACAGCGCCGCCGTGCTGCTGGCGCTCGACCGCCAGTCGCCGGACATCGCCCAGGGCGTGAACGAGGGCGACGGCCTGGATCTCGACCAGGGCGCCGGCGATCAGGGCCTGATGTTCGGCTACGCCTGCCGCGAGACGGACGAGCTGATGCCCATGCCCATCCAGCTCGCGCACCGGCTCACGCGGCAGCAGGCGGAGGTCTACCGCAGCGGCAAGCTGCCCTGGCTGCGCCCCGACGCGAAATCCCAGGTGTCCGTGCGCTACGAGAACGAGCGCCCGGCGGCGGTGGACACCGTCGTGCTGTCCACGCAGCACGATCCCGACGCGGATTACGAGACCATCCGCGAGGGCGTGATCGAGGAGATCGTCAAGCCGGTCGTGCCGGCGGAGATGATTGCCGAGGCCACGGACTACCTCGTCAACCCGACGGGGCGCTTCGCCGTCGGCGGCCCGAACGGCGATTGCGGCCTGACCGGGCGCAAGGTCATCGTGGACACCTACGGCGGCGTGGGGCGTCACGGCGGGGGCGCCTTCTCCGGCAAGGACCCCAGCAAGGTGGACCGCTCCGCCGCCTACGCCGCGCGCTACGCGGCCAAGAACGTGGTCGCCGCAGGGCTGGCGGACGTCTGCGAGGTCCAGCTCGCCTATGCCATCGGGGTCGCCCAGCCGGTGTCGGTCAACGTCAACACCCAGGGCACCGCGCGCATCCCCGAACCGCGAATCGAGCAGCTCCTGCGTGCGAACTTCGATTTCCGGCCCAAGGGCATCGTTCAGATGCTGGACCTGCTGCGCCCCATCTACCGCCAGACGGCAAGCGGCGGTCACTTCGGCCGCGACGACATCGACCTGACCTGGGAGCGCACCGACCGCGCGGCGGCGCTTCGCGCCGAGACGAGCCGCACCGCAGCGGGATGAACCACGGCGCGCGTCCACGAAACGCGCGCTCCACGACCGGACACGAGGAGCCATATGACGGCATTCACCGACCACTGCGTGCGCGACATCGAGCTGGCCGACTGGGGCCGCAAGGAAATCGCCATCGCCGAGACCGAGATGCCCGGCCTGATGGCGCTGCGCGACCGCCACGGCGCCGACAAGCCGCTGAAGGGCGCGCGCATCGCCGGCTGTCTGCACATGACCATCCAGACGGCGGTGCTGATCGAGACCCTGGTGGCGCTCGGCGCCGAGGTGCGCTGGTCCTCCTGCAACATCTTCTCGACGCAGGACCACGCCGCCGCGGCGATCGCGGCCAGCGGCGTGCCCGTGTTCGCCTGGAAGGGCATGGACGAGGACAGCTACTGGTGGGCCATCGACCAGACCATCTTCGGCCCGGACGGCTGGCGGCCCAACCTGCTGCTGGACGACGGCGGGGATCTCACGGGGCGCCTGCACGACACCTACCCGGACGTCATGGATCAGGCCGTCGTCGGGCTGTCGGAGGAAACCACGACGGGTGTGGCGCGGCTCTACCGCATGGCGCGCGAGGGCTCGCTCAAGGTTCCGGCGATCAACGTCAACGACAGCGTCACCAAGTCCAAGTTCGACAACATCTACGGCTGCCGCGAGAGCGCGGTCGACGGCATCCGCCGCGCCACGGACGTGATGATGGCGGGCAAGCGCGCCGTCGTCTGCGGCTTTGGCGACGTCGGCAAGGGCACGGCGCAGTCGCTGCGCAACGCCGGCTGCCGCGTCAGCGTGACCGAGGTGGACCCGATCTGCGCGCTCCAGGCCGCGATGGAGGGCTACGAGGTCACGACGATGGACGAGGCCGCGCCCGTGGGTGACATCTTCATCACCGCCACGGGCAACGCCGACGTCATCACGGCCGACCACATGCGCGCCATGAAGGACCGTGCCGTCGTCGGCAACATCGGTCACTTCGACAACGAGATCGAGGTCGAGGGCCTGCGCAACCTGACGTGGCACAATGTCAAGCCGCAGGTCGACGAGATCGAGTTCCCGGATAGCAAGCGCATCATCCTGCTGTCGGAGGGGCGCCTGCTGAACCTGGGCAATGCAACGGGCCACCCCAGCTTCGTCATGTCCGCGTCCTTCACCAACCAGGTGCTGGCGCAGATGGAGCTGTGGGCCAACGCCGACCGCTACGCCCGCGACGTCTACGTTCTGCCCAAGCATCTGGACGAGGACGTGGCGCGCCTGCACCTCTCGCGCGTCGGGGCACGGCTGACTCGGCTCTCCGACACCCAGGCGGAGTACCTCGGCGTCCCCAAGGACGGTCCCTTCAAGAGCGAGGCCTACCGCTACTGAACGGGTGGACCCCGCCGGCCGTTGTCCATCCGGGTAACGTTTTGTAAACTCCACGCGTCGAAATGACCGTGGCGGGGGGTCGGGTGGCGCTCTCCTTGTGCGTGCGCCAAATCGCGAAGGGTGGCGAGCCGTGAGCGGCGTCGAGGTGCTCCTGGCGTGTTTGCTTGCCACCGCGGCGGCGGGCATGGCCGCGGCCACGGTCTACCGGGCGCGGTGGCTGCGCGACCGGGAGCGCCTGGCCCGGACCGAGCGCGAGCGCGCGGACCTCGACGCCCTGATCCGCGATTCGCCCGCCGTTCCGCTGGCGCCGCAGGTGGCGGCGGCATCGGCCGATGCCCGGCTTGCCGCGGCGCTCGACATCCCACTGGGCGGCACAGGCGTCGATGCCATGCGGCCGGCGCTTGCGGGGGACGACGCTGACGCCCTGAAGGCCGCAGCCGATGAGTTGTGGTACCGCGGCAGCCCGTTCGCCATGACCCTGGCCACGGCCGACGGCGGGCGCTGGCTCGCGGCCGAAGGTGCGTCCGGCCCCGCCGGACCGACGATCTGGTTCACGGACGTCACGCAGCGCGAGGACCAGCGCCGCCAGGCAGAAGAGCGGGCGCGCGCGCTCGGCCGCGCCGTCGACAGCCTGCCGACGCCCGTGTGGCGGCGCGACAGCGCGCTCGACCTGATCGCCTGCAACCGCGCCTACGCGGAGATGGTCGGCTGCTCCGGCGAGCGCGTGGTGTGCGAGCAGCGCGAACTGGCCGAGGGCGAGGAGGCTGCCCGTGCGCTCGCGGATCATGCCCGTACCACGCACGAACCGGCGTCGACGGAGACGCGGGTGGTGCTGGGCGGCGAACGCCGCTGCCTGGAGCGCAGCGAAGTGCCGCTGGCCGACGGGAGCTTCGTGGGGCTGGCGATCGACCGCACGCGCGCGGACGAGCTTCGCCAGGAAATCCGCCGGCTGACGGACGGTCAGCAGCAGGTCCTGGAAAGCCTGGACACCGGTGTCGTGGTGTACGGGGCCGACCTGCGCGCGTGCTACGCCAACACCGCGGTGTCGCAGGTGTGGGATGTGCCGGGCTCCGTCTTCGCCGGCGAGCCCCACATTACGGAGGTCATCGAAGCCCTGCGGGAGCGCCGCCGCCTGCCCGAGCAGGCGGATTTTCGCGCCTACAAGCGCGAGAGCATCGCGCGTATGCAGAATTTGCTGGAGCCGCAGTCGGAGCAGTTGCACTGCCCCGACGGCCGCACGCTTCAGGTGCGCATGATCCCGCACGCCCCCGGCGGTGTGCTCGTGCTCTACGACGACGTGACCGACCGGCTGTCGCTGGAGCGCGACGTCAACACCCTGATGGAAGTGCAGCGCGAAACCATCGACCACCTCTACGAAGGGGTGGCCGTGTTCGGCGCGGACGGGCGGCTGACGCTGTGCAACCAAGCCTACCAACGCATCTGGCGGCTGTCCCCCGAAAGCGTCTCGGGCCGGCCGCACGTGCGCGCGCTGCTCGATGCCTGCCGCGCGCTCTTCCCCGACACCGGCCGCGACTGGGAAGCGCAGCGCGAACGCCTGGCGGGCCGGGCCAGCGAACCGGAGATGCGCGGTGGCCGCCTGGAGCGGCCCGACGGCATCGTGCTCGACTGGTCGCAGATCCCCCTGCCGGACGGGCAGAGCCTGTTCACCTACCTGGACGTCACCGACACCACACGCGTCGAGCATGCCCTGCGCGAGCGTGCCGAGGCGCTGGCGACGGCGGACCGGCTGAAATCCGAGTTCATCGCCAACGTCTCCTACGAGCTGCGCACGCCGCTCAACGCCATCGCGGGCTTCGCGGAAATCCTTCAGAACCAGTTCTTCGGCGAGCTCAATCCGCGCCAGGCGGACTACGCGCGTGCCATCGTGACCTCGTCCCAGCGCCTCATCGGCCTGGTGAACGACATCCTTGATCTGGCGACGATCGAGGCCGGCTACCTGGAGCTTGAGCGCGAAACCGTGTCCGTGCGCCAGCTCTTCGATGACCTGCACACCCTGGCGCACGAGCGCGCGCGCAGCCGCGGCCTGACGCTGACGGTGACGTGCCCCGATGACATCGGCACGATCGAGGCGGACCCGCGCCGGCTCAAACAGGCGCTGTTCAACCTGCTCTCCAATGCCTTCAACTTCACCCCGGACGGGGGCACCGTCACGCTGAGCGCACAGTGCATGGGCGACACCGTGCGCCTGAGCGTCACCGACACCGGTGTGGGCATCCGCGACGCCGATCAGTCGCGTGTGTTCGACAAGTTCGAGCGCGGCCATCCGCGCAAGGGCGGGCCGGGGCTCGGGCTGTCGCTGGTCAAGAGCCTGATCGAGCTGCACGGCGGCCGGGTAGAGATGGCCTCGCAGCCCGAGTCGGGAACGCGCGTGACCTGCGAATTGCCCGTGCGCGCACCCGATGCCGGCGCGGCCGAGGTGACCCACTCCGTCGCGGCGTCGTGACGAGCGCCGCGGCTGCGGACGATCAGCCCGGTGGGCCCGCCGGGATCGCGCGCCGGACGCCGCCCGTCACTCCAGCTCGTCGTCGGGACGCGCCGAGTCGATGATCTCGCACAGCCGGTTCACGCGCGGGCTCTTGTGGCGGTGGATGCCCGGCGTGTCGTTGGTGAGAACCCACTGACTGGCTTCGACCAGTTCCGCGACCGTCGCCTTGGTGGCGATGATTTCGGCGATCTGGGTGTCGTCCAGCGTGCCGACGATCTGCTCCACGTCGCCGCGGGTCACGGGGCGGTTGCGGGTCATGGGTCCTCCTCGGGTGTGCGCGGGCGCGTGCCTGGAACGCGGCGCCGGCGCTGGCGAAGACGGGGCGCGCGCCGTGGCTCGGGTGGTGCGGTGCCGCTGCGGCGAGTGCCGCGGGACCGCCCGCGACACGGGCCACCAGATGTAAGCGGCCACGGGCGAGCACGCAATTCGTCGGCGCGGCTCAGCCGGCCGCCGGATCGGGGCCGCGCGCGCGGGCGAGCGCAGCTTGCAGGGCGCGCGCGAATTCGGCGCGTTCCCGGGCCGTCAGGAAGGTGCCGATGGTCAGGCTTCGGCCGTGCGAGCGCAGCGTGAGCTGGCTGTCGTGGCGCGGCGGATCCTCCATAAACACCTGGAGCCAGGCCGGCTGGAAGCGCCAGTGCTGGGCGTCGCCGCGCGGGCTCACGCGCGCCACGTGCAGGTCGTCGCGGGTGACGGTCACCGTCTCGTACATGCGCGCGGCGCGGAAGTTGATGCGGAAAGCCACGTAGACCAGCAGGATCTCCAGCCCGCACAACCCCAGCACGGGCCACGCACCGGCCAGGAAGAAGCCCGTTCCCACCGCCAGGCTGAGGCCGGCGAAGCCGCCCATGACGGCGGTGAAGCCGCGCGGCGAGAGCGAGCGGTGGGGGGTCAGGATGGCGTCGAACACCACGCCGTCGCCGTGGTGATCCAGCGTTTCCACGCCTTCGTGCGCCGGTGTGGACATGCCCTGCGACATGGCTTCACGAAGCCTCAACGCAAGCTGATCACGAACCCGCCGCCTCTCGGCAGTTGGTCAGGGCCGCGCTCACGGTGGACACCGCGTAGGGCACGGCGAAGGTCAGCACCACCTTGATCCAATTCAAATCGGCGCCGCCCGTCAACGCGCCCCACTGGTTGATGACGGTGAGCACGGGGCCGACGACCAGCGCCGTCACCGCGGCCACGCGCACCGTGCCGGGCGCGACGGCCACGCGCCACCAGCAGGGTCGCTCGCGGGCGGATCGTGTAGGCATCGCGAGAAAGCTTGCACAGCCCGCCACCGCAGGCAATCCGGGCGATTGGCGAAGCCGGTGCGCATGCCTACAGTCGGCGACCATGTCCGACAGCCTGCTCAGTTCCGAAGAAATCGAAACCCTCTTCACCCGGCTGGCCGAGGTCATCCCGGTCCCCGACAGCGAACTGAGCTACTTTGATCCCTTCACGCTGCTGATCGCGGTCGTGCTCTCGGCGCAGTCCACGGATGTCGGCGTCAACAAGGCCACGGCCACGCTCTTCCGCGAGGCCGCCACGCCGGCGGCGATGCTCGCGCTGGGCGAAGACGGCATCAAGGCGCACATCCGCAATCTGGGCCTCTACAACAACAAGGCACGCAACGTGATCGCGCTGTGCCGCAAGCTGGTGGACGAGCACCGCGGGCAGGTCCCGCGCGAGCGCGCGGCGCTGGAAAAGCTCCCGGGGGTGGGCCGCAAGACCGCCAACGTCATCCGCAACACCGCCTTCGGCGAGCCCGAGATCGCCGTGGACACGCACATCTACCGGGTGTGCAACCGCACCGGGCTGGCGCCGGGCGAGACGGTGCGCGCGGTGGAGGACGGCTTGCAGGCCGTCGTGCCCGAGCGGTTCAAGAAGGACGCGCACCATCTCCTCATCCTGCACGGCCGCTACACCTGCACCGCGCGCAAGCCCAAGTGCGGCCAGTGCGCCATCCGCGACATCTGCCGCTACGAGGCCAAGACCGAGGGGTGACGGCGGCGGCCATCGCGCGGCCGGGGCGTGTCTGCTATTCCCGCCGCCGACCGATGGGGAAGGAGTCGCCGATGCTTCGCAGCTTCAGCGTGCGCGAGCGGCGCCTGCACGTCGCCGAGATCGACGCGGCCTCGGGCGAGACGCCGCCGAGCGACACCGTCTGGCTGGACCTCTACCAGCCCACGGGCGCGGAGGAGACGCTGGTCGAGGGCTGGCTGGGCATCGACATCCCCACCCGCGCCGAGCGCGAGGAGATCGAGTCCTCCTCGCGCCTCTACACCGAGGACGACACCGCCTTCCTGACGGGCACGGTCGTGCGCAGCGTCACCGGGGCCAGCGCGGAAAGCGCCACGGTCACCTTCGCGCTCACGCAGGCGCGGCTGGTCACCGTGCGCCACGCGGATCTCCAGGCCTTCACCACCTTCGAGCGCGAGCTGCGCCGGCAGCCGCAGACCGGCGCCACGGTCGCGCGCGTCTTCCCGGCGCTGCTGGACAGCATCATCGAGCGCATCGCCGACGTGCTGGAACGGCTGCGCGGCGACCTGGACGGCCTCTCGCGCGAGGTGTTCGCCGAGCGCGCCCAGGCCAGCGACCACGACTACCGCGCGCTGTTGGGGCGCATCGGGCGCCTCGGCGACCTCATCTCCAAGGCGCGGGAGAGCCTGCTGTCGCTGTCGCGCGTGACCGCCTTCGCGCGCCAGCTCGACATCTTCGACGACGACCGCACGGCCGCCGGGCGGCTCATCACCGTGGCCCAGGACATCGCCTCGCTGACCGACCACGCCTCCTTCCTCAACAGCAAGGTGACCTTCCTGCTGGACGCCACGCTGGGCATGATCAGCATCCAGCAGAACGCCATCATCAAGATCTTCTCGGTGGTGGCGGTGATCTTCCTGCCGCCCACGCTGATCGCCAGCATCTACGGCATGAACTTCCAGGTCATGCCCGAGCTGACCTGGAGCTTCGGCTATCCGCTGGCGCTGGTGCTGATGCTGATTTCGGCCGTCCTGCCCTACCTGATCTTCAAGGCGCGGGGCTGGCTGTAGGCGGGGGTGGAAAAAGCCCCGGCGGCGAACCGCCGGGGCCGGGCATGGGGCGAACCGCCGGATCAGAAACGCACGCGCGCGCCGGAGAGGACGGACAGCATCTCGTCCACCTCCGCTTCCTGACCCTGGACGAAGACGTCGTCCACCTCGTGGCGGCGGATGCCGAGGTAGAGTTCCGTCGCCAGCGGGGTCAGCTTCTGCACCGCGCCCAGGCCGTAGGAGGTCGCCTCGGGCAGCGCGCCGCCGGGCGCGGCGAACCGGGCCGGGCCGTTGTCGCCCGCGTAGTAGTCGATGGAGAAGCTGGTGCTGCCCACGGCGAAGACGGTCGTCTGATAGCCCAGCTTGCCGTAGATCATCGTGGGAGCGTCCACGCTGTTGCCCGCGTCCGTGACGGCGGGATTCTCGATGTCGGCCGTGGAACCGGCGAGTGTGACGCTGATGCCCCAGGGCGACATGACGGACGCCGAGCCGGTGAAGATGTCGTCGTCCCCGGTGGCGGTGTCCTCGCGCCGCCAGCCGGCCGCGGCTTCCACCGCGAACGCCCGGATTTCGGCGGCGTAGGTCAGGGCCAGCGAGGGCGAGAGGCCGTCGCCGGCCGGGTTGTCGTTTGGGTTGAGGGATTCCGCGTCGTTGTTCAGGGAGGCGTGGGCGCGCACGCCGGCGAACGAGGGCGTCGAGTAAAGGATGCGGGAATCGCGGCTGTCGTCCAGCGTGTCGAAGAAGCCGTCGGCGTCGCCCAGGTCGGTTCCGCGATCCGTGATGAAGTTCAGCCCGCCCACGGGGTCGTCCACGTCGGCGGCGGCGGCCAGCGTGGTGCCCGAGAGATCGGCGAAGGTGGTGTCCTCGGCGGCCGTGTCGCCGCGGCCGACGGCGACGTGGCCGTAGCGCGGATGCTCCAGGTACCAGGTGGCGACGCGGAACTCGCCGATGTCGTCGAGTTGGTCCTCGTTGCCCTGGTTCGCGCCGAAGTCGATCTCATCGGTGGAGTTGACCTCCGCACTGATCTCGATCTCCACGCCCGAGGACCAGGCGCCGAACTGCGTCTCGGCGTTGAACTCGAAGCGCGAGGCGGAGTTGTCGTTGTCCACGACGAAAGCCTGGTCGTTGGGCCCCTGCTCGGCGTAGAGTACGCCCTGGTTCACGCGTCCGCCGACGGTGAGCGTGACTGGATAGTCGGGCTGGACCGTCTTCTCGGTGTCGCGGACGTCGTTGACCTGCCGCGAGGTTTTTTCGCTTGTGCGCGAGGCTTCGTCCGCCGTTTCGGCGGCGTCCTCGACCTGCTTTTCCAGCTCCCGCATGCGCTCGCGCATGTCCTGCATCTGCTCGCGCATCTCCTGGAGCTTCTGTTCGGCGCTCTGGGCGTGGGCCGGGGTGATGCTCCCCGCGCCGATCGCCATGAGCACGGCCGTCCCGGCCCCGAGCACCGCCCGCGTCTGGCTGATTCTCATGCTTGTGCCCCGCACGGTTTTTTCTGGGGCATTCCCGACGATGGTTTCCACGGAAACCATGCCGGAAAATGCCCCATGTCATTGAACGACGGGCAATTTTTACGCCCAAGGTGGTGACACCTTGACCGAAATTGCCCTGGGTTGATCGGCATCGCCGATAGGCCGACGCACACCCGCGCCGCCCGCTTGCGGCGGCTGGTTGCGGCGTTGCGTGGATGCACGTCGGGCTTGGTGCGGCGGACCGGGCCGGCCCGCCGCAGGGGGGAGATTCAGCGGGCGTTGGGCGTGAACGCCTGCTGGCCGTCGATGGTGTAGCCGGCGATGGCGCGCTGGCCCGGCGCGGAGACCAGCCAGTCCACGAAGGCTTGCGCCTTCTGCACCTTCACGTGGTCGTGCTTTTCCGGGTTCACGGCCATCACGCCGTACTGGTTGCGCTGGCGCGTGTCGCCCTTCACATGGATCGTGTAGTCGCCCTTGTTGCCGTAATTGAGCCAGGTGCCGGTGTCGGTGAGCGTGTAGGCGCCCATCTGCACGGCCGTGTTGAGTGTCTCGCCCATGCCGGCCCCGGTTTCGCGGTACCAGCTTCCGGCATCGTCCACATCGACGGCCGTGGCGTCCCACAGGGCCAGCTCGGCGCGGTGGGTGCCGCTGTCGTCGCCGCGCGAGGCGAAGGCGGCCCCGGCGTCCGCGATCTTGGACAGCGCCTTCGCGGCGTTGGACATGCCGTCGACGCCGGCGGGATCGGCCTCGGGCCCAACGATGACGAACTGATTGTACATCAGGTCGAAGCGCCGCACGCCGTAGCCATCGGCGACGAACTTCAGCTCGCCCGGCGTGTGATGGACGAGCAGGACGTCGCCGTCGCCGTTGCGGGCGTTCTCGATGGCCTGGCCCGTGCCGACGGCGACGACGCGCACGTCGATGCCGGTCATGGACTCGAACCTGGGCAGGATGTGGTCGAACAGCCCCGAGGCCTCGGTGGAGGTGGTGGACTGCACGATAATGTGCCCGCGGTCCTCGCCCGCTTCGGCCGGGGAATGGACCGCCAGCGCCAGCACGGCCAGGGCCGCCGCGGCGAAACGTGTCAGGTGGCGCATGGGTGTACCTTTTCGCTTTGGGATTGGATGGTCACAGCAGCAACCGCCCCTCGGCGAAGGCGCGCGCGTTCTCGCTCTTTGGGGCGGTGAAGAAGGTCTCGGCCGGGGTGTGCTCGACCAGCCGGCCGCGGTGCATGAAGAGCACGTCTTCGCCCAGCCGCCGGGCCTGGGCCATGTCGTGCGTGGTCAGCACGATCTTGGCGCCGCTGGCGTGAATCTCCGCGATCAGGGCTTCCACCGCGTGTGCCGCCGCGGGATCGAGGTTGGCGGTGGGTTCGTCCAGCAGCAGCACCGCCGGCCGCGTCGCCCAGGCGCGCGCGATCGCGAGGCGCTGCTGCTCCCCGCCGGAGAGCGCGGGCGCCGGGCGGCGGGCGAGGTGGGCCAGGCCGGCGCGGTCGAGTTCTTCGGCCACGCGGCGGCGGCGCTCGCGCCATGGCACGCCGTGGACGCGCAGGGCATAGGCGATGTTGGCCGCGGCGGAGCGGTGCAGCATCACGGGGCGCTGGAAGACCATCGCCTGGTGCCGGCGCAGCGCGCGGTCGGGCGCCCGGCCGGCCCAGCGCACCGTGCCCGCGTCGGGGCGAATCAGGCCGTGCAGCACGCGCAGCGCCACGCTCTTGCCGGCGCCGTTGGGGCCGATGAGGACGCTGCGAGTCGAGGCGGCCAGGTGCAGGTCGAGCCCGTCCAGCGCGTCCGTTCCGCCCAGGCGCAGGCGCACGCCCGCGACCGCGAGCGGCAGCAGGGGATTGTCGGAGCCGGGCAGGCCGTCGCGCGGCATCGTCTCTCCCTCAGCCGAGTGCCCGCGCGCTGAGCGCGCGCAGACCCATCGCGGCGGCGTTCACCATCACGGCCAGGGACACCAGGATGACGCCCAGGCCGAGCGCGAGGTCGAGCTGGCCGCGCGCGGTTTCCAGGGCGATCGCGGTGGTCATCACGCGCGTCACGCCGTCGATGTTGCCGCCGACGATGAAGACCGCGCCCACCTCTGCGATGGCGCGCCCGAAGCCCGCCAGCACCGCGACCACGACGGCGTGCCGGCTTTCCCACAGCAGCGTCGGGATCATGACCGGCCGTCGCAGGCCGAAGGAAGCCAGCTGTTCATGGTACGCGGCGTAGGCGTCGGCCACGGCCTGGCGCCCCAGAGCCGCCACGATGGGTGTGACCAGGACGGCCTGCGCGATGATCATGGCGCGCGGCGTGAACAGCAGCCCCAACTCGCCGAGCGGCCCCGCACGCGAAAGCAGCAGGTAGATCACCAGCCCGACCACCACCGGCGGCAGTCCCATGAAGGCGTTGAGCAGCACCAGCACGGGCGTGCGGCCGGGAAAGCGGTACACGGCCAGCAGCGCGCCCAGCGGCAGCCCGATCGCCGCCGCGACCAGCACGGCCTGCGTGCTCACGCGGAGCGAGAGCAGCACGATCTGCAACAGGTCCGCGTCGAAGGCGGCGATCAATTCGAAGGCCCTCGTGAAGGCCGCGCCGAAGTCGTTCATTGCCGGAGTCGCCGTTCACGGTTGGTAGCCGGGGCGCCGCGGGGTGCCGGCGCGGCGCGCCGGTGCCGGATCGTGCGTCAGCACTGGCCGTGCGCCAAGACCCGCGCAGCACTGTGACAGTGGCACGGAACCGGCCATGCGCCCGGTGCGCGCCCTTTCCGGGCATGAATCGCGCATGCGTGGGCCCTGGCACCGTATCGTGCATGCGACCGGTGCGAGCACATCCGTGGGGCATGTGCACGCGAGATTCGCTAAAACCTTGCACCGCGTCGCCAAGATGATAGTGTTTCAACGCCAAGGATTTCATCACGCTAGATGACGTTTTTTATGCAGTCCGACACCGCTTTGTCCGCCGCTCAGGACAATCCGGCGGCACGTCCCCAGGACGCGTTCTTTCTTACCGATGCCAACTTCGCCCCGAACGGGCCGCACGTCGTGGCCGTCAACGATCGCTTCGCCGCGATGACCGCGGATGCGGCCACGACCGTGGCCGAGCGGGCCCTGTCCCGGTTGGAAGCAGCGGCGCGGGCGCGTCAGCGCTCACAGCTGCGCGCCGGCCTGGAACGCGGCGAGGCGGTCGGCCCCGTGTGTCTGCGCGAAACGCGGCCCGACGGCACGCCCGTCCTCGTGCAGGTTCATCTCGAACCCCTCCGCGATCCTGGAGGCGCGCTGCGCAATTACGTCGGAATCGTGCGCGATGTGACGCAGCGACCCGACAGCGAGCGGATGATCGAGCGCATCATCGAGCACGCGCCCGCCGGCATGGTCATGGTGGACGCCGCCGGCACGATCGATCTGGTGAACGAGGAGGCCGTGCGCCTCCTGGGCTACCGCCGCGAGCAGCTGCTGGGCATGTCGGTGGACCGCCTCGTTCCCGGCGAGCAGCGGTCGGCTCACCACCGGCACCACCAGGCCTACATGGCGGCCCCGACAGCGCGCCGCATGGGCGGGCAGCGCGACCTGCAAGCCGAGCGCGGCGACGGCACGCGCATTCCGGTCGAAATCGGGCTGGTGCCGCTGGATCTGAACAGCGGGACCTATGTCATCGCCTCGATCGTCGACATCAGCGAGCGCAAGACGGCGGAGGCCAACGAAGCCTGGCTGCGCCGGGAGTTGGAGCGGCGCAACGAGGAGCTGCGCGAGGTCGTCGCCCACACGAACGAACTTGCCGAAGAAGCCCAGGCCGCGAACCGCGCCAAGACCAGCTTCCTGGCCACGGTCAGCCACGAACTGCGCACGCCGCTCAACGCCATCCACGGCTTCACGGAGCTGCTGGAGCAGGAGGTTCACGGGCCGCTCGGCGATTCGCGCTACCGCGACTACGTTGCCACGCTCGCGAACACCGGCCGCGAGATGCAGACGCTGGTGGCGCGCTTGCTGGAGCTCACGCGCGCGGTCGCGGGTGAAGCGAGCATCAACCCGACCGATCTGGACGCCGCCCGGGTGCTTCGCGGTTCCGCCGAACGCGTGGCCGAACGCGTTGGTGACGCTGGCCCCGCGATCACGGTGGAGCTGCCGACCCAGCGTCTGGTCGCGGTTCTGGACCGGCCCAGCCTGAAGCGGATCGCGAACGAGCTGCTGGACAACGCCGTCCGGCACGGCCCGGACGAGGGAAACGTTCGCGTGGTCGCCGCACCGCACACCGGGGGCGGGTTGACGCTGACGGTCGCCGACGACGGACCCGGGATGCCCGCGGATGCGGCGACGCAGGCGCTCCAGGCCTTCGTCCAGCCAAGTGAGAGCTACACGAACCACGCCGCCGGGCTCGGCATCGGGCTGTCGCTCGCCAAGGCCCTCGCCACCGCGCACGGCGGCGACCTCTGGATCGAGACCGAGCCCGGAACGGGCACGGCCGTTCACGCCACGCTGCCCAATCCGGACACCGTTCCGGCTGGCTGATCGCGTAACCACGCCGGCGCGCACACGAAAACGCCGCCGTCCGGTGGAGACGGCGGCGTCCGCGAAAGCCGTGGCGTGTCGCGGCGAGCCGGGTCAGACGAACTGCTCGACCCAGTCCTTGAGTTCCTTCTTGGACACCGCGCCGACCTTGGTGCCGGCGACCTCGCCGCCCTTGAACAGCATCAGCGTGGGGATGCCGCGAATGCCGTAGGTCTGCGGCGTGCCCGGGTTGTCGTCGATGTTGACCTTGGCCACCGTGAGCTGACCGTCCAGCTCGTCCGAGAGTTCCTCCAGCACGGGCGCCAGCGTCTTGCAGGGGCCGCACCATTCGGCCCAGAAGTCCACCAGGACGGGGGTGCTCGCCTTGAGCACGTCCTGATCGAAGCTCGTGTCACTGGTGTGCGTCATTGCCATCGCGAAAAGGGCCCTCCGTGCCCGCGTGAGCGTCTGGCCGGAACCTAGGCGGGGCCCCGGAAGGGGTCAAGCTGCCCCGTCCGGCGCCGCATTTCACGCGCGCTTGAAAGCCGGTCATGCCGGCTTGACGGGCTCGACAGGCATGAGGGTCGGCCCGTCCGTCCACAACAGCCAGGTTTCCACGCGCCGGCCGGGGTAGGCGCGTTCCAGCAGCCGCGCATAGGTGCCGAGCTGCCGGCGGTAGACATCGGGGACGTCGTCCGGATGCGCGGGCGGCGGGCGGTTGGTCTTGTAGTCCACGATCACCACGGCCGTGTCCGTGACCACCAGGCGGTCCACCTGGCCGGACACCGGCTCGCGGCCGTCCAGAAGGCCCACCACCGGCACCTCGGCGCGGCTGTTGGGGCCGAAGAGGTGGGCGTGCTCGGGTGCGTTCACGACCGCCAGGACCTCGTCGCGCAACTCCCGCTGCGCGCCCGTGCTCAGGCCGTGCGCGGGATCGGCCAGGAAGCGCCCGGCGGCGTGCGCACGCGCCTCCGGCGGCAGGTCCGGCAGCGTCTGGAGCAGGCGGTGAATCAGCCGGCCGCGCTGAAAGGCGTCGGCCTCGCCGGGCTGGAGAGGCGAGCGCACGGGCGGGTCGCTCTCCGCCTGCCGCGACGGCGCCAGCGGGCGCGGCGGGCGCGGTTCCGGGGCCGGCGGCGTGCGCCCCCAATCCGGCAGCTCCCCGGCGGGCGGCCCGGCGGCGCGCGGCGGCGTGGGGTCTTTGGGCTGGGCGCGCTGCGGCGTGTCCAGGCGCAGGCCCGGCCCGGTCCAGCCCTCGGGGATCGTCGCCGTGAAGTCGAAATCCACCGGCTCGGCGACGGCACCCAGCCCGGCGGCGATCATGTCGTACCAGGCCGTGGCGCCGGGCGTCTTGTTGGTGCGCCAGCCGGTGACGTAGAGGCGGTCCTCCGCGCGCGTCATGGCCACGTAGAGCAGCCGGCGGTACTCCTTCGCCCGCGCCGCCTCGGCGGCTTCGCGCAGGCTCCGGGCGCGGTCCTCCTCGTACGTCTTCCGGGGCGGCCACAGCGCCAGGCCGGTCGCTTCGTCCCACAGCAGCCTGTCGCCCTTCTCGGGGGGCTGCGTGGTGTCCGGCAGGATGACCACGGGCGCTTGAAGCCCCTTGGCGCCGTGGACCGTCATCACGCGCACGGCGTCGCCGGCGTGCTCGGCCTCGCGCTTGACCTCCTGTTCGCCGGCTTCGAGCCAGTGCAGGAAGCCCTGGAGCGAGGGCACGTGCTCGCGTTCGTAGGCGAGGGCGAGCTGGAGGAATTCGTCCAGCGCCTCGTTGGCCTCGCTGCCCAGGCGCGCCAGGATCGCCCGGCGCCCCTGCTCGGCGCCCAGGATGCGGGCGAAGAGTTCGTAGGGCGGGATAAAGTCGGCGCGGTCCAGCAGCTCGCTCAGGCGCGCGTGGGCGCGCTCGAAGTCCGCGCGCTCCCCGGCGCGGTCGCGCAGCGCGTCCCACAGCGTTCCCGGCCGCGCGTGGCAAAGCTCGAACAGCGCGTCCTCGTCCAGCGCGATCAGCGGGCTCTTGAGCACGCACGCCAGCGTCAGGTCGTCCTCCGGCAGCAGCAGGAAGCGCCCCAGCGCCACGAGGTCGCGCACCGCGAGCTGCTCGGTGAGCACCATGCGGTCCACGCCCGCCACCGGCACCCCCCGCTGTTTGAGCGCGCGCACCAGCTCGCCCATGAAGGCCGTGCGCCGGCGCACCAGGATGAGGACGTCGCCCGCCTGCATCCGCCGGCCCCGCGCGCTCAGCCAGCCCTCGGGCGCGCCGCCGATCCAGCCCGCGATCTTCGCCGCCAGCAGCTGCGCCAGCCGCGTCGCCGGGGGCGACTCCGGCTCGGGCTCGGCGGGCGGCTGCCAGGGGTCGGTCTCGCCCTCGCCGGCCGGCGCGACCGTGGGCCACAGCTCCACGCGCCCGGCGTGGCCCACGCGCACGGGGTCGTGGTGCAGCGTGCCCGCGCCCTCGACGACGCCGTCGGCGGCGTCCGGCTGGGCGAAGACGGCGTCCACGGCGTCCAGCACGGCGTCCGTGGCGCGGAAGGAGACCTGCAGGTTCACGGGCCGCCAGGGCTGCTCGGCTTCGCGGGCGCGCTCGGCGAAGTGGTCGTGCATGCGCGCGAACGCGGCCGGGTCGGCGCGCTGGAAGGAGTAGATCGACTGCTTGGCGTCGCCCACGGCGAAGACGCTGCGCGCGCCTGTGGGCCGCGTGCCCTCGCCGGCGAAGAACTCGCTCGTCAGGGCCTGGACGACCTCCCACTGCTCGGGGCTGGTGTCCTGCGCCTCGTCGATGAGGACGTGGTCCAGCCCACCGTCCAGCTTGAACAACACCCAGGCCGCGCGCGTCGGCTGGGTGAGCAGGTCGCGCGCGGTGAGCACGAGGTCGTCGTAGTCCATGAGGGCGCGGGCGCGCTTGCGGGCGTGGTAGGCGTCCAGCACGGCCGCGCCCAGGCGCAGCAGGCCCGCGGTGGCGTGGGCGAGCGTGGCCGCGTTCATGCGCGCTTCTAGGGCCTGAAGGCGCGCCGCCTCCGCTTCCATCGCGTCCAGCGCGCCGCCCACGGCCTGCGCGTTTTTCGTCAACAGCCGCTTCTGCACCTCTCCGGTCTGGGTGAGGAAGAGCGCGCGGTGCTCGGCGTAGCTCTCGGCGCGCTGGGCTGCCTCGGCGTCCAGCCAGGCGCGTAGGGTGTCGGCCTTGCCCGCTTCCTTGGCCGTGCCCTGCTTCATGGCCTCGACGGCGAGGCGCAACGCGGCCTCGTCGGGTTCGCCGGGGCCGCAACCGGCGCGGCGCACGGTTTCGGGCGTCTCCGCCTGGGCGATTCCAAGGTGGTCGAAGACGTGGCGGACCACGGGCTCCACGCCGCCCTCGCGGGTCAGCAGGCGCACCAGCCGGCTGCGGTGGGTGAGCAGCTCGCCCAGCAGCGCGTCGAAGCCGCTTTCCGCCGCGTGGGCCGTCACGGCGGCCAGCGCGTCGGCCAGCCGGGGGTCGCCGCGCCCCGCCCCGAGCAGCACGCGCTCGCGCGCGGCCTGGAGGGTTTCCGCGGCGGAGCGCTCGTCCATGACCTGGAAGTGCGGCGGCACGCCGGCCTCCAGCGGGAAGCGCGCCAGCACCGTCTGGCAGAAGGCGTGGATGGTCTGGATCTTCATGCCGCCGGCGGTGTCGAGCACGCGCGCGAACAACTCGCGCGCCCGGCGTAACGTGGCCGCGTCCGGCGCCGCGCCGGTGAGCGCCGTGAGCCACGCCGTCAGCTCGGCGTCGGTGGCCACCGCCCATGCGGCCAGGCGGTCGGCGAGGCGGTTGTGCATCTCCGCCGCCGCCGCCTTGGTGAAGGTCAGGCAGAGCACGCGCTCCGGCGCCGTCCCCGCGAGCAGGAGGTTGAGCACGCGGTCGGTGAGCACCTTGGTCTTGCCCGTGCCCGCCGAGGCCGTCACCCACGCCGAGGCGTCGGGATCGCTGGC
>Ga0207714_1000589_pt1 | contig 24671 bp, 18 predicted proteins | sample PonA232FremontCA_2_FD_187270 | JGI IMG/M metagenome (GOLD analysis project Ga0207714, IMG submission 187270) | Marine sediment microbial community from Fremont, CA, USA - Pond A23 Sediment 2 (SPAdes) | ecosystem: Environmental > Aquatic > Marine > Unclassified | place: USA: Fremont, California...
CTCCCACGCGCAGTACCACAAGCACGGCGCCTACATCCTGCGCAACGCCGACCTGGCCGGCTTCTCCCGGCACGAGCAGCAGCTGCTGGCGTTCCTGGTACGCGTCCACCGCCGCAAGCTCGCCCGCGGCCAGATCAAGGCGCTGCCGAAGCGCTGGCGGGAGACGGGCAAACGGCTCGCCGTGGTGCTGCGGCTGGCCGTGCTCCTCCACCGCAGCCGGGACGACAAGGCCGTTGTCGAGCCGGCCCTGGAGCCGCTGGATGGGGGGGTGCGGCTGCGCTTCCCCGCGGGGTGCCTGGAGGCGAGCCCGCTGCTCCACGCCGACCTGCGCCAGGAGCAGAGCTACCTGGAGCGTGCCAAGGTCCACCTGGAGCTCGCCCCCGGGGCCGGCTGAGCGCCGGCCCCGGGGGCGCGTGCGGTATCGCCTCGCCAGAGGCGGCTAGGTGTCTTCCGCCAGGCGTTCCAGCAGCGCCTGCTGGGCGCTGAAGGCGGGGGCGTCGTCCTGCGGCGCGGCCCGGACGTAGCTGCCGTCAGGCTGCAGCAGCCAGGCCTGGCGCGTATCCATCAGGTAGTACTCCAGGTCCTTGAGGATCCGCCTCCGCGCCTCCGGATTGTTGACCGGGAAGGCGGTCTCGACCCGCCGGAAGAAGTTGCGGTCCATCCAGTCGGCGCTAGCGCAGCAGATCTCCGGTGAGCCGGCGTTGCCGAAGTAGAAGACGCGGGTGTGCTCGAGGAACCGGCCGATGACCGAGCGCACCCGGATGTTCTCGGAGACACCGGCCAGGCCGGGACGCAGGACACACATGCCGCGGACGATGAGGTCGATCTCCACGCCGGCCATGGAGGCCCGGTAGAGGGCCTGGATGGTGCGCGGCTCGGTCAGGGAGTTGACCTTGGCGATGATCCGGCCGCCGCGGCCGGCCCCGGCGTGCTCCGCCTCGCGCTCGATGCGCTCGAGGACCGCCTCGTGGAGGGTGAAGGGGGCCTGCAGCAGCCGGTGCAGGTCCTTGAACTGGCCGAGGCTGGTCAGCTGCAGGAAGATGTTGCGCACGTCCTCGCTGATGCGCCGGTCGGCGGTGAGCAGGCCGTAGTCGGTGTACAGCCGCGCCGTGCGCGAGTGGTAGTTGCCGGTGCCCAGGTGGACGTAGTTGCGTAGCCGGCCGGCCTCGCGGCGGACGACGAGGATCATCTTGGTGTGCGTCTTGTAGCCGACCACGCCGTAGACGACGTGGGCCCCCGCCTCCTGGAGCTGGTTGGCGAGGCGGATGTTGTCCTGCTCGTCGAAGCGCGCGCGCAGCTCCACCACCACCGTCACCTCCTTGCCGGCGCGGGCGGCCTCGACCAGGTGCTCGACGATCGCCGAGTCCGGATCGGTGCGGTAGAGGGTCTGCTTGATGGCGAGGACGTTGGGGTCCTGCGCGGCCTGCCGGACGAAGTCGATCACCGGCAGGAAGGACTGGAAGGGGTGGTGGAGGAGGATGTCCCGCTCCCGGATGGCCTTGAACAGGTCCGTGCCGGTGGTCAGCGCCGGCGGCAGCCCCGGCGTGAAGGAGGGGTACTTGAGGTCCGAGCGGTCGACCAGGTCGTAGACGGCCATCAGGCGGTTGAGGTTGACCGGCCCATCCACCTGGTAGAGGTCCTCGCGGCCGAGCTCGAACTCCTCGAGGAGGAAATCGGCCATGGCGTCCGGGCAGTTGGCAGCTACCTCCAGGCGGACGGCCTGCCCGTAGCGCCGCTGAGGCAGCTCGCCCTCGAGGGCCCGCATGAGATCGTCGACCTCCTCCTCGTCGACGAACAGATCGCCGTTGCGGGTCACCCGGAACTGGTAGCAGCCGTGCACCGTCATGCCCGGGAAGAGGTCCTCGACAAAGGCGTGGATGATCGAGGAGAGGAAGACGAAGTTGTAGGGCGCGCCCTCCTCGAGTTCCCCGGCCGGCATCGGGATGATACGGGGGAGCGCGCGCGGGGCCTGGACGACGGCGTAGCCGGAGTTGCGGCCGAAGGCGTCCTTGCCCTCGAGCGAGACGATGAAGTTGAGGCTCTTGTTGAGGACCTTGGGGAACGGGTGCGCCGGATCCAGCCCCAGCGGGCTGAGGATCGGCAGCAGCTCCGTCTCGAAGTAGTCGCGCAGCCAGTTGCGCTGCGCCTCCGTCCACTCCTGGCGCCGGAGGAAGCGGATGGACTCCGCCTCGAGCGCGGGGATGATCTCCTCGTTGAGCACCCGGTACTGCTCGTGGACGATCTCGTGGGCCGCGGTGCTGTTCACCCGCAGCACCTCCTGGGGACTCCGGCCGTCGGGCTCGGTCTGCACCGAGCCGAGCTCCACCCGCTGCTTGGTGCCGGCGAGGCGGATCTCGAAGAACTCGTCCATGTTGGTGCTGAGGATGCAGAGGAACTTGAGCCGCTCGAGCAGGGGGGTGTCCGCGTCCTTGGCCTGCTCCAGCACACGCCGGTTGAATGCCAGGAGGCTGAGGAGGCGATTGTTGTAGTACTCGGGCTGCTTGAGATTGATCTGTCTATCCATAGCCCTCCAACCATAGCAGAGTTGCCTCCCCCGCAGTTTTGCGTTTTGATGACGAGATACGCATAGATGGGCATCGGCTTCAGGAGGGCCGTGATGGGTAACGAGAGCGAGACGGTGCCGGACGGCGCAGATCCGGACGGACAGGGCCCCCTCGACCGCGCCCTGGCGGGGCTGGTCCTCTACGAGAAGCCTTGGTGTCCCTTCTGCATGCGGGTGAATGCGACCCTCCGCAGTCTCGGGATCGACCTGGAGCGCCGGGATATCGGCCAGGATGCCCAGGCGGCCCGGGAGCTGGCCGAGCAGGGCGGCAAGCGCATGGTCCCGTGCCTCTACATCGCCGACGGCGGAGCGGGGCGGTGGCTCTACGAGTCGTCGGCTATCACCGCCTATCTGCGGGCCCTGGTCGAGGCAGATGATCCCGAGGCCGGCGAGGGGTGATCTCGCCGCGGCCGCTAGCCCGCCTCCTCGCGCAGCCGCTCCAGCAGCGCCCGATCGGGGTAGCCGTCCGCCGGCAGGTTGCGGTTCTGCTGGTAGGCGCGGACGGCGGCCCGCGTGGCCGGCCCTAGTAGGCCATCGACGGGGCCGGGGTCGTAGCCCAGGGCCGCCAGGGCCTCCTGGCCCGCCTTGAGGGCTGTCCGGCGCGGTGGGGGCTCCTCGGGCGGCTCCGCGCGCAGGGGCGGCTGGCCGTCGATCCGGTCGGCGAGGACCCCGACGGCGAGGGCGTAGGAGATCGAGTGGTTCCAGCGTAGGAGCCTGCGGAAATTGTCGTAGACCAGGAAGGCGGGGCCGTGGCGGCCCATGGGGAGGAGCAGCGCTGCCTCCAGGTCGGCCGCCGGGAGGTCGCTGCCGTCGGCGCGGCGGATGCCCTGCCGCTGCCAGCTCGCCAGGGATTGCGGCTCGTCGAGGCCCAGGTGCTTGAACTGGAAGGCCTCGGTGAGCCGCACCTCCCGGCCCCAGCGGAACGCCGGGTCCCAGCCCATCGCATCCAGGTAGTTGGCCGCCGAGGCGAGGGCGTCGGGCACGCTGGTGCGCAGGTCGATGCTGCCGGAGCCGTCGTAGTCCACCGCGTGCTCGCGCAACGTACTGGGCATGAACTGCGTGTGCCCGATAGCGCCCGCCCAGGAGCCGCGCAGCTCATCGTGCTCGAGGCGGCCGCTCTCCAGCAGCGCCAGCGTGGCGTTGAGCTCCTGGCGGAAGAAGGCCTCGCGCCGGCCGTCGCAGGCCAGGGTGGCCATGGCGTCGATGACGGGGGTCTCGCCGAAATAGCGCCCGTAGTGGGTCTCCATCCCCCACAGGGCCAGGAGGTAGCGGGGGCTGACCCCGTACGTGTCGTAGAGCTGCCAGAGCAGCCGTCCGTGCTCCTCCATCATGGCGCGGCCGCGGGCGATACGCCCGTCGGTGACACGGGCGTCGAGGTACGCCCAGAACGTCTGCACGAGCTCCGGCTGCTCGCGGTCGCGATCGACGACGCGCTCGAGCCGCTCCACCTCGCCGAGGGTCTCGTCAACGAGCTCGGGGTCCCGCCCCTTGGCCTCAAGCTCGGTGCGCAGCCCGGTGACGCACTGCTCAAAGGATCCGGCCGCGGCGCTGGCAGGGGCGGCCAGCAGCAGCGCGACGAGCACGGGCCAGCGGGAGCGACAGGGCATGGGTCGTTACTCCACCGCGGTCGGCACCCAGACAGGGCGATAGCCGCAGTGTAAGATAACCCGCTCGAATCGGTCGATTCTCCTCAAGCCGCTGTAAGGAGCGCCATGTATCGAGCCATCCGCGCCCTGCTGTTTCGCCTGGAGCCCGAGCAGGCCCACCGCGTGAGCCTTCGGCTCGCCCGGTGGGGGCTGCGCCTCGGGCGCATGCCCGGGGTGCAAGGCCTGCCGGCGGTACCGCGACGGGTCATGGGTCTCGACTTCCCCAACCCGGTCGGCCTCGCGGCCGGGTATGACAAGGACGGCGAGTACCCCGACGTGCTCGCCGCCCTCGGCTTCGGCTTCCTGGAGCTGGGCACGGTGACGCCGCGGCCGCAGCCGGGGAATCCGCAGCCGCGGGTCTTCCGGCTGCCGGCGCACGAGGCGCTGATCAACCGCATGGGCTTCAACAACCAGGGCGCCGAGGCCCTGGCCCAGCGGGCCGCCGGGGCCGCCCACCCGGGCGTGATCGGGGTCAACATCGGCAAGAACCGCGACACCCCGGCCGAGCAGGCCGAGGCGGACTACGCCCAGGCCCTGGGCGCGGTCTATCCGGTCGCCGATTACGTCGCCGTCAACCTCTCGTCGCCGAATACGCCGGGATTGCGCGATCTCCAGCATGAGGAGGCCCTGCGCAGCCTGCTCCAGCGGCTCAACGAAGAGCGCCAGCGGCTGGCCGAGGCCCACGGCAAGCGGATGCCTTTGGTGGTGAAGATCGCCCCGGACTGGGAGCCGGATGAGCTCGATGCCACCCTGGAGATCCTGCTGGCGGCGGGGGTCGACGGTATCATCGCTACCAATACCACCCTGGGGCGGGCGGAGGTGGCCGGCGCGCAGCACGCCGATGAGCCCGGCGGCCTCAGCGGCGCGCCGCTGCGCGAGCGGGCCGAGCAGGTGCTGGCGCAGGTGGCGCAGCGCTGCGGCGGGGAGATGGCCGTGATCGCCGCCGGCGGGATCCACAGCGGCGAGGACGTGGCGCGCCGGCTGGCGCTCGGTGCGGACCTGGTGCAGCTGTACACCGGCCTGGTCTACCGCGGTCCACGTCTGGTCCAGGAGGCGGTTCGTGCCGCTGCCCGCCATGGCGGCGAGGCTGCCCGGGACGGGGCCGCGTAGCGCCTCGACCACGCAAGGCGGCTCGAGATGGATGACCTGCAGCAACTGGCCTTGATCTACGGGGTCTCCCACGCAAGCTGGCGGGGGACGGCCGAGCTGTCCGCAGCCTACCGGTGGCAGGAGTTACGCACGGATTTCCTGCTCGGCCCGCTGCGCCAGGCCATCCAGGTCTGGTGCGCCGACATCCCGTCGATCGCGGACGAAAGCGACGGTCAGGGCGCCGCTGTAGGCGGACGCGTGCTGGTCCTGCGCTACTTTGATCGCCACGAGGATCAGCTCGCCACCACCCTGGCGGTGTTCCTACCGGCCGCCGGGTGGCTGGAGACCGACGCTGATGGCCTGTACGGGGTGGCGCGGCAGCAGGGATGGCAGAGGCAGGCCCGTCGGCAAGTCGGCCGCGCCCTCGGCGGCGCGGTGCTTGCGAATTCGGAGGACGATGATCCTTTCCAGCTTCTGGGCCGGTCGGGGCACATCCACGCAGACGTGCCACCCCCTGCGGAGGGGATCGCTGCAGCGTCGCGCCTGCTGCACCACGCGCGGACGCTCGGCGAGCAGGATGGGGACCACTGGTACCGTCCGGACGGGCGGGAGACGGCTGTCCTCGCGACCGCTGCCGGCTTCGTGGTGTTCTCGGCAGCGGCTCGCTTCTCGGTCCGCGATGCCGGGGATCGACCCAATCAGTTCGAGCGCTTCCTGATCCTGCACGGCCTCGCCTATGCCTGCCGCCAGGCCCTGGTCGGGCCCTCGCGTTGGCTGGCCCAGGAGGCCCTGCCATCGGGCAGCCACGACACCCAGGTCACCGAGGAGCGTTATCGGACCGTGCGCCGGCTCTACGATCGGCAGGTCCAGTTCGAGGCGCGCTACCTCTTCTCGAACCCGGTCCGGGAGGCGTACCCCGAGGCGCACGGCATGGCCCGCCTGGTCATGGAGAACCAGGGGCTGGAAAGGCTGCGCGAGGCGCTCAACGCCCAGCTCGACCGCCTCCAGGGCCTGGCCCAGCACTACCTGGCGGAGCGGGAGGCCGAGCGCCGCCGGCGGGAGGCGCAAGCCTCGGCTCGGCGGCAACGCTGGCTGAACGGTATCGTCACCGCGCTCGGCCTGTTGCTGGCCGCCGGGCAGACCTGGTTCGGGTGGCTGGCGGTCCCGGGGTGACGGCGCAGGTACCGGGGCGGCGCCGCGAGCCGCGCCCTCGGCATGGCCTGCCCTGCCTGCGCTTGTTATCTTGATGTTGCCCACACGCGGCATATGCCCGTTGAGCAGTGCATCCGGCTCTCCAAGCGCTGGTCCAGAGGTACCTGCACAGGCAACAGCCTGAGGCCGCGGAGACTGGGGCTGCCGGAGCGGGCGCCAAGACAAGGAGAGGTGGCTGAGTGGTCGAAAGCACCCGACTTGAAATCGGGTGAGGGCACGCGCCCTCCGGGGGTTCGAATCCCTCCCTCTCCGCCATGACCAGCGACTCAGTAGCTCGCGCGATGGCGCGCGGGCCCGCCGCGCACGGCGCTAGGCAATGCTCGGCCATTCCTGCCGGGGGTGGCCGAGCGCTCGCCTAGGCCGTGGCCCCTCGTACGCCGCGGCGGCGTGTCCATCTCGACGCCATGCCAGAATCGGCCCTCGCGGGCGATGAGCCGCTCGATGGCCGCATCATCCCGCTCGAGGCGGTGGATCTCGAGCCGCTGACCGGCGAGCAATACGGCGATATCCGCGGCCTGTTGGCCGGTAACGCCGAGTTGATGCTGGACCTGGAGCCGGACGTCCTCGGGGACGCCGCCGCGCCAGCGCCGGGCGCCGTGGGAGCCCACGGTCTTGATCTCGAGGATCTGGACCTGCGCGTTGCCCACGACCTCGCGGTCGATGTCGGCGAGCATCCAGGGGTGGGCCGGGTGCTGGAGGATAGCGCTGACCGGGGCGATGCGGTTACCTGTCCTTCGGGCATAGGCATCCGCCACCCAGGGCTCGAGGAGCCGCCCCCAGTTCGGGGGGCCGTTGCCGTCGACTTCTTCCGCCGGCCCGCCCGGGTTACGGCCCGTCTTGTCGAGCCACAGGTCCTGGGGAGAGCGATACGGGCTGAGGCCCACGGCGGCTGCGGCATCCGAGCTACCGAGCCCGCCTCTGCGGATCGTCAGCCAGGCCTGGCGATCCAGGTCCCGCGTATCGGCCAGGCGGTAGGCCTGCCCGTACCGATGCTGGGCGCTATGCGCCTGGGGAGCCGTTCCCGCTTCCGTCGCAGCTATTTCGATCATGTCCATCAGCTCCTCGTCGTTGGACGATCCCTATCCCGGCTAGATACACCCGAGAGGCTGCCCGCTGCGGTTGACAGGCGTCATGCGCGGGCATGAAAGGATTGTTACGGCGTCCGGTGACGGGGCCCGGCAGCGGCTGGCTCGGGGATCTTGAAGAGCGGATCGATCCGCGACAGCATCGGTACGCTGTCGAGTCGCGCCCACGGCGAAGGGGGCGTCGCGGTTTATCCCTGCCGGAGCTCGGCGCTGATGATCGCCGCGAGGCATGGCATCCTCTCGGCGCACACCCAACTGAGGAGAGATGGTCGATGGCGCTTTGGAAGTTGATCGTATGGGTTGCGCTGCTGATCGCGAGCCTTGCCGCCGGCGTGTGGTTTGTCTGGGCGCAAGAGCTTGCACCGCAGCTGCAAGGCGCCGGCGGGCAGGCTCTCGCTGAGCAGGGGCGGGCCGCCCTGGACGGCGGGATGGTCGGCCAGATGCTGGTCACCGGAGCCGCGTTCTTCCTGCTCTCCGCCCTGGCCGGGGCGTTGGTCGGAGTGCCCTTCGCCATCGTCGGCTACTACGCCGCCGCGGTGCCGATCGCCGGCTGGGGCGCCCTGGTGGTGTTCACCTATCTGGCGATGACGGGGTGATGAGGTAGTCTGCCCCGGCAGGAAGGCGGCCGTACCCCCGCTATAGGCCTGCCTAGCGCGGGGGCGTGGGCGTGCAGGGTGCGGCGCAAGCCGCTCCGGGCGGGAGCTGGTCCCCCGGCTGGGGTCGGCCTAGCAGGAACCCTTGCCCGAGCCTGCACCCCTGGGCGAGGAGGAAGTCCGCCTGCGCCTGCCTCTCGATCCCCTCGGCGATCACCTCCAGACCGAACGTCCGGCTCATGGCGATGATGGCCTGGGTGATGGTCGCGTCCTCGTAGTGGGCCTGCGGGTCGTCGCCGAGGCCCTGGATGAAGGTCCGGTCGATCTTGAGGGCGTGCAGCGGTAGCCGCTTGAGGTGGTTCAGCGACGAGTAGGCCGTGCCGAAATCGTCGATGGAGACGCGCAGCCCGGCGTCGCTCAGCCGCCGCAGGATGTCCACGGTCTGCGCCACGGAGTGCATGGCCGCGCTCTCGGTGATCTCGATCTCGAGCATGTGGGGCTCTACGTCGTATGCCCGCAGGGTCTCCATGATGCGGTCGTAGAGCTCGGGATGCTGGAACTCATTGGCCGACAGGTTGATGGCGATGGGCAGGGGGGTATCCCCCTGCCGGCGCCAGGCCTGGATCTGTCGGCAGGCCAGGCGCAGGACCAGGCGCCCGATCTCGTGGATGAGCCCGCTCTGCTCGGCTACGGGGATGAACTGGTCCGGCGGGAGCCACCCCCAGCTCGGGTGCTGCCAGCGTATGAGGGCCTCCAGGCTCTCCACGGCGCCGGTGCCCAGGTCGACGCGGGGCTGGAAGTGGAGGAAGAGGCTCTCCTCGCTCAACGCCTTTTGCAGGGCGTCCTCGAGCTCCAGCTGGCCCTGCAGCTGATCGTCCAGCTGGCGTGTATAGAAGTGGTAGCAGCGCTTCCCCCGCTCCTTGGAGCGGTACATGGCGAGGTCGGCGCAGCGGATGAGATCCGCCGCATCCTGGCTGTCGTCGGGGGCTACCGCGACGCCGATGCTGCACGCGGGGACGATGCGGCTCTCCGCCAGCTGGACCGGCTCCGCACAGACGCGCTGTAGGCGCTCGAGGACAGGTACCGTGGTCCAGGTGTCGTCCAGGTCCTTGAGCATCAGGAGGAACTCGTCGCCGCCGAAGCGGGCGAGGGTATCGCTGTTGCGCAGCTGCCCCTCCAGGCGGCGGGCGAGCTGGATGAGGAGGGCATCCCCCTGCTCGTGGCCCAGGGAGTCGTTGATGTCCTTGAATCCATCGAGATCGAGGAATATGACAGCGACCGTCCTGCCGGACCGCTCGGACTCGGCGACGGCCTGCTGGATGCGGTTGAAGATGAGCGCCCGGTTCGGGAGCCCGGTGAGGGGGTCGTGGAAGGCCAGGAACTCGAGGCGCTCGTGGAGCGCCTTCTGCTCGGAGATGTCCTCGGCCATCTTGATGTAGTGCGTCACCTCCCCGTGGCTGTTGCTGATGGGCGAGATACGGGCCTTCTCCCAGTAGGGGTCACCGTTGCGCTTGCGGTTCTTGAACTGCCCCTCCCAGATCCGGCCCGCAGCCAGCTCCTGCCCGATCTCCGAGTAGAGGTCGATGTTGTGCGCGTCGTAGCGCATGATGCCGGGAGACTGGCCCACCAGCTCCTCTTGGGTGTAGCCGGTCACCGCCTGGAAGCGCTGGTTGACGTACTCGATGCGCAAATCGGTATCGGTGATCACGACCAGGGAGGGGCTCTGCTCCACGGCGTAGCCGAGCCGTGCGATCTGCTCCTGGGCGCGCTCGCGCTCGGTCAGGTCCACGTCCATGCACAGCATCCGCGGCTGCTGCCCGCCATAGGGGATGGCAGTGTGCGCCGAGTAGACCGTGACTCGCTGGCCGTCCTTGCGCTGGAGGTGCAGGACCCTCGGCTCCGGGATCTCCGCGCGGGCCATTTGGTCGCGGACCGCATCCTGCATCTCGGGCGGGATGATGAGATCGAGCAGGTTGCTCGCCAGGGCCTCGTCGCGGGTGTAGCCGTACAGCTGCTCGCTCGCCTGGTCCCAGAAGAAGACGGAGCCGTCCATGTAGTAGCCCTGGATAGCGACGCCGGGCACCGACTCGAGCAGCTCGAAGATCAGGTGCTCGTTGACGCCGTTTTCGCTGGGTGCGCTGCCTGGTCCACGATCCATATCGCCCTCTATCGATTTGCCAGCGAAACGGCTCAGATCGGATCCGCCTCGACCACGCGGTTGCGGCCACCCTCCTTGGCCGCGTACAGCGCCGCATCTGCTGCGTCGCGGAGCGAGCCGGGGTCGGCCGCCCTGTCGCTCGCCGGTGCGCGCGTCGCCACGCCGACGCTCAGGGTAACTGTCGCGGAGGTCAAGGAGCGGGCGTGGCTCAGGCCGAGCTCGGCGGTAGTTGCCCGGAAGCGTTCCGCCACCGCCCGGGCGCCCGGCGCGTCGGTGCCGGGCAGGAGGGCGATGAACTCCTCGCCGCCGTAGCGGGCTACGCGATCGGCCTTGCGGGTTGGCACGGCGGCGATCGCGCGTGCCACCCGTCGCAGGCAGCCGTCGCCCGCGCCGTGGCCGTAGTCGTCGTTGTAGGCCTTGAAGTGATCGATATCCATCATGACCAGCGACAGGGGCGTGCCGTCCCGCTGGGCGCGGTGCCACTCCTCGGTCAGTCGCTGGTCGAGGGCCCGCCGGTTGGGTAGCCCCGTGAGGCCGTCGCGCAGGGAGAGCCGCTCCAGGGCGTCGGTCTTGAGCTTGAGATCGATGTGGTTGCGTACCCGGGTCCGGGTGATCGTCGGGGTGAAGGGCTTGGTGATGTAGTCCACGGCACCGAGGTCCAGGCCACGCTCCTCATCCTCGGTCGTGTTGCGGCCGGTGACGAAGATGACCGGGATGTCCTGGGTGCGCGGGTCCGCCTTCAGCTGGCGGCAGACCTCGTAGCCGTCGGGCTCGGGCATGACGATGTCGAGCAGGATGAGGTCCGGTGGGGTGTCGCCGGTAGCGATCTCGAGCGCCTTGGCGCCGCCGGTGGCTACCTGGATGTGGTAGTCGCCCCGGAGCAGGTGGGCGAGGGCCTGGATGTTCGTCGGCTCGTCGTCGACGAGCAGCACCGTGGCCTCGTGGGCGATGAGTTCGTCCCTCATGATGGCTCGAGCCCCGCCTGTTGGGTGAGCGCCGTCAGCAGGTGCGCGGCCGTATCGTAGTCGAACTGCTCGACACGCTGGCGCAGCTCGCTGACCTGCTCGGTGTCCGTGTAGCGCTGGAGGTAGCCGACGGCCGTATCCAGGACCGCATCGTCGACGAGCTCGCTGCCGCGTAGCGCTGCCCCCAGCCGATCCAGGGCCGCGCGGCCTGCCGCCTCGTCCACGTCGGGGGCCGCCGCTACCTCCGGCGTCTCGAGCCGGCTCAGGCCCGCTGCGACCTCGTCCAGGGCGGCACGCAGCTCGTCGCAGAGCGCCTGGGTGATCGGCTCGCCCGCCTTGAAGGCGTGGTCGATCTGCTCTGCCGCTGCCGAGAGCCGGCTCGCGCCGACGGTGCCCGCGGTACTCTTCAGGGTATGGGCTAGCCGCCAGGCATGCGTGTCACCGCCCGCCTCGAGGGTCTCTGGGAGGCTCCCGAGCTCCCCCGCCAGCTGCGCCCGGAATCGCATCAACAGCCGCCGATAGAACGTGGGATCGTCATCGGTGTGGCCGAGGCCGATCGCCTGGTCGATGCCGGGCAGGGTATCGGGGAGCTCGGCCGGGGCGTCCGCGATGGCCTCGCCCGGCGCCCCGGCCTCGCTCGATGGCCTGGTGCTTGGCTCCGGGAGCCAGCGCGCTAGGGTGTCGTAGAGGGCCTGGCTGTCGATGGGCTTGGCGATGTGGTCGTCCAGCCCGGCATCCTGGGCCCCGGTGCGGTCGGTCTCCATCACCGCGGCTGTCAGGGCCAGGATCGGGATCTCCGGCTGGTTCGCCCGGATCCGTCGGGTCGCCTCGTAGCCGTCCATGACCGGCATCTGCAGGTCCATCAGGATGGCGTCGAACGCCTCGCTCTGCGCCTGCTCGACGGCCTCGGCGCCGTTATTGGCCAGCACCACCCGGGCGCCGGTCTTGGCCAGCATGCGGTAGCCCACCTCCTGGTTGATGCCGTTGTCCTCGACGAGGAGCAGGGAGGTGCCCGCGAATTGGGGAATCTGGGGCTGCTGCTGCGGGCGCTCGGTCGTCCGGGGCTCGCCGCCTACGGCGTTGTTGATGGTATCGAAGAGGGTCGAGCTGGTGACCGGCTTGGGCAGGAAGCCATCGATGATGCCTGTCTCGCTGGGGAGGCTCTCCCGGCCGTAGGCGCTGACCAGGATGGCCGGGCCCCGTGTGTCCGGTAACTGTGCGCCCTCGCGCATCCGGCGCAGCTCCTTGGCGACCGCCCAGCCGTCGAGCCGGCCCGGCATCTGCCAATCGATGAGGATCAGGGCGAAGGCCTGGCCCGCCTGCTCGGCGGCTACCGCGGCGGCGATGGCCTGCTCGCCGTCCTGGGCCTCCTCGACCGTAAGGCCCCAGGCCTCCAGGTGCTCGCGCAAGATCCGCCGGGCGGTGGCGTGATCGTCGACGACCAGGGCGCGATCGCCCGGCACAGGGGGCGGCCTGGTCGGCTCGGGGCGTTCCTCGGCGACGGGCAGGGTGAGCTCGAAGTGGAAGGTCGTCCCGGCACCCGGTCTCGAGTCGAGCCGCAGATCGCCGCCCATGTACTCGACGAGCTGCTGGCTGATCACCAGCCCCAGGCCGGTCCCGCCGTAGTTCCGCGTCGTCGAGCTGTCGGCCTGGGAGAAGGCCTGGAAGAGGTTGCGCTGCTGCGCCTCGGAGATGCCGGTGCCTGTATCCGCGACCTCGAAGCGCAGGCGTACGTGCGCGTCGTCGCCGCCGAGGCGGGTGACCGACAGCGCCACGTGGCCGCTGGCCGTGAACTTGATGGCATTGGACAGCAGGTTGCTCAGGATCTGGCCGAGGCGCAGGGCGTCCCCCTGCAGCCCCGGCGGGATGCCGGGCTCGATGCGGAGGAGCAGCTCCAGCCCCTTCTCGCGCGCCGTATCCCGGAAGAGCGTGCTCATCTGGTCCATGAGGTCGTGGAGATCGAAGCGCTGGATATACAGCTCCAGCTTGCCGGCCTCGATCTTGGAGTAGTCCAGGATGTCGTTGATGATGCCGAGGAGCATGCGCGAGGCGTTGTGCATCTTGTCCGCGTAGTCGCGCTGCTCGGGGGTCAGCTCGGTCTGCATCAGCAGCTGCCCGAGCCCGATGACGGCGTTCATGGGGGTGCGGATCTCGTGGCTCATGTTGGCCACGAAATCGCTCTTGGCCTGGTTGGCGGCCTCGGCGGCCTCCTTGGCCTCGCGCAGGGTCTGCTCGACGGCCTTGTGCTCGGAGATGTCCTGGACCACCGACCAGATGACCTCCCGGCCGGTGCCGGGTTCGGTCATATTGAAGCCGTTGAGCAGGGCAGGGAGGCGGTGCCCTTGCTTGTGGATGAACTCCTTCTCGTAGGGGCCGTAGGCGCCCGTGCGCTCCATGGTGCGCAGCTGCTCGGCCTCCTGCTCCGCGTATTCATCGGGCGTCAGCTCCCAGTACGAGAGCCGGGCGAACTCCTCGGCGGAGTAGCCCAGCGTCTCGTGCAGGGCGGCGTTGAAGTCCAGGAAGGTGCCGGTCTCGAAGTCGTTCATGGACAGGCCCACGGGCGAGAGCTCGAACAGGCCGCGGAACTTGGCCTCCTCGGCGGCGAGCCGCTCCTGCTCCCGGACCCGCTCGGTGATATCCTCATTGGTGCCCACCAGGCGCTCGGCGTTGCCGTCCGCGCCGAAGATGGCGAGGCTGACCGCCTTGATGTGGCGGGTCGCGCCATCGTCCTGGCGCTGGATCCGGAACTCGGCCTCGCACGGCTCCGAGGTGCCCAGGCTGCGCTGGATGAGGTCCTCCGCCGTGTCGCGGCACTCGGGGATCACGACACCCCGCCAGTCGTCCGGGTGGTTGCGGAAGGAGGCGGGGTCCACGCCGTAGACCCGGAACATGCCGGCGTCCCACTCGAGGTGATCGTGCCGGAGGTCGAGCTCCCAGATGCCGATCCGGGCCGCGGTGGTGGCCAGGCGCAGCCGCTCGTTGAGGCGCTGCTCGGTGCGCTGGGCCTCCTTCTCGGCGGTGATATCCAGCCCCGTCCCGCGGAAGCCGGTGAGCTGTCCGTTCTCATCGAAGATGGGGGTGCCGCTAACGCGCTGATACACGCGCGTGCCATCCGGGCGCAGGGAGGCGTGCTCCAGGCCCTGCCAGGACTGCCCTTGCCGGGCCCACTCGGCCAGCATCCCTTGGACCCGCGCTGCCTCCTCTGCGGGCATGAACTCGGTGGGCGAGTGGCCCAGGAGCGCCTCGGTGCTGCGGCCGAGCAGCGGCTCGATCTGCGCGGTCACCATCTGGTAGATGCCGTTGCGGTCGGTCTCCCAGATGTACTCACCGGCGGCGTTGACGATGTCCAGGAAGCGCTGCTCGCTGGCCTGCAGGGCGCGGATGTTCTGCCTTTGCTCGGTAGTGTCGCGGAATACCGCCAGCAGGAGGGTTCGGCCCTGCAGCTCGATCTGCGAGACCGTGACCTGCACGTCGAGGATCGTGCCGTCGCGGCAACGGTGCTGCGTCTCGAAGTCATCGCGCCCCTGCGCCTGGATTCGGTCGAGGTGGGCGGCGATATCCTCGGGGCTCTCGAGGGCCTCGAAGTCGAGGATGTGGAGCTTCAGGAACTCGTCGCGCGGGTAGCCTAGCTGCGCGACGGCGGCCGAGTTGACCTCGAGCACCTCTTCCGTCTCGGGGTCGATGAGCAGGGTCGCGTCCGGGAGGTGGTCGAACAGCGAGCACCAGCTCGCCGGCTCACTCGGCTCCTCCCGCAGTGGTCCCACCGTGCCTGCCATGGATAGGGGTCTCTCTCGGTCGAGGGGCCTGTACGTGTAAACTACCTTGACAGGCGTTGCACGTCGATCACGGCTCTGCCGCTCCCCCCTCGTCCGTACCGGGAGACGGGCTGTAGGCTGACGGGGCCTTCAGGAGGCATCGGATATGCGGAGTTGGTACGTACTTGCCGGGCTCCTCGTGGTGGCGGCCCTGATAGGTGGCTGCCCCGGGGCGGATCCGCCCGCCGAGGCCGCCGACGGGCATGGTGGGCCGGAGCCGGTGCGGATCGCCTACGTGCCGTGGGATTCCGAGATCGCGAGCACCCATCTGGCCGCGGCGGTGATCGAGGAGCGGCTCGGCGTGCCCGTGGAGCTGGTCACTGTGCCGCTGCCGGCGCTTTGGGAGGCCGTGGCCTCCGGCGATATAGATGCCACCCTGGCCGCCTGGCTACCCAGCCTGCAACAGGAGCAGAAAGCGGCCTACGGCGACGAGCTGGAGATCCTCGGCCCCCACCTCGTAGGGACGCGCATCGGCCTGGCGGTGCCCGAGTACGTCCCCGTCGACCGCATCGGTGAGCTCGCCGAGCACAGCGAGGCCTTCGACGGCAAGATCATCGGCATCGACCCGGGCGCCGGGATCATGGAGCAGACCCGAGCGGTCATGGCGCTCTACGGCCTGGAGGCGGACTTCCAGCTCGTCTCCGGCAGCGACTCCACCATGACCACCGTGCTCGGCCGGGCTATCGAGGAGCGGCGCTGGGTCGTCGTCACCGCCTGGACCCCCCACTGGATGTTCGCCCAGTGGGACCTGAAGTACCTGGCGGATCCCCGCGACGGCTTCGGGGAGACGGAGCGGATCCACACCCTGGTCCGGGAGGGACTGGCAGCGGACCGGCCTCGCGTCTACGCCTTCCTCGAGCGCTTCTCCTGGGAGGTGGCGGACATGGAGGCGCTGATGCTGCGCACCCAGCAGCCGGATACCTCGCCCAGCGAGGCAGCGCGGGCCTGGATGGGGCAGCATGAGGAGCAGGTGGCCCGATGGCTGGAGGGATGAGCCGGCTGTGATCGTAGGGCGCGAGCTGAAGGTCTCCGAGTCCCGGACCCGCTGGCTCCTGATCTCCTTCCTGATCAGCGCCCTCCTGCTCCTGCTCCTGGTCGGCAGCCTGCTCCATACCCAGCGCACACTGGCGCGTTTCGAGGCGACCCATATCGAGCTGGAGCACGCCGCCGGTGAGCTGCTCGTCCATATCCAGGGACTCCAGAGCTCAGCGAGGCTCGCCGCCTCGACCGGCGACCTGAATTGGCGGCAGCGGCACAAGAGCCACCGGCGAGCGGCCCACCGGATCCTGGAGCGAGTCGGCGAGCTGGCCTCGACGGTGGCGCTGGGGGGGACGCTCGATACCCTCCGCGAGCGCCTGGACGAGGCCGAGGGCCTCTACCGGGAGGTCTTCAGCGCCATCGTCCGGGGGGAGGTCGAGGAGGCCGAGGCGATCCTCAAGGGTTGGCCGTACGTGCGCAACCGCAGGGCGCTGCGTAACAGCAGCGAGGCGCTCAGCCGCCTGCTCCGCGAGGACGTCCGCAGCCGGATCGCTGTGGAGCAGCAGCTGGTTCGCTCCACGATGGCGGCCGCCGCCGCCCTCTCCGTGGTGATGCTGTTCTGCTGGTATATGTCCCTGCGCCGGTGGAGCGTGCACCTGCGTCAGCGCCAGGAGAAGGAGGCGGAGGTCCGCTACCTCAGCTACCACGACGGGCTCACCGGCCTGAAGAACCGGCGCGGGTTCCTCGAGGCCGCCGAGGAGGCGGTCTCCCGCTCGGTCCGCTACGGGCGGCCGTTGTCGGCGCTCCTCCTCGATGTGGACTACTTCAAGCAGGTCAACGATACCTACGGCCACGTGGCCGGGGATCGGGTCCTCGCCCGCCTGGCCGAGCTCCTGGGCGGGGAGTTGCGCGATTGCGACGTCCTGGGGCGATTCGGCGGCGAGGAGTTCGGCGTCCTGCTCCCGGAGACCGATCGGCAGGGGGCCCTGCAGCTGGCGGAGCGGATCCGTGACCGGGTGGCGGAGATGGCCGTTGATGACGGTGGCTACCGGATCCGGATCACCGTCAGCCTCGGGGTCGCCGAGATGGATGCCGGGATAGCGGAGGTGGACGGTCTCCTGCGGGCGGCGGACGATGCCCTGTACAAGGCCAAGGACGTCGGACGGGATCGGGTTGTAGCCAACCAGGGGGCCTGAGGGGGGACGTTGCCACGGCCAGCCGGGCCGTGCATGCAGGAGCCTGCGCCCACGCCTGGGGGCGCGAGGATAGGCACGGGCGGGGCTACGTCTCACGTACCAGGCGCGCGCACCGGCTGAAGGCGGGGATGCTCAGCGAGTCCCGCCGGCTGGCGAGCCAGTACGCGTGCAGCTGCGCGGCGGTCCGCTCCTCCGCTACGCGCCAGCCCGCCTCGGTGGCGTAGCGGGCCAGGGTGTCCGGCTCTAGCAGCCCGATCAGTGGATCCTGCTGGGAGGCCAGGGTCAGGCCCACGCCCTGCAGGAGGACCTGCGAGTGCCACGGTAGCCGCTCCGTGGGCAGCCAGTAGTCGAGCACGAGCTCGCTGCCCGGGGCCGCGACGCGCCCGAGCGCGGCCAGGGAGGCTTGGATCGCCGGCGGGGAGAGGTAGTAGGTGCAGCCGAGCCAGGTCGCGAAAAGCGGCGAGCCGCAGGATACACCGGCCGCGCTCAGGCGCTCGTCGAGGCGCTCGCTCTGGAAGTCGACGGGTACGAACCGGGTACCCTCGGTGACAGCCGGCGGTAGGTGATCGCGCTTCCAGGCCTGCATCGAGGGTCGGTCCACCTCCGTGAGCGTGGCGGCGCGGAGGAGATCGGGCCGGCGCAGGCCGGTAGTGTCCAGGCCGGCGCCGAGGATGAGCAGTTGCCGGCACCCGTCGGCCACGGCGCGATCCAGGGCATCCTCGGCGAAGCGGGCGCGGACCACCGCTTGACCGCGCAGGGCCGCGAGCTCCGGCTGCATGCCCTCCAGCGCCCGCAGGCCCCAGGCGCTGCCGGGCAGCAGGTCCAGCAGGCCGCGCGTACCGGGACCCAGCAGCGCGCGGACGGCGCGGTCGTCGAAGATGGCCGGCGCGTCGTCGGCGATCGTATGCCAGACGCGCAGGGCGGCAGCCCCCTCCGCGGTCCGGCACGGCGGGGGCGCCTGCGCCGGGGCGATGGCGCCCTGCGGTGGCTCCTCGGCCCGGTGCTGCATCGGCTCGACCCCCGTCGCTCTCCCTTCGGGTAGCCTAGCAGCCACCACGGGCAGGGGTTAGCGGCGTCCGAGGATGTCGCTCAGCGCCTCGTCGAGGGTCGGGTACGTGAAGGTGAGGCCGGCCTCCTGGAGACGCTGGGGGCGCATCTTGGCGCCGGTCAGCAGGACCCGGGCCATCTCGCCGAAGACCAGCCGCAGCACCGGCGCAGGCGCCGGGAGGATGGCCGGCCGGTTCAGGTGGCGGGCCAGCGTGCGGGTGAACTCGGCGTTGGTCACAGGCTCCGGGGCAGCGGCGTTGAATGGCCCGGCCAGGTCATCCCGCTCGAGGAGGAAGAGGATGACCCGCACCAGGTCGGTACGGTGGATCCAGGGCATGTATTGCCGGCCGCTGCCCAGCGGTCCACCGAGGCCGAGGCGGAACGGGGTGAGCAGCTTGGCCAGGGTCCCGCCGTCGCGGTCGAGGACCAGGCCGATGCGCGGCAGCGCCACCCGGACCCCGTAGGCCTCCGCCTCGCGGGCGGCCGCCTCCCAGCGGGCGCAGAGCTCGTGGACGAATTCCTGGTGGGGTGGGGTGTCCTCGGTGACCTCGCGATCGCCCTGGTCCCCGTAGTAGCCCATGGCCGATGCGGAGACGAGCACCCGGGGCGGCTGCTCGAGCTGGCGGCACAGCTCCACGACCGCGTGCGTCGTGCTCAGCCGGGAGTCGAGTAGGCGCTGCTTCTTGGCGGCTGTCCAGCGCCCCTCGGCGATGGAGTCGCCAGCGAGGTTCACGACAGCCTCCGGCTGGTGCTCCGCGAAGTCCTGCACCGCCGGACGCACCTCGGTGCCAGGCGGCAGGACCCCCCGGGCCCGCTCCGGGGAGCGGGAGACAACCAGTGGCTCGTGGCCTTGCCCGTGGAGGTGGGCGCAGAGCTTCTGGCCCACGAAACCGCTACCCCCCGTGATCAAGATCCGCATGGCGATCTCCCTTGTGCCTGTGCCTGGGTATAGTATGGTTCAGCCTACCGCGGTGGGGTGTGCTGACAACCCTGCTGAGCCATCCGGTCCGGAGGTGGGCCGGTGCCGTGGGCGGTTGTGGCGAGAGACCGCCCGCGATTGGGGCCTGCGCCTTGCGCGCGGCACGGCAATCTTTACGTTATGCCGTAACCGAAGATATCGTTACACGAATAGATCAATGAGCAACAGGGGGTCTACATGACGGACGAGGCACCGGATGAGCTGGATCATGGTCGGCGGCGGTTCCTGACCGGGGCGGCGACCGTGGTCGGAGGCGCTGGCGTGGTTTTCGCCGCGATCCCGTTCCTGGGCTTCCTGCGCCCGAGCGCGGAGGCGGAGTCCCGGGGGGCGCCTATCGAGGTGGATATCGGCAAGATGGAGCCCGGCCAGCGGCTGGAGTTCAAGTGGAAGGGTAGCCCCATCTGGGTGATCAACCGCACGGAAGAGCACCTGGAGGCACTGGATAAGGATGTCGGACGCCTGCGGGACCCGGATTCCGAGGTAGACCAGCAGCCGTCCTACTGCGACAACATGTACCGCTCGGTAGACCCCAACGTCTTCGTCGTCATACCGATCTGCACCCACCTGGGGTGCATCCCGACCTACTACCCGGAGATCGGGCCCATGGACTTCGACCAGAACTGGCTCGGCGGCTTCTTCTGCCCGTGCCACGGCGCCCGCTACGACATCGCCGGCCGTGTCTATAAGGGGCAGCCCGCACCGCGGAACCTGGAGGTGCCGCCGCACCACAGCGACGGGGATACGCTGATCGTCGGCGAGCATCCGGACGACTACCAGGCCTGAGCCTGGGACGGGTCGCCGGTCTTACGGGATAGAGGCCCGCTCCGTGAGGGGCGGGCCTCGCTCGTTGTGGGCTGCCGGCGTGCGCCGGAGCGGCCCACGCGAGGCGCGTGGGCGCCGGGTCAGGCGTCGTCGCCGGGAGCGTCGTAGGGTGGTCGGGTATCGGCCGAGCCGCTGGCGGACCCGTCTTGGGCCGATCCCGTCCTGGTTGGCGCGTGGCCGGCATCGGGCGCGTGCCCTGCAGGGGCGGCAGCCGCGCCGCTCTGCTGGACCCGCAGGGGCGGCGCCTGCCCCTGCGGGTCCTCGCCGAAGTAGATGGTGCGGTGAGGGAAGGGGATCTCGATGCCGGCAGCGTCCAGGCGCTTCTTGACGAGGGCGTTGTAGGCCCGTCCCACCGCCCACTGCATCCCCGGGGCGGTCTGGATGCGGACCCGGATATCCACCGAGCTCTCGCCCAGATCGGCGACGCCGTCCACCACGAAGTCCCTGTAGAGGGCGTGGCGGATCTCCGGGTCCGGGTGCGCCTTGAGGTCCTCGTAGGCGGCCTCGAGCTCGCGGCAGACTCGATCCACGTCCTCGCGGTACGCGACCCCGTAGCTGCCGACGTGGTAGGCGAAGTGGCGGGTGAAGTTGGAGATGCTGTCTACCGAGGAGAAGGGGATGAAGTGGTAGGTACCGGACAGGTCCCGGAGGTTCACCGAGCGGATGGTGAGCTTCTCCACGGTGCCGGTGATCCCGGCAGCGGTGATGATGTCCCCCACGTCGATGGCGTTCTCCAGCTGGATGAAGACGCCGGTGATGATGTCCTGGACAAGCTTCTGGGCGCCGAAGCCGATGGCCAGGCCCAGGACACCGGCGCCGGCGATCAGCGGCCCGATATTGATGCCGAGCTCGGCGAGCACGATCATCGCTGTCAGGGTGACCAGGGTGATCGCCAGGGCGTTGCGGAACAGGCTCAGCAGCGTCTGCTCGCGGGCCGAGGGGTGGCCGCGGCCGGCGTCCGGGTTCAGGCGGTACTCGATGTAGCTGGTGGCGAGCAGCCAGGCGGCGACGGCGGCGAGGATCACCAGGGTCACGGACAGGAGCATCCCTAGCGTGCCCAGCCCGGCGGCGGAGGTCAGCCAGCCCGTAAAGTCGATAAGCCGCCAGGCGTCGAGCACCGTGGCGATGATGGCGACGGTGATCCCCGCCCGTAGCGCCTTCAGGCCCATCGGGATGTAGGCGTTGAGGCGCTGCTCGAGCAGCGGGAAGTGGCGTCGCTTGGTCTCGCTCAGCTGGATGCGCCGCGCCGTTGCCTGATCGAGCGAGATGACCAGGAAGACGCCGGCGCCGATGGCGGCGGCGGTCTGCAGGGTCGCCCGCCCCATGAAGGCGAAGGCCGTCGCCGGCTCGATGATGGTGACCACGGTCAGGGTGCCGAAGTAGAGGATCACCACCCAGTGCCAGGTCCAGGCCAGGCCGGTGAGCAGTGTGCGCGTGAAGAGCAGCTCGGAGGCGGCAGCACCCGCCTGCAGCCGCTCCCGCACCTGCTTGCGGTTGTGCACGGCCAGGAAGAGGGCGTAGAGGAACGCCAGCACCATGACGCCCACCACGGTGGCGCGGCCCAGAGCGGCGGGGCCGGTGAGGTTGATGAGCGGTGCGAGGAACAGCAGCCCGTAGCCGATGAGCCCGGCCATTCGGGCCAGCCGCCCGTTCCAGTACAGCGCTCGCCGGTCGTCGCTGGGCACCAGGCGCAGCTGCGGGTTCCGGGGCGCAAAGAAGATGCGCAGCACCGCCTTGGCGCCCTCGACCAGGAGGAAGGCGTTGAGGAAGAGCGACTCGCGGGGCTCGATGCTGCCGGTCTCGCCGAGCACCGTTAGGGCGATGGCGTAGCCGGCGAGCCAGGCGATGAGGAGGGCGATCAGGTCGGCCGCCGCGGCGCTGAGCACGCCGACGGTCCGGCGTACGGAGCGCAGGCGCGTATCCCCGCGCTGGGCCCAGCCCTCGATGCGGCTGAAGATCGGCCGCCCCAGCGGGTGGAGCAGGAGCAGGAGGCCGACGCTGATCGCGATGATCAGGCCGAGATCGGTCATCTCCTGGGCCCACGCCAGAAACCGCGGTACGAGCTCGTCGGCTTCCACCTCACCGAGGTTGGCCAGGAGCCAGCTGCCCTGCTCCCCGACCGCCTGTGCCAGGCCCCGGGTTACCTCCGCGATGCTGCGGCTCGGCGGGGCAGGCTCCTCCTGGGTGACGGCGAGCGTCGGCAGGAAGGCGATAAGGGCGGTGAGAAGCCGGGCGAGCGTCGGATGCTGGCGGGGCACGGTATCCTCCCCTGTTGAGCGGACGGTTCCAGATTGCTGCTTACCCTAGCGGGAATGGGTCCCGTAGCGCCAGGTGCCTCCCGGCGCGGCCCTCCGCCCGGGTGCCTTTTCAGGCGGCGCTGCCGATCGCGTAGACTTGAGAGGCGAGCACGAGAGACCGGGAGGATGGGCCGTGAACTGGCTGAGACTCGTACCCTGGGCGAGACGGGCGGCGCGGCTGGCGCAGGGCGCCGAGCAGGAGCGGCGCCAGCGTGGCGGCCAGCGCGTGAGCGGCTACGATACCGGCAGGGCCGCCGGCCGGGCGCTGCGGCGCATGTTCAGGTAGCTAGCTGCCGGCGCAGGATCTTGCCGCTGGGCGTCTTGGGCAGCTCGTCGACGAAGTGGATCTGCCGCGGGGCGACGGCGCTACCCAGGCGCTGCCGGGCGTGGGCGATCAGCTCGCGCCGCAGCTGCTCCGGTCTCTCCGGTGGCCGGGGCGGTACCACCCACGCGGCGACCAGGGTGCCGGCCACGGGGTCCGGGACGCCGCTGACCCCGCACTCGGCCACCTGCGGGTGGTGGTTGAGCACCGCCTCGACCTCGGCCGGCCCGACCATGTGCCCGGCGGTCTTGATGACGTCGTCGGCGCGGCCGATGAAGCGCAGCTCGCCGCTCTCGTCCCACTGGGCGAGGTCCCCCGAGCGGTACCAGTCCTCGACGAAGGCCTCGCGGTAGCGCTCCGGGGCCCCGAGGTAGGTACGGAACATCGACGGCCAGCCGCGGCGGATGAGGATCTCGCCGGTCACGCCGGCGCTGGTGATGGGCTCGACGCCGCCATCCTCGACCGAGGCGAGGATGAGCTCGATGCCGGAGACCGCCCGCCCCATGCGGCCCGGGGTAACCGGCGCCTCGCCGTACTGGGCGGTCATGATGGAGCCGGTCTCCGACTGCCACCACGCGTCGCGGGCCGGCAGCCCGATGCGGGCCTGCGTCCACTCCGTCAGCGCTGGCTCCAGCGGCTCGCCGGTGCTGAAGATCCGCGCCAGCGCCGAGAGGTCGTGCCCGGCGAGCGCCTCGGCCCCCTCACGGCGCAGCATGCGCAGCGCCGTCGGCGCGGTGAACCAGCACTGCACGGCCTCGCTCTCGAGGATGCTGTACCACCGCCGGGCGTCGAGGCCGCCCTCGTCCACGACCAGGGTCGCCCCGCACAGCAGCGGCGCCAGGATGCCGTACGAGACCCCGGTCACCCAGCCGGGATCCGCCGTGCACCAGTAGCGCACCCCGGGCGCCAGCCCCAGGACCTCGCGGCCGGTGCTCAGGTGGGCGGCCGCCGCGCGGTGGACGTGGAGCACCCCCTTGGGCGGGCCGGTCGTGCCGCTGGTGAAGTGGAGCAGGGCGGGGAACTCGGCGCCGGTGGTTACCGGGGTCGGAGGCTCGGGATCGCTGCAGAATGCCGCCCAGCTCTCCGCTCCGGGCGCCTCGCCGTCGATGAGCACGATGTGCTCGAGCGCCGGCAGGGCGCCGCGCACGGGCGCGATGCGTTCGCGGTAGAGCGCCTCGGTGGTGACGACGACGCGCGCCTCGCCGAGCTCCAGGCGCCGGCGGATGGGGTCGGGGCCGTAGACGGAGAACAGCGGCGCGTAGACGGCCCCGTGGCGCAGGGTGCCCAGCGCCGCCAGATAGAGCTCGGGGCAGCGCGGGCCCAGGGTGCAGACCCGCTCGGCGAGCCGGACGCCCCGGCGCTCCAGGCCGCGGGCGAAGCGCTGCGCGCCGTCGGCGAGCTGGCGGTAGGTGTAAACCCGGCGCTCGCCCGCGGCGCCGTGCCAGATCAGCGCCTCCTGCTCGGCGAGGCCGGCGGCGAGGTTCCGCTCCAGGCACTGGTAGGCGAGGTTGAGGCCGCCGTCGTCCTGGGCGCCCAACCCGTGCTGTTCCACATCACGCCAGGAGAATCCGGGGTGCTCTGCGCCCATGGACGAACCGTCCGGCTGATGGATCTCGATGCACGTATCGTGGTGCCCGCGGTGCGCCAGCGCAAGGGGCGCGGCCGGCCCGGCCCCTGGCAGTGCCCATCTCTCCCGCTGCCCCCCTCCTTTTCGATATCCTGTACCAAGTTACCTATCGACAACAGCAGAGGAGCGACCCATGGCGGATAACCGACGTAGCCGCGTCATCACCCAGGGCGTGGCACGGACGCCCAACCGGGCCATGCTGCGCGCCGTCGGCTTCGGCGACGACGACTTCGACAAGCCCATCATCGGGGTCGGCAACGCCCACAGCACCATCACC
>Ga0207714_1000590_pt1 | contig 24634 bp, 24 predicted proteins | sample PonA232FremontCA_2_FD_187270 | JGI IMG/M metagenome (GOLD analysis project Ga0207714, IMG submission 187270) | Marine sediment microbial community from Fremont, CA, USA - Pond A23 Sediment 2 (SPAdes) | ecosystem: Environmental > Aquatic > Marine > Unclassified | place: USA: Fremont, California...
ACCCGTCGACGAACTGCCCTGCCTGCATCGTGTTCGCGAACATACCAGCCCACAGCCAGGCGACAATCGCCGTCGCCGCGACTCGCTGTGTCATTCCTTCGAAGATGGTATTCGCATAGGTCTTCCAGCTCCCTTTCGCGAAGAACATCCCGATGATCGTTGCGATCAACGCTCCGACGACCAGCCCGCTCGTTTGACCGATACCGAGGAGACCACTCTGGAAAATCGCCCAGAGGATGAACAAGATCAGCGGTATCGTACTCGCCCATTTACCCCCATAAAAGTCGATTTTGGGGCCTTCCATTGCCTCTTCGGCTTCTCGTAACTCTTCGTCTACGCCTGTATCACTATCTTCCGAACCTGCCATGTTTGAGTATCACCCACAATACCCATTGATTACCACATACTTAATCGATTTGGTTACTTGTAAAGTCCCCTAAGTATTTCACCCTACGGCGGCGCCCTTTCTGACAGCAAAATCTCCGCTACCCAAACCGGGACGCAATATTTGAAAACTAGTGTCAGTACTTTTGCTCGGCGTTCGTAACTTTATATACCGTTTCCATGATTTCGTCCCGTTCGCGCTGCCACTCTGAGAACCCTGCTGGCGTCTTGGGATACCGCTCGTAGTGAGAGAGCAACCGATCTGCGGCTTCTTTCGTCCGATACAGCGTATAGAGCAAGCGCCAGTGGCTCACGCTTCCGAAGAGCGTCCGAAGTTTCAGCCCCAGGCCAAAATCAGTCGTGCCGGCATAGAGCGCCTCAGAGAGCTTTTCAGCCGGAACAGAGGCGAGCAGGCCCATGAGCTCATCGACTTCTACTGCCGTGGTCAAAATGTTATACACATCGAGACTGGCGTACCGTCCGCCGAAGTGGTCCATCACTCGCTTGTTGTACCCCCAAAGCGCGGCTTCGCTCACGTCACCATCTTCCAGGCCCGAAATCACGGCGTCACCGGCATAGGCACCGGCGTAGGCGGCCCCGGCGATTCCGCCGCCAGTCGTGGGGTTGACGTGGCCCGCAGCGTCCCCGACGGCGAGATACCCCGGTGCGACGGCTGAATCGTAGGGTCGCCTGGTGGGGATTGCCGCTCCCAACTTGTCTTTGACCGTTGCGCCCTTGAATTCCGGTCGCGACTGGAGGTCCTCGCGCAACTCCCGTACCAACTCCATTGGCTCGGCCGTCATCTGATACCCCAGTCCCACGTTGATCTCCGTCGGTGTCCGTGGGAAGTACCAGATGTAGCCTTCGGCCCGATCGGTCGGTTTGAAAACCAGCGCGTCGTCCCAGGAAACTGGCTCCTCAACCTCGACTATCTCTCTGTAGGCCGAGGTGAACTGTTTGAACGAAACGTTCGTGTCGAAGGTGGCTCCCTCAAAGTCGACTTTGTCCTGCAGTAATGAGAGCGCGCCCGCGGCATCGATGACGACCGTCGATTCGTACCGGTGTTTCTCCCCGGCTTTCGTGACCTCGATGCCGGTTACTTGGCCGTCCGACTGAAGGACGTCAGTTACGAGGCTGTCGTACTCGAAGTCAGCCCCCGCCGCTTTCGCACCCTCGATGAGGGCTTTCCCAAAGGCCAGGCGGTCGATGACCGCGAGGCCCCCCGGCACGGGGATGTCGAGCACGGTGTCTGCCTCAGGGATCTCGAATCGGCCGTGATCCACGCTCTGGTTCGTGATTGCAGCCTCGAAGGAGGACTTCGGGATTGCGTCGGGGAATTCGGCCGCCCCCTTTAACGCGTCCCCGCAGGCGATGTGCCCTGCCTCTGATTCGGGTTTTCGTTCGATAACGGTCACGTCGTAACCGGCTTCAGCGACGGTCGCGGCGGCATAACACCCGGAGGTTCCGGCACCAACCACGATAACGTCAGCTTCCCGAGCGGGGGACATGTCACCGAATTCTCTTCCATCGTGAAAACTGTTGTCGGTCGGGGCGGCGAGGCCGGCGGGAGACAAAGGTTATAGGTCTGATTTCCTAACAGGGGAGCATGCCAACCCACACCGTCGAGTTCGTCGGAACCGGCGAGACGATCGAGGTCGCCGAGACCGAAACGATCCTCGACGTCGCGATTCGAGAAGGGATCTCCCAGGAGTACTCCTGTCGTGTCGGGATGTGTCTGGCTTGCTCGGCCAAAATCGTCGAGGGGTCGGTCACGCAACCCGCCGCACGGGGGCTGACCGAGGAGGAAGCCGGAGAGTACGCCTTGACGTGTATGGCCCGCCCGGAGAGTGACCTCAAAATCGAGCGCGGCCGCTATCCGCCGAGCATTGAGGCCGAATCGGAAGCCCAGGAAACGCCGGCCGACGACTGATTAGTAGATCAACTGGTCGTCGCCTTCGCTCATGTAGAGGGTCCGCGCTGCGATGTTGGTCGCGTGGTCACCGACCCGTTCGAGGTCACGAATAGTCAACAATAGCCGCGAAACGTCGTTCATCAACTGTTCTGTCGAGGCATCGTCGGCCCGACTCGAGATGTTGCTTTCCATGAGGTCTCGAACGACCGCTTCGGAAGCCTCACGACACATGTTATCCACGCTGTCGTCTCGGTTGGCGATTTCGAGGCAGGCATCGGTGTCCTCCTCGTCGAAGGCCGTCATCGCGGCCTCCAGCATCCCCAGGGTCTCATCGCCGATCGATTGCACGTCGACCTCCGGGAAGACGTCCCGTTCGGCGTCCAAGCTGTAATCCGCGAGGTTCGTCGCGAGGTCGCCGATCCGTTCGAGGTCGGTGATGATTTTGAAGGATGCCGCAATGAATCGGAGATCCGAGGCCACCGGCTGTTGGAGTGCCAAAAGGTCCACGCAGTCGCCTTCGAGGTCGAGATAGAGCTGGTTGACCTCCTCGTCGCCCCTGATCACTGCCATCGCCGCTTCGTCTTCTTTCGATTCCATGGCCGAGAGCGCGGTCCGTAACCGGTCCCCGACGAGTTCGCCCATGTAGAGCACGTCGCTCCGCAGTTGATCGAGCTGATCCTGGTAGCTCTCTCGCGCCATACCTATACCCTGAGTGGACCACTAATGTACTCTTCGGCAGAAACGGGCCACCACGGCGGGGGTGTTTATAAACCAACAGACCCGATCATTGGTTATGGACCAGCAGACAGCTTTGGCCGAGTCGGCTGGCTTCGAGCCCCAGGTGACCGTCGAAGGCCGGGACACGTTCACCGTCATGCCGGAAACGATCGAGGACCTCGAAATCGGCACCGAACCCTTCGAAATAATCTGTGCGACGGGCAACCGCTATACGGCAGACTGGACCGGTCCGACGGTCGCCTCCCTGCTCGACGCGGCGGGGACCGACCCGGAAACGACCCACGTCGTAGTCGAATCCGCCGACGAGTATCAGGTCGCCATCCCGGCACGAGAAGCGCTGGGTGGCATCCTCGCCTTTTTGAAGGACGGAGAATCTATCGGGGAGGCCCAGGAGTATATGAATCGTCTCGTCTGTCCTGGCACTGAAGGTGCCCGTGATATCAAAGGGGCCGCCCGGATCGAACCGGTGACGCTTGAGCCAGGCGACGACCCGGAAGCGCTCGAGAACCTGTTCCCAGACGGGGAGCGCTTTACTGCGGACCGAGAAATGGACGATCCGGAATCCGATTGGGAACCGAATCCACCGTCGCCCTAGAACACGTCCGAAAGCTGGTCGCTTAGTGCTCGGATTCGCTCGACGTCTTCTTCGAGACTTTCGAACTCGCGTTCGAGTTCTTCGACGGTCAACTGGACGTCCTCGACGTCCGTGAGCCGTTCGTCGACCGCGTCGAGGTCGGCTTTGAGCCGCTCTACGTCCTCGTGACCGACCGCGGATTCGAGTTCGGTTTCCAGCCCCTGTAGTCTGTCCTCGACGGACTGGACGGTACTTTCGAGGTCACCGACTGTGGATTCCACGCGCTCGAACTCCGAACGGACGTCCTGGAGGTCAGCTTCCCGCTCGGATACCGTCGATTCCACGTCCTCGAAGGCGGTTTCGAGTTCGCGTGTTTGCTTTGCCAGTCCGTTCTGATCGTCGGCCAGTTCCTGCTGCCAATCGACGAGGTCAGCCTGTTCGCTTTCCAAGGTTTCGACGGATTCCGAAAGCGAACCGATCGTTCCTTCCAGGTCGCCAACCCGGTCTTCGAGTTGATCGTGGGCTTCGTCCAGAGCGTTCTGGCCCGCGTCCAGCCCCGTGACTTCCGAGTTGACCGATTCGACGGTCGCTTCCAGTTCGCGTTGGGCGGTGGTGACCTCCTCGAGGTCTGCCCGAAGGGACTCTTGATCGGATTCGATGGCCTCGATAGTCGATTCGAGGGCATCCTGTCCGGACAGAAGATCCTGTTGCTCGGACCTGACAGATTCGTAGTCTTCAGCGACTGCCTCGACCTGACTGTTGAGCCCTTTGACATCCGTGCTGAGCCCGTCGAAGTCTTCCTGCAACGTTTCGTGCTCGTTTTCGATGGCTACGACCGTGTCCTCGAGGGCGCTCTGGTCGTCTTCGATTTCCTCGACCGTGGCTTCAATCGCGTCCTGGTCCTCGGAGAGGTCCGCGACCGATTCTTCGAGAGCTTCGTGCTCCTCGTCTAACTCCTCGACCTCTTCTTCGAGTTCCTCCTGGTCTTCGTCCAACTCCTCAACGTCTTCCTCGAGTTCACCGTGTTCCTCGTCCAACTCCTCGAAGTCAGCTTCGAGCTCTTCTTGACTGGTTTCCAGATCCGCCACTGTCGCTTCCAGATCCGCGACCTCCGAGGCGACCAGTTCCTGGATGTCGTCGGCTGTGCCGGCCAGTTCGATGAAGTCCTCCAAAGCGTCCGTGTAGGCTTCCAACTCCGCGACGCGGGACTGCAGGTGATCGAACCGAACTTGGTCGGGTCTGGATTCGTTGAACAGTGCATCAGCCAGTGACGTCCGCTCACTATCATCGAGTTCGGCGGACTCTAACTCATCGATGAGTTGGGCGACAAGACTTCCCTCGCTTCCCGTTTCTTTGACATCCGGCGTTCCACCGTTCGCGTTAGTAGGCTGGTCGGTGGCCTCTGTCTTCGCGGCGGCTTCGACAGTTGGCTCGGACTCGGTTTCCGTCGGTTCCTCCGTGCTCGTCGAATAGAGGTCCTCGCTTGCTCGGACCGACGAGTCGGCCGCGCGCTCCGGCGAGTCTGCTGCAGGCTCCGACTCGACGGTCTCCGCGGGGCTTTCCTCGGTCGGTGTTTCGGACCCCTCATCATCGCTGTCGGTATCCGGGATCGAACCCCCGATGATTTCTGCGTCGTCGTCCGGCAGTTCCCTCTCGCCGGTATTGGCCGCCGTTTCCGTGCCCGTGTCTGACCCGCCGATTGCCGTCTGCTCCTCGGTGACGTCTTCGCTTGCCGTCGTCACCGGTGAAGGGTCGACTTCGATCGTCGGTTCGTCAAGGAGCGGCGTCGGATCGGTTTGATCGTCCATCCGGATGCCGTAGACCGTCTGGACGGACTCCCCGGGTTGGAGTTCGCGCTCGAAGCGGAGGGTCCCGTCGCTGTGCGCGGTCCAGTAGTCGCTGCCGTAATCCGGGTGAAATCCGATCTGGTCGATGTCGAACTGATCCGGGACCGTTTCGGTAATTCGCAAGGTTGCGGGGGCCGAACGGTTCGATTCGGCCGTCAGCGTGACAGCCGGAACCGGAAAGCCCTCCCTGTCAAACGTTTTCGTAACCGATACCCCCTCTTTCGTGACGACCCGTCGATCAGCCATCGGAACCACCTCGTATCATTGCTATACCGTGGTAGTGGTCGATGGGGAATAAAAGGCCGCGGTCACTCGACGTCGATACGATCCCCGATTTCAGTGACCTCTATCTGCCGCGGGAATTCCCGTGACCGCCGGTGATCGAAGAGGCCGGTCGGATCGCCGGTCAGTCCTTTCCACATGTCCCAGTGGGTCGGCACGAGGCGGTCGATTTCGAGGGTTTCGGCAAGGTCCATCACCTGGGTTTCGTCGTTGTACCACTTCGTTCGCTTGGGCTCGCGGGTCTCCTTGTCCGGAATCTGGCCGACAGTGCCGAAGGCGAGAATGCCGAGATCGATGTCGTAAGCATCTCCAATCGGCTCCAATTCTGCGCCCGGTTTCGTGTCGCCCCCGTGAAAGACCGTCGCGCCGTCGTACTCGAAGAGGTAGCTGACCGGTTCCGCCGCATCGCTGTCGGCTGCTGGCTCGACGTGAACTGTTAGCTCCCCGAATTCGCGACTGTCGCCAGGCGCGACGACGTCGAACTGCTCGTCGCTCACGCCGTACGTTTCGGTCCAGGCTTCCGTTTCGCGGGCTTTGTCGATGCTTTCCGCTGGGGCGATGAATGTTGCCCCGGTGTTTGCAAGGATCGGGGCCTGACTGGGGCCGTGAACGTGATCGGTATGCTCGTGGGTCGCGAGGACGGCATCGGCTGACTCCACGTCTTCCGGCTCGAAGGGGACTGGAATCATTCGAATCGTGCGGGGTGGGTCGCCCGTGCCCAGGTACGGATCGATGAAGAGTGTCGTCCCGTCGCCTGCCTTGAGGACGAACCCGTTACAACCCAGATACCACAACGCGATGCCATCCGGATTCGCGTCCGCAACCGCCTTTGGGAGCCAGTCTCCCCAGTCGCTGTGAACTTCCATACTGGTCCCTTGCTGACTGGCTCCAAAGCCGCTTCGGATCGGGGTCGGCGACCGGTCGGGTTATCCCTCCGCGTCCGATATACCGGCCTAATGAGCGAATCAGACGGCTGGGAGGGGGATCTCCGCGATACTGGGCTTGCCCTCAAACACGATCGAGAGTGGGACTACGAACTGGATCGGGTCGCTGAGGCAGTACAGGAGCAGGACGCTGACACGGTCGGATTGCAGTTCCCAGAAGGCATCAAGCGACGGGCCCCCGGGGTCGCAGACGACCTCGGTAAAGAACTCCCGGACGACGTGCAGATCTACATTTCCGGCGAAGCCAACTTCGGCGCGTGTGACCTCGACACGGATCTCATGCGACGCACCGACGTGTTCGTTCATTTCGGCCACTCGCCCATGGTCGAAGGCGGAAACGTCATTTACGTCCCGCTCCGCTCGAACGTGGACGTCGAACCGATCCTCGAGACTGCCGTGGAGAAGTTAGAGGAAGGCGAACTCGGACTGGTCACGACCGCTCAGCACATGAACAAGATCGATGAGATGCGGTCCTTCCTCGAAGAGCGTGGTTTTGAGGTGCAAACCCAGCGCGGGGACGAACGTCTCACCCACGAGGGCCAGGTTCTCGGGTGCAACTACGCGAGCGCCAAAGTGCCGGCCGATCAGGTGTTGTACGTCGGCGGTGGCGGGTTCCACCCATCGGGGCTCGCGATGGACAATCCCGAGAAACGGGTGCTCATCGCCGATCCCGTGAACAACGTCGTCAAGGACGCCTCCGCGGAGAAGTTCATCAAGCAACGCTACGCAGCGATCCATCAGGCGATGGACGCGGAAACATGGGGAGTCATCGCCGGCACGAAAATCGGGCAACGGCGACACGGTATCGCCGAAGAGATCGTCGAGGAAAACGAGAACGCCTATCTCATTACTCTCGATGAAATCACGCCGGATCACCTCAGAAACTTCGGCCTCGACGCGTACGTGAACACGGCTTGCCCGCGAATCACGACCGACGACGGGCCGCAGTTCGATTCGCCGCTTTTGACGCCACAGGAGTATTACATCGCCATCGGCGAGGAACCAATGGACGCCCTCGGGTTCGACACCTTCGAGGGAACGTGGTAACAGTCTCCAGACGAGGACGGACATGGGACTGAAAACGCGACTGGAAACGGAATTAGGCGCCGTGTCGGATTTCGAGGCGCCAAAACGCGACCTCGAACAGTATCGAACGCCTGCGTCGGTCGCCGCCCACCTGATCAGCTTGGCTGACCTCCAGGGCGACATCGCGGGGGAAACAGTGGTCGATCTGGGCAGCGGGACCGGTATGCTGGCTCTTGGGGCTGCCCTCAGATCACCGGCGCGGGTCGTCGGTATCGAACTCGATGAGGAGGCCATCGAACTCGCTCGCCAGAACGAGGGGAGCCTCGATGCACAGAACGTCGACTGGGTCAAAGGAGAGGCCACGCGACTGCCGCTCGACTTGACGGACACGACGGTGGTTGCAAATCCGCCCTTCGGGGCCCACGAAGACAACCGTCACGCCGACCGAGAGTTCCTGGAAGTCATATCGGAGCGGGCGTCGGTTTCGTATACCATTCACAACGAGGGCAGCAAGGAGTTCCTCGAGGCCTTCGTGATGGACAACGGTGGCGAGATCACCCACGCCTATCGCGTCAACTTCCACGTTCCGAAGCAGTTCCGGCATCACGACGCCGAGTCCCACGAGATCAAGGCCGAACTGTACCGCGTTACCTGGGACAACTAGCTACTCGTTTTCGCGTTCGAAGACCGGTACCCGCGTATCCTCCCGCTCGATCCAGATGACCGTCGCCTCGTTTTTCACCGTCAGTTCGCCGAGGGTTACGGTTTCTCCCGGCATCGGCACCTGAACGGTGGCCGGCAAGCTTGGACTACTCGTGTTGTTCGCGGCCGTGGCTTTGATGGCGAAGTCACCGTTTGATGGCATGATCGCGAGGCGGTGTCCGTCGATCACCGTATTGGCGGTCGCCCCTTCGCTCTCGAAGAGGGCGGTTTGCGAGCCGTTAGGTGGCGTTGCAGTGACGACGAATGCCGAGCCACCCCCTGCGGCTCGCCATCCAGTGCGGTCGATAGAGACCTGCTCTCGCCACCCAAGGCCTCCCACGGTGACCGTTCGGCTCCCGGCGTCTTTGAGCCGGCCGGTCGAGACGGCCGTGGTCCAGAGGTGTCGGTCGCCGTTCGCGACGATCACGCCACTCGCCCTTGGTGGATCCGGTGTCGGCAGGTACGAGACGTTGATCGGCTCGAAGCGAGGGTCCGCGACCGACTCACCGTATCCAATTTCGTAGCCCTCGACCGTCACTGTCGGCCCCTCGGTCCCAACTGTATTTGGACTCATCGTTGCGTTGACTGGAATCGCGATCACCCCCATCAAGAGTACGGGAAACACAATCAAACCGATCGAGAGCTGTCGAGCGCTGAGGTCTTTGACTGGCGATTTTCTCAGCCCGTCGGCGACGGTAATCAGCGCCGCGACGACCACGACGAGGATGACTCCCGGGCCCCGGAACAGTTGGTACGAACTCGGGCCGACGTACCACCAGAGCGCCCACAGCGTCAGCGATCCCCCGACGAGGATGCTGGCACCGAAAACCCGGCCTGGCCGGTCACGACGGAGCCAGGGTCGGGCCGAACGGATTGCCAATCCCAGGGCGACCCCCAAAAGTAGGCCAAGCAGATGGGTTTGAACAGCGATATCCGCCCACCAGGGACCGCCGTAACTGCTTCCGGCCGACCTCGTCAGGACGGGATTTCGGAACGTCCAGACCAGAGTTCTCGCGAAATCAGTCACCGCGAGGGCCACGACGGCACCGACTGGGTACTGAACGAGAACGTACCCGACCGCGGCGTAGGTAACCCCCGAGAATCCGATGATCGGGCCCCAAGCAAAGAGACTCGTCAGCAGGGCGACACCAAAGACCGCAAGCGGAACGATCAGCAGCGCTCTGACGTAGGGATTCGTTCGAAGCGATCCGAAAGCTGTTGTACCACGGCCTGACGGATAATGTGAAAACGTGTACTCGGCGATGGAACCGAAGATGAGAAAGCTCGTCAGATTCCCGACGAGGTGGCCAAGGTTCTGATGGGCGATCGGCGCCGTCGCCATTCCCAGCGGGTACTGCAAGGACCAGGAGGTGAAGGGAAGGGTCAGTATGGCACCGCTCCCCCACCCACCTTGGACGAACATGAAAAACGCCCAAACGAGGGTCCCCGAGAGTAGCGTTCCAAGTGGGAGACAAAAGAGGAGGCGCTGCCGGAGGAACTGAAGCGGATCACCCTTTCGGGTCCCCATCGAGTACACCAACACACCAGCTCCCAATCCGGCGAGGACCATCCCCACCCGGCTGGCGATGGTGAACGGATCCATATTCGACCCTTGCCCCCGTGGCCCTAAAGTCTGGCCCGTGTCGAAACGTTGAAGCGACGGACTGCAGTAAGCGATGACATGGATCTTCGGGTCATCGAGCGCGGGGAATCGGAACTCGTCATCGAAATTGCCGGCGAGGACCACACCTTCATGAACGTTCTCAAAGGCGCACTGCTCGAAGCCGAGGACGTTGCAGCGGCGACCTACGACATGAACCCCGAACAGTCAGGGGGGCAGACGGAACCGGTGCTGACGATCAAGACCGAGTCGGGGGTCGACCCGCTTGACGCCCTCGAAGCGGCTGCTGATCGGATCAAATCCCAACTCACGGACTTTCAGGACGCCTTCGACGCGGCGGCCTAATTACAACCGCACCGGGACCCCGTGGTCGGCGAGGTATTCCTTGGTTTCTCGAATCGAGAACTCCTCGAAGTGAAAGATCGAAGCCGCAAGCGCAGCGTCTGCGCCGGCTTCGAAGACGTCGACCATGTGTTGTGGGCTTCCACACCCCGATGAGGCGATGACCGGCGTCGAAACGGCCTCTGAGACCGCTTCCATGAGCGCCAGATCATACCCGCTCTTGGTGCCGTCCCGATCGATCGAGTTGATGAACATCTCGCCGGCCCCACGCTCTTCGGCTTCGCGAACCCATTCGAGCACGTCGATGTCGGTGCCTTTGCGCCCCCCGTGGATCGTCGCTTCGAACCAGGCCGACTCGCCGTCAACCTCGACGTAGTGCTCGCCTTCGTCGTCGAAGCGCCGCCGGGCGTCAACGCTGAGCAGGATACACTGGTTACCGAAGGCTTTGGCCCCCTCTGTGATCAGTTCGGGCCGTTCGATGGCGCCCGTATTGATCGACACCTTGTCGGCCCCGGCACGAAGGGTCTCGCGGATGTCCTCGACCGTTCGAATGCCTCCGCCCACTGTCAACGGGATGAAGACCTCGTCCGCGACCCGCTCGACCATTCCGAGCATCGTCTCTCGACCTTCCGCCGAGGCGGTAATGTCGAGGAAGACGAACTCGTCGGCGCCCGCCTCGTTGTACCGCTTTGCCATCTCCACCGGATCGCCGGTGTACTCCAGGTCCTCGAACTGAACGCCGGTGTAGACGGCTGGGTCCCCGTTTTCGTCCGTATCCACGTCGATACAGGGGATCACCCGTTTGGTGAGTGTCATAGCAGCCCCTCCGTCGGTGACGACTGCAGTCCGTCGGGTTCGGCCATAACGGGTGTTCGGACCGCGTGTAAAGAGGTTACCGGTTGGGTCGGCTGTTAGATCCCGATGATCGCGTTACAGGAGGGACAGACCGTGGCGATGGCCTGGGAAACTTCCTCTGTTTCGGATTCGACCGCCGAGGTCGGGTTCAGTTCGATCATTTCGGCGTCGACGTGATCGATCTCCGCTTCGCAGGTTGGACACTTTGCCATGGAAAACCGGAGGACCTCCTAATGTATAAGCTCGTTGTCAAGTCAGGTTGGACGAGTCCAATCTCGGCTGGGAAACTCCGATACAGCAAAGTGTGCGGAGCCAACACCACTTTCTATGGACGAAGACACTGACACGGAAGGTGGCGAGGACGAACGGGTGACAGCACCGATGCAGTCCTTCGGGAGCCGGGAGGTGTCGATCGGCTTCGTCGTTCTCGCAATCGGGTTGCTGATCGCGTTCCTGCTGCCACTGGCGCTGTAAAGTCTCAGCCCACGCTATCCCAGTTCTTCCAGCGTGGACTGCAAGGCTTGCAGCTCCTCGTTTTCGTACTCGATACTGTGACCCGTTTCGTCGATTGTTACGGAAAGACCACTCCGATTCGTCGCCGACCCCAGACTCCTTACCGGCATGGAGTTCCCGACGATCTCCTCCAATGCGGAGCGATCCGTGGTTTCGACGACTACCCGCCCCGGAGCTTCCGAGAAGAGGGCCTGTGTTGATGGAACCGCCGCCTCGATTCCGGCTCCATCACAAACCATCTCAGCCAAGGTCACGAGGAGACCGCCGTCGCTGACGTCGTGAACGGCAACGGAACTGTCCAGGCGAGCCACAGCAGCAATCGACTCGATTCGGTCGGCGGGCTCGCTTGGCAGCCTGGGAAAGTGGTCCTCACCGCCGATTGCTGCGAGGAGCGTCGAGCCACCGAGTCGCTCCGTGAAGTCCCCGAGAAGGACCAGTTCACCGGTCCCGTTCACGTCTTTCGAGGGCGCGATCAATTCCGGGCTCGTCCCCAGCATCGCGACAGTCGGTGTCGGCGGGACCGGTCCAGTACTTGAATCGTTGTATAGCGACACATTACCCCCGACGACCGGCACGGAGAGATCCTGACAGCCATCAGCCAATCCGTCGACAATCGCCGCGAAGTCACCGTAGACCTCCGGTTTTTCCGGATTGCCGGCATTGAGTCCGTCGACGGCCGCGATCGGTGTCGCCCCTTTTGCCGCCAGGTTGGTGGCGTTTTCAAGAGCAGTGGCATACGCGCCCTCGTATGGGGCGGTTTCCGTCCAGGTCGGTTCCGCGCCGGCGGAAATCGCCAGGCCGGTATCGACCGTACGGATTGCCAGCAGTCCCGCGTCGTCGCCCGGACGAAGCGCGGTTCGGACCCCAACCTCCTGATCGTATTGTCGGTAGACCCACTCGTCGCTAGCCGTATTGGGATTCTTTAGGACCTGATCAGCCGCGCTTTCCACGTCAATCTCTGGAATCGAGGGTTCGGGTGGGGACGGCTCGAGAGTCAGCAGATCGTTCATCGGTGCGCCGTCTGCCAAGAAGTCGGCCGGCACGTCGACTACTGTCTCCCCGTCGAATTCACAGACGTACTGCCCCGAGTCCGTCGTTTCTCCGATGACTGATACACCAAGGTCGAATTTCTCAGCCACGGACCTCACGGCAGCCACGTTCTCCGGAGTGACCTCGTAGACCATCCGCTCCTGGGATTCAGCGAGGAGGATTTCGGTCGCGTTCAAATCCGTCTCCCTGAGGTGAACGGCTTCCAGGTCGATGTGTGCACCGAGGTCGCCTTTCGCGACGAGTTCCGAGGAGGCTCCGCCCAACCCTGCCGCGCCGAGATCCCGGGCGGATTCCACCAGCCGCTCGTCTATGAGGGCCTCGTTGGCTTCGATAAGCAGCTTTTCCGTGTACGGGTCGCCAACCTGGACCGCCGGTCTGTCTTCGGTTGCAGCGTCATCGCCGAGGTTCTCGCTCGCGAAGCTTGCCCCGCCCAGGCCGTCACGACCTGTCGCGTTTCCGAGGAGGACGAGTTTGTTTCCCGCTTCGCTGGCCTCGGCAGTCAACAGCCGATCCTCTTCGACCAACCCGACACAGGCCACGTTCACTAACGGATTGCCTTCGTAGCCTGGGTGAAAGCGCGTGCTCCCTCCTATCGTTGGCACCCCGATAGCGTTCCCGTAATCCCCGATACCTTCGACGATTCCTTCGAGGAGGTATCGCGTGTGCTCGGCTTCGAACTCGCCGACGTACAGCGCGTCAGCGAGTCCAACCGGATAGGCACCCATAGAGATGACGTCCCGAACGATCCCGCCTACCCCCGTGGCCGCCCCGTCGTACGGATCGACGTAGGACGGGTGATTGTGACTCTCAATACCAAAAGTGGCGTACACGCCGTCCTCGATTTCGACGACGGCGGCGTCGTCACCGGGTCCGACAACGACATCGTCTCCCTTGGCGTCGAAAGCCGACAGGAGCGGACGGGAGGACCGATACGCGCAGTGCTCGCTCCAGAGGTTCTCGAAGAGCGCGGCCTCCGGCCGCGTGGGGTCGCGATCGAGGGCGTCGACGATCAGGTCGCGGTCCGAATCGGCCAGAACCATTCAGTTAATTGCATAACTTCCTGTACTATAGGGCTTTGGTTATACACAGATATGCATATCTCTGGACCGAGTAGTTTTTGATTGGGGGCGTCAAACCCCTGGGCGTGCTCACCGTCGAGCTTCACGCCCATTCCGAAGCTTCTTACGACGGGCGAGATCCCGTCGAGTTCCTCCTGGAACAAGCCGCAGCCGTCGGGCTCGACGCCATCGCGGTGACCGACCACGACGTGTTCGAAGAGAGCCAGCGGGCGGCCGAACTCGCTCCCGAGTTCGGGCTCGTCGGAATTCCAGCGATGGAGGTCACCTCAAAAGCGGGTCACGTTCTCGCGCTAGGGATCGACCGCAAAATCCCGGCGGACCTCTCCTTTGAGGAAACGCTGTATCAGATCCACGAGGCGGGTGGCATCGGCGTGGTTCCGCATCCGTTCCAGAAGTCCCGCAGCGGGGTCGCCCCGAACATCTCCCGCGAAACGCTCGCAACGGCCGACGCAATCGAAGTGTACAACTCCCGGTTGCTGACCGGGCGGGCAAACAGGAAGGCCAAGGCCTTCGCCGAAGCTCACGAATTGCCACAGACAGCGGGATCAGATGCCCATATCTCCGAACTCGTCGGGCAGGCGATCACCGCGGTTGATGCCGACTCCGAAACCGCAGAAGCAATCGTGGCGGCCATACGGGAGGGCAAAACGGCCGTCGAGGGCCACCGAACGCCCTGGCACATCAGCTTCCGCCAGGCCGCCGGCGGCGCCAAGCGCCGGATCAAAAACCGGCTTCGGAGCTACTTCTAATCCGGCTACCGAAACCCTTACCGAACGGTCGCCCGTTCCGACCGGTATGACCACGGAGCCTGTCGACGCGGACGACGTCGAGCGGGTGGCGGACCTCGCGCGGGTCGAGTTGACCGACGAGGACGTCGCCGCGTTTACCGAGCAGTTCCAGGAGATTCTGGAGTACTTCGACGCGCTCGAAGACGTTCCTGACGTGGACTCCGAACCCGAACTCGTCAACGTCATGCGCGAGGATAAGGTTCGAGAATCCCTCTCCCAAGAGGCCGCACTGCAAAACGCGACAGACAGCGAGGACGGCCGGTTCAAGGGTCCACGGGTGTCATGAGCCACAACGCCTTCATTACCGAGGCGGAGATCGAGGGGGCAGACGATGGGCCTCTCGACGGCCGGTCCGTCGCGGTCAAGGACAACATCAGCACCGAGGGCGTTCGCACCACCTGCGGCTCGGCGATGCTCGAGGACTACGTCCCGCCGTACGACGCCACAGTCGTCTCTCGGCTGAAGGAAGCCGGGGCGACGATCGTGGGGAAGACCAACATGGACGAGTTCGGGATGGGGACGACCACCGAAACCTCGGCCTTCGGCCCGACGAAGAATCCCGTCGACGAGGATCGTGTCCCGGGTGGCTCTTCTGGGGGCAGTGCCGCAGCCGTGGCAAACGGTGAGGCCGATCTGGCTCTGGGAACTGACACTGGCGGTTCGATTCGTTGTCCCGCGGCCTTTACTGGTACCGTCGGCATCAAACCGACGTACGGGCTCGTCTCCCGCTACGGCCTCGTGGCGTACGCCAACAGCCTGGAGCAAATCGGGCCGATTGCCCCGAACGTAGGCGAAGCAGCGTCGCTCCTGTCTATCATCGCTGGCCCTGACGAGCGCGACGGGACGACTCGCGAGGAGGGCAAAGACGTCGAGTACGCCGACGCGGTCGATGGTGACGTGGAGGGAATGACTGTTGGCGTTCCTACTGAACTCGTCGAGGGTAGTGACGAGGTCGTTCGTGAGCGGTTCGAGGCTGGGCTCGACGAACTCCGCGAACAAGGTGCAGAGGTCGTCGAGGTCGAACTTCCGTCCGTCGAATACGCCGTCGCGGCCTATTACGTCATCGCGATGTCCGAGGCCTCCTCGAACCTGGCGCGATTCGACGGGGTTCGATATGGAAACAGTGGTGGATTCGACGGCGATTGGAACGAGACCTTCTCGGAAGCCAGATCCGAGGGCTTCGGCGACGAAGTCCTGCGACGCATTCTCCTTGGAACATTCGCCCTTTCAGAGGGTTATCACGACAAGTACTACAAGCAAGCCCAGGAGGCCCGCGCGTGGGTTAAACAGGACTTCGATCGGGCCTTCGAAACGGCTGATGTCCTCGCCACGCCGACGATGCCGGTCCTCCCCCCGAAACTCGGCGAGAGCCTCGAGGACCCACTCCAGATGTACCTTATCGACGCGAATACGGTTCCTGTGAACCTGGCAAATCTGCCGGCGATTTCAGTCCCAGTCGGCGACAGCGACGACCAGCCGGTCGGCTTTCAGGTCATTGGTCCGGCCTTTGGCGAAAAAGCGATCATTCGGGCCGGCAGCGCCCTCGAATAGCTACTCTTCGTAGACGAGGTTCATAATCCACTGGGAGAACCGGTCGGATTCTGGGTCGATGTTTTCCTCGCCCACAAATGGAGAGAGCATGTCCCCCGCCATCAGAAGCGAGAAGTCAAGGTCCTCCTCGATGACGACCGGTTCGATGCGATAGGTTCGGTTTCCATCGTGGACGGTTTGCTCGCGTTCGACCAGCCCCATGTCCTCGAGTTTGCTCGCCAGGCGACTGCCCTTGCGAGAGGAAACGTCGAGTTCCTTCCAGAATTCCGATTGATGGATCGCCCCGCGCTCGCGAACGAGCGCCAGGGCGGCCCGCTCGTCCTCGGAGAGGCCGGCCTCGGTGGAGTCCCCGCTCATAGATTGATACTCCCGGCCGATCCGTTTAAAGCTTCAGTCTCGTTGTTTGGTCACAGGGTCTATCAGTCGGGAGACCCGGCTGTGGAATCCCCCTCTTCCAAAACCTTCCGAAGGGCGGTTCGGTCCACGGTCCCCGAAGCGGTACGGGGCAGTGACTCGACGATTTCGACCGTCTTCGGGAGTTTGTAATCGGCAAGCCGCTCACGCAATTCATTTCTGATCGCTTCCGGCCGCGGGTCCTCGCCCTCTTCGACCGGAACCACAGCCGCCGCGACCCGCTCTCCCCAGGTGTCATCGGGCAGGCCGAGAATTGCGGCCTCACGGACGCCCCCGAGCGTTACGAGTGCGGCTTCGACCTCGTTTGGCGAGACGTTCTCACCACCAGTGACGATCAGATCGTCGATCCGGCCTGTGACCACGAGTTGCTCCCCGGCAGTGAGATAACCCCGATCGCCCGTCCGGAGCGGTTCCCCCCGCTGCCGGGATTCACCGTCTACCGTTCCCGGGCTCACGATCGCCCCTGTAACAGTTATCTCTCCGACTGCGCCCGGTTCGAGCTCGCTTCCGTCAGCCCCCTCGATTCGAACTTGTGCAGCCCTGACTGGCCGTCCCACCGTCTCTGGTCTGTCTGCCAATTCCGCCGGCGTCGCGGTGGCGATTCCGGATGCCGTTTCAGTCATCCCGTAGCTCGCGTAGATCGGAACGTCGGCGGCAAGGGCTCGCTTAACTAGCTCAGGCGGTGTTGCGGCACCCCCAATGAGCGCAAACCGGAGGGACGTCGGCACGCCTGGCCCATCGAGTAATCGTTCGAGCATCGTTGGAACGAGCGATACTCCGGTAACGTCGTACTCGGCCATTGTTTCGGCACTCTTTTCGGCTTCAAAGGAACGGCTGTGGACCGTCGTCGCACCCACCAACGCGGTTCGAATAGGGATTGAGAGGCCCCCTGCGTGGTACAGCGGCAGATCGAGTAGCCACCGATCACTCGACCGAGCGCCCAGGCGCTCGATGGTGGAAACGGCACTCGCCCCGAGATTTCTCCCGGTCAGTCTGACCCCGCTCGGGGTTCCCGTTGTGCCCGACGTGAAGAGGATCATTCGGGTGTGATCGATGCTTCGCGGTCCTCTGTCCCTGGTTTCAGCAACTCCGTCCCTGGAATTGGCTACTGCTTCGATTTCCCACCGATCGACAGTGTCTGGGATCGATACACCATCCTCTCCGAGAACGAGACACTGCTCAACGCCAGCAATATCGCATTTCGTTTGGCGCTCCTTGAGGGTCTCGTCCGGGGAAAGCGGGACGACGATTCCCCCAGCACGAAGAACCCCCCAGATAGCAGCGATCGTTTCGAGTCGCCTGGCTGCAACGATGCCGACGGGCTGACCGGTTTCGATCCTTCGACGTACGAGGCCCGCTGCAATTCGATTGGCCCACGCATCGAGTTCCTCGTAGGACAGGTACTCATCCGTGTGTGCTTCGATCAGGGCAGTCTTTTCTGGCCACTGACGTGCGGCCCGCCGCAGGTACTCATCCATCGATTCTCACCTCGCCGATCCCCAATCCTGGACCCGGCGGGGGGTCAATGGCGCCAGCCCGGACAGGGGCCGGATCCGGGCCGAGGTCCTCCACGAATCGGTCGGCGGTTCCAAGCCCGCAGGCCGGCAAGCCGCCAATCGACGCGGCCAGATGGACGGCCGCGGTACGCCCCACGACGCTCTCGAATATCGACGTTATGACGGCCGTTGCGCCGGCCCGCCGGACCCGACCGGTGAGGCCGCGGGCGACGTCGATACCACCGACCGCCATCGGCTTGAGCACGTAGCGGTCAGCGACTCCCGCCTCGATGAGTTGTTGCGGGGATCCGACGGCCAGGCTCTCGTCCAGGGCGACATCGGCGTCGAACCTGCGCAATTTCGCGTGCTCTTTCGCTTTGTCGGCCGGGAGCGGTTGTTCCACGGCTGAGAGACCGAGTTCGTCCGCGCCCTCAAAGAACGAAACGGCCGTTTCGAGGTTCCAGGCCCCGTTTGCGTCGGCCCTTAGCTCGAACCTCTCTCCCACGCGTTCCCGGACCGCCCCCAGTCGCTTCAGATCTGCTTCGACCGAACGGTTCCCGACCTTGACTTTCACGGCCGGGTACCCCTGCTCTTGTGCCTGGTTTGCTTTTTCGGCCGTTTCAGTGGGTCCACCATCGCCGACCGTGGCGTTAACCAGAACCGTCTCTGGCGGATTGCCGCCGAGATACTCCGCCAGGGATAGCCCCTCCTGTTTTGCCCGCCAATCGAAATACGCGAGCGAGACGGCGTGTCTTGCAGCAGGATATCGAAGTCGGCGGTCATCGGTCTTTGAGACCGCCCGAAACGCACCAAACCACCCATCTTCAGTGAAGCTTGCAGTGGCGTGGTCGAGAGCGTTTTCAGCCGCTTCGTAGCTTTCCGTAAACGGGGGGAGTGGCGTCGCTTCTCCGTAGGCCATCTGGTTCCCGTGGACTCGCAGCAGTAGCCCCCGACGCTCCGAGAGTTGCTCTCTCGCCGTGGTCAACGGTGGATCCAATCGAAGTGAGAACGGTTCGACGGTGGCGTTCATAGGACGAGACCGAGGCCAAACAGGGCCCCGAAAACGGCGACCAGTTGACCGGTTCGTTCGAGTGCTGGGTTGAGGGCCGCCGTGTCGCGGCCGGTCAGCACCATGCGGATCGCCGATATCGCCAGTGGGAGGCTCAGGAACGGGAGCAAGACCAGTGGTCGGACTGGCTGGGTGACGTAAAACCAGAGCGGGACGACGAACGCGAGCCCGGTCAGGAGGACGTACTCGGCCCGGCTCCAGGTATACCCGAGTACCACGGCCAGCGTTCGCTTGCCCGCCGCTTGGTCGTCTTCGATGTCCCGGATGTTGTTCACGACGAGGATGTTCGTGCTCAAGCCGGCCATCGGGAGGCTGGCGATCACCGCCGTCAGCGGGAGTGTCCCAGGCTGTACCCATAACGGGGTCGCTTCGAGCAGTACTGCACTCGCCTGCACGTAGAAGGTCCCGGTAACGGCGATCACGCCGAAAAAGAGGAACACAAAGAGGTCTCCAAGAGCGTGCGAGGCGATCGGATACGGGCCACCGGAATAGGCAAAGCCGCTCGCGATGCTCGCCAGCCCAACGATTACAATCGGCAGTCCCCCCACGTAGACGAGGTAAATCCCGATCAGGAAGGCCATCCCGTAACACGCGACCGCTGCGCCGAACACCCGGCGGGCCGGGATCAGCCCCGACTGGGAGACCCGAACGTAGCCGGCTGAATCGTCGGAGTCGACGCCCTTCGCGTAATCGAAGTAGTCGTTGGCGAAGTCCGTCCCCGTTTGGAGCAGCAAAGCTCCGAACAGGGCTGCCAGGGCTGGCCAAGGCGCGAATACCCCTTCGTGAACGGCGAGTGCCGTGCCGACGATTACCGGTGCTGCACCGGCCGGTTTCACGTGCGGTCGCGCAGCGAGTATCCAGGCTTTCCACCGAGGGATCTCTGGAGCTATCGTGGTATCGGCCTGGCTCATCTCAGTAGTGCCACGGGAACTTCTCGAACTCGGGTTCGCGCTTTTCGAGGAAGGCGTCTCGTCCTTCCGCTGCTTCGTCGGTCATATAGGCCAGACGGGTCGCCTCCCCGGCGAAGACCTGCTGACCGACCAGCCCATCGTCGATGCCGTTGAATGCGTACTTGAGCATCCGGATCGACGTCGGGCTCTTTCCTTCGATGGTGGCCGCCATTTCGAGGGCCCGCTCCTCCAATGCTTCGTGGGGAACTACCTCGTTGACCATACCCATTTCCGCTGCCGTCTCGGCGTCGTAGGTTTTCCCGAGGAAGAAAATCTCCCGGGCGCGCTTCTGGCCGATCTGTCGGGCCAGGTAGGCCGAGCCGAACCCGCCGTCGAAACTCGCCACGTCTGGGTCGGTTTGCTTGAACTTCGCTTCCTCCTCGCTCGCGATCGTCATGTCACAGACCGCATGCAGGCTGTGGCCCCCGCCCACTGCCCAGCCCGGGACCACTGCGATGACCGGCTTCGGCAGGTGGCGTATCTGTCGCTGGACTTCGAGGACGTGTAAGCGGCCCGTCGACGTCTCCTCCTCTTCCCCGTATTCGTATCCCGAATCCGATCGCACGGATTGATCGCCGCCGGCAGAAAACGACCACCCACCGTCCTCAGGAGAGGGGCCATTACCGGTCAGGAGCACCGCTGCGACGTCGGTCCGGCGCTTTGCGTCCCTCAGTGCCGCCGAGAGTTCGTCGACGGTTTTCGGCCGGAACGCGTTTCGAATTGCCGGCCGATCGAAGGCGATCCGAACCGCGCCAACCTCAGTGCCCCGGTGATACGTGATGTCCGAGAAGTCAAACCCCTCGACGGGGTCCCACGCCTCGGGATCGAAGAGCGAAGAGACCATTAGCGGGAGCGACGGGGGCGGTCTAAAAAAGGTTCCCGCCTCTCAGTTCAACTGCTCGCTTACGGCGGCCCGAATCGAATCGCGGACGTCGTGATTTTGCTTCCCGTCGGTCCGGACTTCGAGGACTGTGGTGCCGTGGCTCCCAGCACTGTTCGCTATGGCATCCCCGACCTCGCTCGACTCGATCGTTTCGAACTCCAGGTCGTAGAGGGCCTCCGTCGCCGAGAAATCCAGTCCGTGGGGCGTCTTGAACTGGCGCTCGAACGGTGGATCGAAGTCCGAAATCGGCAGCATGTGGAAGATGCCGCCGCCGTCGTTGTTGATGAGAACGATGGTTGCATCGAGGCCGAACCGTCCCAGCGCGACGAGACCGTTCATGTCGTGGAAGTAGGCCAGATCACCCGTCACTGCGATCAACGGGTCTGTGGTCCCGCTTCCGGCCCCGAGGGCCGTGCTGACGATCCCGTCGATCCCGCTGGCCCCGCGGTTCCCGAGCGCGGTCAAATCGGCTTCTCGTGGCTTACCGAAGCGGTCCAGGTCCCTGATCGGCATACTGTTCGATACGAAAAGCGTGGCCGGGTCCGGCGCCCTCCGCGTCACTGTTTCGAGAATTCCACCTTCCCAGTCCGGTGCAGATTCTTGTTCGACGGCTTCCCAGTGAACTTTCTCGGCCCACTCGAACCGCTCTTGCCAGGACGCGTTTGGAGTCGCATCAATTTCACCCAACGCGTCGACGAGCGGTTCGACGTCTGCTTCGACGTGATCGGTCGCCGTGAACGTCGCTTCCCGCCAACCACCGGTCGGATCGACCAGGAACTGCCGCGTGTCCGCGTCCCGCAAGTAGTGACGAAGCGGTTTCGAGGTGGGAGAGGCCCCAAACCGAACCACGACTTCGGGATCGGGCCATGATTCTGTTCCGCCCGTGCCGAGATACCCGTCGTAGCCGCCTACGACGAGGTTGTCCTTGACGTGGTCTCCGAAGCGGACATTCGAGAGCGGATCTGCGAGCAACGGAAAGCCCGTCTGTCGAGCCAATTCGACTATTGCCTCTCGTCGACTCGGCTTCGGGGCCATCGGCCCGGCGACGATCAGCCCTCGTGATGCCCTCTCTATTGCCCTACGAAGCGCATCTACCGCAGATTGCGACGGGGTCACCGACCCCGCGTACGATGTTACGAAAGGCCCATCGCGTGCCGATTCCGCTTCGAGTGCCGACAGACGCTCCTGTTCATCCGCATCCGGAACTGGGGCGAGCGGCTTCCGTAAGGGGACGTTGAGGTGGACTGGTCCTGGGTTTGGCCCTCTCGCAGCTGCAAGCGCCCGCGCTGCAATCGTCTTGAGCGATCGCAGCGAACGCTCGTCAGGATGTGGTGCAGGGAGCGTTCGGGCGAATCGCGGGGCCGACCCGTAGAGATCCGTTTGCTCGATCGTTTGATTCGCGCCGCTGTCTTGCAGCTCCGGCGGCCGGTCTGCGGTGAGGACGAGCAGCGGGGTCCGTGACTGGTTCGCCTCGACGACGGCCGGGTGGAAATTGACGGCTCCAGTGCCCGACGTTGAAATCACCGCCGCCGGCTCCCCCGTTCGTTTCCCGTAGCCAAGGGCATAGAACCCGGCTGAGCGCTCGTCGAGGTGCGTATCGATATTTAACTGGTCCTCTCTTGTCGCAGCGGTCGTCAGTGGTGTCGACCGGCTTCCTGGAGCGACGACGACGCGTTCGAGGCCACCTGCAGCCAACTCCGAGAGAAGGGTTTCAGCCCAGTGTGTGCTCCAGTTTGGTGCCGTCATCCAAGCACCTCCCGGATGGGATCGAACTTCGCTTCGAGCTCCCGGTATTCGGTTTCCGGGTCGGAGCCTGCGACGATGCCGTTGCCTGCAAAGAGCGTCGCTTGGCCGTCCCGCTCCAGCGCGGATCGGATTCCGACCGCAAAGGTTCCGTCACCGTCGGCATCGAACCAGCCGATTGGTGCCCCGTACCAGCCTCGAACGATATTCTCGACCTCGGCGAGAAGCGTCCGAGCCTTCTCTGCAGGGTGACCGCCAAGGGCCGGGGTCGGGTGGAGCAATTCCACCAGGTCCAGTACGTGGACCTCCGGAGCAATCGTGGCCGAGAGCGGGGTTCGAAGGTGATGGACGTTGGCAAGCGTTCGAACCTCCCGATCACCGGCGGTGACAGTCGCCCCATAAGTTTGCAACTGCTCGCGAATGCGGTCGGCGACCAACTCGTGTTCTCGCCGGATGGTTAGGTCCTGCTGGAGGTGTTCTCTGCTCGCTCGATCCGCCTGGTCGGTGCTTCCCCGTTCGACGGTTCCAGCCAGCGCTTCGGTCTCGGCGGTTCGGCCCTGCTTTTTCACGAGCCGCTCCGGAGACGCCCCGAAGAACGTTCCTGGCGACGTATTCGGGACTTCGCCAGGCGGCGATCTGAACGCGAACCGATAACAGTCGGGATAGCGCTTTGCGAGCGCGGTCAACGTCGCTCCGAGGTCAAGCCCTCCGTCGATATCGAGGTCGAAGGCGGCGGCGAGCACGGCTTTCTCCAGGTCGCTTTCTTCGATCCGATCCCGGACCGTTCGAACCCGCTCGATCCAGTCCGCTCGGTCGGCTCTGAGTCCGGCCGGCTCGACTCCGCCCTCGACCAGTTCATTTCCGCGGGTAGCCGACCCACTACGTGCTGGCTCCTCTTTCGACTCTTGGGGGGTCTCGAGGGCCGAGCGGATGCCATCGATAGCCCCCGGTCGAGCGCCCGATCCGTACCCACCGATCAGCGTTCGATCGGGTTCGAGGACCAACTGTACCGAGGGGAGGACGAACTCTGCAGGTTCGAACGTTTCCCACGGGGCCGCTAGGGTCGACTCGTCAAAGAAAGAAAACCCGCCATAGAGTCGCGGTTTGACAGCTTCGGGAACGCTGTCAGTCTGGAGTCGATTCAGGAGGCGGCTGCCCGATGCTTTGACCTGCTGAAAACGGTCGGGCCCGCTGCCAGTCACGACTGATTCGCGCCCGGCCGCGATCACGGCGGGCGAGTCGGGTGCCGCCCAAACGGCTGTTACCGGATCCACGGCTTCAATCGCCTGCCGTAGCTCGACGGGGCCGATTTCCTCGACGGCCACCTCCAACGAACGGGGTCGATCAGCCGTTTCGCTCACGTCGTTTGCCATATCTCAAATCCGTCATCCACTCTGAGGCGACCCATGTAGGGACAGTTTCTAACTGTATCGGTCTTCAGTCCATGGATTCGCGGTGACCGAATAGCCGCGTTTCTCCCAGTATCCCCGAACTGGCTCAGTGCTGAATTCCACACCTGTCACCCACTTCGCGCCTTTGTATGCGTATTTGTGCGGGGTAACCAGCCTGACCGGGCCGCCGTGCTCCCGTTCCAGCGGCTCACCGCCGTGTTCGAAGGCCAGGAGGACTTCCGGCCGGTCGAGGGCCGACAGTGACAGGTCAGTCGAATAGTCGTCGGCCGCGTGGAGTCTGACGTGTTCGGCGTCTTCGACGACGTCGAACGCGCGCAGGAATTCCGGAAACGGGACGCCCGTGAACTCGTGGTCGAAGGAGCTCCACCCGGTGACACAGTGAACGTCTTGGCGCTGGGTTTCGGTGGGTAACGCGACGAACTCGTCCCAATCGAACGTTCGCGGGCCGTTTACGGCCCC
>Ga0207714_1000591_pt1 | contig 24629 bp, 19 predicted proteins | sample PonA232FremontCA_2_FD_187270 | JGI IMG/M metagenome (GOLD analysis project Ga0207714, IMG submission 187270) | Marine sediment microbial community from Fremont, CA, USA - Pond A23 Sediment 2 (SPAdes) | ecosystem: Environmental > Aquatic > Marine > Unclassified | place: USA: Fremont, California...
ATATATCCTTTTTAAAAAGAAAAACATACCATCTGAAAGGGGATTATCCTGCCTAAAAGGAGTATCCCGTCTAGAGAAGAATCTCCAGTTTAAATAGGAATGCCCTGTCTCAAAGAGAAATATCCTGGCTGAAGAGAAATATCCTGGCTAAAGAGAAATATCTGGCTAAAGAGAAATATCTGGCTAAAGAGAAATATCCTGTCTAAAAGGAGTACAATGGGACCATAAAAAACCCTACCTTTTTTCTGGGAAAAACATGCAGCGGGTACAGCGGATCTTGCAGTTTGCCCAAACAGATAAGGACTTACGGCAACGGAATTAACCAATCTTGCAGGATGTCCAAACAATTAAGGACTTACGGCAACGGAATTAACCAATCTTGCAGTTTGCCCAAACAGACAAGGATTTACCGCTGAGCCAGTGAGGTCCAACCCTCTAAAAGAAACTGGAAGTCAAATAGATAATCTTTGTGTATTCCTTAAACAATTTTTTGTGCAATTGTTTCTTGGCAGCAGCGATGTATTTTTCAACCATCTTGAGGCTGATGCCCATCTCCCGGGCAACCTCCTTCTGCTTTCTCCCCTCGATTTTGCAGGCGATCAATACTTTCTTCATCTTCTTCGGCAGGGACTCAATCGCCCGGTTTAATGATGCGCCCAACATCTCTTCCAGGCTTTCCTCCTCCCGGTTGATGAAATCCAGCTGATACAAATATTGTAGCTGATTGACCTTCAGGTTTTCCACCTTGAAATCGGAATGCTCCAGCCTGATCCGCTTTAACCGGTTGATACAACGGTTCCGTGTAATGACAAAAATCCAGCTCTCTACTGATTGATCGGTCTTAATGAACCTGCGTTTTTCCCACAGGGTGATAAAGACCTCCTGGATGATGTCTTCCGCCTCGCTCTCCTTTTCCATGAAAAGCATGCAATAGGACTTCAAACGGGGATAAAGCAACCGGAAAACCTCCCGGTATGCTTTGGGGTTCCCGCTTTTCAGGTTCAGTTTGGTCTGATAATCAAGCATGACGATCCAAAATCTAATTCAACCGGGAGATAAAGCCAATCCATCGAACCCATACATTAGGGCTTGTTATAAATAAACTAATTTGAATAACGGTTCAGGGAAAATCCTGTCCTTGTATAATTAGACTTATTTAAATAACGGTTCAGACGAAATATCAGTATCTTAAAATAATGAACTGTTCCGGTAAAAGGTTATCGGTTGCATCGCTGCTGAATCTGCAGATTGAACCTGCATACAGCACAGATGGCCTTCGCCGGAAGGAATGTTTCACGCAGGCTTCATTACTCTAATTATCAATACATTAGATACCGAAGGAAATTTTTTGTTGAAAAATCCAACACAAGCATTGTTTTTTTCAGGAAAAGGCGTTAATATTCAGGTAAATATTATCAAGGATGGATACAAGGAAGGGAAACATTCTGATCGTCGACGACAACAAGGAATTGCTCGCGGCATTGAGCATGCTGCTTAAACCCCATTTCCGCCAAATTGACACGGAAAGAAATCCCAATGTGCTGCCTGCCCTTTTAAGGAAAAAGACCTACGATATCATCCTGCTCGACATGAATTTTACGGCGGGGGTAAATTCAGGCAACGAAGGCATTTACTGGATGCGTGAATTGTTAAAAATTGACCCACAAGCCACCATTGTGCTGATAACGGCTTACGGAGATGTTGATTTGGCTGTCAGATCGATGAAGGAAGGGGCAGCCGACTTCATACAAAAGTCATGGGATGAAGACAAAATGCTATCGACCATTCTTTCGGCCTATAAATTGCGTGAATCGAAGCTGGAGATCAAAAAGCTCAGGGATCGTCAGGCCCATCTATCACAGGCCAATGGCCGCAGGGATGCCTCTTTCAGGTGCCAGTCCCGGGCCATGCAGGAGGTTTATACGATGGTTGAAAAGGTGGCCGCCACCGATGTCGACGTTTTGATCACCGGCGAAAATGGCACGGGCAAGGAGGTTCTAGCCCGTGAAATACACAGAAATTCACCCCGCAGCGATGATGTTTTCATGCACGTGGATTTGGGGGCCATACCCGAGGCGTTGTTTGAAAGCGAGCTTTTTGGTCATACCAAAGGGGCATTCACCGATGCAAAAGCTGACCGGGCCGGAAAGTTTGAATCTGCCTCAGGAGGAACCCTTTTTCTGGATGAAATCGGCAATTTGCCCCTGCCCCTGCAGTCGAAACTCCTTTCAACCCTTCAAAGCCGAAGGGTAGCCAGAATAGGCAGCAACAAATCCATTGCAGTGGATATCCGGCTGGTTTCGGCCACCAATCAACCCCTTTTTGATATGGCAGAAAGGGGGCTCTTCCGCGAAGACTTGCTCTACCGCATCAACACCATCCAGATCGATGTGCCCCCTCTGCGCGAAAGGCCCGAGGACATCCCCGGCCTGGCCGGCTTCTTTTTGAAAAAAAACTCAGATAAATACCACAAGCCCCAGCTGCGTGTGAGTGATAAAAGCCTTGAAAAGATGCAGCAATACAGCTGGCCGGGTAATATCCGGGAGCTGGAACATGCCATAGAAAAGGCCGTTATATTAAGTAACCAAAAAGAACTGGCCACTGAGCTGCTGGTGCCCGATCAACCCGGCGCCTCCCCTGCACAATCCACCACCTTTAACCTGGAAGAAAATGAAAAACAAATCATTGCCAGGGCACTGAAACAATTTCGAGGCAACATAAGCCTGACAGCCAACAAGCTGGGCATCAACCGCTCAACCCTGTATACAAAAATCCGCAAATATGGGCTTTCATAATTTCTACCTGCGCATCATCGGTTATGCCTTGCTGATCGCCCTGACCAGCCTGGCTTTTACATGGAGCCTCTACCAACCCTACATGGTAGCCACTTCATCGGGTCTCGCGGTGATGCTGGTCTTAGAGACTTTCGCCTTGATCCGTTACAATCAGAAAATTAAAAAAGACCTGCAACGCTTCATCGATGCCGTTAAAAACCAGGACACCTCAATGGCTTTCCCCCATCCCGAAAAAGACCCGTTCATGAAAACCCTGCATCAGGGGTTCAACGAGATCATTACTGATTTCAGCCTGGTCAGAAAAGAAAAAGAACTGGAGCACCATTTCTTCCAAAATATCCTCCAACACATTGGCATTGGCGTGATGGCCTTCCAGGGGCAGGGCAAAATCAAACTCCTGAACCATGCCTTCAAAAACCTCTTCCAGGTGGAAACCCTCCATCATTTGTCCCACCTAAAAAAATGCCACAAAGACCTGCCCGACCTGCTGCAGTCAATCAGTAACGGGGAAGAATCGTCTCTCAGGGTATTGGTCAAAGACGAACTGAAAAACATCGCCATCCGGGTGAGCGACATCAGGCTGGAGGCGGAAGAAGTGCGGATTGCCTCCTTCCAGGACATCACCCGGGAGATGAACCGACAGGAGGTGGATGCCTGGCAACGCTTGATCCGTGTGCTGCGCCATGAGATCATGAACTCGATCAGCCCCATCCGCATCATGTCGGGCAACCTGCTGAGGCGGGTTTCAGGTGAAGATGAAGCCCTTTTGGCCGGCGAGGCAAATAGCAAAGACCTGTTGGACGATCTGAAGCAGGGGCTGCAAACCATCCGAAAGCGAAGCGCCGGATTGAGCGATTTTGTGGAAACCTACCGGCACCTTACCCGCATACCCGAGCCCCGGTTCACCGAAATACGGGTAAAAAACCTCTTTGAGCAGGTGGCCCGGTTGCTGGAAAAGGAGTTAAATGCAAAACACATCCGGGTGAACCTCTCTGTCCGCCCCGATTCGCTCATTATACCCGCCGATGAGAAAATGCTCGAACAGGTGCTGATCAACCTGGTTAAAAACGCCGGGGAAGCCATCGACGCCAGGACTGCCAGGAGCGCCGGGACTGCCAACGAGGACATAACAACCAATGAGGACAGCATAGCCAACGAAGGTATGACAGCCAATAAAGCTAGGAAAGCCGATGAAGATATGACAGCCAATGAAGACGAAACGGCCAGTGAGGGCAGGATAACCAATGAGGACAGCATAGCCAATGAGGACAGGATAGCCAATGCTGACGCTAAAGCGATGCCGAACGATGCGGCAATGCCGAACAATACAATGAGATCCGAAAATAAGGCTGAAGATATGGCAAAAGCTGAAACGATCAATGAGGCCGATCAGACAAAGGATGGGGGGAATAAACAAAATCAACAGAGATTCCACGGAAGGATTGAAATGAAGGCTTATCAGCAAGGCAAACATACGGTGATGAGCATAAGCGACAACGGCCAGGGCATCGCCCCGGATCAGCTCGAAAGCATCTTCGTGCCCTTCTATACAACCAGAGAATCAGGCTCGGGCATCGGCCTAAGCCTCTCCCGCCAACTCATTCACCTCCACAACGGTACCCTCCACGTCCACTCAAATCTGGGGAAAGGAACAGAGATGAAAATTATTCTATGATGACCCCGCTTGAGTGACCCCCGCTTAGCGGGGTTCAGTTTGTTAGGACCCCGCTAAGCGGGGTTTAGTTCGTTAGGACCCCGCTAAGCGGGGTTTAGTTCGTTAGGACCCCGCTAAGCGGGGTTCAGTTCGTTAGGACCCCGCTAAGCGGGGTTCAGTTCGTTGTCGATGGCCTGGAGAAATTCGGCAAGGGTGGCGCGCAGCTGTTTCATGGAAAAACGGTAGCCCTCATCATGCAGGGAGGTAACAAATTCGTGGTGGGGCCTGCCCGAGCGATAATCCGGCTCCCGGTCCGGATGCTTGATATATCGGGCAATGGTCTCGACCGATTCCGATACATTCAACACGGCATGATAAAACAACACCTTGCGGCGGCGATAAATGGAGGAGCCCAATATTTTGCGGTCTTCGATGGCAACATCAGAAATTCCCCGGTAATAAAGATTTTCAACACCCATGCTGGCCAGGGCATCCATGATCTGCTGGTTGAAATAACGAAAATGGGCCCTGGGATTGGAGAACTTTGTCAGGGTAACCTTCACCGAAACAACCAGGGTTCGGGGGGTTAGAACCACCGTTTCCCCGCCTGAGGGCCTCTTGTAAACCGTCACATCATCATCCCGGATGTTTTTTTCAATAAGGTTGCGCTCGGGTTTGTTGCTGTTGCCCAATACGATATAAAAATCATCGGGAACCCATAAAAAATAATCGCTGGCAGGTTCGTCCCGATAAAGTATATCCATGTCGGGGAGGTCATATTTTCTGATTTCCAGCATCGTTTTTTATATAAAACTCAGCCCGTCCGGAAAAAATTATCCGTGACGGGCTGAAATATTCACCTATTTATGTATTGCTTTGTCGACCGCATCAAAGCCGGCTTCCATAAAGATCTCGGAGACGGTTGGGTGGGCATGGATGGAGCGGGCCACATCGTAGATGGTGCTTTCGATCTGCATAAAGGCCGATGCTTCGGCAATCATATCGGTGGCATGGGGGGCAATGATCTGCACGCCCAAAACCTCGCCATATTTCTTTTCCGAGAGCATGCGGATGTGGCCATCCTTATAGCCCTCGATCAGCGCTTTGCCATTGGCCGAGAGCGGGAATTCACTGACTTTGTAATCGATCTGCTCTTTTTTCAGCTCCTCTTCGGTTTTACCAATCTGGGCCATCTCGGGGTTGGTATAGATGTTGATGGGATACTCGTGCAGGTCTATTTCACCTTTGATGCCCTTGATGTGGTTGATCACAAAGAGCCCCTGGGCCGACCCGGCATGAGCCAAATAGCTCCTGCCATTGACGTCTCCCACTGCATAGATGCTTTCATGGTTGGTCCGCAGGTACCGATCGGTTGTGATGAATCCCGATTCCCTCTGAATATCAATATCGCTGGGGGGAAGCACGGCATTGCGCATGTTGGCATTCAGCACCTTCTCGGCTTCTACCTCCTGCCCCTGAACCTTGAGGGTGCCGTTGTGATAACCTTCTATCTGATCGCCGAAAATGATGTTGACCTTGTCCTTTTTCAGGCGGTTGTAAATGTAATCATTCAGGTACTGATCGGCCAGGGGAACAAGATTTTGTTCCGGGGAAACCAGGGTCACTTTTCGGCCGATCATCTGGAAGAACTGGGCCATTTCCACCGCCACCCCGCCATAGCCGATGATGGCAACACTTTGGGGAAGCTCTGATTCATCATACAAACTTTCCAGTTCAAGGAGCCGCTCTTTGGGCACGTCAAAGCTCAGGGGCTGGGGATAAGAGCCGGTGGCAATAATGATCTGGCCGGCATCCAGGGAACGATTCTCAACGGAGACGCTATTGGGTGAAGTGATGCGCGCCTCTCCCCGAATCAGATCCACCCCGTTCTTTTTCAGCAAATACTCAACACCTCCGGTGAGCTTTTGAGCGATGCGCATGGCCCTGTTTTTGGCATTTTCCCAGTTGAAAGAGAGCTGCTGTTTATCGAGGCCATCGATTCCAAAGTCGGCGGCATCATCAAGGCGGTCATAAAACTTGGCGCTTTCTATAATGGCCTTGGAGGGGATGCAACCCCAATTCAGGCACATCCCTCCAACGTCCTTTTTTTCTATAACGGCGGTTTTCAAACCAACCTGGCCGGCACGGATACCCGCAACATAACCGGCGGGCCCTGAACCTATTATTATCACATCATATTCCATAGTCAAAAGATCTGTTTTATACTTTGTTCAACTTGCATTTACTCCATAATCAGGGTTATGGGGTCACCCAGGTATTGCATCATGGTATTCAAAAAACGGGATACTTCCCCGCCATCGACGATGCGGTGATCCACCGACATGGACAGGGGCAGGATATGGCCCGGTACGATCTGGTCCTGATCATTGACGACCGGTTTTTTCAGGATCCTTCCCACACCCAAAATGCCAGCCTGGGGATAATTGATCACCGGCTGGGCGAACTGTCCGCCAATGGAGCCATAGCTGGTAATGGTAAAGGTTCCTTCCTTCATGTCCTCCATGGTTAACTCGCCGTCTCGTGCTTTTTGAGCGATCTCAGCGGTTTTTTGGGCCAGTTCGAAGATGGTGAGCTGATCCACATTGCGGATTACCGGCACCACCAGGCCTTTTTCGGTATCAACGGCGATGCCGATGTTGTAATACCGTTTAAAGAGCATCCGGTCGTTGTCCAGGTCCATCTCAGCATTGAGCTGGCGGTGCTTTTTGAGGGCCAGGGCAGTTGCCTTCAGGACAAAAGGCAGGTAATTGAGCTTGACCCCGCGGTCCTTGTATTTTTCCTTGTATTTATTGCGGATCCTGACCAGTTCAGATATTTCGACCTCATCCATCACCGTCATGTGGGCCGCGTTTTGTTTGGAACGGGTCATATTTTTGGCGATGGTCTTGCGGATCTGGGTCAGATCTTCCACTTCAACGGTTTGTTCGGGCTCAGCTGCGGCAGGGGCAGCGGCTTTCTCAGAGGCTTTGGCAGTGGCTTTGGCTGCGTAATCATGGATATCCTGTTTCATCACGCGTCCACCCGGGCCGGTACCGGTGATGTTGTTGATGTCCACGCCCAGGTCTTTGGCCAGGGCCCGGGCCACCGGCGTAGCCAGTGCTTTCTTACGGGGTTTGGCCTCTTCGCCGGCCTGCTCCTTCGCTTCCAGGCCTTCCTGGCTGGAGGGCAGATGACTACCTTCACCGGCCACCTCAATGGTTCCAACTACACCGGCTCCTTCTTCCTCTTCAACACCCTCCTGAGAAGGACCGGCCGGCTCCTGCTGTGCCTCCTCCTGGGCTTGTTCACCCTCTACCCCTTCTATCTCAATCTCAGCCAGCGGATCACCAACATTGATGGTCTCGCCTTCCTTCCCGTACATGGCTACTATGGTGCCATCCTTCGGGGAAGGAATATCGGTGGTTACCTTGTCGGTTTCAACCTGAACCAGGGACTGGCCCGACTCAACCTGCTGTCCCTTCGATACATACCACTCCACTATCGTACCCTCTTCCAGGCCTTCACCTATATCTGGAAATTTAAATACATGTCTCATAATGAATCAAAATTTGGCGGTTTTTTCAATTTCATGATAAATCTTCTCGGGAGATGGCATATAATGGTGTTCACCCTGGGGCAGGGGGACAATCGTATCAAAGCCTGTCACCCGTTTTGGCGGGGCTTCCAGGTGAAGGAAGGCTTCGTCATTGGCAATGGCGGTGATTTCCGAACCAATGCCAAAGCTGGTGGGGGCTTCGGCCACCGTGACAATCCTTCCGGTTTTCTTGATGGACTGGGCGATGGTTTCCACATCCAGGGGATAAATCGTGCGCAGGTCAATGAGTTCCACGGATATACCAGCTTTTTTGGCCATTGCCAATGCCTTTTGCGTATCGCGCATCATGGCCCCGTAACTGACCACTGTCACATCCTTGCCCTGCTGGACCACATTGGCCTTGCCAATCTCCACGTTGAACTTATCTTCGGATACTTCCTGCTTAACCGCCCGGTAGATGCGTTTGGGCTCCATATAAATGACCGGGTCCTCGCTTTCAATGGCTGATATCAACAGACCCTTGGCGTCATGCGGGGTGGATGGTATAACCACTTTCAGACCCGGTATATGGGCATAGATGGCTTCCATGCTTTCACTGTGGTGCTCCAGGGCTTTGATGCCGCCGCCATAAGGCATGCGGATGACCATCGATGAAGTATACCGCCCCCGACTGCGGTTGCGCATGCGTGCTACATGGGAGATCATTTGGTTGAAAGCGGGATAGGCAAAACCCGAAAACTGCATTTCTACCACCGGTTTCATTCCGGCCACAGCCATGCCAACAGCCGTTCCTACAATTCCCGATTCAGCAAGCGGGGAATCAAAAACCCGCTCTACACCGTATTTTTGTTGCAAACCCTGAGTTACGCGGAAAACGCCGCCTTCATATCCGACATCTTCGCCGTAAAGTACGACGTCTTTATTGTCGTTGAGCTTAATGTCTAAAGCATTATTAATGGCTTTAACAAGCGTCATTACACTCATTTATTGGCCCTCCTTCCATTTTAAGAATTTCTGATGCGCATACATTTGTTTTTTAAGTATATCAGGCATTTCAGAATACTGATACTTGAAGACATCCTCCAGGGGATAATCCCCGTAATTTTCAGCTTCCTCAAACTGCCGTTCCACTTCTTTCTTGTATTGCTGGTCAAGCTCCTCCTCCTGCTGATCATTCCACAGTTGCTTGCCGGTGAGATAACCCTTCAGGCGCTTCATGGGATCTTTTTCCTCCCATTCCTGCTCCTCTTCCTTGCTTCTGTACTTGGAGGGATCATCCGATGTGGTGTGCGCCCCTTTGCGGTAGGTCAAGGCTTCAATCAATACAGGCTCCTGATTTTCACGGGCGGTCTTGGCCGCTTCCTGAGCTACGCGGGTCATGGCAAAGAAATCATTGCCATCCACCTGGATGCTCTTTAGGCCATAAGCCACCGACTTGACTGCCAGGTTCTGGGAAGATGTTTGATTTTTAACGTTGAAGGAGATGGCATACTGGTTGTTCTGAATCACAAAAACCACCGGTACCTTCCATACTGCCGCGTAATTGAGGGCCTCATGGAAATCGCCTTCTGAAGTTCCGCCATCTCCGACGAAGGTGTAGACCACCTCGTCCTTTTTATGGTACTTCACCTCATAACCAATGCCGGTAGCATGAAGCAACTGCGAGGCAATGGGTACCGAAACCGGCAGCAGATGGGTGGCATTTTCAAAACGCGAGCCATCTTCATAGCCCATAAAATAGAGAAAGACTTCTTTGAGGGTTGCTCCTTTGGCCAGCCATAGCCCAAGCTCCCGGTAGGCCGGTACCACCCAGTCGTTTTCTCTAAGTTCCTGGGCCAATCCGCCGGCAATGGCTTCCTGACCATAGTTCGGAGGATAAGTGTAAATCCTGCCCTGCCGCTGATAGGAAACTGTCATCAAATCAGCCTTGCGGGCAAACATCATCTGCTGGTATGCCTTCAGGGTCTGATCATCGCTGATCTGTGGCATCCATTTGTCGTTGACGATGTGACCATCCTTATCCATTACATTGAAGAGCTTGTTCTTTAATGGATCGTATTCCTTAAACATTGGTTCCTCCTTTAAAGTTAAACATCATCTGGTTCATTATTAAGGTTGATAATACTTTCTAACAATACAGGGACCTTTTTGTTTAAAAATGGATGGCAAGGGTTTAACAGAGGATTAAACAAAGTGCGGGAAAGCCTCATGCGTCAGGGGATGTCTTGAGGGGGTAAGCACCCCGCTAAGCGGGGTCAGAAAAAAGCACCCCGCTAAGCGGGGTCAAAAAAGCGGGGTCAGAAAAAAGCACCCCGCTAAGCGGGGTTCACTGAAGCGGGTTATCAAGATCCAGCTATGCTGGGGCCAAAACTAAAGGTTATGGTCGATTGAGCCGTCGGGCAGCATGTTGTCGGGATGAGGCTCATTGCGCTCTTCCATCTGAAAGCGCACACAACTTTCCCAATCGCCGTGGCAGTAGCGGTCGATCCAGTATTTGTTCAATCTGCCCTGTTCGTAAAAGTGCCGCATGGGGCACACTTCATACCATTTGCAGGTTTGTGCCATAACATGGAGCTTTTTGTAATTTGCTTTCAGCTGATCATAGCGGGCACTTTGGTGGACCACTGTTGCCGGGTGGCGCAGGGGTAATATCTTGCGGCGCCCGGCCAACATCAAACGCCCGAAAAGCCCGGGAAAATCATGCCGGTTGGGAACGGCCAGGCCGTACTTTTGAAGGATGTTTTTGGTGGGATGATACCCCAGGGGAACCAGCAGCCAGGGATTGACCAGGGCTATTTCCTGGTCCAGGTAAATGCGGCAGGCCTCAATCTCATCATTCCGTGGCTTGCGGCAGTTTGGGAGAAAACACTTCAGCAGATTGGTCATATAAACCTCTTCCCGGCTAAAGCCAACATCCCGCAAAAGCCGGTTCAACACCTCACCGGATGGGCCAAGGAACATACGCCCCTGACGGTCTTCCTCTCGGCCGGGGGCCTGGGCAATGAACATCAACCACGCCCGCGGATGCCCCTCCCCAACCACCACCTGGGTGCGCGTGTGACGTAACCGGCACCGCTGGCAACGGCGCTCCCGCTCATTGAGGGCCCTTATTTGATCGCTGACGGATTCCAAGGTTCCAAAGTCAATGGACCAAATTTAACAACAAATTGCCCCAAGGGAACCCATTATTTGTTATTTTTACAGTAGACTCCAAAAAAAGAAGGCCAATATGAGATACACCTTCAACCAACTAAAGATGTTTTTTAACTCCACCCTTTGGTCGGTGGCCCTGACCAACCGATCGGGCCGCCAACGGATGTGGTATAAATTATTGCGGGTGATCGCCCTGGCCGTCAGAGGATTTAATGAAGACAAGATTGGGTTGCGGGCTTCGGCCCTGACCGTTTTCACCCTGCTGGCCGTGGTGCCCGTGGTAGCACTGGCCTTTGGCATTGCCAAGGGATTCGGCCTGAAGGCTTACCTGGAGACCCAAATCAAACAATACTTTACCAGCCTGGATATGGTGGGCCAGGAGGAAATTGTGACCCGGATCATCGATTTTGCCAACTCTTTTCTCGATAATACCAGCGGGGGCATCATCGTAGGCATTGGCCTGGTCATTTTGCTGTGGTCGGTGCTCAAAGTTTTCTCCAATATAGAAAGTTCCTTCAACGCCATTTGGCAAATCCGCAAATCACGCTCCTGGTTTCGCAAATTCAGCGATTACCTGTCGCTGATGCTGATCGGCCCCATTGTGGTGATCGTCTCCAGCAGTGCCATGGTGTTCATCCGTACCCAAATTGAGGCCATAACAGCTGAAATTCAGCTCATTGGGTTCTTCCAGGACATAATCCTGACCCTGGTTCAACTGATTCCTTATGTCCTGATATGGTTGCTGTTCACCTTTCTCTATGCTTTTATGCCCAATACAAAAGTGCGGTTCCGTTCGGCATTGATCGGCGGGCTGGTGGCTGGCACCGCCTTTGTGATCACCCAAAACCTGTTCATCCACTTTCAGGTGGGTGTTTCAAGGTATAACGCCATATATGGAAGCTTTGCCGCCCTGCCTCTTTTCATCATTGGCCTGCAAATCAGCTGGCGGATCGTGCTGTTCGGGGCCGAAATCGCCTTCGCCGAACAAAACCTCAAACAATATGAGTTCGAATCGGACATCAAAAGCATGAGCACCTACAGCAAAAAGGTGATTGCCCTGATCATCACCCATAAGCTGGTGCACAATTTTGTAAAAGCAGAAAATCCTTTAACCGCGGAACAAATTGCCCAGCAATTGAAAATCCCTATCCGGCTGGTGCGCAAAACACTGTTCGAACTGGTAGAGGCCCGGATACTATCGGAAATCATCAGCCCCAACACCAAGGAAAGGGCTTATCAGCCCGGCCAGGATGTGGACAACCTGACCATTGCTTTTGTGATGGAAAAGCTGGAACACCTGGGCAAAGATACCATTTTTCACCTGGAAGATGCTTCTCATCAGAAAATTAAGGCCATTGTGGATAACTTTACCCCTAAGCTGGAAGAAACAGAGGCTTCGAAGTTGCTCAAGGAAATTAAAGAAGCATAAACTTATCTGGTAAGTACCTCCGGGGGTAAAACGTGCCCAAATAAGGGGGCAGGAAAAGGATGGTCAGCGCGTTTTTTGTTTTTGGTAATAAGCTTCGGCTGTCTTCTCCAGTTCGCGGTACCAGGCTTCGCCATAACGCCTGATCAGGGCATCCCTGACAAAGCGGAATACCGGCACCCCTAGCTCTTTGCCTTTGTGGCGGGCAGGATCGCAAATATGCCATTCGTGGTAATTGAGGGCTTCCAGGCCACTCATCATTTTAACCCTTACCGGGTACAGGTGGCAGGATATGGGTTTGCGGAAGTTGACAATGCCGTCAAAATAAGCTTTTTCGATGGCACACCCGGCGATGCCATCTTCGAAATAAGCGTAGGCACATTCTTCAGTTGACACCAGGGGCGTTACCAACTCCGAATCGCGATCGCGCACAACAGCGCCCTGTTGCTGTATGGTTTGCCAGCCCTTTTCGGTCAGGTAGGGTTTTATTGCGGGTATCAGCCTGGCCATGATTTCTCCTTCCCCCTCCTCAACCGGTGCCCCGGCCTCACCATCCACACAGCACATGCCTTTACACCGGGGCAGGTCACAAACAAACTGTTCTTCAATAAGATCCAGGCTTACCAGCGTATTTCCAATCAATACCATCTTTCTCGATGTTTCAGTCTTTATTTATAGGGCATCATGTCAATGCTGAAGGTTGTACACTTTTCAGGTTTCCGGGATATTGCTTCATGGCTACCGGTTCAGGGGGCTCCCGGGTCAAACAAATGGGGCATGATTCAGGTTTTACCCTGGAAACCAGAAGCATGCCCCTCCAAGTGCATTCAACCATCCTTATTCATTATTGAGGCCTCTGTTCAGTATTGCCTGTTGACTCTGAAATGGATCAGACCAAACTTTTTCCCGTCATATCTTCCGGTTGCTCTATATTCATGATCTTGAGCAGGGTGGGTGATACATCCGCCAGGATGCCGTTGTTTATGCTTTGATACTGGTTTGAGACCAAAACACAGGGCACCGGGTTGGTTGAATGGGCAGTATTGGGACTGCCGTCGTCATTGCGGGCGTTGTCGGCATTGCCATGGTCGGCAATGATCAGCGGGGTGTATCCGTTGGCCAGGGCTGCCTCCACCACATCATTCACACAGGAGTCAACTGCTTCGATGGCTTTACGGATGGCCTCATAATCACCGGTATGACCAACCATATCGCCATTGGCAAAATTCAGGCAGATAAAATCCATCTCCTGATTTTGCATCTCTTTGACCACGGCATCGCGCACCTCAAAGGCACTCATCTCCGGTTTTTCGTCATAGGTTTTCACATCCTGGGGGGAAGGAATGAGGATGCGTTTTTCCTGGTCAAACTCCTCTTCCCGGCCGCCGCTAAAGAAGAAGGTTACGTGGGCGTACTTCTCTGTTTCAGCGATGCGCAGTTGTTTTTTATGGTTTTTAGCCATCACCTCGCCCATGGTATTTCGGATGTTCTCCTTTTCATAGATCACCCGGATGCCCTTGAAGGTATCGTCATATTTGGTCATGGTCAGATAGTACAGGGGCATGGTCTGCATCCCGTGTTCGGGCATATCCTGCTGGGTTAGAGCCATGGTGATCTCCCTCAGGCGGTCGGTACGGAAATTGAAACAAATCACCACGTCGTTTTCCTGGATGGTACCGACGGGGTGATCGTTGTCATCGGTAACCACCACGGGTTTGATGAATTCGTCGGTCAGCCCCTCATCATAAGACTCCTGAACGGCATGGACCACGTCGTGGGTGGATTTGCCCTTACCGTATACAAAAAGATCATAGGCCTGTTTGATTCGCTCCCAGCGTTTATCCCGGTCCATTCCGTAAAAACGCCCCACCAGGGAGGCAATCTGTCCATTGGATTGATTCAGGTGATTTTGCAGATCCTCAATAAAACCTTTGCCGCTGTATGGATCCGTGTCCCTTCCATCGGTCAGGGCATGGATGTAAACCTTATCCAGTCCGTAATCGCCGGTCATATCGGCCAGCTTATAGAGGTGCTTATGCGAGGAATGGACGCCTCCGTTAGAGACCAACCCGAGCAGATGAACCCCGGCATTGTTGTCGCGGGCGTATTGAAAGGCATCCCTGAGTACCTGATTTTGGTCAAACGTACCATCTTCAATGGCTTTATTGATGCGCACCAAATCCTGGTAAACAATGCGCCCGGCACCAAGGTTGAGGTGGCCCACCTCGGAATTGCCCATTTGCCCTTCGGGTAAACCCACATATTCGCCGGATGTCTGAAGCTGTGAGGTGGGATAATCCTTCTGCAACCGGTCCATTGTCGGTGTATTGGCCGTGTAAATGACGTTGCGTTCACTGTTCTCTCCAATCCCCCATCCATCGAGGATCATTAAAATGGTTTTATTATTGGCTGCCATAGTGTTAAATTTTTTGGATTTATATTCTGTTCCAACCTTTGCCCAGGGCCCTTAAAAACCAAAACAGGCCAATGTCTTTGAACGATTCGGCCCGCTCATCTTGTGGGGTTGGTTCCAGGTACCCTCAGTAAGTCTTCCATTGTGGAAAACAACCCAACATAGGTTTGGTTGACATCAAAGCCCTCAAAATTAAGAAAAAGATGGGAGATGGAATAAAAAAAATCACCCCACTCTTGAGCAGGGTGATTAATAAAAAGTAGTTCAGAATCTTAAGTCTTCATCCGAGCCGGATTACTTCTTCATAGCTTCAGGCATCCAGCTTTCAACCATAACCTTGTGATCCTGATACCATTTCTTGGCGGCATCCAGTTCATCGTCGCCTTTTTCAATGGCATCCATCAGGTTATAGAGTTCTGTTTCTTTGAGGTTGAATTTGGTGAAGAACTCATGTACGGTAGGATGATCTTCCTTGAATCCTTTCCGTGTAACAATGGCGCAAACATCTTTGGGATAAACCTCTTTGGGATCCTTCAGGTATTTCAGATCATAGTCGGCCCACATGAAATGAGGTTTCCATCCGGTAATGATGATGGGCTCCTTCTTGTCATAGGCACGCTTGAGGCTGGCCATCATAGCTGAGCCACTGGAGGTAACCTGTTTGTAATCGAGGTTATACTCTTTAATGGCTTTTTCAGTATTTCGGTGAATGCCAGCTCCACTTCCAATACCAATGATCTTACCATCAAACTTGTCTACATTGTCGTTCAATTCAGTAATGGAATTGACATCCACATACTGAGGAACAACCAGTCCGGTTGTACCGCCACTGAATGACTCACCAATTTTGTTGATCTGATCCCCGTACTTATCCCAATAGTCTGCGTGGGTGTGGGGCAACCAAGCGTCGAGCATCAGGTCGGCATCGCCTTTGGCCAGGGTAGCGTAGATCGGGCCCGGCTCAAGGGGGGTAATCTTGATGTCATAACCTTTGTCCTCGAGGGCGGCTTTTGCCAGATTGGTAAAGGCAATGCCTTCTGCCCAGTTGGGATAAAGGATCTGAACCTGTTCTGATTTCTTGGCTTTGGTGCCTGCTTCACCTTCCTGGGCGCCTTCCTTCTGGCCACCTTGTTTACAGGAAGAGAAACTGAATACCGCAGCAGCCATCAGGACTGCGAAAATGGTTTTAGCATTAAATTTGAATTTTTGCATAGTCAACTTCTCCTTTTTTTGGTTAATCAATAAAGCGTTTATTTTTAAATGGGTTGTCTGAATTAGTCTTCATCCCGGATTTGTTTTCTGGAAACGCCGAGGGTTTGGGTGACGCGGTCCAGGAAGATGGCCAGGATCACGATACCCAGGCCGGCTTCAAAACCAAGGGCCATATCTGCTTTCAGGATGCCTTTATACACGGCCTGTCCGAGGCCACCGGCACCAACCATTGAAGCAATAACAACCATCGAGAGGGCCAGCATGATCACCTGATTGACACCTTGCATGATGGTAGATTTGGCCAGGGGAATTTGTACTTTAAAGAGCAACTGGCGTTTGGTCGCTCCAAAGGCTTTGGAAGCCTCCACCACATCCTGCTGGACATTGCGAATCCCCAGGTTGGTCAGGCGCACGGCCGGGGGCAGGGAGAAAATGATGGTGGCCACCACCCCGGGTACGTTCCCTACACTAAAGAAAATGATGGCAGGGATCAGGTAGACAAATGGCGGCAGGGTCTGCATGAAGTCGAGTACGGGCCGTATAATCTGGTCGAGGGCATCATTCCGCGAGGCCCATACGCCCAAGGGGATGCCAATGACCAGGGCAATCAAGGCTGAAACCAAAATCAAGGCAATGGTCGAGACGGTCTCTTCCCAGTAACCCATTAATTTCAACAACAACAAGCCCAAAATGGTAAACACGGTAATGCCCCATCCTTTTTTCCAGGCACTTCTGGTGAAGAACTTATAGCCTTTGCTGCTCATCAAATAAGCAATCAGGGCCAAAAGAACAATGGTCAGATAATCATTGGGATACATTAAGATGGACTGCAGGCCTTCGACCAGAAAATCGATCCCTGCAGTAATGCCGTTAAAGAATCCCGAAGCATTGGCGGAAAGCCACTGGACGGCTTGTTCCACCCAATCACCAATAGGTATATCAATCATAAATCAATTCCTCCTTCATCTCTGATTTGTTTGACTTCTGATCTTTCTTTACCGATCATCTCGGCAATGACCGAGGAGTGGACCACCACCCCGACAAGTTTGCGGTCGTCATCGACCACCGCAAGGTTCAGATCGGTATCGAGGAAGAGGGGAAGCAGATCAGCGACAGGTGTATCGGCTTTCACAGCGGTAACCTGTTCCTTGGTATACATATATTGCTCTATATCGCGTAATCCTTTATCTTCCATTTCCTTCATGTCGGTATCTTTGACAAATCCGATGAATGTCCCGTTTTCTCCAACCACCGGCATGGAAGTAACCCCACCTTTCGACATTTTTCGCAGAGCGGCGCGGGGCCCGTCTTGTTTAATGCGCACGGCATTGGGATTTTTAAACATCACGGATCCAGCCGTGACAATACCACCGCGGTCCACATTTTCAACAAAGGCCCGCACGTAATCGTCGGCGGGATTGGTCAGAATTTCCTCGGGTGTTCCGGTCTGAACGATGAGCCCGTCTTTCATAATGGCGATGCGATCGCCCAGCTTCAGGGCTTCGTCCAGGTCGTGGGTAATAAAAAGGATGGTTTTATGTACTTTTTCCTGCAGTTGCAGCAATTCTTCCTGCATCTGGGTACGGATCAACGGGTCGAGGGCACTAAAGGCCTCGTCCATCAGCAAAATTTCGGGATCGGTAGCCAAAGCACGGGCCAGGCCAACACGCTGCTGCATGCCCCCACTTAACTGGCCGGTCATCTTTTCTTCGTAACCTTCCAGACCAACGGTTTTGATGACTTCGTAGGCCTTCTTTAAACGGGTGTCTTCGTCTACACCCTGAATTTCCAGACCAAAAGCCACATTGGAACTGACCGTGCGGTGGGGCAACAGGCCAAAATGCTGGAAAACCATCGTCATCTTGGTGCGACGAAATTCCCGCAGGGCATGTTCATTGATCTGAAGGATATCATTGCCATCCACCTTAACAGTTCCGTCGGTGGGCTCGATGAGCCGATTAAAACAACGCAAAAGGGTCGACTTCCCGCTGCCGGAGAGACCCATCACCACAAAAACTTCACCTTCCTGAATGTCCATACTGGCTTTGCTCACACCAACCGTACAGCCTGTCTGGTTCAGTATCTCCACCTTACTTCTGCCCGCTTTCTGCAGTTCCTGCGCCTCTTTTGTTCTCCTGCCAAATATGACACTGAGATCTTCAACTTGAATTTTACTCATAAGGCTTGTTTAATGTAACATCGATACTCAAAAATATGGAAAAAAAATTATAATTAAAAAATCTGGCTGGTTAAATCTTCGAGGGAACCGATACTCAAAAAGCTCCTCTCCCGCAGAGGGCGGGACAAGGAGCTTAATATCAATTCATTAAATCAATCTTAGAAGTAATAACCAATGTTGATGTTGAAACGTTTGTTCCAATCGGGATCTTCAACACCTGTGCCAAGGCCTTTACCGAAGGAGCCGGTCAGCCAGGGTTGGTTTTTACCCATGGCGTAGTCTACGTAAGTGTAGACCGGACCAGCCGAGATCAGCATACCGGGAATCAGGTGCTGGGTGTCATAAAAGTTCTCATTGGCCTTATCGATCATGGTGTAGTCGATGTAGGGCTGAATGCTTGAGATCGGGCCCCAGTCAACAGGAATGGTGTAAGCAAGACCTACCACATAAAGGCTGGCTTCAGCAGCTACACCGCCCGAATAATAGCCTGCTTCACCGGGAGCTGCATCGGAAGCGCCCCAGTATTCATAACCATAAGCGCCCATCTGAACTACGTCCAGGTCATTGCCATTGTCGCCTTTGGCATTGTAGTCATAGTTGATGTATTCGGCTTTCAGGTTGAAGTTGCCGAAATTACCAACGACGTGGCCGGCAAAAGCCGTGGATGTTTCGATCTCATCTCGAACCTGGTTGTAGATGCCGCCAATCTGAGCGGAAGCACCAATTTCCCATCCGTCGGCGATGTCATAGGCCAGGCGGGCGTTGAACTGGTTGAGCTCGCTCAAAGTAGCCTGCTCTTCTACAAATTGTCCGCCTTCCCAATAGCCGCCCTGGCCGGGAACAATGTCATAGGAATAACGGCCGGAACCGGAACCGCCAAAGGTCACTTCACCACCAAATTGGGGTCCTTCAGGCTCCTGCTGACGGAAATAGGAAAGCGAAAGCTTCAGCTTATCACTGGGTGTATAATCGAAGTTCACACCAATGTCATAGTCGTCTTCCAGTCCTACATAATAAGCACCCTGGAACCACCATGAGTGCGAAGCCCAGGTCGTTATTCCAAAAGGTACCTGAGTAACACCCAGTTCCATGTACAGATCATCCGAAAATTCATAGCCTAAAAATCCGTGATGGATAAAGTGGCTACCAAAAGTAGGATAAAAACGGTACTCGAAACTCATGTCAATACCGCCCATGGACCCATCTACATTCAACCTCCAGGTATCCCAGGTTAAGGCGGGATTGCTCTTGGTGTTGTTGTAGCTGGTAGAAATAAAATTGTACCTGACAGCTCCACCAATGGTGAAACCTTCATCCTCATCTTCCTGTGCCTGGGTAGTAGGTACAGCAAAGAACAAGGCAGTTACTGCAATTAACACACTGGTAAATAGCTTTTTTGTCCTCATAAACATTATTTTTTTGGTTAGAAATTAATGCCGTTTTCATCAAAACAAGCGCAAAGCTAAAAAAAATTTTTCGTGTACGATATTTTTGAGATTAAATCTGTGTGAACCTGTAAAAGTACGTAAAAATAATGACCTGATCAACAATTTCTTGTAAATGATTCTTTCGACGCTCTAACCCTTGGGAACTTCCTCATTACAACTCTTAAACATCCGGCAACATGGATTTAAAACAAGAATAATCGTCCTGTTCCTTTGAATAAGGAAGGTGCTTTTTATTCTATAGAATATTTCCCAACAACTATATTTGAGCGCCTCTTTTAATTCCACAATCATTATCCAGAGGCCATTCAAAATACGAATAACAAAATCATTCCATCAATGTTCAAAAGGTTGCATCAGAAAGAAACGATTTTTTTGGCCCTACCCATTCAAACGTTTTCGAAAAACCAGGGGCATTCATTTAACCTCATACATAAAAATAACAATCTGCCATACAGATACTTATACATAATCCCCCTTTCCAAAATGGTTTAAAGAATGCAGTTGTTGATACTGTGAGAGCGGAAAATCCAAATAAGTTGCATCACAACGGCTATATTTGTTAGCGGAGCACAATATTAATATACCTGAGCGAAAATTCAAAATATAACCATGTGGCGAATTCCCAATCCAATGCCGGATCATTAACTGAATATACTGAATGTCAAATTTTAGGCGACAAACCCGCAAAAAACGATTTTTTTTATTGACCCCTTGCTATCGCATTCTATTGAACCAGATGACAAGTTGGTTTAGCGAACCCCCCTTATCATATAAAAAACTAATTATCAGTACTCCAATTTGGCTATGACCGGCCAGCTTCACCCGTTGCTACAGGAAGCACTCCAGGGCCATCTCTATATATAAGAGGCGGCAAGCTAAAAAATAAACAGATCCAGGCCAGCGAAATGACCGACTGATGGTGGATATAGCTCTATAATACAACGCAAACGGGTTGGATGATAACGTTGAATGCATTCAAAATATGGCTTACCAACGAGTTTTTTGCTGATTGCATCAATGGCAAAAAGACATACTTAGATGGAATGTGAATAATCACTTTGAACCGCCAATTTGTAGCATCGGTTTTCACCAGTTGGAAAAAATAAAAGTCTCCATCCGCGCCCTACCACCTTTTAATGAAGCGCCGTCGATTTAAGCTTCAAGGCTAAAAATGCGGTTATGAAAGATACCGCCTAAAGGATGAATCATTTAAAAGTGGTTCAATAAGGCTGGAACAGCGGTGTAACCATAAAAAACCCCGCCTTTTCGGGCGGGGCGGGTGGAGCCACCTGGAATCGAACCAGGGACACACGGATTTTCAGTCCGTTGCTCTACCGACTGAGCTATGGCTCCCGTTGTCTTGTAAAGCGATTGCAAAACTACGTAAAAATATTTTTTTGCAAAATTTTTGAAGGCTTTTTTTATCATCAAGCGGGCTAAAAAAATAGAGAAAGCCCGGACAAGGCCATAGATATCAAAATAATAGTTACCGCGGGAACGTTGTATTTTGTAATTTTGCGGGCAGATAAAAGCCAAACGATGCAATATTATACCCATCAACTGAGCAATGGACTGCGCATCATCCATGCGCCCAACTCTTCTGAAGTGGCCCACTGCGGACTGATCATCAATGCAGGTTCAAGGGATGAACAAAGCCACGAACAGGGCATTGCCCACTTTGTAGAGCATTTGATCTTCAAGGGCACCCGCAAACGCAGGGCATTTCATATCCTCAGCCGCATGGACGATGTGGGGGGCGAGATCAATGCCTATACCAGCAAAGAGGAAACCTGCATCCACACCTCTTTCCTTAATAAAGACTATGAACGGTCCCTGGAGTTGCTCTCTGACATCACCTTCAATTCGGTTTTTCCCGGCCAAGAAATGACCCGTGAGAAAGATGTGATCATCGATGAGATCAATTTTTACAAGGACAACCCGGGCGAAGCCATTTACGATGACTTTGAGGAACTGGTCTTTCAGGATCAACCCCTGGGCCGCAATATCCTGGGCACCCCCGAATTGCTTAACCGGTATAATCGCAGGGACATCGAGCATTTTGTCCAGCGCAATTATTTACCCGGTGAAATGGTGATCTCTTCGATCGGGAACATTGATTTTGAAAAACTGGTTCGCCTGGTGGAAAAACATTTTGGTCCGGTACCCCCCGCCACCTCTCCCCGACCCCGTATCGGGTACGCAGGCTATACCCCCCAAAATAAGACACTCGAGCGCCAGACCAACCAAGCCCATTGTATTATTGGCAATGTAAGCTACGACCTGTATCATCCCAGCCGCATCACCATGGCCCTGCTGGAAAACCTAATCGCCGGTCCCGGGCTGAATTCCCGGCTCAACATGCTGTTGCGCGAAAAACTGGGATATGTCTACAACATAGAGTCCTCCTATACCCCCTTCTCCGACATCGGGCTTTTCACCCTGTACTTCGGCACCGATAAAACACGGCTAAAGAAAACCCTCGAGCAGATCACCAAAGAATTTGAAAGGCTCCGTACCACACCCCTGGGCAAAATGCAACTGCGCAAAGCCAAACGTCAACTCTTTGGACAACTGGCCATCAGCAGTGAAAACCCTTCCATGCGGATGATCGCCAACGGCAAAAGCTATTTGATGCTCAACAAAGTAGACAGCCTCCAGGAAGTGGGCCAAAAAATCGAGCAAATAACCGCTGAAGAACTCCAAGACACGGCCCGGGAGGTTTTGGACCCCAACCAGCTAACCACATTGGTCTACGAATGACCTAACATAAATCTGTAACAGGAAATGCCCGGTTTATTCAGCATCGGGCCCCAATTAACGGGTCCGCAGCTGCAAACCCCTGGAGCAAACAAATACCATCAAAGCTGACACCAATGCTTTAAACAAAAATATAAGGCAATCCCTATGCTGGAGATTTCAGAAGAACTTGAGAACTATATCCTCACCCAGGCAGGGCGTAAAGACGACTTATTGTACGAGCTTTACCGGGAAACCCACAAGAAGGTCCTGCATCCCCGGATGCTGTCTGATGGCATTCAGGGCCTGATGCTGGAGATGATCAGCAAAATAAAAGCGCCCCATAAAATACTGGAGATAGGCACCTATACCGGTTACTCAGCCATCTGTTTGGCGCGTGGGCTCCAACCCGAGGGCAGCCTAGATACCATTGAAATCAATGACGAGCTGGAAGATTTTATTCGCCACTATCTGAACCGTTCCGGGCTGGCCGGCAATATCCACCTGCACATCGGTCCGGCCGGTGAAATGGTTCCAAAACTGGAGGGCCCCTATCAGCTGATTTACATAGATGCCGACAAACGCGAATACCCCCGGTATCTGGAACTCACCCTGCCATTGCTTGCTCCCGGGGGCATTATCCTGGCTGATAATGTCCTTTGGGACGGCAAAGTGCTGGAGGACAAAACCCAGGACCTCCATACCAGGGGAATACAGACCTTTAATGACATGATCCGGGAAAATGAGCGCCTGGAAAGCATCATTCTTCCCCTGCGCGACGGATTGATGATGGTAAGAGAGGTTTCAGATTAATCCGGGAAAATCATGGCAACCGCAGTAAATAAAATCCATACGGATTGGTCATGATGGGATAAATTTCAGATCAATCCGCTGTAGTTGCCTGTCCGGCCGCTTTTTCAGGGTAAACATGTGGTTTAATCCCCTCAGTTGTCAAGGAAGAAAACACAAGTTATGCTACCCCGGGGAACCATCAACTCAGGGGGTGCCCTCCATTCGGGCTGCAATGGTTCAGGCTGAACCACCAGTCAGCCCAGGCCAATTTTCTGGTCAATTTCCTTCATGGCATTCAGGGAAAGCTCAATGAACTCATCCAGGGGAATGCCAATTTGTTCACATTCGCGGACGGTATCGCGGTTGACTGACGCCGCAAAAGCCTTCTCTTTCATCCTTTTGCGGATGGATTTGGGCTTAACACTGGCAATTTTTTTGTCCGGATAGACCAGTGCCGTGGCATAAATTAAACCGGTGATGGTTTCCCCTGCAGCCAGGGCATGCTCAGCCTCTGTGGTTCGTTCCTGTCCGGTGGCCTCTTCATTGTGCATTTTGATGGCGTCCAGCACATCCTCTTCCAGGCCCTGTTCGCGCAATATAGGTATCGCCTCCAGGGCATGGCTGGCGGGATCCTTTTCGGTGATTTCGGCATCAATATCATGAAGCAAACCAGCAACCGCCCATTTTTCTTCATCCCAGCCAAGCCTCCTGGCAACAGCCCTCATAACGGCTTCCGAGGCATAGCAATGGTATCGCATCTTTTCATCCTTGATGTATTGGTGAAGCAATTCTTCCGCCTGATCTCTGTCCATAGGGCAAAATTTTTGGATTCGACTTGATTTGCAAAGATGATTGGATCTGCAAAAAGAGGGTCCTTGCACAAATCATCTGATTTGCAAAGCGCATTTCACCTGCAAAGACGATTACAGAACAGATCATTTCATCCATTAACAATATTCATCTGCAAAGATAACAAGATCCGGGAGAAACCCTACCTACAATGAACGATCCTTTTATAACGGGAAATGATTGAATAGTATCCATCCGAGCAACCCATCTTGTAAATGAGCGCTGCTGATTTTAGCTTCGAGGCTAAAAATGCAGTTATGAAAAATACAGCCAGAAAGAAACAAATGTTTTCCTTGATTGAGCGGTATTTTAAAGCACCCAAAGAGTGGGCCGAGAGCCTGGAAGATGAAACCCTTGCCGGTGCACTGTTGGACCGTCTTCTGTTCCACTGTGAAGTGATCAAACTCACTGGTAAT
>Ga0207714_1000592_pt1 | contig 24585 bp, 26 predicted proteins | sample PonA232FremontCA_2_FD_187270 | JGI IMG/M metagenome (GOLD analysis project Ga0207714, IMG submission 187270) | Marine sediment microbial community from Fremont, CA, USA - Pond A23 Sediment 2 (SPAdes) | ecosystem: Environmental > Aquatic > Marine > Unclassified | place: USA: Fremont, California...
TAGACGGCGACGGCACGTACCTACCGGAGGAGGTCGACAGGGTCCTCGAACCCGTCGCGGAAGGAGCGGATCACGTCCTCGGCAACAGACTCGGCAACCCCGAGGCGTTCGACCGTCTCAACTACGTCGGCAACCGTATCTTCAACTACGAGTTCCGTCTGGCACACGGACAGCACTTAGGCGATATACTGACGGGATACCGCGCTTTCACTCTCGACTCGGCGCGCGAACTCACACTCACCGAAGAAGGCTTCGGCATCGAGACGGAGATGTGTGCCGAGGCACTCGGTGCGAACCAGCGCGTCGAGACGGTCGATATCACGTACGTCGAACGTCCTGAGGACTCGGAGGAGAAGCTACATCCGGTTCTCGACGGAGCGCGTATCGGTTACGTCGTCTATAAGACGACGCGGAGGACGCGTCCTGCTTTCTTTTACGGCGTGCCGCTTGTAACACTCGTGCTCATAGTAGCAGTTGTAGCATCTCTTTTTCTTTAACGAGTTGACACTATCCACTCAGAGTTAATAGTTCAAAAGCCCCCAATCATCGTGAGGCATGCGGAGCATGCCTTCGCAAATCGGAGATTTGCGGGCTGCCAGACATAGTCCGGCAACCTCCCGCGGGTCGAGAGAGCGAACGGTCGAATAGCGGGAGGTAGATTTGAACTTTGGTCACTCCCTAACGGTCGTTCCCGAGTTCAAATCTCTGCTCCGCTAATTTTCTCGCAGGCTCGAAAATATAGCGGGAGGTAGATTTGAACTACCGATCTCCGGGTTATGAGCCCGGCGGAATCTCCTGGCTATCCCATCCCGCTGTTCTTTGTTTCCTTCCTTGCGTCCTTAAGAATTCCGGTATTGCTGCCGATGTGTCCCGACGAATGAGTTAAGGAGATGGAGGTGCACGTTGGTACCATGTACGACGATATAATGGTTCCAACGGACGGTAGCGAGGGGACGGAGGCGGCTGTCGAACACGCACTCGACATAGCCAAAAAGTACGACGCTACGGTACACGTCGTCTACGTCGTCAACACGAGCGCGTACAGTACGCTTCCTGCTGACTCCAACTGGGAATCGATAACCGCGGCTCTCGAAGACGAAGGGAACGAAGCTACGAGCGAAATCGTCGAGAGGATGAGCGACGAAGGCGTCGATGCTGTGCCTTCGGTCGAAGAAGGAATACCCCACAAGACTGTTCTGGCTTACGCCGATGAAAACGACATCGACCTTATCGTGATGGGGACACACGGAAAGTCAGGTCTGGACAGGCTACTTCTGGGTAGTGTCACGGAAAAGGTCGTCAGGTCTTCGAAGGTACCCGTCCTGACGGTGAGGATGGTGGACGAGGAAGAGGAATGAAGATAACGGAGCTGATGACGCCCGACGTTGTGACGGCTGAACTGCCGGGCACACGTGAGGACGTAATAGAGATACTGCAGGAAGGAGAGATAAGCTCTATACCTGTCACGAAAAGCGGCAGTTACAGAGGTCTCGTTTCGCGCGAGGAGCTTCTGCGTGATGTCGATGAAGACCAGCTTGCGATGCTGATGCGCGAGGTGCCGACAGTCTCACCCGACGCTACGGTTGAGGACTGTGCGCGTCTTATGCTCGACGAGGAACAAAGACGTATCCCTGTCGCGGAAAACGGCGGTGTGGTCGGTATAGTGACGCTGACCGACATCGTCGAGTACATCGCAGGTCTCGGTAACGACCGCGACATAGGCGAACTCATCGACGGACGCGTTCTGACCGTCTGGGACGAGACGCCTGTGCGTGTGGCTGTCGAGACGTTGACGCTCGCAGACGAAACAGCGGCTTGTGTGCTCGACGAAGCCTGCGAGATGGTCGGTATCATCACGGAGACTGACTGCATACGTGTCTCGGACGTTGACACTTCTTCGGAGGAACTCGGCGAAGGTGTCGCCAACCAAGACGACGAATGGATGTGGGAAGGCATCAAGGCAACGAGCACCCAACTCGTCCCGGTCTCTAAGGTAACCTTTCCCGAGGCACCTGTCTCGGAGTACATGGCTGACGACGTCGTGACCGTCGTACGTAGCACCGACGTTAGCGACGCGGCTGAATCGATGACGGAAAATGAGGTTCAGCATCTTCCCGTCAAACGTGGAGACGACCTCGTCGGTATGTTACGTGACACAGACCTACTCAAGGCTGTCCTATAAACCAGCGCGGAAGTGATTAAAACGGTACCCTAATACGCCCTCCTTCCAAAACCAAGCCACACATACATATGACAGAGACACCCGAGCGAGAGGAGGTAGTCGAACTTGCCAAAAGACGAGGCTACCTCTATCCAAGCTTTGAGATATACGGCGGTGCGTCGGGTTTCTGGGACTACGGACCTCTCGGAACTTCGCTCAAGAACGAGGTCGTCGATTCTTGGCGCGAGATGTACGTCGTCCGCCACGGATACGAAGAGATAGACGCGACGACGGTGGGCAAGGAAGACGTTTACATCGCAAGCGGACACGCAGAGGGTTTCGCTGACGCACTCGCGTCGTGTCCCGACTGTGGTACCTTCTTCCGTGCAGACCATCTTGTCGAGGACCACACCGACATCGAAAACGCGGACGGTATGCCACTCGACCGTCTCGGCGGAATAATCGCCGACGAAGGTATTGTCTGTCCGTCTTGCGGCACGACGCTCGACGACGCCGAGGTAGAGGAGTTCAACCTGATGTTCGAGACAAACATCGGCCCGGGAAGCGGACGCAAAGGTTACCTGCGTCCCGAGACTGCGCAGGGCATCTTCGTCGATTTCCAACGTCTGAAGAGGTACTACCGTGAGTCTCTGCCCTTTGGCGTGACACAGATAGGACGCGCATACAGAAACGAGATAAATCCGCGTCAGGGTATCGTCCGTCTCCGTGAGTTCCAGCAAGCCGAACTCGAATACTTCAAGAAACCCGAAGAGGAAATAGACGTTTCGCCCGTCGAAGATGTCGAGGTACATCTCTATCCTGTCGAGGAACAGGAGGACGAAGGAGGTGAGGCGTTTGTCACGACCGTCGGCGAAGCAGTCAAGGAAGGTGTCATAGAAAGCCCAACAATCGCCTACTTCGTCGGCAGGTCGCAACAGTGGTACGAGTCCATCGGTATCGACCCCGAAAAGCTACGTTTCCGACAGCACCTTTCCGACGAACGCGCACACTACGCGTCCGACTGCTGGGACGGCGAGACTCTGACGACGTTCGGCTGGATAGAGGTAAACGGCGTCGCCGACCGTTCGGACTACGACCTGCGAAAGCACGCTGAACATTCGGGCGAGGAGATGGGTGTCTGGCAGGAGTATGATGAACCAATCGTGCGCGAGGAGACGGTTGCAGACCCCGACATGAGCGTCCTAGGACCTGAGTTCGGCGGTGCCGCAGGCGAGATTGCTGAGGCGTTACGTCAAAAGGCGCGCAACGAACCCAAGGCTTTCGAGGACGCAGAAGACGAAGTGACCGTCGAAGTAGACGGAGAGAAGTACACCGTACCGCTCGAAGCGACGGGCTTCAACAGACGCGAGAAACGTGAGACAGGCGAGAACATCCTTCCGCAGGTCGTCGAACCGTCTTACGGTCTCGACCGTATCGTCTACTCCGTCATAGAACATTCGTACGACGAGGACGTTGTTGACGACGAGGAACGCTCCGTTCTGCGTCTCCCGCCGAACACCGCTCCTTTCGACGCGGCGGTGTTCCCTCTCGTTACAAAGGACGGTTTGGAGGAACACGCACGCGAAATCGAGAGCGCGCTCCGCGAAGCAGGTCTCCGTGTCAAGTACGACGGTTCGGGCGCGATAGGACGCCGTTACAGAAGACACGACGAGATAGGTACGCCCCTCGCCGTGACCGTCGATTACGACACGAAAGAAGACGGCACCGTTACCATCAGAGACAGGGACACGACCGAACAGAGACGTGTGCCGAAGGACGGAATCGTCGGGTTCGTCAGGGATGTCGTGGAAAACGATGTCTCTTTCGAGGACGCCTAACCTCGGCTTCCGGTTGACAAAAGGCATACGTACGTCTGACAGGGCGGTTTTTCAGCCAAAGCTATAACTCATCCGACGATAAACCTACCTCAATGGCAGATACGTGCGAATACGTCTTCGACCCCGACGAGGACGCAGACGGCTCCGTTATGTCGCTCGACTCGGTATGGGACTGTCCTCGCCAGACGTACGTTGACACCGACTACTGTGTCTTCCATCTTACCCCCGAAAGCCGTGAACTACTTGGGGTTACGGCTGTCGACGTACGCGAGGCTCTCGTACGCAGTATCGAGGAAACCAAGGAGGGCGAACCATGCCGTTTCGTTGGCGCAACCTTCGGTAAGACGGTGATAGACACGGAGAAACTCGGCGAGAACGCGGAGGTTATCGACCTTGGCAACACGGAGTTCAACGGACGGTTCGAACTCAACTGCGAATCCGTGGAGTCCGACATCGTATTCGACGGCTCCGACTTCGGTAGCTTCGATGCAGCGAACGTCGTCTTCAAAGGAGACGTATCCTTCCGTGGCTGCGGGTTCGAGGGGCGGGTGAACCTCGACGGCGCGAGGTTCGAGGGCGATGTTACCTTCGAGAAAGCCACATTCAATCTGAACGCGGAGTTCTCGGACGCACTTTTCGAAGGCGAAGCCGACTTCAGCCGTTCCTCCTACAAAGGCGTCAACACGCTGTTCAAAGGCACCGAGTTCCGTGGTGAGGTAAAGATGGAGAAAGCGACCTTCGACAAGGTAGATTTCACGGGTGCGGAGTTTCTCTCGGACGTTGACTTCTCCGGCAGCACCTTCAGGAACGAGACGAAGTTCCAGTACGTCTCATTCGGACGGAACGTAAGCTTCGGAAACACCGACTTCTCCGGGAATTCGACGTTCCGTGGCGGGAACTTCTCGAAGGGCGCGGATTTCAGAGACGCGAGCTTTCAGGGATGGGTCAGCTTTCTGAACGTTGAGTTCGACGACGACGTTAGCTTCGAAAGCGTCTGGTTCAGAAACGATATAAACATGGTCGCGGAGTCGGAGAAAAACGCCGTCGTCGATTTCACGGGCGCAAGAATGGGCAAGGCGTCGTTCAAGATAGAGCCGTACAAACCTATCATACTCGACTTCACGGAGGCACGGCTTGGAGAGGTCAGCCTTTCGATGGACGGAAAGGTCAACAACCCGCTCGACAACGCAAGGTTCGTACGGACGAAGTTCAACGGATTCGCCTTCTCGGATTACGCGGACTACCTATCGAAGAAGGACTACGTGATACACGACTCGGTCGTAAAGAAGGACGAGGAGATTTCGCTGCCGAGCCTTGAAAGGACATACAGGCTCGCTTACGAAGGTGCGAGAGGTGACGCAAACGACATAGCCTCGGAGTTCGCAAAGAAGGAGTCGAAGTACAGAAGACAGAGACACAAGCAACAGGGAGATATGCTAAGCTACTACTCCGACCTTCTCGGCGACTACGGTATGTACATCCTGCTTCTCGCCGTGCTCTTTGGAGTTGCCGTGGTCGGATACGTTTTCCTCGACGAAATACGTGGGATTCTTCCGGTCTGATATCGGCGATGAAGGATAATCTGAACCTTTTTCCGCACAGCGTAATACCTCCGGAATCGGTCAGTTGAACACCAGCCAAAGATTTAAATAACACCGTACTTTAGCCCTATTAATGACCGATGTTCGCAAATGCGTCTTCGGCTCAGGCGAAGACGACGGGGGGAGCGTTTCAGGGACAGAACTGGACTCGGACTGGGAGTGTCGGATACCCGCTTACTCCGACGATGACCTTTGTGTCTTCCATATGGGCGTCGAGGACCGCGGCTTAGCCGGTGTGTCGGACAACGAGGTACGCGACACTTTCGTGCGTGCCGTCGAAGGGACGGAGAAAGGGGAGCCGTGCCGTTTCGTCGGCGGTAGCTTCGGCGAGACCGTGGTGGAGAAAGAGGTTCTCGGCGAGAACGCGGAGGTCATCGACCTGCGGAACTCCGAGTTCAACGGGAGGTTCGAACTCAACTGCGATGTTGTGGAAGCTGACCTTCTGCTTGATGACAGTGAACTCGAAATCTTCAGCGCGCCCAACGTCGTCTTCAAGGGCGACGTTTCTTTCCAAGGCTGTCATTTTGAGGGCGACGTTGTCCTCGACAGCGCGAAGTTCGAGGGCGACGTGTCGTTCGAAAAAGCCAAGTTCGAGCTTCAAGCCGAGTTCTCGGAGACAGTCTTCGGGAACGTGAGCTTCCGGCTTTCGAAACACAGGGGAGCGAAGACGAACTTCAAGAAAGCCGGGTTCAAGGGCAAAGCCCGGATGAGCCGTATCAGCTTCAACAAGTCGGACTTCACAGGTGCGGAGTTCGGTTCCTCCGCTGACTTCTCGGGTACCACCTTTGGCGACGAGACGAAGTTCCAGTACACCACCTTCCATGGAGGCGTTGACTTCGGGAGTTCCGACTTCAACGCGAACTCAGCCTTCAGAGGTGCGGGATTTGCCCGGAAGGTAAGCTTCGACGACGCAAGCTTTCAGGGCTGGGTCAGCTTTCTGGACGTGGAGTTCAACGACGACGTTAGCTTCGAAAGCGTCTGGTTCAGGAGCGAAATTAGAATGGTTGCGGAGTCCACGAAGGACGCTGTCGTCAAGTTCAAAGGTGCGAGGATGGGTAAAGCTTCCTTCGAGATAGACCCCCGTAAGCCCGTCGTGCTCGATTTCACAAGGGCACGCGTCGGGAACCTCAGCATCTCGGTGGATGGCGAATCGGATAACCCGCTCAACTATGTCCGGTTCGTGGAGACTGAGTTCGACGGCTTCGACTTCTCGGATTACGCCGACGACCTTTCCGAGAAAAGCTACGTGATACACGAGGACGCAGTCAAGTCCGAGGGCAAGGTCAAGCTTCCGAGCCTCGAAAAGACGTACAGGCTCGCTTACGAAGGTGCGAAAGGCGACGCGGACAGCATCGCTTCGAAGTTCGCAAAGAAGGAAGGAAAGTACAGGCGGAAAAAGTACAGGGAAAACGGGAAGATACTCAGATACCTGCTCGATTTCCTACCTGTCTGAAGACGCGGCGAGCCACTCTTTCTGACCGTCTGAACAGCTAACAGTTATCCCTCAAGAGGACGTAACGCCGGTAATGTCAGAGGCGGAGACGGACGCTGGGACGGAGTACATCGAACACGAACTTCTCGAAAACGGTGTCGTCGAACGCCGCATGTACCAGCTGCAGCTTTCGAGTGCAGCACTCGCGGAGCCTTCGCTCGTTGTTCTTCCTACGGGTGCCGGAAAGACGACAGTCTCGCTTCTCGTTACGGCGGCGCGTCTCAACCGCGAAGGTGGAAGGTCGCTGTTTCTCGCACCTACTAAGCCGCTTGTTGAGCAACATGTCGCTTTCTACCGCGAGGCTCTCTCTATACCCGACGAGGAGGTACGTGTCTTTACGGGTGACGTACGTCCCGACGACCGTGCCGACGAGTGGGACGACGCACGTGTCGTTGTTGCGACACCACAGGTTGTTCAGAACGACCTTATCGCGGGGCGCGTCGAACTCGACGAAGTGACACATCTTACCTTCGACGAATGCCACCGCGCAACGGGTGACTACGCATACAACTACATCGCCGACAAGTACGCGCAGGAAGCCGATTCACCGCTCGTGACAGGGATGACCGCCTCGCCGGGTTCTGACAAGGAGGAGATTCTTGCTGTCTGTGAAAACCTCGGTCTGGCAAACTTCGAGATAGTCACCGAAGACGACCCTTCTCTCGCCGAGTACACACACGATACCGACGTTGACTGGAAGGAGGTCGATGTGCCGGACGACGTAATCGAGGTGCGTGACCTCCTCAATGATATCGTCAAAGACCGTATGGAACGCCTCCAACGACTCGGTGCTGTCGATGAGGCGAAGCCCGACATGCGTATGAAGAAACTCCTTGCTGCACGTGGCGAGATACAGGAGATGATGAACGACGGCGAGTCGGCGGGGTACACAGCGATGTCTGTGCACGCCGAAGTGATGAAACTCAGACACGCCGTAGAAATAATCGAGACACAGGGCGTCGAGACACTCATCTCGTACTTCGAGAAGTTGGAGAACGAGGCGCGTTCGTCGGGTGGTAGCAAGGCTGTAAAGAGGCTGATGGGCGAGACGAAGGTTCAGAAAGCGCGCGAGATTGCGGAGGAGTACGAAGGCGTACACCCCAAGATGGACGTTCTACGTTCCTTAGTCTTCGACGAACTCTCGTCCGACGAAGAAGACGCACGTGTAATCGTCTTTACAGAGTACCGTGACACGGCGAGTACGCTCGTCGATTTTCTCGACAGAGGAAACGCACGACCTGTACGTTTCGTCGGGCAGACGAACAAGGACGGGGACGAAGGTCTTACGCAGAAACAGCAGGGAGAGGTTCTCGAAGCCTTCCGTGCAGGCGAACATAACGTCTTGGTCGCAACTTCGGTCGCAGAGGAAGGTCTCGACATACCTGAAGTAGACCTCGTCGTCTTCTACGAACCCGTTCCGTCGGAGATACGTGCGATACAGAGACGCGGCAGGACGGGAAGGAAACGCGCGGGACGCGTCGTCGTACTCATCGCAAAGGACACACGTGACGAGGCGTACTTCTGGTCGGCGCGGCGGAAGGAGGACAAGATGGAGCGCGAAATAAAGGAACTGAAGGGCGTCGAGAACGAGATAAACGACGAGTTGGACGACTCACAGAGGTCACTCGGAGAGTTCGACGCGTCGGAAGACGGTTCCGACGAAACGGAGAGCCAAGACGACGCCGACGACGATACCGTCGAGATAATCGCAGACCAGCGCGAAACCAAGTCGAAGGTCGTCCGAGAACTCGATTCTACCGAAGGAATCGACGTGGAACTCGAAACACTCGAAGTCGGCGACTACGTCCTGAGCGACCGCGTCGCAGTCGAGCGTAAGTCTGTGCAGGACTTCATCGACACTATCACAGGCGGACGCTCCCTCTTCGACCAGATGGGGGATCTATCGTCGTCGTACGCGCGTCCCCTTCTCGTCTTAGAAGGCAAACGTGAATCGTTGTACGCGACGGGTGTCCACCCGAACGCTGTACGCGGCGCGCTCGCTTCCGTGGTGGTCGATTACGGCGTTCCTGTACTCTTTACCGCCGACCAAGAGGAGACGGCAGAAACGTTCTCTGTGGTTGCACGGCGCGAACAAGAGGAACGTGACAGAGAGGCGCGCGTACACGGCGAGAAATCGAGCGCGACGCTTACCGAACAGCAGGAGTACGTCGTTTCGAGCATCGCGGATGTGGGTCCTGTGACGGCACGCGCCCTTCTCGACGAGTTCGGGAGCGTCGAAGAAGTCATGACGGCTGGCGCGGAAGAGTTACAGGATGCTGAAGGTGTCGGCGAAAAGACAGCGAAACGTATACGCGAGGTAGTCGGTAGCAAGTACGAGGGATAGCATGAAGGTACACGAAGCATTCGAAGACTATCTCGGTATGTCGAAACGTGCAGTCGCTGTCCTTTACAGAGCCGTCGCACTCACCGGTTTTTCGGCAGGTCTCTCGCTTGCTGTAATAGCTCTGCTCGTACCGGACACCGCCGTCGTCGCCGTCCGTTACCTCGCCACCGACACAGCACTCGCGCTTGCGGACGACCTGCGTGTATCGCAACGTTTCCTCGTACTCCTTTACGGATTCTTACTCTCTGCTGTCGCTGCGGCTTTCTACCTCTTCACGAAAGGTTTCGTCGCCTCAGTGAAACACGACGGAGTCTCAGCCGAACAGGTCGGTCTGCGTTTCGTCGTCTTTGTTTCCTTCGTCGTCGGATTCGTCGGTGCGCGTACAGTTGTCGTCGCAGCGGGACTTGTTGGAGAGGAAACCACGTCCGGTAGCTTCCTCGGTCTTCCGATACACCAACTTGACTTCGGCGCAGTACACATTCACCACTACTTCTATGGCTTCCTGACGCTCGCTGTCATCGGCTGGATAGCAGTCTTCCGCGACAACTACTCGAAACGCCTTGTCGCCGTCCTCTACGGCCTCGGTATGGGTGTCTTTCTGGACGAAGTAGGTATGCTTCTCACAGAAGGCGCGTACTTCTCGCGTTCTACCTACTTCGCGGTCGTCCTTTTCGTCGCCGTCTTCTTCGTCGCTCTCTACTGGGACCTGAAAGACCGAGACAAGGAAACGGAAGGTTAGAAATTCTCAGAAAAGAACCGGGAGACTCACACCGAGACCGGGACCGAAGGTAATCAGGAGGACGACGAACGAGGCTACTATGAAAAGCCCACCCACCGGGAGATGCCACAGGGTCCATCTGCGTCGTCCCACAAGGTCTTTCTCCTCGTCGTCGGATATCAGAAACATAGGCTCCTCCATCATATCCTCATCCACCTTTCCGACCGCGAGCATGTCGGGATTCTCGGTGCTGGATGACGCGCCGTCACGTGGATGGACGGTTCCGAAGACGTAGACACCCTCGTCAGGAAGAACGAGATTCTGCGAGTACCTGCGGTCGTTTTCCTTTCCGGGCATGTTAGACGGAAAGCCTATGTTTTCCACCTCAACGAATCTACGGATCGGATCAGGTTCTTTGCCGGAGCTATCAACGTACGTCGTCGTTCTGTCTTCGGGGTCTAGGTCGTACGTCGCCTCGTCGTCGGGACGCACAAGAACCTTCCCGGTTCCGTCGTCCAAGTAGAAAGGGGTGTGTAACACCCCCTCCTTTACCGTCCTCCAGCTACCTCCGCTGTCGTCGTCATCGTCGTCGTACTCCTCTATCTCGTACTCCGCGATTACACAGTCATCGTCAGAAAACGGGGCACGGATGGTTTCGAGGTCGTCCGTAACCGCCTTTCCTTTCATCTCCGAAGGCCCCATCGAAAGCGACCGAACCTTCTGCGTTGGCGTGTTCTTTATCAGGTTCCTCTGTCTCCATCTCCTGATACCTGTCCTTATAAGCCAGCCGGCACCTAAGAAAGCGACTACGGCGTAGACGATACCCCATATCCATCCGCTGGGAAGACCATCGTTGCGTAGGTACGCTCTCGACGGGTCGTTCGGATTGTAGTTTATTGTAGCTTCGCTGCCTACCCCGTGCTCCGCTACTATATCTTCCGCCCACGCGCGGCTGTCACGCCATCTCTGAAAACCACCGGGGAAGACGTTTCGGTTCTCGTACGTTTCCCCATCTACGGTGTACTCGTAGACTACGACTGGGCTGTACGACTCGTCGCCTTCGTCGTCAGTCTTTATGTCGATGTCGGTCGACTGAATAGTCGCTGTTGCAGTACCTGTGTTCTCCTGTACCGCGACCTGATGCTGGAAGACAGTACCGACGAAGAAGGCACCGAAAACTGTCAGGAACAGGAGAACGACAACTACACCTACACCTTTCTTATCCATACGCCTGTCTTGAGTACTTCTCCGGTATTAGATTTATGGTCAGATTCCGGCGCGGGAACTACCGATGCAGGAGGTCAAGAGTCCTTTCGAGAGCGTCTAAACGGCGTTCGACAGCCTCAGGGTCGTCGGAATGTTCGACAGCGTCGCGTGCGAGTCTTTCGGCGAGTATACGCAGATTTTCGTCCACGTCTCCTTCCATAGCTTCTTTTTGCGACCCTTCATCCTGCATTTCGGATGTTTCGGAAACGTCTCGGTCTGTTGCGTCCGGGGCTTGGGTATTTTCGACGGCATCGCTTTCATCCGTCGTTTCTTCGCGTGGCGTACCCTCGACTTTTTCTTCCTCCTTTTGTTCTACACGGCGACGCTCGTTACAGACGGGGCAGACAACCTCTCCGCGGTATCTGAAAAGCGGGTTTCCGCAGTCGTCACAGCCCTTCTGGAGCATCTTCGCGCCGCGCGTCAGGAGACGGCTCATCGCCTTCGTCTCCTCTTCTTCATTCATATACGAAGGAACGTTACGCCGACGGAAAACGTTTCTGTGGAGGTTCTAGTACGCATCGGTGGTCGTGTCTCACAGTCTGACCATCTGAGCATGTGGCACTTCCTCGACGCACAGAACGTTTTCCTCGTCTACGACCTCCGCCTCGACACCCGCTTCGACGGCTGTTTCGCCGACTAAGTTTGCGATTGCTGCCTTCCGGAGGTTCTCGACTACTTCGTCGCGCGGGACTGTCGATGTACCGTAAAACTCCTCGTCAACGTCTACACGGACGCCGTCCTCTTCGAAAAGCTTTCCAACGACCGCTTCGTCAGCGGCGGCGACGAGAAGCCCTTGCTCCGTATCGTACGTCTCCAGAACTATCACAGTCGCATACCTTCCTCCCCCTGTGTCTCGCGTCTTTCCTCCGCTGCCTCTTCGCGTAACTCCTCAGCCTCTTCGAGTCTTCCGACTTCTTCGAGTGCGCGTGCCTTCTCTTCGAGTGCACGTGGTGTACGCATGCCGAGAGAGAGCGCGTTGTCGATACAGCGTAACGCATCCTCGTACTGTCCGCGCTCGTTGAGGAAGACTGCACGGTTGTACCACGCTTCTGGCATACGGTCGTCGATTTCGAGCGCGCGCTCGACGGTTTCGAGGGGGTCGCCGCGACGGGATTCGTACTCCGCATAAGCCTTGTTGACGAGTGCTTCTGCGGCGTACTCGCCGTCTTCGTCAACACGTATAGCCTCCTCGTACGCACCTATCGCGCGGTCGTACTCCTCCATCTCGGCGTGCGCGAAGCCTTTGTTTACCCACGCTTCCTGGTTCTCCTCTTCGAAACGTACGGCGCGGTCGAAAGCCTCGACGGCTTGCTCGAAACGGTTTATCGAGACGTAACCCACACCCGCCTCGATTAGACCGTCTACATCAACTTCCTCGGGTTCGACGCCCTCAACGAGTTCGTCGATGGCGTGTGAGTCGCCAAGGTCGACGCCGTGTACCTCGACGGCGTCGTCCAAGTCGAACTTCTCGTCGTAGACATCGTCGAAAGGTTCTTCCATACCTTATCTGCGGGTTCTGAGCCTAAAAGACTGTCTCTGTATACGTCGTTTCCGCTTTACTCGTCGGGGTATCTCCAAGGAGAAGTCTCTTCGACCGCGTTTGCTACGCCAAGCAAGGTGGCTTCCGTATACATATCGCCGACCAACTGCGCACCGACAGGAAGACCGTCCGCCCTCCCCGCGGGCACGTTTACGACCGGATGCCCTGTCAGGTTGAATATCCACGAAAGCATCCAGCTTGTCGGCAGACCGTTCGTAGGTTCTCCGTCTATCTCGCTCGGCATAGGTTCATCGTGTGTAAGCGGCGGTGTTGCGAGCGTCGGACAGACGAGCGCGTCGTACGCCTCCACAACGTTCTGTATCTCGTGGTAAAGGCCGGTACGCACGAAGTCCGCCTTCGTGTAGTCCATTATGTCGTTCGTCTCACCCATCGAGACAAGCGTCTTGAGGTCGTTCGGCAGGTCTTCGGCGTGGTCGCCTAAGAGGTCGATTCCCAACGCTTCGTTTACCTCTTCGACCGAGGTTGCGAAAAAGGTCGTGACCTGAAGGCTGTACGCGTGTGTGAGCGCGCCGAAGTCGGGATTGTCGAACGAAACTTCATCGACGGTCGCTCCTTCGTCTTCGAGTTCTGAAAGCGTCCCCTCTATCTCGTCACGTACTTCCGGTGCTATCGAGAAAAGACCGAGGTCAGACGAGTAAGCGATATCGAGTTCTGAGGCTGCGGGCGCGTCTGCGACCGCGTCGCTGTAACTATCCGTCTTAGGAACACTGAAAGGATCCGTTGCGTCCTTTCCTGCAATAACGTCGAACATGAGCGCGAGGCTTTCTGTGTCGCGCGCCATCGGTCCTAAGACACCGACGGGTGTGTGTCCTCTGTATCCGTTTACAGGATTTCCGCGCGGAACGACGCCGTGGCTCGGCTTTACCGAGACGACACCGCAACACGACGCAGGATTACGGAGCGAACCACCAACGTCCGAACCCGTCGCTATCGCACAAAGACCGTCGGCGAGTGCCGCGGCACTACCACCCGACGAACCGCCTGAGTTTCTTTCTGTGTCAAAAGGCGTCGATGTCGCACCCTGAAGCATGTTGTCCGTTCTGACCTTGTGACCGAGTTCCGGCGTGTTTGTCGTACCGACGACAACCGCTCCCGCTTCTTCGAGACGTCGAACCGTAACGGTCGTTTCCTCTGCGACGTTTTCGGCGAGAGGTTTGAGACCCATCGTGTGGCGCACACCTTCCTTCGACTCCGATAAGTCCTTGACAGCGACCGGTACGCCTGCAAGCGGAAGGTCGTCCGCGTTGCCGTTCTCGACACGTTCGCGTATATCTCGCGCCCTCTCGCGCGCTTCGTCGTCGATTACGGTGACGTAGGCATTCGTTACGTCGTTCCTATCTTCGATACGCTCGATAAACTCGTCCACGACCTTGACAGGGTCTAGTTCACCCGACCTGACACTTTCGGCTATACCGACCGCGGACTCGAACTGAAGAGTCATGTCGTAACATGTTGTGTGCGACGGTTATATTTGTGCCGGGCAGACCCGTGACGTTCAGATACGTCCGCCGAGACGACCCGTTCCGGAGTCCCCGCCCATGCTCCCGAAGTCCATGTCTTCGAAGTACGCGGGAGCGGTGTTCTCGGTTGCGTAGACGTAGAGTGCTGTCTTTGCGACACCTGTGAGCGTCTTGCCGATGAGAACTCCGAAGACGATAGCAGAACCGCCGATTACGACCGTCATGATGATGCGCGTACTTCCGGCGGCGGCGGGGACGAGGAAGAAAACCGCGGCGGCGACAGCGACACCGACGAGCGCGAGGAGGAAGGTGACGATATTTATCGCGCCCATCGCACCTATCGACTCACCCCAAGTGTCCTTGAACGTCCGCGCGCTCTCCTTGAACATCTCGCGGACGGATGGGTCACGGAAGACGATGACTGGGACGACGAAGTAGGTCATCACACCCCACGCGACGGCGAATATACCTGCGAGAATCTTTGCGACAAAGTTGTCCTGCGACTCTATCATCTGTATTATCACACCGACCACAGCGGCGATTACCGACCAGACGAGGAGTGCTTCTTTGTGTTCCCACGCAGCCTGCAGACCGCCGCGTACCGAAGGTTCTCCACCTTCGAGTGCCGTACGTGTCGCCGCGATAAGTCCCGCCGAAAAAAACGACGCGATAAACGTCTCGACGAGGTACGCGGCGAAGAGCGCGCCGTAAAGAGCGACGCCCGGTTCTTCGAATAACGAACCCGTAAAGAAGACACCGCCGAAAAGCGTCGCCAAGAAAGCTATACCAGACACGCCACCTACGAGCGGAAAGATCAGCAACTGCGGGTGGTCAACGAGTACGTTTCCGCTTCTACGCGCCATGCCGAAACCTATCTTGAAACGTTTGAATACCATGTGGTCGTTAGTCAACCACTGTCGTACTTAAGTCGTTCGCCTTGGCGAATACCGTCGAAAGATAAGAACGCAAGACGGTAGAGAGGTTGGCACAGGATAACGAAAAAACGTATTTTGTCTTACCAAAGCTACTTTTTTGTCCATACCCTGTAAATAACCAATGAGCATACTCAGACGGAAGGAGAAGCTGAAGGAGAAGACGAACGAGGAAGAAACGAAAGAGCAGGAAGAGCAGGAAAAACAGGAAACCTCGACGGACGTGCTGACGATAGACGACGAAAGAACCGACGAGGTGCTGAGTTCGGTGTCGTCGGAAACGGCGCGTCGTATACTCACTTCGGTGCACGACTCGCCGAAGATACCAACCGACCTTGCAGAAGAACTCGGCACGACGACACAGAACATCAGATACCATCTCGACAATCTTGAGGATGCAGGTCTGGTCGAGGTCGGAGACGTGTGTTACTCCGAGAAGGGACGTGAGATGTACGTCTACGAACCCTCGGACGCGCCGTCGATGCTCGTCTTCGGCAAGGAAACCGACGGTCCGCGTATGAGGAAGGTGCTTACGAAGGTGTCGTCTTCGGTCGGTCCTGCGGCTATCGTTGTCGTCGTCGCAGCGAAGGCTAAGTTCCTTGTGGAGTGGTTCTCCGACGCATGAAAAAAGCCGTTGTTGTCCTCGTTCTGCTCGTCAGCTTAGCCGCCGCTACGGGATGTCTTGGTGGGGAAGTCGAAGGTATCGACGCGGACATATCGCCCGACACCGAACCTGTCGAAACGAACGCGACCGGCGACGAGATACTCGCTTCCGCCGTCGAAGCAACCGAAGACGTAGAGCCGTACAGTGTCGATAGCCAACACCGCTTCGTCGCTGGCGCGTCGGGTCTTTTCGACATGAACTTCACGATGGACTCGACTGGAAGCTTCGACACCGAAGACAGAAGGATACTCGTCGAGACGGACGGAACGGCGGACTTTTCCTTCCTCGTTCTCGGTAACACGACGGAGTTCGAGACTTCCGTCTACTCCGATGAAGGTTCGATGTTGCGGAGGTCAGTCGAGGACGGCGAAGTGACTGGATGGTCGGAGCGCGAGGGTAACTTCACCTACGCGGAGTCGGTACTTGGTGTGGGTGCAGTCAACGAGACGTACGGCGACTTCGGCGCAGAACTCCTTGGCGGTGAGACCATCAACGGCGTCGATACGTACGTCGTCTCTGTCAACGCGTCTGCGGAACGTCTTTCACGACATTCGTCGGCGGTAATCGGTCTCCACGGCGAAGGAATCGAGGAAAGAGAAGAGGAGGCTGCTCCGGAAAACGAGATAGAAGCCGGTGTCGAGGAAGAACCAAACGTCGAGGCGGTCAAAGAGGCGTACCTCTGGGTCGAACGTGACACAAGGCGTCCTGTAAGAATGGCTCACCGCATCTCGATAGGTTCGTCGGAAAACGACACTGCCGTCTCCGAATCCGGAAACGGTACAAGCGGAGGTTCGGGTGGCGAAGACGGTGAGGGCAGCGACGCAGGCGGCGTAGACTTCCTTTTCGTCGCAGACTGGAGCTACGGTGACGGAGACGTGGAGCCGCCCGAAGGGCTTTCCTCATCCGAAGGCGAAGGTACGTGAACAGGTCTGTCGCGCTCGAAACGCCGCTCGACGTAGATATGGGTAAAAAGTGCCGAGTAGAAGGCGGTTGTGGCAGCCGACGACGCGACACGTAACGCGCCGTCGGACGTGCTTTCATTTCCTCCGCCAACGCCAACGACGCCCGAGATGAGGAAACCGAGAACGAGCGAGAAGATACCGACGAGTATGACCGTCTTGACACGCCCCAGACTCACCGACCGCCAGCTTTCCTTCATCGAGGATATTACCCCTTCGCCGCCTACGAAACAAGCCTCCGGTATGAGTGCGAACTTGATGTAGATACTAGCTGCGACAAGGACGCCGACGCCTATGCCCAACCCGGCTACGACAAGAAAGGCAACGAAAGAGATGGGCGAGTAGTCGGAGACAAGAGACGTGGTAGCGAAGATACCTAAGACGATAGGGATGAACGGAACCGCGAGGACTGCAAGGGAAAGACCACGCGCTATTATGACAACATGGAGACGGCGAAGTACGCGTTTGAGGCGTCCGAGAACGCCGCGTTCGGAGTCAAGCAGGTCATCGACCGCACATAGGTCTGCGTAGCCTCTTGCGGACACAAGAAGAACAAAAAGTACGATTTCGGAAGCCGTGAAAGGATACAGCCGCGAGATAGCTTCTACGGCGACGACGAGACCGAAAGCCACGACAGCACTCGGGTAACGCCGAAAAAGACCGCCGCTCCATATGATGCTGTCTACCGTGTTACGACGGGAAACGTCGTACTTCGCAGTCCTGCACCGTGCGCAGTCACAGTTCGTCATCAGTTTCGCTTTCCGGATACTGTTTCCCTCTCCGGAAAGATTCACCGATATGCGTCTGTGGTTCCGTCGAAGTCTCGGAAAAAAGAGATAACTACATCTACGGCTTGTTCGTGTCTATTCTACGGTTCGTAGGTCGTCGTCTGTCGTACGACCGTGCCGTCTTCCTTTGTCGCCGTCACGGCTATCTCTTCACCTTCGCTGACACCAACGACGGAAAGGAAAGTAACAGAACCGGGGCTGTCGGTCTGTGCGTACGCTCCCGACTCCGTGCCTTCGACACCGAGGCTTTCGGCGTCGAACGAGTCGGTTATATACACCTTCGCGGTGTGCATCTCGCCGAACGTTTCCGAACTCTGTATCTCGGACTCTACCCTGTCGATGATGTCGTCCGTCTCGCGGTCAACTTCCTCCTCGTCGGGTATCTCGCCTAAGTCGGTTCCTGCATCGACATCGTTTGTTCCGTTGTCTCCGAAACGCTCCTCGAAGCCCTTTGCGTCGCGTGCCTCTTCGGGAAGTTCTATTGAGACTTCTTCACCGTGGTCGTACAGACGCACGTCCGACTTCACGTTCGCGGACAGGCTCTTGCCTTCACTACCTCCGACACCGAAAGCCACCGTCATATCTAGCTTCGTCCGTAGGACGTGTCCCGACTCCTTCGATATCCAGTACCGCACGGAAGCTTCCTTGACGTTAGCTCCGCCCTCACCGAAGAGTTCGGGTGTGTCCGCGCCGCCCGAACCGGTCGCACCGTTCAGCCTCTCACGCAGTAGTTCGTTGTACTCTTCGGTGTCGGGTCTGAGGCTGAGAACGTACGCCGACTCGCCTTCTATCTCGGCGTCTCCCTCGTGGCTCACATCGGATATTTCGAGTATCTCCTCGTAGTCACCTGCCGGAGCGGAGGTGTTCCATGTCTGTGAGACGGCTGACTTGGCGTTCATTTTGTACCACTCACCTTTACCGTCACCCATCATACCGCCTGTCTTCTGGTACATCGTGCCGTCCACGACGTAGACTTCTTGCTCCATACCTTCGCCCATATCTATCTCGGACGACATTTTCATACGGTCCGAGGACTCGTTGACGGCACCTTCGCCGTTCATGTCCACCGAGAGGTCTCCGAGCATACCGCCGCCCATGCTTACGTTCATCTCCATATCGAATCTGTACGTGTCCGTCTTCTCCATCGCGTCGAGCGACTCCTCACGTACCTCGTCGGCGTTGACCGAACCCAGACAGCCTGAGACGGCAACTACGACGAGTACGAGCATCACCGCGCCCTTACGTGTTGGCATCTTCTGTATCATCTTTGGTTCCGGACGGCCCGACGCTCGCCGCCGGACGCGTCTCTGGTTGGTCGTAGTGTGGATGGCATAATATACGTGACGTAAGAGCAAAAAATTACTTGGAAAAAAGAGTCATTTTGCCTATCTCGACGCCATCCTTCGACGCTCTCGGAACGGTGCGTGGAAACACCCACAGAGTTATAATTTTGTAAACGAGTCGTATACACATGGGTACGAAGACGATACGTCTTGAGGAAGATGTCTACGAGATGCTGACCTCACACAAACGCGACGACGAGACCTACTCTGAAGCAGTCGGAAGACTTGTCGGCGGGAGGTCAGTAGTCGAACTCGCCGGTGTTTACACGGAAGAAGAGACGCGGAAGATTGAGAAGTCGCTGAAGAGCAAGTACGAGCGCGAGGACGAGGAGCGCAGAAAAGATATTAGAGGATGATTCTCGACACGACATTCCTCCACGATGTCATGCACGGCGAAGAGGAAGCGGTCGAGAAGGCGCGCAAGGTAGAGAAGGAAGGAACGGTACATCTTTCGGCTATGTCAGTGTACGAGTTGTTCTACGGTGTTGGGTACACAGATAAGAGCCGAAATGAGCAACGCAAAGTCGAATCCGTGATAGGCTCAAAGCAGATTCTTCCCGCCGACACAGAGGTCATGAGGAAAGCAGGCAATATAGATGGGCGTCTGTCACGCAACGGCGAGAAGGTCGGACAGGGAGACTTGGTAATAGGTGCGACCGCGCTTCTACATGACGAGCGAGTGCTCACTAGGAACTTGGACGAGTTTGAAAGGATACCGGGTCTCGAAGTCGAAGCCTACTGAATCGGTTTCAGAGCGAAACGTACTTCGCCGAGACGATACCTTCTACCTCGGTGAGTTTGTCGCGTACGTCCTTCGGAACCTCGTCATCAACGTTTAGGACCATTATCGCTTCGCCGCCTATCTTTTCGCGTCCGTTGTGCATACCCGCTATGTTGATACCGTGGTCGCCTAAGAGCGAACCGACACGTCCTATCATACCGGGCTTATCGACGTTGTGGACGATAAGAGCGTGTCCGTAAGGCGGCGCGTCAACGCGGTAGCCGTCTACGAGTACGATTGTAGGGTCGTTCCGTCCGAAAAGGGTTCCTGCGACCTCGTGTTCGTCGTCGTCACGCGTCCGTACCGTGATGAGCGAAACGAAGTCCTCCGTATGCCCCGTCTTGCTCTCCGTGACCTTCACACCACGGTCTTCGGTCATAGTCGGTGCGTTGACGTAGTTGACGGGGTCATCGAGTATAGGCTCCAAGAAGCCTTTCTGGACGGCGACGGTGAGAGGTTCCACGTCTTCGTCTGCGATTTCGCCGGCGTATTCGACCTCTATTTCGTCCACGTTCGACTCGCCTATCTGCACGACAAGACGCCCTAGAGTTTCGGCGAGTTCGAGGTATGGCTGAAGACCTTCGTCGGCGACACTCGGCGCGTTTAGTGCCGTCTCCGCAACACCGCCTTCAAGGACCTCGATTACCTGCACGGCGATGGTTTCGGCGACGTTCAACTGCGCGGACTCTGTCGAGGCACCGAGATGCGGTGTCACTATAACATCGTCCACCTCAAGAAGCGGGTTGCCCTCCTCCGGCGGTTCGTTCTCGAAAACGTCGAAAGCCGCGCCCGCGATTTCGTCTTCACGTACGGCACGCGCCGCGGCTTCTTCGTCAACGACACCGCCGCGCGAGGCGTGTACGAGTCTAACGTCGTCGTCCATCGCCTTGAACTCCTCGTCCGAAATCATGTGGTGCGTGTCGTCGGTGAGAGGCGTGTGGACGCTTACGAAGTCTGCCCCTTCGAGAACCTCGTCGAACTCGGCAAGTTCGGCACCGAGTTCGTCCGCTCGGTTTTGACTCACGAACGGGTCGTACGCGATAACCTCCATACCGAGCGCGTCGGCGCGTTTCGCAACTTCGCCGCCTATACGTCCAAGACCGAAGACACCGAGTGTCTTGCCTTTTGCCTCGACGCCCACGAAGTCGCTCTTTCTCCATTCGCCTTTTTTCAGCGAAGCGTTCGCCTGCGGAATGTTGCGCGAAAGCGAGAAAAGGAGAGCGAGGGCGTGCTCCGCCGCGGCGACAGTATTACCCTGCGGCGCGTTCGCGACGATGATACCGTGCCGTGTCGCCGCTTCTATATCGATATTGTCCACACCGACGCCTGCGCGTCCTATGATTTTTAGCGAATCCGCTGCCTCGATTACGCGCTCGTTCATCTCAGTTCCGCTGCGCACGACGATAGCGTCGTATCCGCCTATGCGCTCGACGAGTTCGTCTTCTGTGAGTTCGGTCTCTACGTCTACGACATAACCCGCGTCGTCCAGTCTTTCTAATCCCTCGTCCGAGATGGGGTCGCTCACGAGTACCTTTGGCATATGGTCGTGCTACCCGAGAACAGGTATTCAGGCTTTTGATGTTCACGTGCGAAAGGCTTTTTATTCCTCCCACCGTAGTGGGAATATGGCTGAGACAAAGAAGATAGACAAAAAAGGACGCCTCACGCTTCCGAAGGAACTGAGAGAATCGCTCGGTCTTGAACCGGGTCAGGAGGTGCGCCTTTCGGTAGAAGGCGGTGGAGTCATCGTCCGTCCGAAAGTTTCGCGTGAGGAATTTGTCGGGGAAATGGTAGGATGCATAAACGAAGAGACACGACGTGAAGACGCGGATGAGATAGATCCGTTCGACCCCCTTAGCCTTGACGACCCCTTGAGATAGACGGATAAATAGATGATAGCTCTTGACTCTAACGTCTGGATATACACACTGGACGCCAATCTCCACGAACATGCCGACGTAGCACCGGCTGTAAAAAGGCTACTTTCTTCCGACACAACCTTGTTCGTGAACACGGTGATACGTCTTGAAGTCGTGCACTACCTCGTAAAGAACCTCGAAACTGAGGTCGGCTCTACGGACGCTGAGAAGTTCCTAAATCTCGAAGGAGTTATTATGGAGTCCGTCACAACCGAAGATGTGACGCGTGCTACGGAGATACTTACAGAGTACGAACCGACGGGGATAGGCGGACGGGATGCTTCCCTCGTCGCGACGATGGAGAGAGCCGAAGTTTCGAACCTCTGGACGCACGACGGAGGTCTCAAACGGTTTGGCGACGAGGTTGACTGGTTAGATGTACACGACCCTGTCGCGCGTACATAAAGCATTATACCCCGGAGCGCGTATCTGAGCTAAGAAATGTTTGACTACTACGTCTTCGACCTCGATGGTGTCCTTGTAGACGTGCGCGACTCATACAGACGCGAGATATTCGAGGAAGTCGGTGACGAACTCGGACGCGGCTTTTCCGACGAGGAGATAGACCGTCTGTGGTACGGCGTCGGCGGCGACAGGAAAGAGATACTCCGCGACTGGGGCTACGACCCACGCGAGTTCTGGGAGGTCTTCGACGCAGTTGACACGCCAGAGAGGCGCGTCGAACACACGTACGCGTACGATGACACGACGGTACTCGACGAAATAGAGGCACCGATGGGCGTAGTGACCCACTCTCCGCCCGCTCTCGCCGACCGCGCACTCGAAAAGACAGGTCTTGCGGGCAAGTTCGACTCCGTCATCTGTTGCTCCTACGAACTCGGCTACAAGCCCGAACCTGAGCCTATACGTGTCTGTCTCGACGAGATGGGAGCGTCACCCGATGAGACTGTGATGATAGGCGACTCCGTCAGCGACGTAAAAGGTGCTTGGAACGCGGGTCTGACGGCGGGGCACATAGACCGCGTTGGGCACCGCGTCGACGCTGACATAAACATAGAGAACCTCGACGCTGTGCGCGAGTTTGCCTGAGAAAGAATGCCGCGCATAGAAGTAGACGAACCGGTCGACGTAAAGAACACATTAGAAAGCGGTCAGTCGTTTTTATGGACGCGTGGAAATGACAGGCATAAAGGGGATGCTGAAGAGGACTGGTACTCGGCTGTCGTGGACGGTGAGGGGATACGTGTGCGTGACACACCGGACGGAAAGGGTGTAGAGTACGAGACCACGGGGCTGAGCGAAACGCACGTCCGTGAACTCCTCGGTATCGACGACCCTTTAGACGAGATACACGACGCAGTTACGGAGGACGAACGCGTAGCACGCGCAGTCGAAGAGTACGGAGGTATGCGTGTAGTCTCTGACCCTTTTTTCCCCTGCGTCGTCTCTTTCATCATTAGCGCGCAGAACCGCATACCACGCATACGGAAGCTCGTCAACGAGATGGCGCGCGAGTGGGGCGAACATGTCGAAGGATACGGATACAACTTTCCGTCGCCTGAGAAGCTCGCCGAAGTGGGCGAAGAGCCGTTACGCGACCTCGGACTCGGATACCGCGCGCCTTATGTCGTTGAGTCGGCGCGTTTGGTTGCGGACGGCACGGTAGACGCGGACGAAATACGTGAGATGTCATACCACGAGGCACACGAAGCCGTACAGGAACTCGTCGGTGTCGGCGACAAGGTCGGCGACTGCGTCTTGCTCTTCTCTCTCAAATTCGGCGAAGCGGTTCCGCTCGACACGTGGATGTTACAGGTCGTGGAGGAACACTACCCCGAGATGGACGGCGGTACTTACGACGAAACGGCGGACGCCTTCCGCAAACGTTTCGGCGAGCATGCGGGATACGCGCAGAACTACCTCTTTCATTACGAAAGGCACCATGGACAGCAGTAACTCTTCACTCGTGAAGCCAGCCGTACCAGTCGTCGAGAGTGACAAGTTCGTCACACACACCGTCGACTCCGTACTGATCAATGACTTCCTCGACAGCACGCGCCAGCCCTTCCGGGTCGCGGTCGGGAAGTCTCTGGTCGCGATAGAGTAGAACTCCGGCATGGATCGTGGAGTGATGCAGGCTCACGAAGTCGACGGCGTTGTTAGTAACCATCATGGCGTCGTTCTCGTCGCACCAGACGAGTAGATCTTTGTCCTCCGTTTCCTCGCCGAAACGGTCTTTCGCTTGCTTCACTACGTAACCACGCTGTGAAAGAACGTTCTCGAAAACCCGGCTAACGTGTTCGTCGAGAAGGATGCAAATCTCTTCGGTCAACGCTCTATACAGTTTCCTTCGGCTTCAACGTCTCGTCGCTCGCGTCGTCGAATGCCTCGTTGTTTCTCCGACGCATCTCGCGTATCTCTTCGGTGTTGTCGTAATAATAGGAAAGACATTCATACACCTCAGAGAGCGAAATATCGAGCTGATCGGAAACGTACGCTGGTGTACGTCCTCCTTCAATTATCATTTCGGCAACATGTCGAACCCCCACTCGCGTCCCTTCTATCCGTGGCTCACCTCCCAGAACTTCCTCGTCTCTCGTTATCGTCATACGCTCTCTACGCCATCCTCCCGTTTATAGCTTTTCTACGATCCTCATCAAGCAGAGGTCAGTCTCCTACAACCGTCGAGATACGTGCGTTCTCCTTGAGGCGCAGACCGTCGCCTCCGACGGTGAACGGCAGATGCGGAATTTCCGTCACGTGCACCGTCGGATGGTAAGCACCGCGTTCCAGAACG